>Ga0335070_10006488_pt1 | contig 13782 bp, 12 predicted proteins | sample Lox_Sample_13_FD_206722 | JGI IMG/M metagenome (GOLD analysis project Ga0335070, IMG submission 206722) | Soil microbial communities from Loxahatchee National Wildlife Refuge, Florida, United States - Lox_Sample_1.3 | ecosystem: Environmental > Terrestrial > Soil > Wetlands | place: USA...
GGGTGGCGAAGCTGCCGATGGTGAGCGAGGTCAGCGGCAGAGCCATGTGCCAGAAATAGTCGGCGATCTTGCCCCAGAGCGAGAGTTGATCCCAGTTCTCGGAGGTGAGGCCGCGCAGCGGAAACCAATGAAAGTAGCTGCTCCCGGCAAACAGCACGATCAGCAGGATCGCGAACAGGAAGCTCGGGATGGCACTTCCCGCGATGATCACCGCGCTGGTCCAGGCGTCGAATTGCGTGCCGTCGCGCACCGCCTTGGCGACGCCGAGCGGAATGCAAACGAGATAGGTGAGGAGCGTGGTCCAGAGTCCGAGAGAGATCGAGACCGGCAACTTCTCCAGGATGAGCTGGGTCACCGGCCGGCCGCTCGAATAGCTGTTGCCGAAGTCGAACCGGATGAAGTTGCCTATCATCATCGCGAACCGCTCCGGCAGCGGCTTGTCGAACCCGTAGAGATGTTCGAGATACTTGATGAACTGCGGATCGAGGCCCTGGGAGCCGCGATAGATCCTGGAGCTGCTCTGGCTTTGCGACGCCTGGGTTCGCGCGGAGAGATTCTCGCTGCCGCCGCCGGAGATTTGCTCGGTGGCGAGATTGCCGGACCCCTTGATCTTCAGGATCATCTGCTCGACCGGGCCGCCGGGGGCCGCCTGGATGATCGCGAAGTTGATCAGCATGATCCCGAACAGCGTCGGGAGGATCAGCAGCAGGCGGCGGATGATATAGGCGAGCATCTAGCGGATGGAATCGCTTCGAACGATCATTTGCTCCCGCGGCGCCGGCCCAGGGCAAAAGCGAGAACGGCAATCACGATGCCACCGATGATGTACGGAATCGGAGTCGAGCCGCGGTCCGCCGGCGGCGTGGTCGCAGGCGCTGGGGTCGGCGTGCTCGGCGCTGCCGGTGCCGTCTGCTGGCTCGGCGCTGTCGGGGGGCTCGCCGGAGCGTTCTGCGATGCCGCAGCGGATGCCTGCTGCTGGAGCGACGCGTTCTTCGCTGCGTCGAACCACCAGGTGTCATAGGTCAGGCCATATTTCGGCATGGTCGCGGGGTGCGCGTACTTGTTCCAGTAGGCGACGCGGTCGAAGGGCGCGTTCCAATGCGGAATGTAGTAGAAACCCCATTGCAGCACTCGATCGAGGGCACGGGTCGAGGTGACCAGGTCATCGCGGTCTTTGGCTGCGATGATCTTCTCCACGAGCGCGTCGACCACAGGGTCCTTGATGCCGCTGATGTTCTGGCTGCCGTTGGTGTCGGCGGCCTTCGAGCCCCATTGATCCCGCTGCTCATTGCCGGGCGAGAGTGACTGTGCGACGAGGTTCACCGCCATGTCGTAGTCGAACTGGTCCATGCGCTTCTGATACTGGGCTGGATCGATCGTGCGCATATGCGCTTTCACGCCGATTTGAGCCAGGTTCTGGATGAATGGCTGGGTGATCCGTTCGAACACGGGCTCGTAGAGCAGAATTTCGAAATCGAGGGCGACGCCGTCCTTGGTCCGCACCCCGTTTTCGACCTTCCAACCGGCATCGTCGAGAATCTTGCTGGCAATTTCGAGATTGGCGCGATCGTCGCCGGAGCCGTCCGTCTTCGGCGGGTTGTATTCGGTGGTGAAGACCGCGTCCGGGATCTTGCCGCGATAGGGCTCGAGAAGCTTCAGTTCCTCGGGCGAAGGAAGCCCGGACGAGCCGAGGTCAGAGGGGCCGAAATAGCTGCGAATCCGGACGTACTGTCCGTAGAACAGCGTCTTGTTGCTCCATTCGAAGTCGAAGGCATATTGCAGGGCTTCCCGCACCTTGCGGTCCTGGAACATCGGCTTGCGCAGATTGAAGACGTAGCCCTGCATCAAATTCCGGCCCGCGGTCGGGATCGTCTCCTTGATGATGCGCCCGTCCTTCACCGCCGGGACATCGTAGGCCGTGGCCCAGCTCTTGGCGCTGGCCTCGAGTCTGACGTCGTAGGCGCCGGCCTTGAACGCTTCGAGCGCGACCGTGTCATCGCGGTAATAGTCGTAACGGATGGTGTCGAAGTTGTACTGGCCGACGTTGATCGGCAGATCCTTGCCCCAGTAGTCCGCCACGCGCTTCAGCGTGACCGAGCGCCCTGCCTCGTAGCTTTCGAGCTTGTAGGGCCCGCTGCCATCGGGGAGGTCGAGCGTCGGCTGGGCGATGTCCTTGTCCTTCCAGAGATGCTGCGGCAGCACCGGCATCTGGCCGATGATCAGCGGCAGCTCGCGGTTGTCGCCCGGCGCGAAGCTGAACTTGACCCGGAGGTCGCCGAGCTTCTCGGCCTTGACCACGCTCTGATAGTAGCTGGTGAATTGTGGCGGCCCCTTGTCCTTCAGCAGATTGAAGGTGAAGACGACGTCGTCGGCCGTAATCGGCTGTCCGTCATGCCAGCGCGCCTCCTTGCGGATGTTGAAGATCACCCAGGAACGGTCGTCGGGCACCTCCATGCTCTCCGCGATCAAGCCGTATTGGCTGAATGGCTCGTCCAAGGTGCTCGTCGTCAGCGTCTCATAGCTCGCCCCCGGTCCCGGCGTGCCCTGGATGGTGTACGGATTGAAGCTGTCGAAACTGCCAATCGCGGAAAACACGACGCTTCCGCCCTTCGGCGCGTCCGGATTGACGTAATCGAGGTGCTTGAAGTCCGGCCCGTATTTCGGCTCGCCGTGCATGGCGATCGCGGGGACCGGCTGCACATCCTGGGCTTCGGCATGTGCTCCGAAGACCGCGGCGACGGCGAGCGCGGCGGCGAGGACGAGGCCCGATCTGCGGTATCGCATGCGAATCCCTGGCGATGATGCCGCCTTTGCAGCGGCCTTTGCCGCATCCTAGCGGAGACCTCGCAGCCAGGGAAACCCAAGGAATGTAACGGATTGGGACTTTACCCGCCGAGGATGGCGACCGCCTGGTCGAGCAGCCGCCGGTCGCCGGCGGCAACCACGTCGCCCTTGGAGGCGGCGGTCAGCGGGTTGCCGCGCCAGTCGGAGATCGCGCCGCCCGCACCCTCCACCACCGGCACCAGCGCCAGGTAGTCGAAGATGCCGAGCCCTTCTTCGACCACCAGGTCGAGGAAGCCCATCGCCACCATGCCGTATTGATAGCAGTCGCCGCCATAGGTCGTCGATTTCGCCTTGGCGCTCAGCCGCTCGAACCGCGCCCATCCGTCGGCCCGGAAGATCTTGGGCGAGATGGTGGAGAGATAGGCGGCGGTGAGATCGGCGCAGGCACGGGCCTTGACCGGCTCGCCGTTGAGCGTGGTGGGCTGGCCCCGGGCGCCGAGCCAGAGATCGTCGAGGATCGGCATGTCGATCAAGCCGAGGATCGGCCGACCGCCCTCAGTGAGGGCGATCAGCGTGCCGAACATCGGCCGGCCGGTGACGAAGGAGCGGGTGCCGTCCAAGGGATCGAGCACCCAGACCAGCTCCGCATCGGCGCGCTCGGCGCCGAACTCCTCGCCGATGATGCCGTGGCCGGGAAAGGCCTTGGCGATCCGCTCGCGCAAGGCGGCCTCGCATTCCCGGTCGGCCTTGGTGACCGGGCTCTCGTCGGCCTTGTCGATGATGTCGAGCTTCTTGCGGTAGTAGCGGCGCAGGATCGGCCGGCTGACCTCGGTCAGCCGGCGCGCAAGTTCGACGAACTCGGCCGCGACCGGTCGGGACAAGATCGGCTCTCTTGAACGATGCTTACTGCGGCAGCGGCACCGGGCTGTCGCTCTGGTCGCGAAGCCAGCGCAACAGGGCGGCGCGATCCTCGGGCTTCGCCAGGCCGGGGAAAGTCATCTTGGTGCCGGGCGCGAAGGTGCGCGGGCTGGCCAAGAACTTGTCGAGGTTCTCGAAGGTCCAGGTGATGTTGAGATTCTTGACCGCGTCGTCGTAATTGAAGTCCTGCTTATGCGCGCTCGGGCCGCCGATCACGCCCCAGAGATTGGGGCCGACCTTGTTCGGCCCATCCTTGGCGAAGTCATGGCAGGCCTTGCACTTCGAGGCGACCTTCTCGCCATCGGCCGGGTTGGCGGCGGCGATCATCTTCACCGCGTCCTGCGCGGGTGCCGCAGCGGCGGGCGCGGCTTCCGGCTGCTGCGCCGGCGCGGCGGCCTGGGCCGGCTGCGATTCTGCCGCCTCCGCCTGCTTCGCATCGTCCTCGGCCTTCTTGACCTCGTCGGGAGTCGGCAGCGGCGGCGGATTGTCGGACTGGGTGCGCAGGAAGGCGATCACGTTGGCGCGGTCCTGCACCTTGGGGAAGCCGGGGAAGGTCATCTTGGTGCCCGGCGCGTAGCTCTTCGGGCTGGCGAGGAAACGGTTCAGGTTCTCGTAGGTCCAGGTGCTCTTCAGGTTGGCGATCGCCGGCGAATAGCTGAAGCCCTCCATATGCGCGGTCGGGCCGCCCACCACGCCCCAGAGATTCGGCCCGACCTTGGCATTCTCGCCCTTGCCGAAGCTGTGGCAGGTCAAGCAGACCTTCGCGCTGTCCTGGCCCTTGGTCGCATCGGCGCTGGCCAGGAGACCGCTCACCGGGTCGACCGGGGCCGGCTTGGCGGCGGGGGCGGCCGTCGCCTTCTCGCCGGCCTCCTCATGGCCGCCATAGATGATGTTGGCGATGAGCCCCACGCTCAACGTCAGCATGCCGCCGACCAGGATGGAGGCGGCGATCTTGTTGGCTTCCAAAGACATTCGAGGCAACCCCTTGATGGACGCGCCGGACGCCGGCACCCCAAGTGCGACATCCGGGCAAATTCTGCGGCAGGCCGAAGCCGGCGGGAATTTAGCGACTTCCGCCTGCCCTGTCCAACCGCGCGTCCCGGGTTCGGCCACAGGCCCGTTCGGCGGATACAAGTCCTTTCCGCGCTGGCATTTGTCGCCTTCGCGTCATAATGTCGCGGCCCTTCTGACCCGAATCTCGTGATGATCCGCCTCCCATGAATCCGATCATGAGCTCGATCATGAACCCGGTGGTCCTGATCCCCGCCCGTCTCGCCTCCACACGCCTCCCCAACAAGCCCCTGGCCGAGATCGGCGGAAAGCCGATGATCGTCCATGTCTGGGAGCGCGCCAGGGATGCGGGCGTCGGCCCGGTCTATGTCGCGGGGGCGGAGCCGGAGATCGTCGATGCGGTGAAGCGGGCCGGCGGCGAGGCGGTGCTGACGGACCCGGATCATCCTTCGGGTTCCGACCGCATCTTCGAGGCGCTGCAGAAGATCGATCCCGCGCGGCGCTTCGACGTCGTGGTCAACATCCAGGGGGATCTCCCGACGCTCGACCCGAAGATCGTGCGCCGCGCCCTGGAGCCGCTCGCCGATCCCGCGGTCGATATCGCGACCCTCTGCGTCGAGATCACCCGCGACGCCGAGCGCACCGATCCCAATGTGGTGAAAGCGGTCACCGCCTTCGCGCCGGAACAAGGGAAGACGATCGCCCGTGCGCTCTATTTCAGCCGCGCGACCGTGCCCGCGAATCCCGGCCCGCTCTACCACCATGTCGGGCTCTATGCTTATCGTCGCCAGGCGCTGGAGCGCTTCGTGGCGTTGCCGCCGGGAAGGCTCGAGCAGCGCGAGAAGCTGGAGCAGCTGCGCGCGCTGGAGGCCGGCATGCGCATCGACGTGGCGCTCGTTGACACGGTTCCGCTCGGTGTCGATACTCAGGCCGAGCTCGATCGAGCCCGTGCCGCGCTCGCCGCCGTATCAGCATCATGACCGCCTCCGCCGACAACGCCATCGCCTTCCAAGGCCTGCCGGGCGCCTATTCCAACCTCGCGTGCCGCGCCGCCTATCCGGATATGCAGGCGCTGCCCTGCGAATCCTTCGAGGACATGTTCGCCGCGGTGCGCGACGGGCGCGCGGCGCTCGCCATGGTGCCGATCGAGAACTCGGTCGCGGGTCGGGTGGCCGACATCCATCACCTGATGCCGGAATCCGGCCTCCACATCATCGCCGAGCATTTCCAGCGGGTGAACCATCAGCTGATGGCGCCGAAGGGCGCCACGCTCGCCGGACTGAAGACCGTGCGCAGCCATGTGCAGGCCCTGGCGCAGTGCCGCGCCACCTTGCGCGGCATGGGCCTGACGCCGGTGACGCGGCCCGACACCGCGGGCTCCGCGGCGGAGGTGGCCGAGATGGGCGACAAGAGCGTCGGGGCGATCGCCTCGGCCCTCGCCGCCGAGATCTATGGGCTGGAGATCCTCAAGGGCGACATGGAGGATGCCGAGCACAACACCACGCGCTTCGTCGTCATGGCGCGCGAGCCGATCGATCCCGATCCGGCCAAGGGTCCCGTCGTCACCAGCTTCGTCTTCAAGGTGCGTTCGGTGCCGGCGGCGCTCTACAAGGCCTTGGGCGGCTTTGCCACCAACGGCGTCAACATCACCAAGCTCGAGAGCTACATCCTCGACGGCAACTTCACCGTGGCGCAGTTCTACGCCGATATCGACGGCCATCCCGACCAGCGTCCGGTGCGGCTGGCGCTCGAGGAGCTGTCCTTCTTTTCGCGCGAGGTCCGCATCCTCGGCGTCTATCCCGCCGGCGCCTTCCGCCTCAACCCCGAGCGACTGAAGGGTTGACCGCCAGGGCCAGAGCGACGCCAGATGCCCGGGTCAGGCCCGGGCATGACGATTCAAGATGATGCTCCGTCGCGCTGGCTAGCGCCCGTTCACCTCGTAGACCTTGAAGTGCTTGGCGAGCGCCGGTGGCAGCTGGAGCGGCGTCAGCCAGCCCGGCAGATCGCCGCGGCCGCCGAGCTTGGTATAGAAGTTGATCACATTGGGATCATAGAGCCGCGGGATGATCACGTCGCCGCAGCGTATGACGAGCGACACCTGCCTGCGGTCGAGGATCGCCTTCGCTTTGTCCGTGCCGCCATCGGTCATCGCGTCGATCGTGTCGAAGATGGCTTGCGGATTGCGGTGATAGGGACCGGCGACGAAGCGATAGTCGGTGCGGAAGGCGAGCTCGGCCGAGTAGGAGATGTCGTCGGTCATCACGATCGGCGCCGCGCCGATGCCGGGATGCGCCGCGTTGAGCCAATCGGCCAGCTGATGCACGTGGCAGTTCTCGCCGCTCGGCTTCGCCGGGAAGGCGAGGCTCGACAGCAGCGGTGCGCAGGTCAGCGCGATGCCGATGGCGACCAGGGCGGGCGTGCGCAGCAGGCGCGATTTGCCGCGCAGCCTGGTCTCCGCCAGGGCGAAGAAGCCGGCGCAGATGATGGCCGGCGTCGGTGCGAACTCGACGCCGAGCCTCGCATGCATCATGGCGCCGATCCACAGGAAGCCGAAGGTCATGGCGATCAGCAGCCCGGCCCAGCGCCGCTCGCCGCGCCAGCGGCGGAACGCGAAGGGCAGCAGGATCGCTCCGGCGATCGACTGCCCGACCATCGGGAGGAAGGCCTGGAATCCGGCGATGCTGGTCGGCCAGAGCGGCTGCATCTCCTGGATCGTGTCCAGGAAGTCGCGCTTCAGCCGCGCATCCACGCTCAAAGGGCCGAACAGCAAGTTGGGAAAGATCGCCAGCAGCAGCGCGCCTCCCGCCGCGCCAAGCACCATGCCGCCGGCGATGCGCGTCCAGAATCCGCCGCGGATCCGCTGGGCCGCGAAGAAGACGGCCGCCCAGATCAGCGCCAGGACGAGATAGGGAAGCGAGACCTTGTCGTATTCGGGTTGGAGCCAGTGCGCCGGCGGTTGCTCGATCGGGACGGCGATCGCGACCACCGCCGCCATGGCGAGCGAGAAGGCGGCGCCGAGCGAGGCCCAGTCCCGCGGCTTCTCTTCGGTCCCTTTCGCATCGAGCGGCGCGTCGATCCAGAAGAGGCCGATGGTGGCGATCACCGGCACGATCGGCACCATGAACTCCGGGCTGATCCAGACGCCGCATCCGGCGAAGGCGCCGCCCAGCCCGGCCCAGCGCCGCTGAGTCTCGATCGGAATGCCGCCGATCGACGCGCGCAGCATGGCGCCCAGCATCAGCGCGGTCAGCAGCAGGAGCAGCGTGTGGTGATCCGCCCGGCCGAAGGTGCCGTAGCCGAAGGCGGCGGCGTTGGTCAGCAGGATGACGGCGGCGAAACGATGACCGGGCGTGGGCCAGAGCGGCCGCGCCGCCCAGGCGACGGCGAGGCAGGCGAGGATGTGGCAGAGCGAGGAGAATCCGGCGCCGATCCAATAGACGGCGCGGCCCACATCGGCGCCGAGGAGATGGGCGATCAGCGCCGGGATGAGGATCATCACGTCGATCGGCCGCGTCCAGTGCAGCGACAGCCCCTCGGGCGCGCCGAGCTTCGGCGTCACCGTGTCGTACCAGCCGGCGCCATGGTAGAGGTCCATGATCTTGAGGACCCGCATGTAGCTGTCGGGGTCGATGAGGCCGCCTTCCTTGAGCACGGCGCCGTTGGCCTCGGCGAACAGATAGTGCTCCAGGATTCCGAGCGCCGAGAACAGCGCCACCAGCAGCCATCCGACCGCGCGCGGCGAAAGCTTATTCTCCGCCGTCGCCAGCGGCTCCGCGACGATCGTGCCGTCCGCTTCGGTCACGACGGGCTGCGCCGCTCGAAGATCATGATCTTGGCGCTCCAGTAGTTGATCGCCATGCCGGCGAGCGAACCCAGGGCGACGGCGATCTCGGGATGCTGCCGCACCAGATCCACGCTCTCGTAGGCCAGCGCGGCGACCCCGTAATTCGCGCCCCCGCCGATCAGCATCAGCCCGACATAGGCGAACCACTCGGCAGCGGGGTGGGTCCGCGGTCGAGCATCGCGGCGAAAGGTGAAGGATCGGTTGAGAATCCAGGTGGTGGTGGCGGCCGCCAGGAACGAGATCGCCCGCCCGCCGTAATAGCCGAGCCCGGCCGCCAGCAGCTCGCGCAGCAGCCCGGCATCGACCAGGAACCCCAGGACCCCGACCACGCCGAAGCGCACGAACTGCCAGGGGATCCGAGGAATAAGCCGGCGCGGCATGGTCAGAACTTCAGCCTCAGCCAGTCCTCGATCAGGCGGCGCGAGATCGAATCCTTGCGCGGCAGGCGGAAGGTCTCGTCCTCGGGCGAATCGAGCAGCTCCGGGCGGCTCATCCAGCGCGCCGATTCGAGCTCGTTCTCATCGACCTTGAAGTCCAGGCTGGTCGCCTCGGCGCTGAACCCCAGCATGAGCGAGGAGGGGAAGGGCCATGGCTGCGAGCCGAAATAGCGGATGCGGCTCAAGCGCAAGCCCACCTCCTCGTAGACCTCGCGGGCGACCGCATCCTCGAGACTCTCGCCCGGCTCGACGAAACCCGCGAGCACCGAATGCATGCCCGGCGCCCACACCGCCTGGCGCGCCATCAGGATTCTGTCGCCATGGGTCACGCGCATGATGACCGCGGGATCGGTGCGCGGGAACTGCACGGCGCCGCAATCGGGATTGGTGCATTGCCGCTGATGGCCCGCGGCCTTCACCTCGGTCGGCGATCCGCAGGTGCCGCAGAACTTGTGCCGGTCATGCCAATAGGCGAGGCCGCGGGCATAGGCGAGGAGCGCGCCCTCGCGCTGCGGCATCAGGACGCCGACGGTGCGCAGGTCGACGGCATGGCCGCCCAAGCCGGCGATTGCCGTCTCCTCGAGTGTGGAAATATCGATCAGGAAATGCGCGGTCTCTTCCTCGATGCCGAGCAGGGCCACGGTCGAGGCGGATTCCAGCAGCGCCGTGTGCCGCCCGGGATCGAGCGCCAAGGCCCGCGGCAGCGCCGGATCGGACACGAAATTCCGCATTCGCCAAATGGGATAGAACCGGGTGGCGGGATCGGCCAGGCGGGCGCGGAGCCAGGCCACGTCCTCGCGGCGCTCCACCGCCCGGTCGAACTCGCCGGTGGCGTAGAAATTGACGCGTCTAGCCATTACATTGAGGCCCGACCAAGGAAGGTTGGAAGTCTTGAGTCACCGAAGACGCCATCATGCTGAGTGAAACGACCAGGCGGCAAGCAACATATAGCCCATTCCGGGCCGGGCTCGCCTTGGCCGTGTTGCTGCTCGCCTCCGCGTTCGGTACGGGCGGCGCAAAGGCCGAGGATCCCGCTCCGGGAACGCCGCCGCTCGGCATCTTCATCTACACGATCTTCCGCGACGGCACACCGGTCGGGCAGCAGCGCATGGAGTTCGTCGGCGACGGCAACAAGCTCCGGATCATCAGCCATACCGAGCTCGACGTCACCCTGCTCGGCTTGAGCGTCTACGGCTTCGACCAGCAGGTGGAGGAGCTGCACGGCAACGGCAAGATCCTCTCCCTGACCTCCGAAGCCAATGACGACGGCACCGACAAGAAGGTGGTGCTGACGCTCGAGGGCGATCGGCTCGCGGGCAGTTTCAACACCGACAAGCGGCGCAATATCGATCCCACCCTGCCGACCAGCCTGTTCTGGCAAAAGCCCGCGACCGGCGCCACCCATGTGATCGACACCGTGCGCGGCAAGACCCGGGACGTGACCGTGACCGATCGCGGGGCCGAGACTCTCAACCTGCCGATCGGTCGGGTCGAGGCGCATCACTTCAGCATGACCGGCGAAATGAAGCGCGAGCTCTGGTACGATGCCAGCGGCATCCTGGTCGCCGGCCAGGTGACGGCGCAGGATGGGTCCACCGTGCGCCAGGAACTGCAGCAACGGCCTTAGCATCATGTTGATCTGCACCAGGATCGCGACGGCATTCGCCCTGATTTCGACGGCCGGCTTCGCTGCGGCAGCGCCGGCGGAGGGCGACTGGCCGGGCCGCGCCGGGCGCTACGTCTTCGACATCACCCGCGACGGCTCCGCGATCGGCACCCAGTCGATCGACGTGGCGCAGGATGGCGACAAGACGATCGCCGTCACCGAGAGCACGGTCGCCGTGAAGATGCTGGGCGTCACCGTCTATCGCATGCACCAGGTGATCACCGAGACCTACCAGGGTCAAAAGCTCGTCGCGCTGGTGGCCGAGACCAAGGATCCGGACGGGCTGCGCACGGTGCAGCTCGCGCGCGACGGCGACCATTGGAGCGGCCTCCTCGGCAAGAAGGCCGTCGCCTTCGATTGCGACTGCCTGGCGAGCACCATGTGGCAGGCGGCGAGCATCGCCGGCCCGCAGATCATCGAGGCCTCTCAGGGCAAGCTGCAGACGATCACGGTCGAGGACCGCGGCAGCGAGACGCTGGACCTGCCCGAGGGCCGCGTGCTCGCGCATCATCTCTCCGTCAAAGGCGGCATCGAGCGCGAGGTCTGGTACGATGCCGCCGGCAACCTCGTTGCCGCGCAGCAGGTGGGCCGCGACGGCTCGCTGATTCGCCAAACCCTGGTGAGCGATCCCGCGGGTGCGCAGCTCTCCGGCGCGCAGGCCGCCAAGCCGACCGCGCCCTGAGCCTTTCGGTCGCGCCGCCCGAGGGTCGGTGGGGCTGGGGTCGGTGGGGCTGGGTCGGTGGGGGTTGCCAGGGCGCCGATGATCGCCGATATAGTGGCCCCGGGAGGTTGGCGGTGGACGGGCGTCTCGCCAACCCGGTCAGGTCCGGAAGGAAGCAGCCGTAACGAGTTTCCGCTCGGGTCGTCGATCCAGCCTCCCACCCTCCTAATCCCCTGATCTGCAAGCGATATCGCCATCGCGCCGGCAGGCTGGCGTTGCGCGCCGGTTTTCGCTACCTAGTGCGCATGTCCAACGACAGCGTGCCCCCGGGATCCCACGGCGAGTCTTCCGTTTCCGCGCCCTATCGGGTGCTGGCACGCAAGTATCGCCCCAGCGATTTCGCCGGTCTGATCGGCCAGGAAGCGCTGGTCCGCACCTTGACCAACGCGATCGCGCAGGGCCGGCTCGCGCATGCCTTCATGCTGACCGGCGTGCGCGGCGTGGGCAAGACGACGACCGCGCGCATCCTCGCCCGCTGCTTCAACTGCATCGGTCCCGACGGCAAGGGTGGCCCGACCGCGACGCCCTGCGGCCAGTGCGAGCATTGCCGCGCCATCGCCGAGGACCGCCATGTCGATGTGATCGAGATGGACGCGGCGAGCCGCACCGGCGTCAACGACATCCGCGAGCTCATCGAAGGCGTGCGCTACCGCCCGGTCAGCGCGCGATTCAAGGTCTACATCATCGACGAGGTGCACATGCTCTCGCCGAACGCGTTCAACGCGCTGCTGAAGACGCTGGAGGAGCCGCCGGAGCATGTGAAATTCGTGTTCGCCACCACCGAGATCCGCAAGGTGCCGGTGACCGTGCTCTCGCGCTGCCAGCGCTTCGACCTCCGGCGCATCGAGGCGGACAAGCTGGTGCAGCATCTGGACGCGATCGCCGCCGCCGAGGGCGCCAAGCTCGCGCCCGGCGCGCTGGCGCTGGTCGCCCGGGCGGCGGACGGCTCGGCGCGTGACGGGCTCTCGCTGCTCGACCAGGCGATCACGCTTGCTGACCCTGGGGCGGAACCGGGCCAGGAAGTGACGGAGGAGCAGGTGCGCGCGATGCTCGGCATCGCCGACCGCACCCAACTGTTCGATCTCTATGAGGCGCTGCTGGCCGGCCGCGCAGCACCCGCGCTGGATCAGCTCCGCCGCATGTATGAGTCCGGCGCCGATCCCATCGTCGTGTTGCAGGACCTGCTCGATCTGACGCATTGGCTGACGCGCTGCAAGCTGACGCCGGACGTGCTGCAGCAACCGGCCGTGCCCGAGGCCGAACGCAAGCGGGGCGGCGCTTTGTCGAAGGATCTCTCGCTCCCCGTGCTGGCGCGCGCCTGGCAGATGCTGCTGAAGGGCCTCGGCGAGGCGCAGGTTGCGCCGCAGCCGCTGGCGGCGGTCGAGATGGCGCTGATCCGGCTGATGCACGTCGCCGACCTGCCGACCCCCGGCGACCTGGTGCGTCAGCTCTCCGGCCAGCCGGGGGCTGCAGCACCTTCGCCTTCATCGGTGCCGCGTGGACCGGGACCGGAGCGCACCACCAGCTTTGCCGCGCCGAGTGCCACTGCGATCTCGACCCAGGCGGTGGCGCGCGATCCCGCAACCGCGATGCCGCCGGTCGAAGCCGCGCTCGTCGCCGCGCGGGTCGAGAGTTTTGCGGCGGTGGTCGAGCTCTTCAAGGCGCAGAAGGAAGGCATTCTTCTCACCCACCTGATGAACGACGTGCACCTCGTGCATTTCGAGCCGGGCCGCATCGAGCTCAGACCAACGCCGCGCGCGCCCGCCAATCTGCCCAACCGTATCGCCGCCTGTTTGAACGAATGGACCGGACGGCGCTGGCTGGTCGGGGTCTCCACCGATGCCGGCGCGCCGACCTTGAAGCAGCAGGCCGAGGCTGCGGTCGCCGAGCGGCGGCGCCGTGCCGCGGAGCATCCGCTGGTGAAGGCGGTGCTCGATGCCTTCCCGGGCGCCGTCATCGACGAGGTGCGCGATGTCGGGGCTGCGGAGCCGGCGGTGGGGGACGGGGTTCAGCCGGAAGCGGACACGACCATGCCGGAGGAAGAGTGATGAAGAATCTCGGCCAGATGATGAAGCAGGCCCAGCAGATGCAGGCCAAGATGGCCGAGCTGCAGGCCGCCCTCGAGCAGGCCGAGATCACCGGCCAATCCGGCGGCGGCATGGTCTCGGTGATCACGTCGGCCAAGGGCGATCCCCGCAAGTTGAAGATCGACCCCAAGCTGGCAGATCCCAACGAGATCGAGGTGCTGGAAGACCTGATCGTCGCCGCCTTGCGCGACGCCCGCCAGAAATCCGAAGCCTATGTCGCGGAGGAAATGGCGAAGCTCACCGGCGGCCTGCAGCTTCCGCCGGGGTTCAAGCTGCCGTTCTGATTCAGAGGACAGATGTCAGATGACAGATGT
>Ga0335070_10006489_pt1 | contig 13776 bp, 11 predicted proteins | sample Lox_Sample_13_FD_206722 | JGI IMG/M metagenome (GOLD analysis project Ga0335070, IMG submission 206722) | Soil microbial communities from Loxahatchee National Wildlife Refuge, Florida, United States - Lox_Sample_1.3 | ecosystem: Environmental > Terrestrial > Soil > Wetlands | place: USA...
CCCGTCCGTAATATGCCGTCATTTTGATTATATGCGAACAAAATTATAACGACAATAATGGCCAGCCATGGCAACATTCCTGCGAATAACTGATGTTCGCATGGGTACTGATAATTGACAATGGTTGGGATAAGCCAGTCCCACATGATAGTTCCTTCGTGCGGATAGAAATATGTCCGCAAAGTCGGCAGCAGAGATACAATAATTTCCCACGAATTGACCCCTGAGACAATCGATCTGCGGTAGTAAGGGATCAGCAAAGGAAGGAGGGCCAGCAATGAGATCGATAATATCAGAAATACCGTTGATACTTTCTTTAATGTAAATGCGACGCAGGGCTCTTGTTCCAGTGCAGGTATATTGAATACGCCGTATGCCAGAAAAAAAAGTAATAGGCATAAGCACAGAAAGAATCCAAGGTATATGCTGCAGTAAAATTGCATGACTACACTGCCACATAGCATAAGTAAATTCTTGGCATCGCGGCCGGCGATATATCGAATACCAAAATAGAAACCGAAAGGAATCATAAAGCGCGGCAATAATTGAGCGTGATATATATGGGCGAGAACCGGCGGAGAGAAGGTGAATACATACGCGCCCAGAAGCGCGCCCAGGTAGTTTATCTTTAATCTTTTTAACACAAGAGCCGCGGAGAAGAAATTTAGAGTATAAATAGCAATGAACCACAATTGGTAGGAAGTTTCTCTGTCTATTTTAAGTAATCTGAAAGAGGCGTAAACAGGTAGAGTGCCGAGGAGATTATCTGAAAATGTCATGGTTCTCGGATGGGGATAGAAGAAAGGCGCATTCCAGAAACTATCGGTCTGGCCGGACAGCCACTTGAAACCGTGCTCCAGAAAATAATTATTAAGTCTCGCGTCTCCGAAGTCGCCCGGAATATATTTGAAATTGAAATGCATTATACTAAACGGGACGAGATACATCCCAAGGCAGAATAGCGTGAATGCGAGGAGATACGGAACGAACCTCGCGATATTAATATGGTGATGCTGGTTGTATAGTTCGTTTAGTCTTTTCATCGCCTCCTCGTTAGAATGTGTGCTACGGGCGAGCCCAAGAGAATGCCGAGCGTGAGGCAAATCCGTTACTTAGGGCTTGGACTCCGAGGGGTGCACAGCAGGGGAATGGCTCATGCTCATTTCCGGTATGGTACGTCTTAGCCTGGGGATCATGGGCCGCCGTGTCGTCGCCGCCACGCCGCGCAGCAATGAGTTCGAGGTCCGCTCGGATGCTACGAGACGCTCGTGAGGGAGGAATCTTTGCCTACTTTGCTCGGAATCGACAACGGCTCAGTTGAAGCGATGAAGTACAATGCGAAGGCGATCAATCACCGAGGTCGCGGTTATCGCATCGAGCCTACCTTCCCTCTCGCTATGATCCACGGACTCACTAAACCGGACCTGCTGAAACGTCGGCACCCACTCTAATGAGAGTGCCTTATACTCAGGCTCGTTGCAACACTCCCCACCAACGAATAAGGTGCACACGCCGGCAGTTACCAGGGGTCGCCACCTCACCACACTTTCCACGGAGCCTTACCACTCGCCCACAAGTTTTGCAGGTTATACTTATCTCGTAGGGTGTCCATCGGCTGCCAGAAACCGTCGTGTTTGTATACTGCGAGTTCGCCGTCGCGTGCCAACTCCTCGAGTGGTTCGCGCTCCCACACGGTGTCGTCCCCTTGTACTCTGTCGATGACCTTTGGTGATAAGACAAAGAAGCCGCCGTTTATCCAACTCCCCTCCGCTTGCCGTTTTTCCGCGAAGGAGACAACCCTGTGCCCTTCTATTTCTAGTGCGCCAAATCGTGCTGGTGGGCGAGTTGCGGTCACCGTGGCCAAGCGCCCTTCTCGGCGATGGAATTCCACCAGTTGGGAAATGTTTATATCTGCCACTCCGTCACCGTAAGTAAAACAAAACGCTTCTTCATCCGCAACATAATTTCGAACCCGGCGGAGTCTACCGCCGGTCATTGTCTTTTCCCCCGTATCTACGAGCGTCACGCGCCAAGGCTCAGAGTTATTCTGATGTACATCCATTTTGTGATTTTTCATATCGAAGGTTACGTCGGACATATGCAGAAAGTGATTCGCAAAATACTCCTTTATTACATATCCCTTATATCCACAGCAAACGATAAAATCTTGTATTCCATACGCAGAGTATATTTTCATGATGTGCCACAAAATTGGGTACGCACCAATTTCTACCATCGGTTTTGGTCTGATTTCGGTCTCTTCACTCAAGCGAGTGCCCAATCCTCCAGCTAAAATGACTGCCTTCATAGGTCCTCCTTTGATTATCGGCGATAGCTGGGGCAGCATCCAGAATCGCATGGGTCAGCAGAAAACAGGCTTCCTCTGCCAACTGTCCTCCTCCGCAGAGGACCAGCCGCTTGACCCGCTCTTATCGGAACTGAAAATCGGCGTAAAAATAACCCCTCTGGGCATATGCTGAAGCCAAAGCGTGGGTTAGAAAACAGGCTCAAGAGGTCGGTTACAGCACGTCGGACGAACTCGCGGACCCTCAAGGCAAATCTTCCTGGGGACGACCATACATACGCCTGCCGATCACTCAGATGCTTTGTGACCATAAAGCCTTTCGCTCTCCTGCAGGTCGGCATCAACCATCCGTTTGACGAGTTCCCGGAATTGTACTTTTGGCTCCCAGCCCAACACCTTCCTCCCCTTGCTATAGTCCCCTTTCAGGATGTGCACCTCCGCCGGCCGATAAAACTGTTCGTCACTTCTTACGTGATCTCTCCAGTCGAGTTCCAGATAGCCGAAAGCGAGCTCGGCAAATTCTTCAACCGAGTGAGTCTCATTCGTAGCAATCACGAAGTCATCGGGGTCGTCCTGCTGGAGCATGAGCCACATTGCCTCCACGTAATCCCCGGCGAACCCCCAGTCGCGTCTCGCCTCCAGATTTCCCAACCTCAGCTCATGCTCAAGGCCCAACTTGATCCTGGCAGCGCCGCTCGTGATCTTCCTGGTAACGAACTCGAAGCCGCGGCGCGGTGATTCGTGGTTGAAAAGGATGCCGCTGCAAGCGAAAAGATTGTAGGATTCCCGAAAGTTCCTCGTTAAGTCGAAACCAGCCACCTTAGAAATTCCGTAGGGTGACCGAGGATGGAAGGGTGTATTCTCGTTCTGTGGCGTCTTCTTAGCGGCTCCGAACATCTCACTCGTCGCGGCGAAGTAGACTCTACAACGAGGAGCCTTCTCTTTAAGGGCAGACAGAACATAAAGTGTCCCATTAATGTTTGTATTCAGTGTCGAGAAGGCGTCTTCGAACGAGTAACTGACGAAACTTTGCGCTGCCAGATGATAGCACTCCTGGGGCTCTATCTTCTCGACCGCACTGAATATGCTCGCGTAGCTCTCCAAAGAGGCTGGGTGTAGTATGACCGACTTCTGAATATGTCTTATCCGCCACAATCTGTGGGCAGGATCTTCCAATGCCACACGGCGAACTATTCCATGGACCTCGTAACCCTTGCCCAGGAGGAACTCGGCCAGATAGGAACCGTCCTGCCCCGTAATCCCGGTTATCAATGCCCGCTTCACGAATCAGCCTCCTTGCGAATCATCGCCATCCCTCCACCCACCCTTGGATGATGAAGGCGCGATGGGATGCCCAGCGCCAGGGTTCCAGGGAGTCGGGCGACCGCCCCATTCGGGTCGCGAAAGATCCTTCACCTCACCGGTGCGATCTCCTTCCGTAGAAGTCGGCGATGGTGTTCACCACATATTCCAACTGAATCTTTTCGAGCTCCGGATAGACGGGAAGCGCCAAGGTCTCGGCAGCGGCTCGTTCGCTTTCCGGAAAACCCCCGGGCCGGTAACCCAGGTCACGGAAGCACTCCTGCTGATGCAGGGGCAGCGGATAGTAGATCTCGGTGCCGATTCCCTGTTCAGCCAGATACGTTCTCAGGGCGTCCCGTTGTTGCGCCCGGATAACGTACTGGTTGTAGATATGGCTATGAAAGTGAGGATTCCGGATTCCGGCTTGGGGTTTTGAGGCAGGCTGCGACAATCTGTCGTCCCAGACAGGCTGGGGTGTACTAACGAGCCCTTTACCAGTGAGTCCGGACTGCCGGAACAGAGAGTCATACGAGGCTGCATGGTCTCGCCGCCTTGCGGTCCAGGAATCGAGGTGTTTGAGCTTCACGAGGAGCACCGCCGCCTGGAGGGCGTCCAGCCGGAAATTACCTCCCACGAACTGATGTTGATACCTCGTGTTCTCGCCATGCACCCGGAGCATTCTGAGCTTGCGCGCGAGCGTCTCGTCGCTGGTGGTCACCATGCCGCCGTCGCCGACGCCTCCCAGGTTTTTGGAGGGGTAGAAGGAGAAGCCGCCGAGGTCACCCATAGAGCCGGCTCGACTCACTTTCCCACCTGCCAACGATGGGTAACCAGCCCCGATGGCCTGGGCCGCATCCTCGATGACGAGCAGTCCGTATCTCCTGGCGACAGTCACGATGGGGTCCATGTGGGCGCATTGGCCGTAGAGATGCACGGGAATGATCGCGCGAAGTGGTATTCCCGTTCGCCGGTGCACAAGCATTGAGGCAGCGGTATCGAAGCGACAGTCATCCTCGACAAAGCTCTCTAGGGCTTGGGGGCTCATGGTGTAGCTCAGGGAATCGATATCTACGAAGAAAGGACGCGCACCGACCCTGACGATGGATCCGGCACTCGCGAAGAAGGTGAAGGGCGCCGTGATCACCCCGTGCCCAGGCCCGATTCCAGCGCTCATGAGGGCGGCGAGGAGGGCGTCGGTGCCGGATGACACACCCACGGCGTACCGGCACTGGCAGTATTCAGCCAGAGCCTTTTCCAAGGCTTCCACCTTGGGGCCCAAGATGAACTGCTGCGACTCGAAGACCTCCTCTGTCGCCCTCTGGATTTCCTCCCTGATGGCTCGATACTGCGCCTTGAGGTCGAGAAGTGGGATTTTCACGGAATCCTCTGCGAGAGATTCAAATCCTAGGGATAAAAACTTGAGTTTCTCCCTCTTACGGACTTAGTCCCGGCCAGGCCGTTCTCCTCTCCAACTGAGCCCCGGCTCCGCCGACGAGATGCTCGAGGTGAAGGACCTGGTCAGGATGAACGCCAGCCTCGACGAGACGGTCACGGTGGGTGTTGATCTCGTCGGTTTGAGTAATGAGGACGTAATCGAAGGGTGTCGTGGCCAAGGCCTCGCAGCCCTTCACCGGGTGACCATAGAATATTCGGCCGTCAACGGTTACGTCGAAGACGGCGACGAGAGCTATGGTGCTGTTTTGCAGGAAAAGATACGTCAGCTCGGCCACCTCGCCACAGCCGTAGAGGGCCAGTCGCTCAACGCCTTCCCTCTCCAGCCGCGAGAAAAGCGCTTGCAGAACCCCTTTGATCTCGCGATAAACTCCGATCGAGTAGTGGATGTAGCGATACGTCAAACGGGATTTTTCCCGAAGGCCCCGTGGCGTCAAAAGGTATTTCACTCTCTTCCTCGGAATGGTGCTGACCTTAAAGTAGCCCTTCTTGGCCAACCTCTTCATAAAGGCGTTGACCAAGCCGAGAGAGATGTTGAGATCGCGGGCAAGCTCCCTTTGCGTTGTCCCCCCTCTGGCCTCGAGTGCCTCAAGCAGCTTCAACGTTCGCAACTGTTGCTGGTCCATATGTTTCAGATCAGTAGCCGGGCGATTCGTCAGAAACCACGGTCCGGCATGGAAGCCGTGAGCGCGGCGCTTATACGCAGCTCCGCCAACTCGGTTACATAGCACACACTGAAACCGCTAGGGGAGTGGTTATACGAAGTAGGTTGTTTTCTGTCCATCCCACCAGGCAGACACAGACGGAGACCGGACAACGGAGGCTGGAGCCCCTTACTCTTGTCTCGCCCTGAAGGCTCTCCCGGAAAATTTACGTGCCGCTAGACACGTCTGTCCGCCATACGATGACACCCTCGAAATAACTTGAATTGACTAGGGAATGGCCAGCAAACGTTCAGAGTCTGAACATTATATGTCGGGCATTATAGATGGTTGCTTCCCCCTGTCAAGCGATTTTCCCCCGTCGCACCCGACCGGTAAAGCTTCACGAGCCCGCACGTGCACGAGGCGCCGTAGCGAGATGGTGAAGATGGCCGTCCCAGCGGGCAAGCATCCCACGGCGCCGAGGGCCTGGATCAGAGGCGTACGTTTCGCTACGCCGCAAGATGAGCCCGTCCCTTTTCTCCCGAGCTTGGCACGGGGAGCCTGTCGAAGGACTACCCGAGGACGCCTAGCCTCCGGCTCGTAAGGACTGCAGCTCGGAGGGAAGGGGGGCCATATTCGCGGTCGCAGCGGGTGCTTCGTCCATAATGCCGGTTAAAAATGCCCACGTGACAAGGTTTCATCCTTCGCAGGACAATCTTTTAGACCGATTGCGAGTCGTTAATCAATCAGGGTTTCCCTGATTCTCAACTGCTAAATCCCTGAGTCTTCCGGAGGATGGTTTCCCGTCGAGGAGATAGCCGCCCAACGGTTCAGCGCTCCCAGTTCCTTCGTCGGAGCCCTGATCTTCATGCTTCTCAAGCATAATTTTTGCAGGAGCTTCGGTGTTGCCGTTTCCGGGTAGGCGGCTATCCCTGACCGGTCAGCCAGCGGGAAGAAGACGATGGAATCACCGGAGCAGACCTTCGAAGCCGAGCCGTGGCGGGCGGACTACGTCCAAGGTTGGTCTCGACTTCCTCTCGGCCGCCGCCGCCATCTGGCCCGTATCGCTCCGCCGGATTCCTTCCAGCAGGTTCTTGCCGACGGCAGCGACCAGGTGATGGAGGCGTTCCTCGAGAACCCGAACATCACCCAGGCGGAGGTCTTGATCCTTATTGATCGCTGTCGGTCCTCATTCCTCCTGGACGCGATCAGCCGAACCAGCAAGTGGTACTCCAACCACGCGATCAAGCGGCGACTGCTCGTAAACCCGGTGCTCCCTCACGGCATCGCCTTCCGCATCCTCGAATACCTGCCCTTTGTGGAGCTCCAGAGGGTGATGAACAACATCAACATCTCCCGCGAGGTTAGGAATAAGTCGCGCGAGTGCTTCCGCAGGGCATTCGCGAGGCTCTCCGACGCCGAGACCAGAGCCCTGTTTCTCAACACCGAAGGACGGGTGTTCCGGGACCTTACGGTCCTTAGCCCCAAAGACAAGCGGGTGCTCATGGACCTCATCAATCGGCCCCAGACTCCGCAGCCTCTTATCCTTAGCCTGATTCGCTCGACGGTGGCAACTCCTGAGATTCTGCAGCTCATCGCCGAGAGATCGTTCTGGGCCTCCAGCCCCCTGATCCGTCGCGCCCTGCTCGCCAACGGCAAGACTCCTCCCCCCGTGAAGGCCTCCCTCCGGGGCAGAAGGGGAGCCGGCGAGGGCGACGGGGCTCGCTCCTCTTCGGAGTAATCCCCCGGCCCTGCCGCGCGACTTCGCCCTCTTGCGTCCCTGCTTTTGTCTTTGGCCGACACTTACGCCCGTGCTATCATGAGTGATCGCTTCGTCAGAAGTCCCTTTGCGGCGGGAGAGCGTGTGCCGTCTGCCGTCGCGACTTCTTGCGAAGTCCTCATGGTTGCGCCAAACCAAACAGAGGGGGATCTATGAGCAGGGAACAAGAGGGTGAGGTTCTGAACTTCCTTGAATTCGCTGAGACGCTGGCGAAACAAGCGGGAGAAGTCGCTCTTAAGTACTACGGCCGTGGGAATCCCCAGGTAAGGTTCGACGACGAGTTAGTCACAACGGCCGATCTCGCCATTCGCGACGTCATGCGTGCCGCCATCGCCGACCAGTACCCCGAACATCGCCTCCTCGGTGAGGGACCGAACCACAAGTCATACCGGCACGGTGAACAGGGCTTTCAGTGGATCACTTGCCCGGTCGACGGAACCGCCAACTTTCAAGCCGGTATCCCCATCTGGGGGATTTCCCTGGCGCTCTTCGAGAACTTCTGGCCCATCCTTGGGGTGTTCTACATGCCGGTGACCGGCGACCTCTACAAGGCCCTGGCGGGACGGAAGACGAAGTTGATGGTGAACAATACTCCGGTCAAGGTGGAACCGGAGGTCATCGCCAATAACGAGTCGGTGCTGCTCACCTACTCCCGATTCCACAACGACTTTCGCTCTGCCTTCCCGGGCAAGATCAGAAACCTCGGGTCCACCGCGGCGCACCTTTGTTATGTCGCCTCTGGTCGCGCCGAGGCGTCGCTCCACAAGTACGTCTACATCTGGCACCTCGCCGCCGGCCAGATTCTCCTCGAGGCTGCAGGGGGGGAGATTCGCTACCTCGACGGCAGGCAGTTCCACGTGAATGACTACTTGGACAGCCAGAAGATAGACGAGCCCCTCCTCGCCGCACCGGCAGGGGGGCACTCCCTCATCACCCAGTACCTCGAACCTCTCTAAGAGCAACCAGCCCATATGGCGGGAGGCTTGAGGAGGATACCTGATGGAGTGGCTCTGCCGGCGAGCACTCAAATCCAAATATCTAATCTCGAAATTCGAAACAATACCAAATGACACAAATCCAACTGACCAAAACCAAGAAACTCCTGGAAGCTTATCGGCCCTACCTCGCTCTGTTTGGAGCCTTGGAATATTCGAATTTCGGATTTGTTTCGGATTTCGGTATTGGGATTTCGAATTTGTTCAGTGAGACACAACTCCTGACCAGAGGAGCCTAGTAGGATTGCGACTACCACCTCACGCATGGTCTTGAGGCCCGATGCGGGCAACGAGGCGCCAGCCCGTGCTGTGCTGGGTGAAGAGGAGCGTCTCCAGGTAGTGCCCTTCACTGAGCTGAACCGCGACGCAATCATCCAGGATGAACACCTTCTCGATCTGCCAGGTTCCCTGGGCGTGGGGAGCTGTCCGGGCGAGCTGAGCCGTGGGCGTCTTGGCCAGGTAGGTGAAGAGCGACTCGAGCGCCGGGGTGAGCCGGGCCCGATCGGCTTGGTGGCTCAGGGCGACGAGGGGGACGACCTGGGAGACGGCCTCCGCCTCGGCGGGTACATCACGGAAAGAAATCTCGAGGCTCTCCTGGCGGGCAGGCTCGCGGCCGCAGGAGGCACTCAGCACGGTGAGGAGCAGGAGTGTCGCCCACACTCTTGTCCCGGGCAGCATTCCGTGAGGGCACCGCAGCAGCTCTTTCATAGCTTACTCCGTCTCAGGCGCGCTCAAGTCCACAGGGTACACCCATCAGGCAGACCAGGGGTTGTTCGGCGGTTCGCTACCCTTGCTCTCTCTCGCGCACCAAGGTCTCGAAGTCGAAGAAACGGCCCTGACGCAAGCCGCGATACCGTTCTGGATGGCAGGTGAGGATGAGCACCTGAAGCCGCTCGGCCGCCTCGTCCAGAACGGCCATCACCCTGGCCAGACGGCCGGAATCGGTGGCGGTCAAAACATCATCGAGGACGACGAGCTGGCGCTCCTCTCGCGCCAGGACCTCGGCCAGCGCGAGCCGTGTCGCCAGGTAGAGCTGCTCCTGCTCACCCCCGGAGAGATTCTCCAGGGTCACCGCCTCTTCCAGGGGCTCCGGAACAACTGCCGAGGGTTCAAAGCTCTCACCCACCCGGAGCCGCCCGAGCCGTCGTCCGGCGATCCGTTGCAGGGTGCGGGTCGCCAAGGTCTCGACAGGCCCGGCCACCGCAGCAAGCGCCTCGGCCCGACACGCCGCGATCGTGAGGTGAAGCAGGCTGACGGCCTCCACCTGCAGTTGCTCCCCTCTCACCTCGTCTTCAAGGTGCGCCGCCCTCTCCTCAGCGAGGGCAAGGGCGGAGTAAGAGCCCTGGGCCGAGAGGCGCTCCAGGTTTGACTCCTCCTTGACCTCCAGCTCCCGGGCCCGATCTGCCTCCTTGCGGGCCGCCTCGAGCTGTGCCTCGAGGATCGCCACGGTCGCCATCGGATCATCCGGGTGTTCGACCAGCCGGCTGTCGATCTCGACAAGACGTGCCTGCGCCGCCTCCCAGGCCATACTCAACCGTTGGAGTTCCCCCTCCCGCTCTGGGAGGGTTTTCCCGTCACTCGCCAACTCGGCGATCTTGATCCCGAGCGACGCCACCCGCCGCCGGGCATCCTCGTGGCGCCGTGTCACGGTCTCGTGCTCTCCCCATGCTGCCGCCCGTGCCGCCTCCGCTTTCTGCCAGGCGGCCTCAGCGCCTTCCACCTTGGCGATGAAGCCTCTCTTGATCCTTTCCGCCTCTCTCTTGAGCGTCTTCACATCGGGTGGGCTCGTCCCCCAGTCCGGATGCAACTCGAGAAATCTCGCCGAGGTCCGTTCGAGCAGACTCCGCTCCTGGATGAGCCGGTCCGTGGTTCCCCCCGCGACAAGCGTCTCCAGTCGTGCCTTGGCCTGAGCAATACTGGAGTCCAATTCTTTTGTTCTCTCGTTCAGCGCCTCCAGCGCCTCCAGATCAAAGGTGCCGAATGGTTGCACCAGCTCGGCGAGCCTCTTCTCGGTTCGGACGCGGACCGCCCGGTGCTCCTCCGCGGAGCCTGCCGGTCCTCGAGCCCGAATCCGGGCTACCCCGGGAAGCTCGGCGACCACCTCCGGGGACCCGTGAATGAGTGCAGGCACTCCGGCCGTGAGCGGTCTCGGCCCGGTTGCCTCGCCGGCCACCACCTCCAGGGTGCCGTCCCCGTGGGGCACGATCTCCAGAGTGATCAGGGATCCCTCGAGGCGGACCCGTGCTTCGTCCCGCTCCTTGATCGCCTGGCGGATCGCTCGAAGGACGGCCGCATCCGGGGCGATCATCGCGCTTCGCCTCTCTCTCTGGGCCGCGAGGGTCCTCTCTTCCTCGTTGATCCTGGCGAGGAGCTTCTCAAGGCGCGACAATTCCTGCCTACAGTCGCTGAACTGCTGCGCCGCCTCAGCCAGTCCCTCACCCGCATCCACTTTCTCCCTACCCTTGCGTGCATCCTCCAAGGCGGCCCGGAGTCTCGCCGCCTCCTGTTCCCGCTCCCGAGCCTCGCGCTCCTTGAGCGGGACCCCCCCCTCGAGGAGGTTCAATGCCTCCCGAGACTGCCTCAGTTCGCCTTCCGTAGCCCTGATGAGCTCGATGCGCTGTTTGAGCTCGCGGTGCTGAGCCTCGACGGCCATGACCCGTTCCGAGCGCGCCTTCCGTTCCCCGATCAGGTTCTGGTACACCTCCAGGGCGGTGCGGGCCTCCCGGAGCGCCCTCGCCGTCTCCTCGGCCGTGCGCCGGGCCTGGGTGCGGCGGGCCTGGAGATCTTCCACGCGCCGAGAGCTCTCCTCGAAGGCGACACACAACTCACGCGCCCGACGTCGCTCCTCGCCGGCCGCGGCCAGTGCCTCTCGCAACTTGGCCAATCGAGGCGCATCCTTTCCCGTTTTGAGCTTGCCTTTCGGCGTGAAGAACTCGAGGTATCGCTCTTCGATCCGTTGTTCGAGCGGCCCGTCTTCCCTCCCGGAGATCTGGGCGCTCAGCATGGTGCGGATATCGGCGACGAGGTCACCGGAGAGGGGGGTAAGAACGAGGCTCCCCTGGGCGGCCCAGAGGACTTGGGCTAGGCCCCAGTTCTCGGGCCGGGCGAGGCCGCGCCCCGGGGGATTCTTGGTAAGGATCTCCCTGGTGCGCTCGTCCGCCCCCGGCCCCTCGGCAAAGGGCCGCCAACGGCCCTCTTCCTTCCGTTCGAGGCCGGCGGACGGGCTGTCCAAGAATTGCTTGCTGATCCGGTATTCCTGGCCGCCGTGGGCGAACTCCACGGTCACCCGGGGAGCGAGGGTTCGGCCCCAGGGCCTGAGCATCTCCACGTCCCTTCCCGTCACGCGGTGGCCGTCCAGGAGACCGCGGCGGAGCGCTTCGAAGAGTGTTGATTTGCCGAAACCGTTGGGGGCGTGGAGGATGTTCAAGCCCTCTTCGAAGGGCCCCACCCCGATCTCGCCCAGGAAACACCGCCAGTTGGCGACTCGAATGGAGCGGAGGATCAACGCCGCACCTCCCCAGCCAGAGCATAGAGCTCCATGAGCGCCCTCGCGGCGACCTCGGGGGACACATCCTTCCCGTGCCGGAGGCGCATCGCCGCCTCGCGGATGATTCCGGGCGGGAGATTGTCGATCCAGGCGTCGTCTTCAGGTGACGGCCGGAGCCGCGCCGCGTCCACTTTTCCCCAGAAGAAGCGGGATTGCAGGATCTGGTGAATTCGGGCGAGCTCGTCCTGCTCCTGGGCCGGGAGCAGGCCGGAGAGGACAACTTCCACCAGGGCGGCGTCAGGGCGCGCCGCCCCTTCAAGTCGCTCACGTAGTCGGGTGAGGTCCCCCGGCCCCCGTAATTCCTCGGCGACCGTCGTCCATTCAAGCCTCCCGGTCCGGGCCGCCGTGAGTGCCGGCGGCGCCCCCGGGCCCGGGATCTCGACCAGGAGGACGAAGCCGCTCTCGCGCTCGCCGAACCCGCTCGGTTCCGGCGTCCCCGAGTAAGCCATGCGCGGCGCCCCGTCAGCAGCACAGTAAACGGCGGCGGAGTGCCAGTGGCCCAGGGCCAGGTAGTCGAGCCCGCTTCGTTCCGCCGCATCTCGCGGAATCGGATAGTCCGGCTCGTCTTGTCGGACGCTCTCCACGGTCCCGTGGGCCATGCCGATCCGGATGGTCGCCCCTCGCTCCACCGGGATCCATGCCGTGGGGTTCCGGCCCGAGTGGCTCTCCTGGACGGGACAGGGAAAGAGAATCCCACCGGCGACTGAAACGGGGCTCTCTTCCCGGAGGATGTGGAGGTTTCCCCACCCCTTCCACGCCGGATGCTCCCAGACCGAGCCGCGCGTCAGGGGGTCGTGGTTCCCGGGAATGATGAACACCGGCCCGCTGAAGGACCCAAGGACGTCGGCCACCCGCTGCACCAGCACCCGGTCCACGCCGTTATGCTCGAAGAGATCCCCGGCAACCAGGATGAAATCGGCACCACGCTGCCTGGCGACCTCCACGATCCTCAGCCCTGCAGCCAGGCGCTCCTCACGCACCCGCGCCGCCGCCTCACCCAGAGCCGTCGCCTTCATCCCGATCTGCCAGTCCGCCGTGTGCAGGAACCGCATGCCGGTCAACTCCCTCCCGCCGAGAGTGGCGGTTTTGATCTCACCCCAGACGCCCGCCCTCAACCCTTTAACTGGCCTGCATTATGCACGAGCCACCTGCTGCGACCGCAGATCCTTGCCGTCCTTCCGGGCCTCCTCGGGTCTCGTACCTTGCGACGGCCTGAACCGTTACGCCTCAGGGCCGAGCCCCTGCGGTTGCCCGGTGGCACGACCATCTCCACGATCTCGCCACGGCGTCTCATGCATAATGCAGGCTAGCATAGGAGCAGAGAAAAGGTAAACCTAGGCCCCGATCTCTCGGGAAAACAAAAGGGCGGTCAGTCGTTGCCTTAGACTGCCCGCCCTTCATGGCGTCTCTTGGTGGCTGAGATGGGTGGAGCCGGCGATGGGATTCGAACCCGCGACCTGCTGATTACGAATCAGCTGCTCTACCACTGAGCTACGCCGGCATCCGGACCGCCTTATATCACCGGAGCTGCTAACCCCCGGGAAAAACTGCTGAATGCACGCCGCTATAGTCTGCAGCTCGAAGGGTTTGCTCACCACAGCATCGAAGCCCGTTCGCTCGGAACCGAGATCCTCCTCCACGATGCTCCCGGTGATGAGCACTACCGGGATGGTCGGCCGGAGATCCTTGAGCCCCCTGAGCATCTCGACGCCGTTCATCACCGGCATCCTGAAGTCGGTGAAGACGAGGGC
>Ga0335070_10006490_pt1 | contig 13772 bp, 9 predicted proteins | sample Lox_Sample_13_FD_206722 | JGI IMG/M metagenome (GOLD analysis project Ga0335070, IMG submission 206722) | Soil microbial communities from Loxahatchee National Wildlife Refuge, Florida, United States - Lox_Sample_1.3 | ecosystem: Environmental > Terrestrial > Soil > Wetlands | place: USA: Florida...
GGCCCACCAGACGAGCCGTACGAAAAACTGGCCAAAAACAAAAAAGCCCACTCTTGGCGAGTGGGCCGAAATCCTTTGGATTCACTCTAACTAAACGCAGGCCCCTCGCTCCTGGATGGTGCGGTAGGTAAATCGCCAGTAATAGGAGTAGGCAGCGAATCGCATGAAGGAGAGTTTACCGGGATAGGGGGAAAACACAAGGCAGAATTGGTTATTCGGGGTATTAGCGGAGCGAATGGAAGCAGCACGCGTGGACCCGTGGTTGGACAGGACAGAAGACCAGCGACTTAGAATCAGCCCGGCAACAGGGCGGTTGGCGCTGCTAATACAACAGAATGGCGATGCGGTAGCGGGTGAAGTCGGAGGCGGTGGTCGCTTCGCAGGCGCCGATGGCGGCGGAATGAATTTCGCCAGCGGTCAGGCGGCGGTTTATGTCATCGGGGAGCTGGCGCAGATCAGCCGTTTCGTAGCGCATGACTGTGGAAGGACGCTGGCCGGAGTAGCCACGATCGAGTTCGCAGGTGCGGCGGGCGTCAGCGGTGGAGGCGACGTCCTGGAGTCCGCGCGCGACAAGCTGCGAGACGACTTGCTGTTCCTGCTGTTCGAGGCTGGAGGAGGGAACGGCAGTGGAGAAATCTTCGACGGCGAAATACATGTTGCCGGACTGGACGACGGAGACGCCGAGGGAGTCGAGTTCGCGGTCCATGAGATTGGCGCGATGGGGAGCGGAGTTCATCCACTGGGTATGCAGGCCGGGGATGCTGGGACCTTCCGCGACATTTTCGGCGATGAGGCTGAAGCGGGCACCGGCGTGGCGAGCACGGTCCTGCACCGGCGGTTCGCCGGGAAATTGGTGAGAGAGGGCGTTGCGCTGAGCCATGAGAAGAGCGTGCTGATGGGCGGCGGCGGCGAGGTTGGCGTCCCAATGGAGAGGAGGGAGTCCGGCGGCGGCGCGATCGCGATTGGCGGCGTTGAGCAGGGTTAGATCGGCGGAGCTCTGTGGACCGGTGGTGGCGTGGAGAGTAGGAGTAAGCAGAAGCGCAGCCAGGGCGATGGCCGCAAGGATGGTGAGACAACGCAATGCTGTGGCCATAGGAACTCCTGCTTCTATTGAACACGGGTGCGGCGGGAAAGGTGCGGAGAACGAGGGACAGTGCTACGCGGAAGAGGAAGCTGGCCGGAGGGACAGGGGAAGGGCAGTTCCGGGTTTTCAGGTGTAAGGGTTAGGTCAGGAGCAGGGCGCGCCGGGGATTGTGCCTAGACGTTGAGATCCTTCGTCGCAAACAACGCTTGTCAGGATGACAACGCGTGAAAGCAGAACCAGAAGCGCGGGTCTGAAGACCCGGCGGTACGTAAGAGAAAAAGGGTCCGCCTCGGAAGGTGGACCCTTGAAAGGATAAAAGGCTCTTAGCCGCGGACGTGGATGGCACTGAAACTGAGGACCACGTGGCCGCCGGCGGTCGGACGACCGAAGCTCAGCATTGGGCGGAAGCGCGAGAAGATGAGCATCTGGTCGAGTTGATGACGCAGCGCCGTAGTATCGGGGCCGGCGAGAATCTCGTAGTTCATCATCTGGCCTTGCGCATCCACGGTGACATCGACGAGAAGCTCGTGCTGCAAATCGACGTCGGGATGCTGGACTTCGGCGAGGGTGGACTCCGGATAATCGGCGAGCGAAATCAGTTCCGCAGGACGAAGCAAGCCCAGCGGAATGTCGTTCGGATCGGCCCGCACGGTGATGCCCGGGAGAATCATGTGCAGGACGAAGACGAAAACGATGAAGGCGGAAAAGAGTCCGCCGGTGGCCGGGACGGTGATCGGACGGAAAGTATTGTCGATGAGAATCTCGGCGCGGTCCTTGATGCGCTGCCAGCGCAGGCGCCAATCGCGGTTTTCCTGTGCCTTGGCGGCGGCAATCTTGATCCGCAGAGCGAGATCGGCGGGCGGAACCGCGCGAGGCATGCGGGACAACAGCACAGCCAGTTTGCGGTAGCGTTGCAATTCTTCGCGGCAATGTTCGCAGCCATCCAGATGCAGACCGATCTCGCGGCGTTCCTGTGGATCAGGAGCGCCAGCAAGAGCGTCATCGAGATAACCGGCAAGCCGGGTACTGACCTTTGCGCACTTCATGGTTGATCCTCTCGCGTCGCACCAGGACGCAGATTCCCCTCGCCTCCCACATCGGCGACGCGGACAAACGCCACCTCTAAGCCAATTTGCGAAGCGAATCCCAGTCGTGAGGCCGGGAGTTCGCGCTTGCTTGCACCGGAATGTTTCGGAGCCGCGGCGTGTTCGTGCGGATTGCGGAGCAGCGGTTCCAGGATTTCTTTGAGGGCACGGCGGCCGCGAAGAATGCGGGACTTCACCGTGCCGACGCTCAAGTCGAGCACTTCGGCGATTTCTTCGTAACTGAGGCCCTCGAGGTCGCGAAGGATCACCGCGCCGCGAAACACGTCAGGGATCTGCAGGAGAGCGCCCTGCACGGCAACCTGAATTTCCTGAGCGGCGAGCTGATCGAAGGGCGTCGCACCGAGATCCTCGACGTCGATGGGCGCGTGGCCTTCTTCGGGCTCGGCATCAATGGAGACATTCTTTTGCAAATGGCGCTTGAACCAACGGCGGCTGTTGAGGGCTTCCCGAATAGCAATGCGATAGAGCCAGGTCTTGAGCGAGCTGCCCTGACGGAAGTGCCGGATGCCTTTGAATGCCTTCAAGAAAACTTCCTGAGCGGCGTCAGCGGCATCGGCGGTATCGCCGAGCATGCCGAGAATGAGGTTGTAGACAGGGCCGTGGTAATGGGTAACCAGCCAGTCGAAGGCGGTTTCCGAGCCGGCTTGGAGCTCGGTAACGAGTTCGGCTTCATCCTGGCCCCACGAGAGGGCGCTGGCCCAATCGGACACGGTGTGCCTCGCCTTGAGTGTCGGGCGACCCAAGCCAAAACGGAACCCGGGGCCCAACCTTAGTCCGCTCATGATATTAGACACCGGAGAGAACGGAAGAGTTTCCGGGCGCGACGGAAAGGCGCCGCCAAAGATCATTGTGTCACTGAGGGGGGTGGGGCGCAATGGGAGGGAAGTACGGAGGGCGCTGGACCCGACGGCCAGGATTGGCCAGCGCTAATCGCCACGAAATAATGGGGATGGAACGCCTCGGAGGATTGGGTTAACCGAACGCGATATTCAACTAACTCGTCAACAGACGATTTGCCGAACTTGACCGGGGTGGGGGCGCAACATATCATCTCCAGCCATATGACGGACAGCCCATCCCTGGTAGGACAGTCGGTATCTCATTACAACATCACAAGAAAGCTTGGAAGTGGCGGCATGGGTGTGGTGTATGAAGCCGAGGACACCAAGCTGGGGCGGAAAGTGGCGTTGAAATTTCTGCCGCCCGAGATGGCGCAGGACGCCCAGTTGATTGAGCGGTTCCAACGCGAAGCGCGCGCGGCATCTGCGCTAAACCACCCAAACATCTGCACGATTCACTCGATCGAGCAACACGAGCGCTCGCATTTCCTGGTGATGGAGCTACTCGAGGGGCAGACGCTGGCGCAGATGATGGGCCGGCAGCCGTTTGCATTGGACAAGCTGGTGCCCCTGGCAATTCAGGTTGCGGACGCGCTGGAGTCGGCGCATTCGAAGGGAATTGTGCACCGGGACATCAAGCCGGCGAATTTGTGGGTGACAGATCGCGGGCAGATCAAGATTCTGGATTTCGGACTGGCGAAGATCGAGAAGACACGGGTGCTGGACGTGGCCAAGGGCGCGTCGCAGATGGAAACAATGGCAGGCGAGTTGACGTCGCCGGGATCGACGATGGGCACCGTGTCGTACATGTCGCCGGAGCAAGCGCGCGGGCAACTGGTGGACGCGCGGACGGACCTGTTTTCCGTGGGCACAGTGTTGTACCAGATGGCGACGGGAGTGCTGCCGTTTACGGGTGATACGTCGGCGGTGGTGTTCGATTCGATTTTGAATCGCGAGCCCAAGCCGGTGGAACAGGTGAATCCCACGATTGCGCCGGAATTCGGGCGGCTTTTGGCGAAACTATTGGAGAAGGACCGCACGCTGCGCTGCCAGTCGGCGACGGAACTGAAAACGGACTTGTACCGGCTGAAGCGGGACCTGGATTCGGGCAGCAAGCGCGCGGCGGAATTAACGGACACGAAGGCAGGGAGCGCAGCGAAAGCGACGACGAAATCGGTGGCGGTGTTGTACTTCGAAAACTTGAGCGGCGCGAAAGAAGACGAATATCTGCGCGACGGCATTACCGAGGACATCATCACGGAGCTTTCCAAGATACGCGGGCTGAACACATTCTCGCGACCGACGGTGTTGACCTATCGCGACAAGCAGGTAACGCCGACGCAGATCGGGCAGCAGTTGAAAGCGGCGTATGTGTTGACGGGAACGCTGCGGCGATCGGGGCCGCGGCTACGGATCACGACGCAGTTGGTGGACACGGCGACGGACTTTCCGTTGTGGTCGGAGCGATACGACCGAGAGATGAAAGACGTGTTCGAAGTGCAAGACGAAATTGCGCAGAAGATCGCGGAGGCGTTGCGTGTGACGCTTTCGCCGCAGGAACTGGAAGCGCTGGCGGTAAGGCCGACGGAGAATCTGCAGGCGTACGATTTGTTCTTGCGAGGGAAGCGCTACGCGCGGCGGCAAACGCGGCAGGATCTGGAGTTCGCGCTGCAGATGTTTGAAAGCGCGGTGGCGATGGATCCGAGCTTCGCCCTGGCGTATGCGGCGTGCGCGAATGCCTGCGCGATGTTCTACTGCAATTTCAGCCGCGATACGGTGTGGGTGGAACGCGCGCGGACAGCTTCGGGGCACGCGGTGGCTTTGCGATGGGATCTGCCGGAAGTGCAGGTCAGCCAGGCGTGGGTGCTGTACGCGACGGACCTGCATGATGAGGCGGTGCGCATGGTGCGCAAAGCGGTGGAGCGGAAACGGGACTGCGAAGGCGCGTACTACTTGCTGTGCCGCGCATTGTTCTCGGCGGGACGCTTCCAAGAAGTGGTTGACGTGATGGAAACGGCGCTGGAAGCGAGCGGCGAAGATTACAACGTTTACATTCCCATTGCGAACTCGCTGGGGGCGCTCGGCAAACGGGAAATGTACCAGAATCTGTTGCAGCGCCGGATGAGCGCGCTCGAGAACCACCTGAAGCACGTACCGGAAGACGCGCGAGCGAGAATATTGTTGGGAACGGATTACGCCGAGATCGGACGAGAGGAAGATGCGCTGAAGGAGTTGCACCTGGCGATGACGATGCGGGCGAATGAAGCGTCGATCCTCTACAACGCGGCGTGCCTGTATTCGTTGTTAAAAAGGAAGCCCGAGGCGATGGAAGCACTGCGGAAGGCGTGGGAAGCGGGCTTCCGCGACGTGAGCCACGTGAGGCGCGACCCAGACCTGGCGTTGCTGCATGATGAGCCAGACTTCGAAAAGATGTATCCGCTGGCAGCGATGGCGGGGAACAGCGCGAGGTCGTCCCAGAACGGAACATAAGGTTGGTGGAACAGTCCCAGCGTGTTACAAGCTAGTAATGTCATTGACAAACTTATATACCGGCGCTATTTTCTGCGTGTGACAGCACGCGCTGAGACGCGCCGGCTTTCGCGGCCCCTCCTTCGCTCGCGCGCCAAGTTACTAGGCCGGAGTCATCCGCTCGAGTCGTCTCGCGTCAGCAGGCGCATCCAGTAGTCAAGTTAAGTCCTCCCTTCCATCGGAAAGGAGCGAAATGAGCAGCAAAACCCAATTAGTACCGGCAGTTCCGCCGGCACCGGTGAAGACTGCGCTAGAGCCCATGGTGGGTCCAACGCAGGAAGAAATCGCGGTGCGGGCGTATGAGTTGTTCCTGCAAAGTGGATCGGTGGATGGCCACGACATGGAACACTGGCTGAGCGCAGAAGCAGAACTCAAGGCGCGGACAAAGACCTAAACGCCCAGTGCAGGTCGAGACGAGCGAAGAGTTGAGCGGCTCCGGCCGCCGGGGTCTGTGTGTGTGAAAAGTCCAACGAGAGATGCATTGTAGAGAAACGCTGAGGCATCCGATGAAACCCATTGCGACATTGACAGTTCGTCCATCCTTGCCGGAGCCGCTGCGGCCGCTCCTGAAAATTGCGTACAACTTGAGATGGTGCTGGGATCACGCGGCGATCGATCTGTTCCGCCGGTTCGACCGGCATTTGTGGGAGAAGGCGGGACGAAATCCCGTGCGGCTGTTAGGGATGATCGACCAGGCGCTGCTGGACAAAGCGGCGAATGATGAATCGTTCATGGCGCACTTGAAAGGCGTGTCGGAACACTTGGAGCGCTATTTATCGGGGAAGGGCGCGTGGTACGGCCGCGAACACGCGGAAGCGGATGGAATGCTGGTGGCGTATTTCTCGGCGGAGTTTGGAGTGACGGAATGCGTGCCGATTTTCGCAGGCGGACTGGGCGTGCTGGCCGGAGATCACTTGAAGGCGTCGAGCGACCTGGGACTACCCCTGGTGGGAGTAGGGCTTCTGTATCAGCAAGGATATTTCCGGCAGTACCTGAATGCGGCGGGCTGGCAGCAGGAGGCGGTGGAGGAAAACGACTTTCATACGTTGCCGATCGAGCTGGTTCCAGGAATCAAGATCGGGATTCACATGCCGGAAGGAGAAGCGAAGGCGCAGGTGTGGCGAGCGATGGTGGGACGAATCCCGCTGTACCTGCTGGACACCAACATTGCGGAGAACCGGCCGGAGCACAAGCGAATCACAGGGCAGTTGTACGGCGGCGACCTGGACATGCGGATACGGCAGGAGATTCTGTTGGGCATCGGAGGGATGCGCGCGCTGGAGGCGATGGGAATCCAGCCGACGGTGTACCACATGAACGAAGGGCACTCGGCGTTTCTGGCGGTGGAGCGGGTGTCGCGGCTGATGGAGAAAGAGAACCTGTCGCTGGAAGAGGCGCGAATCCTGGCGTCGTCGGGACTGGTTTTCACGACGCACACGCCGGTGCCCGCGGGCCACGATTATTTTCCGCCGAGCCTGGTGGAGCGGTATTTTGCTCCGGCGTGGAAACGGCTGGGTGTGAATCGAGCCGATTTTCTGGGGCTGGGGAGGAAGAACCCGGCGGACGATCGCGAAGATTTTTGCATGACGGTGCTGGCGCTGAAATTGGCGGCGTTCAGCAACGGGGTGAGCAAGTTGCACGGCGAAGTCAGCCGGAAGATGTGGAGCAGCTTGTGGCCGAGCCTGCCGCAAGACGAGGTTCCGATCGGATATGTGACAAACGGGGTGCATTTCCGGAGCTGGGTGTCGCTGGAGATGAACCAACTGTACGACCGGTATCTCGGGCCGAAATGGCGCGAAGAGCCCGCCGATCCGAAGCTGTGGGAAGGAATGAACTCGCTTCCGGCGGCGGAACTCTGGAGAACGCACGAGCGACGGCGGGAACGGCTGGTGGCGTTCGCGCGACTGCGATTGCAGGAGCAACTGGGGCAACGAGGCGCGCCGCAGTCGGAGATCGATCAGGCGGAGGAAGTGCTGAACGCGGACGCGCTGACGATTGGCTTCGGGAGGCGATTCGCGACGTACAAGCGGGCGACTTTGCTGCTGAGCGATCCGGGGAGGCTTTCGCGGATCTTGAACGACGCGCAGCGGCCAGTGCAGATCATTTATGCCGGGAAAGCGCATCCGCAGGATCAGTACGGGAAGCAGTTCATACAGGCCATCATTGAACTGGCGAAGCGGCCGGAATTCCGGCGGCACATCGTGTTCCTTGAGAATTACGACATGGCGACAGCGCGGTACATGGTGCAAGGGTGCGACGTGTGGCTGAATACGCCCCTGCGGCCGCAGGAAGCCAGCGGCACGAGCGGGATGAAAGCGCTGGCCAATGGAGCGTTGAACCTGAGCACGCTGGACGGTTGGTGGGACGAGGCATGGGAAGCGGGCCTGGAAACCGGGAGCCAAGTCGGCTGGGCAATCGGCAAGGGCGAAACGTATCAAGATACGGCTGACCAGGATCGCGTAGAAGCGGCGGCGCTGTACGACTTGCTGGAGCATGACATTGTGCCGGCGTTCTACGAGCGACGGGCCGACGGGATGCCGCGGCGCTGGGTCGACCTGATGAAGTCATCGATGCGGTTGCTCTGCCCGCAGTTCAATATGCACCGGATGGTGATGCAGTATGCGGACGAGTACTACCTTGTGACGCATCTCCGCTACCGGAATCTGCATGCGAACAATGCGGAGCGGGCGCGAGCACTGGCGAACTGGAAGAAGAGGGTGGAAGCGGCATGGCCGCGGGTGCAGGTGAGGCCGCTCGCGCCGGAATCGACGGATGTGGAACTTGGGAAGGACGTGATGATTTGTGCGGAGGTGTCGCTGGATGCGTTGACGCCAGCGGACGTGTCGGTGCAACTGCTGACAGGACGTGTGGACGCGAGCGGGGAGCTGCAGGACAGGTCGCTGTTCCCAATGGATTTCAAGGGGCGCCAGGCGTCCGGGACGTATTTGTTTCACACCCTGTGGCAACCGAGGAAGAGCGGCTTGTGCGGGTACGCGATTCGCGTATTACCGAAGAACGGGGATGCGGTCGGACCGTTCTGGCCGCCACTGATCACGTGGGCGGGAGAGATAGCCGTTTCTGCGCCGGAACTGGTGCGAAGTTAAGTTCGAGCGCTTCGACTCAAAGTCAGAGCTGAAGCGCGGACGTTAGCCAGAATTTCTCGCGCGGCAAGCGATCAAAGGACGTGCAGAAAGAGAAAAGCCCGGGTTGAAACCCGGGCTTCTCTCTGGTTCAGGGTCCGATGATGGCAACAGGGATGAATCGCCACCGCCGGTGGTGGGTGTGTCAGGTGTGGTCTACGAGGTTCAATACTACGTGGTTTGGTACGGGGAACTCGCGTGCGACGCCGGTCGAGATCGCTCGACCGGGCAAGCCGCTCCGTTCAGGGGCGAAGCGGCTTGTGTCTGTGACAGGAATCAACTTGGTCATCTTTGCTGGCCGCGCTGCGTAGCGTGGTCTCCTTCGCTCTCGTTCCGTTGTATCGAATGACAGAGTGCACTTTGCCGGAGCGCACGACAAACGACAATGCACGTCGCGTGAACTGGAGGTGTACTGGAGGTGAACCGGGCTAGGTTTCTATCTCGTTGAAAACAAAGGCATTGTATGAGTTGCTTCATGGACGGTGCCAAGTCTGATATATTCGCTGACCGAGTTAGGGGCCATGACCGGTTCGGGGAACGAAATCAAAACCAGAAAATTCGGCGGGTTTGTCGTGGACGTCCGCGCGGCAGAGCTCTACCGTCGCGGCAAGAAGGTGAGAGTGCAGCATCAGCCGATGCAGGTGCTGCTGGCGCTGCTGGAGCATCCCGGCGATGTGGTGACGCGCGAGGAATTGCGTCAAAGAATCTGGTCCGCGGACACATTTGTCGATTTTGAGCACAGTCTGAACACGGCGATCAAGAAGTTGCGACAAGCGCTGGGCGATCGCGCGACGAAATCGAGGTATGTGGAGACGTTGCCGCGCCGCGGATACCGTTTCCTGGCCGAGGTGGAGGCGAGCGAAACCCCCGCGCCGGTGAAGCCGGACAAGGCGGGCGGTCTTGCGGGCAAGATTTTTGCACTCGTGGCCGATGAAGGGACGGAATGCGTGCTGGCGCCCGTGGACAGCAAAGCGTTCGAAGAGTGGCAAAAGGTGGTTCAACTGCATGACGACGTCGGCATATCCATGATGATCACGCAACACCGGCTGCTGCTGCTGGAAGCGGGGAAGACGGTGCGGATGTTGACGCGAGACGCGGCGACGAACTGGTGTGAAGTGCGGATTCTGGAAGGGGAACACTACGGGAAGACGGCGCTAGTGGAGCGGAAGACGCTGCACGAAGCGAAATCGGCGGAATAAGCTGCGAGAGCACACCATTGCTAACTGCGGGCATGGAGTCAGCATCGGCTATACTGAACGATATACGTACTATCCAACAATTGAAGGTGGGCCCGGGATGACTTTACCGGCCGACATTGAAGACGTTCTTGTGCGTTCGTGGGTAGCAACGAAAGAGGTTCCGGGATTCCTGGGTGAAAACGAAGCGCGATTCCTTGGCCTTGCGGCAGCGTTGATTCCAGCCCCGGGCGCCATCGTTGAGATTGGAAGCTTCAAGGGACGATCAACGGTCATGCTGGCCAAGGTGGCCACGCACTACGGGCTTGGACCAATTGTTTCGATAGACCCGCACACCCACAATCTGACGCCCAAGGATGGAGAATCGTCCGCACCGGCATCGACCTATGATGAATTCCGGCACTCGCTGCGAGCAGCCGATGTCGAGCAGCACGTGGAAGTGCGTCGCGAGTTTTCGGAAGAGGTGAGCCGGGGCTGGAGCAGGCCAATCCGCTTGCTCTGGATCGACGGGGACCACAGTTACCAAGGCGCGAAACAGGATTTCGTAAACTTCATGCCGCACCTGAGTCCGCTGGGCGTCGTTGCGTTTCACGATGCGCTGAACAACTTTCCAGGGCCGGTGCGGGTTTTTGTTGAGGATGTTCTACGTTCGGACAAGTTCGGGCCGACGGGCTTTGTGCAGTCGCTTGCGTGGGCGCAGTACAGGCCGAAATCCGGGGGGGGGGCGCTTCACTGCGGAACGAATTAAACTGGAAAAGCGCGCTGCCAGGCTCCTTCCATTTGTAAAGGCAAATAGCGAACTCAAAGGGCTGTCCAAGATTCTGTATAAATTGAATCGCTCCCGTGTTCCACGAACTTTGGCGACGGCTGCGGAGTTTCATCGCTTGCTGAATGCGGACGAATAATTGCGGCGCAGGTCTCCGTTAGTTGGAGGCGGCGGAAGTTTTGTCGGAGTTGGCGAGTTTCATGACAAGCACCTGGCCATTGGAGTGGAACGTACCTCCGGTAGCGGTCTTGGCCTCTTTCAAAGGATTCTGGGGAGTGAAGTGAGTGACCTCGGTGACGAGGCCGGTGGAAGACAGGGTCTTCTGGACGTAATCGCGTTCGAGATCGATGTCGGGATCGATCTTGTGAGTAACGCCGTTGTTGCGCTGGTCTTTTTCGAAGCCGACATCGTGGGTCGCGGCGCCTACCCAAAGCATCCGGCCGTTGACGGTAAAGGGCGCCTTCCAAATGCGCAGGTGATTACGGGAGGCGACAACGGTGATCGGTTCGGCGTGGGCCCAGCCGTAGTCCTGCGGGCGTCCAAATAGATAAAGAATACTCATGGGCATGGTGAGGTACGACTCTTTGGAGAAGCTGGCGATGGCGCCGGCAAGAATCGTGGATTTCACGTCGGCGTCGACGTGAACCCATCCCGCGTTGGTGAAAACTTTCTTCATCTGGTCCTCGTCGCCGAGGATGAGGAAATTGACCATGTCGCCGGGATTGCCCTCTTTATCGCTGATGCGGCGAGGGATCTTGGAGAAGAGAGAATTGTCGATGCCCGGCAGGGAAGGGACGATTTTGGCAACTTCGCCGGAGAAGGGCTTGTCTGGCGCGAAGACTTCGATCTTCACGGAGTAGGAACCGTCTCCCGTGTCGCTATTGGATTGGTTGATGCCGACGGAGAGTTTACCGGAGACCGGAGCGGTCACCTCCTTTTGAGCGCCGATGAGAAAGGGCTGGGCGACGTCGGCGTCACCAATGCGGCCGATGACCGCGCCGCGCCCCGCGTCATTGAAGGGAAGAATCCGAATCAAATCCTTGAAGTTGCGCGTGAGGCCCTCGGGGCCATTGTCGGTCTTCGAGTCGGTGTAGCGCAGCTTGCCCTCGGCATGAATCACGACGCGCTGGCCGGGCTCGAGGGAGATCCCGGTGTCGTCCCAAACTTTGCCGCCTTCGAGAGTGATGGTCTTCGAGGTGACGGACGTACCGCTGGAGGTGCTGTTCGTGGCGGCAGCAGGTTTTGTTTGCTGGTCGGACTGGACGTTGGAAGAAGGAGGAGGCGTGGAAGGCAAGTATTGAGCGAGCGAACGGAACGGGTTGGCAAGATACACGGCACTGATGAGAAAGAGGGATGCGGCGGGAATTCGCAAGCGACACATGGCATGGCGTCCTTAGCTGGGCGAGACTGTATAGGTAACAAAAGGCGAGGCCCAAGGCAAGGGAGGGGAGGGAGCGAGCCGGAGGCCGCTTCGAGGATAGAGACAACGGTTGAGGGCCGTGCTGCCATCCCTTGAGGATGGGATTTACGGAGTGGAAAGCGTTGATTGAAGACGCCTCCTTCCTTGACTCACGGAAAGGGGGCCTGTACAGTGCCTAAAGGCTGCGACAGCGTGATTCCTGAATGGTTGTATCCGCATCCGATACAGCCATCCAAGCCTCATGAGCCTGCCAAGCCTGTTCGATTGATGCACAATACGGGCTCGCCCAACAAGACACAAATGGTCCGAAGAACTCACGAAGTGGTTTGTGTGATTCTGCTGTTACTAGCCGTGTGTGTGGGAATAGCGCAGGCGCAGCAAGCTACGGCTGTGCCGGCATCCCCGCAAAGGCCAGTGAGGGCAACGGCCGCGCCGACGACCGCGGCAACCATCGATACAAGCGAAGCAATGTTTGCGACGATGTGCGCATTATACGCCGCCGGCTATGAAGGCGATCCCATCGCGGATAACTGGAGCGAGTTCCGTGCGCAGACGAAGAAGCGGATGCAGGCCCAGAAGGGGCCGGCGGTCGAGGCAATCCGTGAGTTTTACAAAGAACACCAATTCCGGAACCCGGCAGCGATGCTGTCGCGTTATGTGTGGTTCGCGCTGGTAGCGGGTCCGGCGCCACGATTCCAGCCGGTCTTGCGGCGCGACCAGTTACCGCCGGAAGTGCTGGACCTGGAAGGATTCTCCGAACTGCTGGCCAATTACTACGCGGAGCAAAAGATCCGGTCGGTGTGGCTGCAAGTGCAGCCGCTGTACGACAAAGAGATCGAGAGGCTGCACGATCCGGTGACGAATGTGCTGTTCGTGGCGTCGACGTACACGCGGCAGGTGGTGGATACATCGAAGCCGCGAACGTTTGCGGTGATCGTGGAGCCCCTGGTGGGACGAATCACAAATGTCCGAAGCTTCGGAGACCACTACTCGGTGGTGTTGAGCGGGAGCGACGAGATTCCGATTGACGTGATCCGGCACGCGTATCTGCATTTTCTACTCGACACGGTACCGATCACCTGGCCGCAAGTGGTCGCGGTGAAGCGGCCGCTCTTCGAAATGGCACAAAAGGCGCCGAGGCTTCCCGATGATCTCCGGGAAGACTTCCCCGGGTGGGTTACCGAATGCACGGTGCTGACGGTGCAGCTCAAGCTGAAGAAGATGTCGCAAAGCGAGCGCGACACGCAGTTGCAGGACATGGATGTGGACGGGTTCGTGATGGTGCGACCGATGTTTGAAGGGCTGCCCGGCTACGAGCAAGGTGATTTGCCCTTCGCGTTTTACTTTCCGGACCTGATCCGCGGAATTGACGTGAAAAAGGAGCAGGAGCGAGTGACGGCGATTCATTTTGCGCCGGCACAGACGGAAAGCGCCGGGAAAGAGTTAAACGCCGAAGCAGTGGGAAAGAAGAAGCGCGTGAGTACGGTGAGCACGGTGTCATCGGATGACAGCATTGTCGCGGGGCTCACGGAGGGAGAGAAGGCGCTGGCACAGAAGAATCCGCGGGCGGCCGAAGCGGCGTTTCAGGGGGTGCTGGCGAAGAACCCGGACGAAATCCGGGCGTGGTGGGGAATGGGGCTGGTGGCGTTGATGGACCACGATGGCGCCCGCGCGAAAGAGGTTTTCGGGAGA
>Ga0335070_10006491_pt1 | contig 13770 bp, 10 predicted proteins | sample Lox_Sample_13_FD_206722 | JGI IMG/M metagenome (GOLD analysis project Ga0335070, IMG submission 206722) | Soil microbial communities from Loxahatchee National Wildlife Refuge, Florida, United States - Lox_Sample_1.3 | ecosystem: Environmental > Terrestrial > Soil > Wetlands | place: USA...
TTCAGGGCAACCGAAGCGTGTTGCTCATCGATCAGTAATTCCACGTCGCGGAAGGTGATGCACGCGGTGTTTTCCATTGCGCCGGCTGCAAAATCGGGCAGCCCGATCAAATCAAGTTTCTCGTATGGATACTTGATCCCAAAATATTGGTTGAAGTAGTGCATGAACGATTCCGCGCCCTGGAGCGCGAAAGTTCCAAGCTGTTTCTTGCCGGGAGTTGCCCATACGCGAATGGGAATTCCGTCAGCCTGTCCTTCCACCGCCTCAAACTCGCCGACTGCGATTGCCACCAGGTAAGACGACATCTTCGGAGTTGTCGCAAACTTCACCGTGTGCTTGCCATCATCCGGACCCGGTTGGTCGGAGACAATCTTCGAATTCGAGATCACCGTATGCTTCTTGTCCGTGACTACCGTGATGTCGAAGGTCGCTTTGTAGGCAGGCTCATCGAAGGAAGGAAACGCTCTTCGCGCATCGGTTGCCTCGAATTGCGTCACCGCGTACTTGCGGCCCTGTTCATCCTTCCCGAGGTAGAAACCCCGCAGTGCGTCATTGAGAATTCCGTCATAGTGAATGCTGATGGTCGCGTTTCCGGGCGCGATAGGCTTTTCCACCGTGAGAGTCGCCATCTGATTCCCGGCGCCCAGCGAGACCTTCGCGGTCTGTGTGTGCCCGGCGCTCGTGATGCTTGCGTTCCGGAATTCGATCTCTGCCGCGTTCAAAACGATCGTGGAGGTCGGCTTCAGCACCTCGACCGCGATCGTTTCTTGGCCGGAGAAGTTATCTTTCTTGAAGTCGGGAGAAAAGGTGAGCTTATAGTTCACCGGACGAGCGATCTCCGGCAGCCTCTGGCCAAACGCGCCCAACGTACTCGCCACCGCGGCACAAAGCACAACAATACGTCTCATGCGTGTTATCGAGTCTCCAATACCGATTATTGTTTTAGTGCAAACTGCAACGTGCTTCGCGAATGGCGCTTCGCGAACGTACAGGTAGCTCTCCGGGGCGGCGCAGGCAGGAACTGCCCCGGCTACACCTCAAAATCCCCAAGCTGCTTTGATGTCACGGGTAATACGGAGTCCGGAACGCCTCGGTTCAACTCACGCGGCAAGTGTTCCGCTTCCGACTCCATGAATGACCGTCAAGACACAGCAATTTACTCCGAACCAATAAGAAATCTCCCTATAGTCTCTCACATCGAACACCGCCATGTCCGCATCTTTGCCCGATTCAATACTTCCTTTTTGCTCCGCCAGGCGCAGCGCACATGCGCCATTCATGGTCGCGGCCACGATTACCTCGGAGGGCGACATTCTCATATGCGTGCATGCCAGCGACATCGCCATCGGCATGCTGACGGTCGGTGATGTCCCGGGGTTGTAGTCAGTCGCAAGCGCGACCGCCGCTCCCGACACGATCAACCGCCGGGCATCTGGATATCTCGCGAGCCCCAGAAAATAATTCGCGCCTGGAACGAGCGTCGCGACGGTATCGCTGCTGGCCAGCGCCTCCAGGTCCGCCTCGTGCACATGATCCATGTGATCGAGAGATGCCGGATCAAACTTTAGAAAAGGCTCGAGTCTGGTTTCACTGAGCTGTCCCATGTGCGCTCGTACTTCCAGCCCATTCGTCTTGGCCGCCGCAAAAATCTCTGCTGTTTCTTCGGCGCTGAATGCTCCCCGATCGCAAAACACATCAACAAAATCTGCCAGCTTTGTCTTTGCGACTGCAGGAATCATCTCTTTACAGACGTGCTGGACGTATTCTCGTGAGCGCCCGCTATACTCTGGAGGGACAACGTGCGCGCCCAGGAACGTCGGCACAACCGTGCCCGGCCACTGCCTGGCTGCGGCTCGAATCGCCTCCAGCGATTTCAGTTCCGAGTCGAGACTCAGCCCGTAACCAGATTTCGCCTCGACCGTGGTCGTGCCGTGTTGCGCTAATTGTTGGAGGGCGGAGAGCACTTTTGTGGTGAGCGCCGCTTTCGTGCTCTTGCGAACGTCCTCGATGCTCGATCGGATGCCGCCGCCCGCTTCGGCAATCTCCTCATAACTCGCGCCGGAGATCCGCTTCTCGAAATCGACCAGCCGCGGCTGCATGAATACCGGATGCGTGTGCGAATCGACAAAGCCCGGCAATACGACTCGCCGACCGCAATCGATCTCGATAACTTTTTTTCGATTCTTCTTGAGCCATGGATCGCGCAACGCGTCCTGCGCCTTGCCGACCGAGACGATCTTCCCTCCGACACAAAGCACGGCGCCGTCTTCAATCATTCCGAGTTCAGACAGGAAAGAGCCACGCCGCGGCCCTGCCACGTCAGAGCGCAAGGTAAGAAGTTGTCCGATGTTGACCAGCAACAGCGGCTTTGCTTTCAAACAATCACCATATCGGGGTTCGTTCCCGTTGCCACATCGTGAACCGGAATAAAACAAAGGACACGCATTACTGACGGCTGACGGCCGATAGCTGTTAGCTATCTCGCCATCGGCACTTTCACGCCCGTCTTCTCCGCGAATTCCTTCGCTTCCGCGTATCCCGCGTCCACGTGCCGGATCACGCCCATCCCCGGATCGGTCGTCAGCACGCGCTCGATGCGCTTCGCCATCATGTCAGTGCCGTCGGCGACCGTGACTTGCCCCGCGTGCAGCGAGTAGCCAATGCCTACGCCGCCGCCGTTATGGATCGACACCCACGACGCGCCCGCGGCCGTATTCACCAGCGCGTTCAGCAGCGGCCAATCGGCAACCGCATCCGTGCCGTCTTTCATGCTCTCGGTCTCGCGGAACGGCGACGCCACCGAGCCACAGTCCAAATGATCGCGCCCAATCACAATCGGCGCCTTGATCTTGCCTTTCTTCACCAGATCGTTGATCGCCAGCCCGAACTGTGCGCGCTCGCCATATCCCAGCCAGCAGATGCGCGCCGGCAGCCCCTGGAACTTGATCCGCTTCCGTGCCAGCTCAATCCAGCGCCGCAAGCTGCGATTCTCGGGGAAGAGTTCGAGGACGAGATCGTCGGTCACCGCGATATCCGACGCCTCGCCCGAAAGCGCCGCCCACCGGAACGGTCCCCGCCCTTCGCAAAACAGCGGTCGAATATACGCCGGCACGAATCCCGGGAAGCCGTACGCATTCTTCACGCCGCGCTGGAAGGCGAACGTCCTTATATTGTTTCCATAGTCGAACGTGACCGCGCCCATCTTCTGCAGCCGCAGCATGCCTTCGACATGCCGCGCCATCGCGTCGAGCGAGCGCTCCTGGTACGCCTTCGGATCGCTCTTCCGCAATTCGAGCGCAGCTTCGAGCGTCATGCCATTGGGAACATACCCGTTCAGCGGATCGTGCGCCGATGTCTGATCCGTCAGTATGTCCGGCACCACGCCACGCTCGGCAAGTTCCGGAATAATGTCGGCGCAATTGCCCACCAGCCCGACCGAAACATTCTCTTTCTTGCGCACGGCATTCTTAAGAATGCGCAACGCCTCGTCGAGCGTGGTGACGAGAAAATCACAATAACCAGTCTTCAGCCGCTTCTTGATGCGCTCCGGATCGACATCAATCCCCAAAAACGCCGCACCATTCATCGTCGCTGCCAGCGGCTGCGCTCCACCCATACCACCCATGCCGCCTGACACGATCAACTTGCCACTCAGGTCGCCGCCGAAGTGTTTTTCGCCTGCCGCCGCAAACGTTTCGTACGTCCCTTGCACGATCCCCTGCGATCCGATGTAAATCCACGACCCGGCCGTCATCTGTCCGTACATCATCAGCCCGGCTCGTTCGAGTTCGTTGAATTTCTCCCAGTTGGAAAAATGTCCGACCAGATTTGAGTTGGCAATCAGCACCCGCGGCGCATACTCGTGCGTCTTGAACACGCCCACCGGTTTGCCCGATTGAACCAGCAGCGTCTCGTCGCTCTCCAGATTCTTCAGCGAATTGACGATGGCGTGGTAGCAATCCCAATTGCGCGCAGCCTTGCCCGTGCCGCCATAGACGACCAGGTCCTGCGGCCGCTCTGCGACCTCTTCGTCGAGATTGTTCATGAGCATGCGCATCGCTGCTTCCTGCTGCCACCCTTTACACGACAGGGAAGTGCCGCGGGGCGCGCGGATGCGGGTGTAGGCGGAGTGCTGAATTTCAGTTTCGACGGGCATAGAGATATGGTAGTGGGTTTCGCGAGGAGTCTCAATCAGATGACCAACCTGACGACTTGTCATCCCGAGGGCGGCGAGGAGTCCGCATCTTGCAATCCCCCGACTCAAGCCTGCCATCGGTTACGCGGAATTCTCAACCAGAACCTGGAAACCAACAACCAGCGGCTGCACCTACTCCCACTCAATCGTCCCGGGCGGCTTCGAGGTCACGTCGTACACCACGCGGTTCACTCCGCGCACTTCGTTGACAATCCGGTTCGAGATCGTCTTCAGCACTTCATACGGCAGCGGGACCCAGTCGGCGGTCATGCCGTCTTCCGAATGCACGGCGCGGATCGCGCACGTGTAAGCATACGTCCGCTGGTCGCCCATCACGCCCACCGACATGACCGGCAGCAGCACCGCGAACGACTGCCAGATTTTCTGATACAGCCCGGCCTTCTTGATCTCCGTCACGACAATGTCGTCGCACTCGCGCAATAAGTCCGCGCGCTCTTTCGTGACTTCGCCTAGAATCCGCACCGCCAGCCCCGGCCCCGGAAATGGTTGTCGCTGCAAGATATCCTCGGGCATCCCGAGATCGCGCCCGATTCGCCGGACTTCATCCTTGAACAGATCTTTCAGCGGCTCGATCAGCTTGAGCTTCATCTTCTCCGGCAATCCGCCAACGTTGTGATGCGATTTGATCACCTCCGACGGACCGCGCACCGACCGCGATTCGATCACGTCCGGATACAACGTCCCCTGCACCAGCCAGTCAACCTTGCCTTCCTCTTTCTCAATACGCTGCGCCTCGTCGTCGAACACGGCGATGAACTCAGCTCCGATGATTTTCCGTTTCTTTTCGGGGTCGGTGACTCCCGCCAGCTTCTGCATGAAGCGGTCGGTGGCATCGACCGCAATCAAATGCAACCCGAGTTTGTCGCGCAGGTTCTGCTGTACTTTCTCGAATTCGTTTTTTCGCAGGACGCCGTTGTTCACAAAAACGCAGGTTAGCCGCGACTTTCCTGATGCATCCCGCATGGCGCGATCCACCAGCACCGCCGCCACCGAAGAATCTACCCCGCCCGAAAGCGCACAGATCGCCCGTCCATTGCCCACCTGCTCGCGAACCGTTTTCACCGTCGCATCGATGAAATGCTGCCCCGTCCATGTCGGTTTCGCTCCGCAAATATTCAACGCGAAATTCCGCAGGATTTCCGTGCCGAGCGGTGTGTGATGAACCTCGGGATGAAATTGCACCGCCCACATTTTCTTTTCCGCATTCTCGATCGCAGCGACGGCATTAGCAGTGCACGCCGTCATGCGGAACCCGGGCGGCAACTGTTCCGCCGAATCGCCGTGTGACATCCATACCGCCAGCACTTTCGGCAGGCCCTCGAACAGCCGTGAACCGCCAGCCTGCAACTCGACCTTAGCGTGTCCGTACTCGCGCTTCGCCGCCGGTGTCACCTTTCCGCCAAGCGCATACACCATGAACTGCAGCCCGTAGCAGATTCCGAGCAACGGCACGCCCAGCTCGAAAACCTTCTTGTCGGCGTGGGGCGCGCCCTTGTCGTATACCGACGACGGCCCGCCCGACAGGACGATGCCAACCGGATGGTAACTGTGAATTTCTTCCAGGCTCGCGCTAAAGGGAAGGACGACCGAAAATACCTTTTGTTCGCGGATGCGGCGCGCAATCAGCTGCGAATATTGCGCTCCAAAGTCGAGGACAACGATCGATTGGGTTTCCACGGTCGAGTTTCTCAGATTGGCCAAGAAGTGTAAAGCGATTCGCCGCGGTGCGCCAGTTGTTGGCCACCGCGCCTTTCATACGGCGGTTGCCCGACCAGATTTTTGAAACTCGATCGCAAAAACACGCATCTCTTCTAGAGAAAACAATTCGCAAATTCCGGGCCGAATCAGCGCCGTGTGGGACCGTGCCTCCTTGCGCTCTGTCGGCGGCTGTAACTTCAAACGACCAATCCGAGGAGGACAAAATACATGAAAACTTTTGGATGTTTAACTTCACTGGCAGCCCTTGCCATGGTGTTGACCGTCGGTGCCTTAGCTGCCAACAAGAACGAAGGCAATTTCACTTTGACTGACGCGGTTCGCGTCGGCTCAACCGACCTTCAACCCGGCGACTACAAGGCGGAGTGGACCAGCGAATCCGGCGGCAATGTCAAAGTCGACATTCTTCAGCACGGCAAGGTGGTCGCCAGCACGGAAGGCAAGCTGAAAGACCTGCAGGTGCGCTCTCCCTACAATGCTGTAATCACCAAGCCGCTCAGCGACCATGCCAACGCGCGAACGATTGATGAGATCGATTTCAACAACCGCAAACAGGCCCTCACCATTGGAGAGTGAAATCGTTTTCAAGCTGAAGACCGATAGCTGAAACACATGGCAGGATACGGGCTCGCTGGTTCGCGGCGAGCCCGCGTCACTTCACAACTGCGCTACTTCACCACAACGTTGACGAGCTTTTTCGGCACGACGATCTTCTTGATGATCTGCTTGCCTGCTATCGCAGCTTTCACCTTCTCGTCGGATAGGGCGGCCTCGAGCACCTGCTCATCCGACGCGCCTGCTGGCACCACGACGCGTCCGCGCAGCTTGCCGCTGATCTGCACCGGGATTTCGATCTCATCCTCCGCCGCCAGCGCCGGATCGAACTTCGGCCATGGCGCCTTCAGCAGATTCGATTTCTCACCGATCATCTCCCACAACTCGTGCGCCAGGTATGGCGCCATCGGAGCGAGCAGCAGCGCGAGCGTCCGCTGCGCTTCGGCAACCAGGCTGGACGGAACCTTGCCCGCGGCAATCCCTTCCTCGGCTCCGTACACTTCGTTCATCAATTCCATCACCGCGGCAATACAGGTATTGAAGTGCCAGCGCCCCTGAAAATCGTTGCTCACGCGCTTGATCGTCTGGTGCAGCTTGCGCTGAATCGCGCGCGCCCCGGGCTCCAGAGACGCGCCTTGCTGCGTCTGCTCCGTCCCCTTCACCGGATTCCTTACGTAGAACCGGTACACGCGTCCCAGGAATCGCTGAATTCCCTCAATCCCCGTGTCCTGCCAATCGAGATCGCGGTCCGGAGGCGCCGCAAACAGGCTGTACAACCGCGCCGCGTCCGCGCCATAACGCGCCACCATCTCGTCCGGCGAAACGATGTTCCCCAGGCTCTTCGACATCTTCGCGCCGTCCTTGATCACCATCCCTTGCGTGAACAGGCGCTTCACCGGTTCATCATTAGAGACCAAGCCGATGTCGCGCATGAACTTTGTCCAGAAGCGCGAATAGATTAGGTGGAGAATCGCATGCTCCACGCCGCCGATGTACTGATCGATTTCAAACCAGTACTCAATTTTCTTTGTGTCAAACGGTGCTTTATCGTTGTGCGCGTCGGCGTAGCGGTAGAAGTACCACGACGAATCGACGAACGTATCCATCGTGTCCGTCTCGCGTCGCGCCGGGCCGCCGCACTTCGGGCACGTCGTATTCAGGAACTCCGGCACCCCCGCCAAAGGAGAGCCGCCCGCCAGTGCCACCGTTACCTTGTCGGGCAGAATTACCGGCAGATCTTTTTCAGCCACCGGCACCACGCCGTCTTTCTCGCAGTACACCATCGGGATCGGCGTGCCCCAGTACCGTTGCCGCGAGATGCCCCAATCCTTCAGCCGAAAAGTGACAGTTGCCTTGCCGAACCCTTTCTTTTCGGCGTCAGCCGACATCTTCCTGATTGCTTCGTCGCACTCCAGACCGCTGTACTCGCCGGAGTTCACCAACACTCCATCCATCGTGGTGAAAGGCAGAACGGGCTCAGCAGTCGTCTCTTCGGGATCCGCCGATTTTGGAAGAATCACCAGCCGGATTTCGATACCGTACTTGCGCGCGAACTCGTAGTCGCGATCGTCGTGTGCCGGCACGCTCATGATCGCGCCCGTGCCGTAATCCATCAGGATGTAGTTCGCCACCCACACTGGCACCGCTTCGCCGTTATATGGATTCTTCGCATAACGCCCGGTGAACACGCCGTGCTTCTCGATATTTCCAATGTCGCCGACTTCCTTCGCCTTGCGCTGCTCGGTAATCAGTTGCTCGACCTTTTTGTGCAACTCGGCGTCACGCGCAATCATGTCCGTGACGATCGGGTGCTCCGGGGCCAGTTGCACCGAGGTTGCGCCGAAAATCGTGTCGACGCGCGTCGTGAATACCGTAATCGTCGACCCCGCCGGACCCACCGTCCCGCCCAGATCGAAATCGACCAGCGTGCCCTCGCTGCGGCCGATCCAGTTCTCCTGCATGATCCGGACCTTCTCCGGCCAGTCTTCGAGCTTCTCCAGATCGCGCAGCAACTCGTCGGCATACTTCGTGATGCGCAGGAACCACTGCTCCAGTTCCCGCTGCTCGACCGGCTGGTCTTCGTGCCGCCAGCACATACCGCCAACTACCTGTTCGTTGGCCAGCACGGTCGCGCATTGCGGACACCAGTTCACCTTGCTCTTCTTGCGGTAGGCCAATCCCTGCTCGTAGAGCTTCAGGAAGAACCACTGATTCCACCGGTAGTAATCCGGCATGCAGGTGGTAACTTCGCGCGACCAGTCATAGCCGAAGCCGAGCCGCTTCATCTGCGCCTTCATCGCGGCAATATTAGAAAGCGTCCATTCCTTCGGCGGCGTGTTGTTCTTGATGGCGGCATTCTCGGCCGGCAAGCCGAACGAATCCCATCCCATGGGATGCAGCACGTTGTAACCCTTCATCCACATGTAGCGGGCCAGCGCATCACCGATCGCGTAGTTGCGCACGTGTCCCATGTGCAGAGCGCCCGACGGGTAGGGAAGCATCTCGAGCACGTAATACTTCGGTTTGGCGGAGTTCACCTCGGCGGCATACAGCGACGGATCGCTTTGCCAGCGCTCCATCCATTTCTGTTCGATCCGCTGCGCGTCGTAGCGCTCATCGCGCCCGCCAGCGACAGCTTTCTCTTCCTGCGGCATAGATGGCTTCATGACTCGAGAGATAAACGCTTATTTTACAACGGAAGCCGTCCGACGCCTTTTCAATGGCTACCGCAGTAGAAGGCACCACAGCCCGTTGCCAGAGACGGGGCTTGCTGCATCCCCTTCACTCCGCCGTCTCTTCCGCCTGCGACTGATTTAGAAAGAAGTTGTGAACCGATGGTCCCCCGCGGTAGAACCATTGCGCGGCAATGAACAGCACGACGATTCGAACAGCATGAAAAGCCAACATGATCGAATCGTGATCTCGATAGTAAGCGCTCGTGCCAAACGCGCCCGCACTGTTCACATAGTGGAAGAAGGAATAGATCATCTGTGGGAGATATGAAATATCGCTCAGCGCCCATGCCAGAAAATAAATCGCCACCGCACGACTGACTATTCTGACCGCCTCTTGTGTCGACATACCCGCTCCTTCGAGCCAAAGTCAATTACTGACGCACACCCCGTCTCCTACCTATCCCCCCTGCATTCCTTTTGCGTTTCTCCGTGGCCTTTGTGGCTGGCTTTTTCACCAATTTCTTCAACGCTTCCACATTTCGCCAATCGTCCCCCGGACCGTCGATCGGCGTCTCTGCGATGAAGGCCGCCTGTTCCAACCGACGATCGTTCAGTAACGCCCGAAACACCTCCAACCCCAACCTTCCTCGCCCGATGTGCTCATGCCGGTCCAGTTTCGATCCGCGCTCGGCCTTAGCGTCGTTGCAATGCCATACTCGAACATTTTCTAACCCCACCGTCTGATCCAGATAGCGTAACGTCAACTCTCGTCCTTCCACGCTTACGATGTCATACCCCGCCACGTGCACATGACACGTATCCATGCATGCTCCAACCGGAACTGTCCCGCGCAGCAACTCCAGCAACTCCGCCACCTGTTCAAAGGTCCCGCCCAAAGAGAACTCCGCGCCTGCCGTGTTCTCAATCAGGATTGTCAATCCGCCCTTCTCTAGGTCCAGTCCGTCGCTCGCTGCCGCGATTGACTCGGCCACCAGCTTCAATCCCTGCTCGCTGCTTGTCCCGCGAAACGACCCCGGATGCAACACCAAATACTCCGCGCACACCGCCAGGCCCCGCTCAAGCTCTCCCCGAAAAGCCGCAATTGATTTCTTCAGAAACGCCGGATTCATTCCCGCCAGGTTGATCAAATAATTTGAATGAATAACCAGCGGCTTTAGGTCGTATTTCTCCCGCAACTGCGACATGGCCTCGCATTGGCCACGTCCCAGCAGATAGGGCTTCCATTGTCGCGGACTGCTCGAAAATATCTGGAAAGTATTGCAGCCCAGCCGGTAAGCGCGCTCCGCGGCATTTTCCACGCCGCCCGCGATCGAGGTATGGATGCCGATCCGCCGCGAAGTTCTGGGCGGCGCTTTTGCCGGCGCCGGCCATTTCAGCGGATCTTTTTCATTCGGCGGGAAGACCACCATCCGCCAATTCTACGGTAACGAATTTGTCAAAAAGCCGTGTTTTCATTGCCCTCCGGGCCACGGCCCGCTAGACTTATCTCTTCGAGGTCATCAGTATGTTAGTCGTCATGCAGGCGCAGGCCACCGACGATCAGATCCGTGCCGTCTGCGAAAAAGTCGAAGCTCTCGGATATCGCGCCCATCCCATGCCGGGCGCGCAACGTACCGCCGTCGGCATTACTGGCAATCGCGGAGAAGTCGAAGCCGGCACGCTCGAAGAGATGCCCGGCGTACAGGAACTCATCCGCGTTTCGAAACCCTACAAACTCTCCAGTCGCGACGCCAAGCCCGATAACACCATCATTACTTTTCCCGGATCGTCGGTCACCATCGGCGGCTCCGACCTCGCGATCATCGCGGGCCCTTGCGGAATCGAAAGCCGCGAACAGGCGTTTGCCATTGCCGAGCGCGTCGCCCGTGCCGGTGCGCAATTCTTCCGCGGCGGCGCCTACAAGCCCCGCACCTCTCCTTATTCTTTTCAGGGACTGGGCGAAGAGGGCCTGCGTATTCTCTCCGAGATCCGCGATCAGTTCGGCCTGCTGATTGTCACCGAGGCCGTTGACTACGAGTCTCTGGATCTCGTCGACCGCTACTCCGACGTCATCCAGATCGGCGCGCGCAACATGCAGAACTTCTCGCTGCTCAAGCGCGCCGGACGCGCTCGCAAACCGGTTCTGCTCAAGCGCGGCATCGCTGCCACCCTCGAAGAGTTCCTCATGGCCGCCGAGTATGTCATGAGCGAAGGCAATTACAACGTCATCCTTTGTGAACGCGGTGTCCGCACCTTCGCGGATCACACCCGCAACACGCTCGACCTCAGTGTCGTGCCAGCGGTTCAGCGTCTAAGCCATCTACCCATCATCGTCGACCCCAGCCACGGTACCGGAAAGCGCAACAAAGTGACACCGCTCTCGCGCGCGGCGGTCGCGGTGGGCGCCGATGGACTCATCATCGAAGTTCACCACGATCCCGATCGCGCACTTTCCGACGGTATGCAATCGCTTTATCCCGATCAATTCGACGCCCTCATGGGCCAGGTACGCCAGATCGCTGCGGTATTAGGAAGGTCGATTCCGAAAGCATCCGGATCGCGGGCCATGGCTGGTTTTGGACAATCGAACTCCTGATCGGGAGGACGTATGACCGCTCGTCTGCCGTGTATTGTCTTAGCCCTTGTTGCAGCAGCAACCGCCGACGATGGCGTTCCCATCTCGCTTTCCGGCGAGAATCATCCTCCAATTTGCCGGCAGAGTAACCTCGTTCCGGGCTGCATCACGGCGCCGCGCGCAACTTATGCACCCGATCCGGAATACCCTGCCAAAGCCAGCAGAAAGCGCCAGACGGGAACCGTATTGTTGTCCCTCGTTGTGCGAACCGACGGTTCGGCAAGCGACGTCAAGGTCACTCGGGCGCTCACTCCCGACCTCGACAAGTCGGCCATCGATTGCGTCAAAAAGTGGAAGTTCACGTCGGCGCTGAAGGATGGCAACCCAATTCCCGTCCAGATCATGGTTCAGGTTTCATTCAACATCCGCTGAAGAGGCGATCACTTGACAACACTGCTTATTGAACTAAGTTTGTCAGCCTTGAAGAACTTTCTCTTAGCCATGATGTTGATTGGTTGGGTATGGCCGGGCGGAGGCGACTTTCTGTTTGGCCAAAACTCGCCCGAGCCCGTCGACGCCGCGCGAAATTCCCCGGCGACGCAACCTACGGGCGAGCAGGTCGTTTACACCAGTGGCTTCCAGATCCGCAGCGGAAACCACACAGAGGATCTAGGTCTCTACGCCGTCGGTCTTCTCTCTAAGGTACGACAGCAGTGGTACCCGCAGATACCTGGCTTACAGACGTCAACAGGACGAAGGCAGGGCATAACTGTTATCGATTTCGAAGTCGCACGAGACGGATCGCTGGGCGACATGACGACCGCGGAATCTGCCGGAGATCCTTCCTTTGATAACGTCGCACTGCACGCGATCTCTTTGTCCGCTCCCTTTCGACCTTTGCCCGATGCATACCAACCGAAGTCGTTAAAATTAAGAATGTATTTCGGTTACAGCCAGCCCGGAAGTGTGGCAGCTCCCTTCTGCGATGGCCCCAACTGGGGTGCGCACCGGGCCTCCTACGCCCTGCATGAAATGAGCGAGGGGCTTGCTCCTCCCAAAGCGACGTTTGCTCCCGATCCTGAATATTCTGATCAAGCACGCAGAGCCAAATATTCAAGCGCAGTAACGATTGCGGGAACGGTCGTTCGGGATGGAGCCTTCACCGATTTGTGCGTCACGCAATCGGCTGGATTCGGGCTCGATGAAAAGGCGATGGAGATTATCAAAACGTGGAAATTTGAACCGGCCACTCTCAGTGGAGCGCCGGTAGCCGTGCGTATCCAGGTGGAATGTGCCTTCCGATTGTATTGATCAAAGACCACGTCTGGCGTAATCGGAATCCAACCGAATCTCTGATAATCTTTTGCCTTTAACAAGGCCTTGAGAAAATTTCTTCTAGTCGCAGTTCTGATTCCGCTGCTTGGCGCTGCCGGCTGGTGGTACTTTCACGAGCGCAATCTCACCGTCTACGGGCCGCTCTACCGCGAGTATGCCTACATCACCAACGGCAGGAGCAACACGGTAACCGTCATTGATTTGCGCACGTTCCAGCCTATTCGGACCCTGCAGGTGGGCGCCGAACCAACCGGCGCTGACGCCAATCCTGTCCGGAACGAAATCTACGTCGTCAATTCCAGCTCCAACAACGTCAGCGTGATCGATGCTGAGCAAAACAAAGTTGTCGCCACCATTGGCGTCCACGGTCATCCTTACTTCATCGACGTCTCCCCTGACGGTCATCGCGCGTTTGTTGCGAACTCAGGTTCAAGCAACGTCTCTGTGCTTGATCTCGATCACCGCAACGTCGTTGCAACTATCCGCGTCGGCGCCAGCCCCGGCTTGGCCCGCGTTTCTCCTGACGGCAAGACCGTGGTCGTCACCAACCGCGAAGACAGCACCGTTTCCATCATCGACGTCGCGCGCCTGGCGGTCCGCTCGGCCGTCACTGTCTGCCTGAATCCGGAGGACATCGCTATCCTGCCCGATTCAACCAAGGCTTTTATCTCCTGCTCGTCCTCCGGCCAGGTTGCCGC
>Ga0335070_10006492_pt1 | contig 13770 bp, 16 predicted proteins | sample Lox_Sample_13_FD_206722 | JGI IMG/M metagenome (GOLD analysis project Ga0335070, IMG submission 206722) | Soil microbial communities from Loxahatchee National Wildlife Refuge, Florida, United States - Lox_Sample_1.3 | ecosystem: Environmental > Terrestrial > Soil > Wetlands | place: USA...
GAGGATTCCAATGCGTGGAATTTTGGCCTGCGCCCAACCAACGTCCATCCAAGAGGGGATGACCAGGAGCATGCCAATCAGAGCCAGCAACGCATGACTTCGTCGCTTCATGCTTCCTCTCTTTCGCTCCCTACGGCAGGCAATCGAAGACTCCCTGAGGGCTAACAATGATTGGCCAGCATGATAAACCCGCCTCCGCACACAAATTCATGCCCCTGCCTTCCCCACGAGGTTTTTCATGAGGTTTCTCGCTAGGCTTCTCATGATAAACCTCGTGGTCCGGCTCGACAAAACCGGGGGTGTGCGGCAGGACCCGCAAGCACTGCTCGCGCACCCGGCGGTCGCCCGATTGACGCATCTCTTGCTGCGGCCCGTGGTCCCGAAGCTCTGGTTACTGGTCTGGATCTTCGGCCTCTTCGCGTAGCGGCGGCCGATCTGGTGGAAGAATAGGTTGGCCCTTTGTCGGTCGATGGCCAGGTAGCCGGTCTCGTCCGCGATCGACAGCCGGGGCGCGAGGTAGAGCGTGAGCCCGTTTCGACCCTGCTCACCGGGAGCACCTTGGTCAGCGGCGCGAGCATGCCTGCAACAGGTCCGTTGGAGCGTTCGCTACGGTCGAGTTGACTTACATCAGCTCGGACAGCGCGCGGCCGGCGTAGCCTCCCTCCTGCGCACAGGATCCGTGCGCAGGGGCGTCGAGTCGGCGGCACCTTGGATTTGGGATCGATTCCCGCTTCCGACAGGCGGCACAGATCCATGAAGAGAAAATGACAAACCACGAAAGCAAGTCAGACGACACGCGTTCCCGCGTGACCGCTCCGAGAACCATGACCAAGCGACTGAGTCAGACTATCGACCGCTGGTGCGGACCGCTCAAGCCGGCCGGGCGCGTGCACAAGGGGCGGCGCGTTGCGGCCGCTGCTGTCATGATGGCACTGGGCTGCGTCGCTTCAGCCCAGACCGCGCCCGACACCACCAGTCGCCGCGTGGCCGAGAGCCTGGCGGTGAACATGTGCGCGACCTGCCACGGGCCGGGGGGCGTTGGGTCCGAGCCCAAGGTGCCGCGCATCGGCGGCCAGCAGCGCGATTACATCGAGGTGCAGCTCAAGGCCTTCCGCAGCAAGGCCCGGGGCGATCCGGACGCGCACGAATTCATGATGGGCATCGCGTCGACGCTAAACGACAACGTGGTCGCGGGCCTGGCGGATTACTTCGCCGCACAGCCGCCGGGCAAGGGGCGGGCGGGCGGGCGCGATCCGGCGTTGATTGCCACCGGCCAGCGGCTATACCAGAATGGGGACCGCACGCGCGGCATCGCCCCGTGTTCGGCGTGCCACGGCGAGAAGGCCGAAGGCATGTCGGTGTTCCCGAGACTCGCGGGCCAGCATGCGTTCTACCTGGGCATGCAGATGGAGGCCATCCAGGCCAAGCTGCGGCAATCGCCGGTGATGCACGGGGTGGTCAAGGAGCTGAGCATCGAGGACATCCAGGCGCTGGCCTACTACCTGGAATCGCTCTAGGGCAGCTTGAGAAGAAAGGCTCCACGGGCTTGCGCGCGTGCCAGCGAGCGCAGCCCGAGGAAGGTTGCTTCGTCGGTGCGTTCCGGCTTTGCTCCAGCAAGATCGAGCCGAGCATTGACGCCAGGCCCTGTCAGCAGGCGCGCGACGCTCAAGCCGCTGGCAACAGAGGAGCAACCACCCTTGCCAGGGCTTTGCCAAGGGCTGCGTGCTGCTCCGCGTCGAGATGAACCCCGTCGACAGCGCTGGAGGTGGTGACGCTGGCCGCATCGAAGAAGCTGCACCCTAGTTCCTTGCAAACCTTCTCGTAGGCCGTCGCCAGGCCTACGCACTTGCGTTCACCACCTTCGAACTTCGGAGCGATCGGCCCCTTGGGCGCCTGGATGGGCGGCGGCGCAACGACCAAGATGGGTGGCACGGGCATGCCGGGCTCGATCGGGGCGCTGCGAATCGCAGAGATCAGCGCCGCGATGCCCTGGGAGGAATGCCAGGCATTATGCTCATGCATGGACTGGAAGTCGTTCGTTCCGAGCAGCAGAATCACGAGCGACAACGGAGAATGGATCTCGATGCGTTGCGCCAGTCCGACCAGGCCGTTGCGTCCCGGCTTGTAGGGATCGTCCCAAACCGTACGCCGCCCGTTCAGGCAATCCTCTACGACACGCACCCTGCCGCCAGAGGACGCAAGGCTGTTCTCCAACACACCGGGCCAGCGCTCATCGAACGCGAGACGCTTGCGGGTGTTGGGAATGATGCCCCACGACAGGGAGTCGGCATAAACGAGGATGTGCTGCATGTTGGCTCCTGGCAGTTCACTCTATCGACATCCGCATCGCGAGGTCTGACCGAGGCCGCGCCGCTACCCCGGCGCCAGCGCCCGTGCCAGATCGGCAAGGCTATCGATGTTATGGGCCGGAAGGAAGGCGTCCACGTGCGGCAACATCAGGCGCACGCCCAGTGCAACCGGCTCGAAGCCGTCGAAGCGCAGCAGCGGGTTGAGCCAGATCAGCCGCCGGCAAGACTTGTGCAGCCGTTCCATCGCCTCGCTCAGGTCCGCACCCGCATCGCGGTCCAGGCCGTCGCTGATCAGCAGCACCACCGCATTGTGCGCGAGCACGCGGCGCGACCAGCGGAGATTGAACTCCTTGAGCGATGCGCCGATGCGCGTGCCGCCGGACCAGTCGGACACCGCCCGCGCCACGCCGGCCAGCGCCACGTCGACGTCCCGATGGCGCAGGTGGCGCGTGATGTTGGTGAGGCGCGTTCCGAACAGGAATGTGTGTACACGGTCCCTATCGTTGGTGACGGCGTGCAGGAAGTGCAGGAACATGCGCGAGTAGCGGCTCATCGAGCCCGAGATGTCGCACAGCACCGCCAGCGGCGGATGCTCCTGTCGTTGCGCGCGGCGCCGCAGCGGGATGACGTCGGCGCTCCCGCGCAAGCTGGCGCGCAGCGTGTCGCGCAGGTCGATGCGCGGTCCGTGAGGGTCCGGCCGCATGCGCCGCACGCGCACTTGCGGGATCGGCAGGCGCAGGCCCGCGATGAGCCGCTTGGCCTGGGCCAGCTCCGCACCGGTCATGGTGCGGAAGTCCATTTCTCGCAGCGTCTCCTGCGCCGATGCGCTCGCGGCCGCAGTGACCTCCGGCTGGACCGCTGCGGCGGGCAGCTCGGGCCACGCGGCCGCGAGCGCCTCCGCCAACCGGCTCGCAAGTTCGTCGGCGCCGTCCGCAGGAGCGCGCGGCGCCGGCACGCGGGGCAGCGCGTCGAGCGGCTGCTCCTGCCGCCAGTAGACGTCGAAGGCTTGCTCGAACAGCTCGAACTGCTCGCGCTTGCTCAGCAGCACGCTGGCCAGCGTCCAGAAGAAGTCGTCACGGCGCTCGACGCCGGTCACCTCGATTGCCTTGAGCGCATCGATCACCCGATCGGGTCCGACGCTCAAGCCGGCGGCGCGCAGCAGCCTGGCAAAGTGCAGGACGTGCTCGCTCAGTTGCACCTGGCCGCCGGTCTACTGGCCCAGGAACAGGCGCGCGCCGTTCTCCCACGCGATCTTGCGCGCCACGTCTGCCGGCAGTTCGTCGAGCCATTCGCGGTATGCGGCGATGATGGCGGGGACCTCGGGCCAGCGCTGCTGCACCCAGGTGTCGGAGCCGAGCAGGAAACGGTCGGGGTACTGGGTGAACAGCTTGCGCCACGCAGGTGACAAGGCGCCGCGCTCGGTGATCCCGCTGCGGAAAGACAGCTCCCCGTACAGCGCCGCATAGCGCGCGAGCAGCTCGGCCACGCGCTGCTCCGCGACGCTCATCCCGGTGTGCGCCCAGATCACCTTGGCCTCGGGGTCGAGCGCGAAGATGCGCTCGATCACATAGTCGTCGCAGTGAGCGTGCAGCCACAAGCCGTGCTGCTTCGCCAGGCGCACGAAGCGGGCGAAGCCCTCGGTGTCCGCGTCGTGGCCGAAGATGTGGAACTCGCCGATGCCGCGATAGATCCCGCGCGCCAGTTCGCGCTCGATCATGGCGTAGATCGCGGGATCGCGGAACCACGTGCGCGCGTCGGAGAGCACGACGTATGGCCGTGCAAAGGCGACGGTCTGGAATTCCTTGGGCGCCTTTTCCAGCAACTCGCGCGTGCCGTCGTTCGGACGGCTGGTGAGCAGCACCCCGCGGATGCCGGCGCGGCGCCACAGGTCGAACACTTCCTCCACGGCGACTGGACGGCCCTCGTCGAGGTTGTAGTGCACGTGCGCATCGAACACGGGCAGCGCGTGCGACTCGCTCTGCGCCCGGGCCGGGATGGCAACGCTCAGCGCCGCCACCAAGACCAGGAACCAGCGTCCCATTCGAGCCTCCCGTCAGTGCGCCGAAGCGTCGGCCACCAGCCGCGCAGCCTCTCGCCCGCGGATGCGCGCGACGTCGTCCTGGTACTTGAGCAGGACGCCGAGGGTGTCGTCGACTACTTCCGGGTCGAGCGCCGTGCGGTCCAACGCAATGAGCGCGCGGGACCAATCTATGGTCTCCGCGATTCCCGGCGCTTTGAACAGATCGAGGGTGCGCAGCTTCTGCACGAAGGCGACCACCTGTTGCGACAGGCGCTCGCCCACGCCAGGCACCTTGCGCCGGACGATCTCCAGCTCGCGCTTGGCATCGGGGTAGTCCACCCAGTGGTACAGGCAGCGGCGCTTGAGCGCGTCGTGAATCTCGCGCGTGCGGTTGGAGGTCAGCACCACGATCGGCGGCTGCGCGGCGCGGATAGTGCCGATCTCCGGGATGGTGACCTGGAAGTCCGACAGCAGCTCGAGCAGATACGCCTCGAACGGTTCGTCGGTGCGGTCCAGCTCGTCGATCAGCAAGACCGGCGGCGCGCCGTCCTGGCTCAGAGCCTGCAGCAGCGGACGGCGGATCAGAAAGCGCTCGGAGAACAGGTCCTGCGCCAGCGCCTCGCGCGAGGTTTCGCCCGCAGCTTCGGCCAGGCGGATCTCGATCATCTGCCGCGCGTAGTTCCACTCGTACACCGCGGAGGCGATGTCCAGCCCCTCGTAGCACTGCAGGCGGATCAGCTGCCGGCCCAGCGTGGCGGCCAGCACCTTGGCGATCTCGGTCTTGCCCACGCCGGCCTCGCCCTCCAGGAACAGCGGCCGCTCCATGCGCAGCGCGAGGAAGACCGCGGTGGCGAGGCTGCGTTCGGCGACGTAGTCGCCGGTGGCCAGAAGCTCGAGAGTGGCGTCGATCGAGGCGGGCAGCGGCGCCATCAAGCCAGCGCCTGCTCCACCGCCCGCCTGGCGAGCACCGTTACCAGATGCGCGCGATACTCGGCGGAGGCGTGCAGGTCCGTGTTGAGCGGCGTGGCCGCGATCTGCACGTTGGCTACCGATTCCGGCGCGAAGCGCTTGGACAGCGCCTGCTCCATGTCCGGCACGCGGAACACGCTGGGCCCGGCGCCGGTCACTGCCACGCGTGGGCCGCTCGCCGTCTCCGCGACGAAGACGCCCACCAGCGCATAGCGCGACGCCGGGTTGGGAAACTTCACGTAGGCCGCCCGCTTGGGCACCGGGAAGGACACCGTCGTGACGATCTCGCCTGCCTGCAGTGCGGTCTCGTACATGCTGCGGAAGAAGTCGTCGGCTGCGATCTTGCGCTTGTTGGTGGTGACCGTTGCGTTCAACCCGACCAGCCCGGCGGGATAGTCCGCTGCCGGGTCGTTGTTGGCGATCGAGCCGCCGAGCGTGCCCATGTTGCGCACCATGCGATCGCCGATGCTGCCGGCGAGGCGGCCCAGCGCAGGGATCAGGCGCTGCACGTCGGCTGACGCGGCCACCTCGGCATGCGTGGTCATGGCGCCGATCGCGATGGCGTTGCCGTCTACGCGCACGCCCTTGATGTCGGGGATGGCGCGCAGGTCGATGAGCTGCGCCGGGGAGGTGAGCCGCAGCTTCATCGCGGCGATCAGGGTCTGTCCGCCGGCGAGCAGCTTCGCTTCGCTGTTGGCCGCCAGCCGCGCGGCGGCGTCGGCGACGCTGGTTGCTTTCAGGTACTCGAACTGGTACATGCGTGCCCCCTTATTTGCTCATCGCCTTGGCGCCCGCCTCCACCGCCTTGACGATGCCGTGATAGCCGGTGCAGCGGCACAGGTTGCCGTCCAGTTCCGCGCGGATCTGCGCTTCGCTGGGGCTGGGGTGCTTGCGCACCAGGTCGATCGCGCTCATCACCATGCCCGGGGTGCAGAAGCCGCATTGCAGCCCATGGTGCTCGCGGAAGGCGGCCTGCATCGGGTGCAGCGTGCCGTCCGCCTTGGCGATGCCTTCGATAGTCACGATGTCGCTGCCGTCGGCCTGCAACGCCAGCATGTTGCAGCACTTCACCGCCTTGCCATCCATGTGGATGGTGCAGGCGCCGCACTGCGCTGTGTCGCAGCCCACGTGGGTGCCGGTGAGCTGGAGTTGATCGCGCAGGAAGTCCACCAGCAGCGTGCGCGGCTCCACCTGCGCGGACAGCGGCTTGCCGTTGACTGTCAGGGAAAGCTGGACGGGCATGAGGGTCCCCTCTGGAAGATCCCTACATGCTAGCAGTTTGCCGGAAACTCCGACAACGGGCCCCCGGGAGGGAGCGGTGCATCACCCCTTCGGGCGGTTGAGCGACTCCAGCAAGCGCAAGGCCTCGGTGGCCGACGGCTTGGCGGCGGCGTCCACGTCGAACACCGCGGCCAGCTCCGCCGGCGCGATGCCCTTCAGGCGTGCGTCTCCGGCCACATGCTCGCGCGCGAGCTGGCGCAGGTGGGTGCGGGTCTCGACGGCGTCCCGGCACATCGAGGTCACCAGCGACTGCGCCTCGTTGCGGCCGAGCACCGGGATCAGCAGCGCGGCCAGGCGCTCCGAGAACACGGTGCCAAGCAATGCGTCGATGTTGGCGCGGCAGCGCGCCGGATCGAACTGCAAGCCGTCCAGCAGGTCGGCCATCGCCTCCGCCGCGGCCAGGACGCGCAGCAGCACGTCGGGATATTGCGCCAGCTCTGCCTGCCAGTTGCCCAGGCCGCGCTCGTGCTCCTGCGGCATCGCGGCGAGCAAGCTGGCCATGATGGCGGGCACCGCGTGGGTGGCGGCGAGCACGCGCATGGTGAGCACCGGGTTACGCTTGTGCGGCATCGCGGTGGAGCTGCCGCGGCCGGCCACCACCGGCTCGGACGCCTCGCCCACCTCGGCCTGGCTCAGGATGGCCACGTCGCGGGCGATCTTCGCCAGCGTTCCGGAGATGAGCGCCCCTTCGGAGGCGAGCGCAATCCAGTCCTCGCGCCGCGTGTGCCAGGTCCCGCCCGGGTCGTGCAGGCCGAGCACCCCGGCCAGTTCCGCCCGGAGCATTACGCCCGAGTCGCCGTAGGCCGCAAGGTTGCCGACCGCACCGCCGAGCGACACCGTCAGACCGTCTACTCCTGCCCGGATCAGGCGGCGGCGCACGCGCGACAGCGACAACGTCCAATGCGCGCACTTCAAGCCGATGCTGGTTACGGTGGCGGGTTGGAGCAGGGTGCGCGCCAAGGCGGGGGTGGCGGCGTGATGCTGCGCCAGCGCGCGCGCCGCGCGGATCGCTCGCTGCAGCACTGCGTCGAGGCGGCTGACCGCGACCTTGGCGCAGAGCGCCGTCGCGGTATCCAGCGCGTCCTGGCTGGTGGCACCGAAGTGCACGTAGCGCGCCGCGGCTTCGTCGTGCGCGGCGATATGCACGGTGAGGGCCCTGACGAAGGGCACGGCCAGCGATCCGGTCTCCGCCGCTTCCTGCGCGAGCTGCTTGCCGTCCAGCGTGAGCGTGGTGCAATGCGTCGCGATCGCGCCGGCGGCCTCGGCCGGGATCAATCCGATCTTGGCCTGAGCGGTGGCCAGCCCGCTCTCGAAGCGCAGCATTGCTTGGATCAACGCGTCGTCCGAAAACGGGTTGTCGGCGGCCCCGGCCGTTACCGCCCACTGGTACAGCGCCATGCGTATCAAGTGTCAGATTTCGAAGAAAACCGTTTCACCCTCGCCCTGCAAGCGGATGTTCCACTCGTAGCCTTCGGCGCTGCGCTTGCCGATCAGCGTGCCCCTGCGAGCCGCGGGCACTCCGGCCGGCAGGGAAACCGCCGCCGCATCATCCTTCGGATGCAGATACACGCGCGTAAACAGCCCGCACAACAGCCCGCGAGCGAACACCGTCACGTTCGCGTGGACCTGAGCGCCGTCCGGCCTGGGCATAAAGAACGCGAAGCGGCCCGCGTCGTCGGTGGCCACGCGCTGCAACCCGGGCAGCGGCTGGCTGACGGCCCAGCTCGGTTGCCAGATCTCCAGCAGGGCATCGGCCACGCCCTTGCCGTCTCGATCGAGCACACGCCCGGACACGCGCACGCCATCGGGAGGGGTAACGGCCAGTTCCACCGCCCACTTGAGGGCTTCGATGAAGAACGGGCCGATGGTCTGGGAGGGGGTCGGTTGCGGCATGGCGGCCTCCTGTCAGATGCCGAAGGGGGTGGCGCCGCGCCCGCGCAGCACCAGGTCGAACCGGAAGCCCAGCGCGATGCCCTCGACGGTGAGCCCCAGGTCGAAAGCCGACACCAGCCGGCTGCGCGCCTCGGCCGGCACGCTGTTGTAGATCGGGTCGTAAGGGAACAGCGGATCGCCGGGAAAGTACATCTGGGTGACCAGCCGCTGGGCATAGGCGTTGCCGAACAGCGAGAAGTGGATATGCGACGGGCGCCACGCGTTGGGGTGGTTGCGCCAGGGATAGGCGCCGGGCTTGATGCTCACGAAGCGGTAGTTGCCCTGCTCGTCGGTGAGCATCTTGCCGACGCCGAAGAAGTGCGGATCGAGCGGCGCGTCGTGCTGGTCCTTGGCGTGGAAGTAGCGGCCGGCGGCGTTGCATTGCCACACTTCGACCAGCGAGTTGCGCACCGGCTTGCCGTCCTCGTCGATCACGCGGCCGCTAACTACGATGCGCTGGCCCAGCGGCTCGCCGGTGGACTGGCGGGTGAGGTCGGCGTCGTTGGGTTTGAGAAGCGATCGCGTGAACTGCGCGACCGAAAGTTCCTCGGCGCCCTGATCGAGCGCGACCGGCGGCTGCAGCGGCGCGCGCTCCTGGGTGCTGCGGTATTCGGGGTAGAGCAGTGGCGGGTGCGTGCCGGGTGGGGTGATGCGAAGGCGGGTTGGGTCGCTCATGGGCGGTCCTCGCTAGGGGCGCTCCCTCTCCCACGCAGTGGGAGAGGGTTGGGGTGAGGGTCACTTGTCATACTGCTTGATCAGCGCACGCGCGTCCTCGAGCAGCTTCTTGCCGTCGGCGCCCTTGGCGCTGACTTCCTTCACCCAGTCGTCGTCGACGTTCTCGCTCGCCTTCACCCAGCGGGCGAATTCCGCCTGCGGCAGCTGGTAGAAGGTGTTGCCGCGATCCTTCGCCAGCTTCCGGTGCGGCTCGATCACCGCATCCCAGCCCTTCTCGCCGGCCCAGGCCGACATCGCCAGCCCGCTGTTGTCGTCGATCACCTTCTTCAGGTCGGGTGGCAGGCTGTCATACTTGGCGGGGTTGATCGCCATCAGGAAGATGGTGTTGGAGAAGCGCGGTGCGCCGGGCGGTGTCTCCAGGTGGTATTTGGCGATCTCCTGCAGCTTGATCGCCGGCACGCCTTCCCAGGGCACCATGGCGCCGTCGATCACGCCCTTGGACAGCGCCTCGGCCACCTGCGGCAGCGGCATCTGCACCGGGGTGGCGCCGAGCGCGGCGAGCATCTTGGCGTTGATGCGCGTGGCGGCGCGGATCTTCAGGCCGCGCAGGTCCTCCAGCGTCTTGGGCTGCTTGTTCACGAAATGGAGCACCGAACCGTCGTGCACGTGCATCAGGATCGGCCGCGTGCCCTTGAACTCGTCCATTGCGTACCTGTGCACGTACTGCCACAGCGCCTGGCTGCCGGCCTTGGCGGTGTGCGCCATGAACGGCAGCTCGAACACCTCCGACTTGGAGAAGCGGCCGGCCGAGTAGGTGGGCACCGTCCACACCACGTCCGCTACTCCGTCGCGCAGCTGGTCGAACAGCTGCGGCGGCGTGCCGCCGAGCTGCATGGACGGGAAGATCTGGCACTTCAGCCGGTCGTTGGACTCCTTGTTGATCTTGTCGCACCACGGCTGGATCATGTGCACCTGCGGATTGGACGTGGCCGGCAGCATGTGGTGCACCTTGAGCACGATCTGCTGCGCGGCGGCAGGCCCGGACAGGCCGGCGAGCAGCGCCAGGGTGGCGGCGATTGTCCTTGTCATGCGTTTCTCCTCAGAAGTGTCGGTCAGCCCACCCGGTACACCAGCCACAACGTGATCCCAGGGAACAGGATCAGCAGCGTCATCCGGATCGCGTCCGAAATCAGGAACGGTACAACACCTTTGTAGGTTTCGGCCATCGGCACGTCCTTGGCCAAGCCGTTCATGATGTAGACGTTCAGCCCAACCGGCGGGAAGATCATGCCGATCTCGACCACCATCAGGATCAGGATGCCGAACCAGATCGCTTTGTCGGTGGCGGCCAGGCCGAAGAAGTCCAGCCCCATCACCACCGGGAAGATGACCGGGATGGTCAGCATGATCATGGACAGCTCGTCCATCACACAGCCGAGGATCACGTAGAAGATCATGATCGAAGCCATCACCGCCAGCGGCGGGATGCCGGCGTTGGCCACCATGGCGGCCAGCTCGGTAGGCAGCTGCGACAGCGCCAGGCAGGCGTTCATCATGTCGGCGCCCATGAAGATCATGAAGATCATCCCGGTGGTCTGGGCGGTGGACATCAGGCTCGCGGCGAAGCGCTCGCGCCCCAGCCCGCCGCGCAGCAGCGCGATCAGGAAAGTCATCGCCGCGCCGATCGAGGCGCCTTCGGTGGGCGTGAAGAAGCCGCCGTAGATGCCACCGAACACCACGACGAAGATGGCGAGGATGGGCCACACGCCGGCCGCGCTGCGCAGCAGGTCGCTGCCACTCGTCGCCTGCGTCTTCGGGGCGTGCTGCGGATACAGCCGCACGAAGATCGCGATGGCCAGGATGTAACCTGCCGCGGCGATGATCCCCGGTATGTAGGCGGCGACGAACAGCTTGGCGATGTTCTGCTCGGTGAGGATCGCATAGATCATCAACGTCACCGACGGCGGCAACAGGATGCCGAGCGTGCCGCCGGTGGCCAGCGCCGCGGTGGCCAGCCGGCCGGAGTAGTTCAGGCGCCGCATCTCCGGGTAGGCGACCTGGGCGATGGTTGCGGTGGTGGCCACCGACGAGCCGCTGATCGAGCCGAACGCGGCGCACGCGAGCACGCCCGCCATCGCCATGCCGCCGCGGAAGCGGCCCAGCAGCCCGTTGGCGAAGTCGAACAGCGCCTTCGACAGCCCGCCGTGCATGGCGAACGCGCCCATCAGCATGAACAGCGGGATCACCGACAGGTCGTAGACGGAGAAGCGCCCGAACACCGCGCCCTTCAGGTGGTTCAGCAGGGGGTGCCAGCCGGAGATGATGGCGTAGCCCACCGCGCCCGGCACGAACATGGCGATCGCGATCGGGACGCGAATCGCCATCAACAGCAGCATCGCGCCGAACAGCGCGATGCCGATCGACAGGTTACTCAAGCGGGTCCCCCGCGGTCAGCCGCCGCCAGGCGATGAACAGCGACACCACCGCGGTGAGCAGCAGTCCGGGCGTCATCAGCAGGTACGGGATCCAGATCGGGATCGCCATCAGCATCGAGGTTTCCTGGTTGTCGTACGCCACCTGGGAGCCGACGGCGGTGCGCCAGCACACCAGCGCGGCGACCAGGCCGAGCAGCAGCGCGCCGAGCGCATCCAACCGGCTCTGCGTCTTCCTCGACGCCCTGGCGGTGAAGAAGTCGACGATGATGTTGCCGCCCTGCCACTGGGTATACGGCAGGAAGGCGGCCAACGCCACTGCGCAGGACAGCTGCACCAGCTCCACGTCGCCCTGGATCGGGTGCGAGAAGAGCACGCGGCCGAGCACGCTGGCGAGCGTCATCAGCGCGATGCCGATCAAGAGGACGCCGCCGATCACGGCGGACGCCTGACACAGCGCGCGCAACACGTGCGCCAGCGCCCCTGGCCTTCGAATCGTGGCACTCATGCGGTGCCTGGTCCCCCCTTGGAATAGTGTGATGCCGCAGCGTTCTTTATAACACGGCGGCCGCGCTTGTTCGGAGCCTCGGCTGACGCAAGGCTGATGCCAGGGCTGCTCGACCGATCACTTGTTCTTGAACCGTGCGTGCACGTTGTTGTGCTTCCACGTGCCGGCTTCGCTGAACTCGGCGATCTCCAGCGAGAGTGCGAGATAACGCTGCTCGTACAGCGCGGCGAAATGCGCCTTCATCATGTCGAACAGCGCGTCGCCCACGCGCTGCTTGGTGGCCTCGTCGCGGCCAGCGCCGATCTTGAGCTGCGCGTGAACGAAAGCGTAGTCCGCTTGCCCGTCGGCCATGCAGTAGTGCTCCAGCCGGACGGCGCGCGAGCGGATTCCGCCGGTCGGGAACACGCCGTTTTGCCCGATCACCGTGTCGTTGGCCTTCTTCAGCAGCGAGGGGATATCGCCCTCCTGTTCCAGGTTGGCGGTGTACTCGACGATGAAATGCGGCATGGCGTTGCTCAGGACGGAAGAGGGAACACGGCGTTGATCTGCCCGGTGCCCGAGCTGGCGAAGTAATCGGTGATCACCTCCACCTTCCCGGCGTAGCGATCCCAGCCGAGCATGCCCAGCAGCATGGCGGTGTCGTGCATCTTGCCTTCGCCCAGGCAGGCGTCAGCGTAGGTGGGCAGCATGGCGCAGAAGTCCCTGAAGTTGCCTGCACGCCACAGGTCCACCACACGCAAGTCCACCTGGCGGTAGAACTCGTCGCTGATCTGATGGATCGACTCCTCGGGGCTTCCGTTGTCGTTGAAGCGGTGCGAGAGCGAGCCGCTGGCGAACACCGCCACGATGCAATCGCTGCGCTGGATCGCGTCGAGCACGGCCTCACCGAAGCGGCGGCTCTCGTCGAGCTTGTGCCAGTTGCACCAGGCTGCGATGGAGACCACTTTGAAGTGCCCGTCGGAGTTCATGTAGCGCATCGGCACCAGCGTGCCGTACTCCAGATCCAGGCTTCGGATCTCGTGCGCCCGCGTGAACACGCCCTGAGCGGTGGCCGTTTCCGCGATCAGCCGGCCCAGCGCGGGGTTGCCCGGATAGTCGTACGCCATGTTCTTGATGAAGTGCGGCAGCTCGTTGCTGGTGTAGACGCCCTGGAACCGCTCGCAACAGTTGACGTGGTAACCGGCGTTGACCAGCCAGTGCACGTCGAACACCACGATGGTGTCCACGCCCAGCGCACGGCAGCGCCGGCCGATCTCGACGTGCCCGTCGATCGCCTCCTGCCGGCAGCCCTGATGCTTGCCCGGGAACTCGGACAGGTACATCGACGGCACGTGAGTGATCTTGGCTGCCAGCGCGAGCTTGCCCATCGGTCAAGCACCCCACTTCGGGATCGGATGCCGCCCCAGCGACACGCACACGTTCTTGATCTCGGTGAATACCTCGAAGCTCCAGTGCCCGCCTTCGCGGCCCACGCCGGAGGACTTCACGCCCCCGAAAGGCTGGCGCAGGTCGCGCACGTTCTGGCTGTTGACGAACACCATGCCGGACTCGATCCCGCGCGCCACGCGCAGCGCCCGGCCGGTGCTCTCGGTGAACACGTAGGACGACAGCCCGTAGCGCACGTCGTTGGCCATCGCCAGCGCC
>Ga0335070_10006493_pt1 | contig 13769 bp, 11 predicted proteins | sample Lox_Sample_13_FD_206722 | JGI IMG/M metagenome (GOLD analysis project Ga0335070, IMG submission 206722) | Soil microbial communities from Loxahatchee National Wildlife Refuge, Florida, United States - Lox_Sample_1.3 | ecosystem: Environmental > Terrestrial > Soil > Wetlands | place: USA...
CCGTGCGGTGCGTGATCTGGAACGCCCTCGATCTGCGCGACCACTTCAAGGGAGTGACCATCATCTACGGGGCGCGTGCGGTCCAGCACCTCGTCTACAAGCGCGAGCTCGAGGAGTGGGGAAAGCGTGACGACGTCAGGCTCGTGCAGACGGTCGACCCGGGCGGCGAGACCCCGGAGTGGACGGGCGAGATCGGCTACGTCGCCGACATCCTCGAGAAGGCTGCGCCCGCCGCGACCGACAGCTACGCGATCGTGTGCGGCCCGCCCATCGTGATCAAACTCTCCATCCCCGTTTTGCAGCGGCTGGGCTTCGCCGACGACCACATCTACACGACCCTCGAGAACCGGATGAAGTGCGGGATCGGGAAGTGCGGACGGTGCAACGTGGGTCCCGTGTACGTGTGCAAGGACGGCCCGGTCTTCACGGCCCGGCAGCTTGCTATGCTTCCGCAGGAGTACTGAACCTGAGAAAGGGGGAGTTCAGGCATGTCTACCAGTGAGAACCTCAAGGCGGCGTTCGCGGGTGAGAGCCAAGCCAACCGGAAGTATCTCGCGTTTGCCAAGAAGGCCGACGCCGACGGTTTCAAGCAGATCGCGAAGCTTTTCCGTGCGGCTGCGGAGGCCGAGACCGTACACGCGCTCGCCCATTTTCGCGTGATGGGGGGCGTCAAGGGCACGGCGGAGAACCTGCAGGCGGCGATCGACGGTGAGGGTTACGAGTTCAAGGAGATGTACCCCGTCTTCGTCAAGGAAGCCGAGGCTGAAGGCAACAAGGGGGCCGTGCACTCCTTCAAGGATGCGATGGCCGTCGAGCAGGTCCACCACGGGCTGTACTCCAAGGCCCTCCTGGCCCAGAAAGCCGGGAAGGACCTCGACCCCGGGCGGATCTGGGTCTGCCCGGTTTGCGGTAACACGGTCATCGGCGAGGAACCGCCCGACAAGTGCCCCATCTGCAACGCCCCGAAGGACAAGTTCTTCGAAGTGAAGTAGAAGGAACTTCCCAGGGTCAGCCAGACCAGCCGCACCGCGCTCGCCCAATTGCGCCACGTCACGGTGCCGCCGTGCGCCCACGCCAGGATCTGCAAGCCATTCGGCGCCGCGACGAAACCGGGTCGGTGGGGAACGCTGTCGGAAACGGTCTGTGCTCCCTGCGCTCTCGCCCGGCCTTCGAGCCGCAGGTCCCGGTTCAGTGCCCCAGCTCGCGAAGGATCTCCGACACGACCCGTCCCACCGCCGCGACGACCGCATCCGACAGGCCGGACTCCAGGGCGAGGCGCCCGACCACGATCCCCCAGAACCGGTAGCTCACAGCAGCCATCTCCGGGTAGCTCAGGGAGATCCACCGCAACCCCTCGGGCAGGCTCAGGGCGTGGGCGGTGGCGTGCCGCTGGGGCACCGCAAGCACCTCGTCGTGCCCGAGACGGACAATCGAGCCCGGCTCACCACCACCCGTCACGGCATCGACCAGCCAGACCTCGGCCTCGCCCCTCCACAGCCCGGGAAGCCGCAGCGAGTCGGCACCCCCGTCTTCGACGCGAACGCCTCGCGGAAGGCCTCGGGCGAGGAGGCGTTGGACAACCTCCGGTCCCGCGCCGTCGTCCGCCATCAGCGGATTGCCAAAGCCGACGATCAGTACGCGAGCCGGACGCTGGCCTCCCGTCACGGGAACGATCCCGGGCTCCTGCGCGCCTTGGCGTGGCCCGCATCGCTCATGGCAGACTGGTTTTTTCGGGAGGAATACCGTCCCCTGTCCCCTGTCCCTTGACGCTGTCTCCCGTCACTCCCCTGCCAGTCTCGTGACGTGGACCGAGCAGGAGATGCACGGGTCGTATGCGCGCGCAACCATCTCCAGGTTGAGCTTGAGGCGCGCGTCGTCAATGGGCTCGCTCGCCGCGAGAAGGTTCTCGACCGCCGCCCGCATGTCGCGCTCGGTGTTGGCCAGGTTCTGCGCCGTGGGGGTGATGACGTTGGCCGACAGGACACGCCCCTCGCCATCGAGCTCGTACTCGTGGAAGAGAGTGCCGCGCGGGACTTCAATGGCCCCGACGCCGCGCCCTGCGCGGACCTCGTACTCCACCATCTCGCGCGGCACCTCGGGCATGCCGAGCAGCTCGTCACACACCTCGATGCCGCGCTCGACGCTGTGTACCAGCTCGACGAGCTGTGCCAGGTTGTTGAAGAGTACGTTGTCCGGGATCCCGTCGGGAAAGAGCCGTCCGAAAGCTTCCCGCGCTCGCCCACCGAGGTAGTGCCCCCAGAGCTTGAGGCGGGCAAGCGATCCCACCATGTAGGTCTCGCCGGAGGCCAGGGCGCTGTGCTTGGCGTGCGAGTGCTCGACTGTGAACTCGCGAATCACGTCGCGGTACGAGGCGATGGGGAACTCCTCTCCACGCGACGTGCAGATGGTCAGACCACGGAAGCGGTACGCCTCCTCATAGGGGCGCAGCGCCACGTAGACGGTCGGTTTTGCCGCCCAGGCGGGGATCGGAAGGCTCGCCACCAGGTCGACGGTGCCCATGAGTGGATCCAGGGCAGCCGCGAGCTCGTCACGGAGCGCCTTCAGATCGCTGTGCCGGGGGATCTTGCCGAACCCTCCCACCAGGGTGTTGATGGGGTGGATCGCACGGCCGCCGACGAGCTCCTGGACCCGGTTCCCGAGCTGCTTGAGCTTAAGGGCGAATGCCACCTCTGCCGGGTACTTGGACGCCATGCTGATGACCGAGTCGAAACCGAGGAAGTCAGGCAGGGCGAGGGCAAAAACGTGCAGCGCGTGGGACTCGATGGTGGCGCCCAGGAGCAGCAACCCGCGCAGCGTGTGGATGCGGTCGGACTGCTCGATGCCGAGCGCCTGCTCGATGGCCGTGAGCGCGGCCACGGTGTGGTTGGCGGAGCAGATGGCGCACACCCGTGTGATGATCCCCTGCACCTCAAGGAAGTGCTTCCCCTTGAGCAGCGCCTCGTAGTAGCGGCTGCCCTCGTAAATGTCCATGTTGACCTCGTGGACGGTGTTGCCGACGACCTTGACGAAGATGCCGCCGTGGCCTTCGACGCGACCGAGGTGGGGAATGATGATGCTCCTAGCGCTTTGGCTCATTGCGTGTCTCCTGCTCAAGACCTTGCGTCATCCAGGTGGGGGCCGAGAATTGGCTCATCTTGCGGGCGATCTCGACCCACGAGATGCCCTTGCCGGCAAACATCGTGATGTTCGCGTCGTAGTTGGGTTCCTCGATCGGGCCCCGACAGCCGGCGCACGCCACGCCGTGGGACGGACAGCGTGCGCCGCAACCCGCACGGGTCATGGCGCCGCAGCAAACCTCCTGCGCGTAGACGACACGGCACACGTTCTCCTTGGCCTTGCACTCCCAGCACACCGGCACCGTTGGGAGCTCCGGGTCCGTCCCCGCAAGCACGGTGTTGACGGCGGCCAGGAACTCGCGGCGCTCCATGGGGCAGCCGGGGATCTTCAGCTCGAACGGAACGAAGTCCGTCGGCGGCAGGGCTTCGATGCTGTCGAGGAAGGACACTCCGGGGCCGTAGACCTCCCGCTCGAGGACCTCGCGCGGGACGTCGTTCCTCATGGCGGGCAAGCCACCCCACACCGCACACGTCCCCACTGCCACCAGCGTCTTGGCGCGGGCGCGGATCTCTTTCAGCGTCCGGAGGTCGCGCTCGGTGGCGACAACCCCTTCGACAAAGGCCAGGTCCAAGCGGGACGCGTGGTTGTTATCGCTTCGCGCCATGACCCAGTCCACGATGTCGAGGCGCTGCGCCAGGCGCACCAGCTCGTCCTCGCAGTTGAGGATCTGGAGCTGGTCACCGGCGCAACTGGTGAGGCCGAAGATGCCAACCTTTGGCTTACTCGTTCCCATGAGCGACTCCTTCCAACGAACAGGAGGTGATGGCGCCAAACCGGGTATCACTCATCACGTCGCTTCTCCTCACGTGTAGATCAGCTCGGGCAGGTTGATGGCGTCCCAGTACGAGAACACCGGCCCGTGAAGGCACGTGAACGTGTACCCGACGGCGCAGTGCCCGCACTTTCCGACCCCGCACTCCATGCGGCGCTCCAGGCTGAGGTAGATCCGGTGACGCCCGAAACCCCTCTCCACGAGTTTCTCGAGCATGAATTTGTAGAACACCGGCGGCCCGCACGCGACGGCGTACGTGCGCGAGACGTCGATCTCCACGAGGTCGAGAAGCTCCGTGACCACACCGACCCTCCCGCCCCACGGCTTCCCCTGGGTGCCGTCCACCGAGAGCAGGATCTGGGCGTCGCCGCGGCGCGAAAGCGACTCGAGCTCCTCGCGGAAGAGCACCTGCTCGGGTGAGCGGGTGCCGTAGAGCAGCATCACCTTTCCGAAGCGATCCCTCTGATCGATCAGGTACTGGAGGAGTCCCCGCAGGGGCACCATGCCCAGGCCCCCTGCCACCAGAAGCATGTCCTGGCCCTCGAACATCTCGACCGGGAAGCCGTTGCCCAGCGGGCCCCTGATCCCCACCTCGTCGCCTTCGATGACGTGGTCGAAGAGGTAGTTGGTCAGCGTGCCGGTGCGCCGGATGCCGAGCTGGAAAACGCCGCGCCTGGTCGGCGACGAGGGCAGCGAGAACGGCCCCTCCCCGACCCCGAGCACCGAGAGCTCGACGAACTGCCCCGGCCGGAAGTTGAAGGAGTCGGCGAGGACCGAGTCGGTGAACCGGAGGTCGTAGAGCCGGATCTCCGAGGTCAGCTCGCGCACGCGCATGATGCGGGCCGGGGCCGGAACGTAGGGGTTGGTGCCGGTCGCGAGCTTGCGTCGCGCGGTGCGAACCGGGGCGGCTTCAGGAATTGTGGCGCTCATAGTTCACCTCGTACGGTCTTGAAGACCTCGACGACGTTGATCCCGGTAGGACAGTTCTCGATGCAACGCCCGCACCCCACGCACGAGGGCTTGCCGAACTCGCGCACGAACGCCTCCTGCTTGTGGTAGTAGCGGTTCTTGACGCGGTCCGCGCGAGTCGCGCGGAAGTTGTGACCCCCTGCCACCAGGGCGTACTCCCGGTACAGGCAGGCATCCCAGGTGCGAACCCGCCGCCTGACTCCCTCCTCGGGGATCTCGTCGCGGACATTGAAGCAGGAGCAGGTCGGGCAGACCATCGAGCACGACCCGCAGCACAGACACTTCTTGCCGAGCTCCTCCCAGACCGGGTCGTCCCTCTTGAGCTCGAGAACGTACGGCAGGTCGGTCACGTCCATCGACAGCGTGAAGGTCTTTTCACGCCGCTTGAGGCGTGCCATGTACTCCTGCACGTCGGCCCGCGTGGACGGCTCGAACAGGGCCTGGTTGGCCCGCACGATGTCGTCGCCGCGCGCGGAAGCGATGGTCACCAGGAACCGGCCCTCGAGCGGGGTGAGGAAGAGGTCAAACCCGTCGTCGACGTTTGCGGTCCCCTGCGACCTGCAGAAGCACTTCTCGTCGGGGAAGCAGCCGTAACCCACGATGGTGAGCTGCTCGCGGTTGCGCTTGTAGTACGGGTCCACGTACTCCGACATGTACAGAAGGTCCAGGATCTTGAGGGCGTGGATGTCGCAGGAATGGGCACCGAAGAAGACGACGGGCCCGAGATCGTTGTCGCTGCTCGCCTGAGGTGTTGACCCGTCCCGCCGCTCCAGCATGCTGAAGGAAGGTTTAAGGAGGAGCTTCTTGAACGGGAGCACCGTCCGAATCGCGTCCGGGCGGGCGGTCCTGACATCCTCGATGGGCTCCAACGCAAAAACCCCGGGGGAACGCTCCACCGGCGCCATCAGCGTCCCTAGGGGCTTCAGCGCCTCGACGAACGTGTCCAAGAGCCTCGAGTTCATACGCAGCGTCTGCATGGTGGGTCCTCCGAAGATGTGAAGAAATTCACAACCCCCCCGACAATCTAAATCATCTTACCCACAACCGCAAGGGGGGTTTCGGACGGCCCTCCGAGGTCAAGGCCCGGTCCCCTCTCCGCCCATGATGTCGGAGCGTGCCGCAAATGCACGGGGCGCTCGGAAATCAAGCAGATAGGCGCCGTGCGCGAGGCCCTGGAGGCGCCTGCCCCGCCCACGCTTCGGACCGCACGGATTGAGCCGGCGGAGCTCCCCGTCGTCTGTTGGACTCCCCCTTGCCAAGCCGAGGCCGACGGCCTAGAATCCTCTTGGAGCTTGTGCGTTCTTTCACAAGTCGGGGTAGCGGCCGGATCCAGAGGGGTCTTGGTGCCCCTCACGTCTTTTGCATGGGTACCGGCAACTCCGACAGGTGCGCCGCGCAACACGGGACCTCGGGTGGGCGAACCGTTCGCCCGCAGTTCAGGGGGAGCCTAGCAGTGGAGAGCATCCTCACCACGTGCCCGTTCTGCGCCTGCGGGTGTGCGGTCTACCTCCACACCCGCGATGCCCGGCTTGCCGGCGTGGCTCCGAGCGAGCACCACCCCGTCTCGCAGGGCAGGCTGTGCGCCCGCGGGTGGAACGCCCACGAGGCCCCGACCTGGGGTGAGCGGTTGACACGACCGATGGTCCGCCGCGGGGGCACGCTCGAGCCCACGAGCTGGGAGAACGCCCTCGAGGTGGCGCGCGACTTGCTCTCCGCCCTGCTCCGAGCCGGCAAGAACGTGGGCGTGCTCGGCTCCGCCCGTGCCACCAACGAGGAGAACTACCTCGCCGCCCGTCTCGCTCGCGGCGCGTTGCACACCGGCAACCTCGACTCGTGCCTGCGTGCCACCTACCAGCCGCTGGTCACGGGCATCGCTTCGGTTGCAGGCGGCACGCCTCGGGGCACGCTCGAGGACGTCGAGCGGAGCGAGTGCATCCTGGTGCTCGAAAGCGATCTCGCGAGCACCCACCCGCAGGCCGTCCACGCAATCATCAAGGCGCTCAAGGCGGGCGCGAGGCTCGTCACGATCGGGTACGCCCGAACCCAGCTCGCGCGCCTGGCCTCGCTCCACCTGTCCGTCCTCCCGGGGGAGCGCGCGCTGCTGCTGGCGAGCCTGGCGGCGGAAGTGCTCCGCGAGTCCACCGCCCGTGCGCTTCCCGGGTTCGACGCACTCGAGGCGAGCCTCGCCGGAACCGCCGCCACCGACCAGGTTCGCCGCGCGGCCGAGTGGCTCGCGCACGCCGGCCGAGCCAGCATCCTGATCTCCCCCGAAGGCGCTCCTGCTGCGCGCCTCGTGCACGACGGGGCAGCGGCTGCAACGCTGGCCGCCCTCACCGGTCACCTGGGAAGGCCGGGGTGTGCGCTCCTGCCCCTGCCGGCGCGCGGCAACCTGCGCGGCGCGTGCGAGATGGGCGTGACACCGGACCTGCTTCCGGGAGGCGCCGGACTCACCGATCCGGCGGCGACCGAATGCCTGGCGCTCGCCTGGGGAACGCCGCCGACCCCGACCTCGGGGCTCGCGGCCGACGGCATGATTGGCGGCGTGTCCGGCCTGGTCGTCGTGGCCGAGGACCTCCCCGCCACGCCGGCTGTTCGCCAGGACGCCCTCGCGCGGCTCGAGTGCCTGATCGTCCTAGATGCCTTCACGACGCCGACCACCCGCGCAGCCAATATCGTCCTGCCGATCGCCAGCTTCGCCGAGAACGAGGGAACCACGACCAGCATGGAGGGACGCGTCCAGAGGGTGCGCGCGGCGACGCGGCCCCCCGGGGAGGCCAGGCACGGCTGGCAGGTGCTGGCGGAGCTTGCCGCCGCTCTGGGGCTCCCGTGCTCGTACGGTTCGGCCGACGACGTCCTGAGGGAGATCGCCCGGGTGATACCGGCCTACCACGACGCCAGCAACGGGGTGAAGACCGACGCGTGGGGTACGTTCACATCGGACGGTGCCGAAGGGCGCAAGCCCGCCTTGCGGCCACTCACCGCCGATCGTGTCGTCGTGGCGCTCCCGGAGGTGCTCGCGCTGGACGGGGTGTTCGACTGGGGCAGCGATCCCCTGGTGGCCTACTCCCCCACCCTTTGCCGCGACCACGTGGCGCGGCGCAAGCTGTACCCGCGGGGGCTCGTGGAGATGTCGAGACGCGACGCGGACGGGCTGGGCGTGCGGCAGGGCTGGACGGTGCGCCTGGCCTCGGCCCACGGCGAGGCTGTGGTACCGGTCGTCCTGCGCGATGACCTGGAGCAAGGGTCGCTGCTCGTCCCGTACGCCTTCCGGGAGCGGGTCGCAGAGGTCCTTGGGGGGCACTCCGAGGTGGCCGTCAAAGCGCAGAGGGTCGGGTAGGAGGTCAGGGCCATGGCAGACGAGGCACGCACGATTGCCAAGCGCGACGTCGCGCGCTGGATCGCGGCCCTCCTCAGCCAAGCGGAGGTCATCGCCCCGGTTGCGGCCCACGGCGGGGACGTGGCGTTCGCGCCGATCTCCTCCCCCGAGCAGGTCCTCTTCGATTTCTCGAACACCCTGCAGCCGCCAAAGGAGTTCGTGCTGCCACAGACGGACCCGCTGCTCGTGATCCGGCGCAACGGCGGTGGGATCGACGTCGAGCCCGTTCGCGACGAGCGCCCGCGGGTGATCTTCAACATCCGCAGCTGCGACGCCGTGGGCTTCGGGTTCCTCCACCGCATGCACGCCTCGGACCTCCCGGACGGCGCCTACCTGGCCCGCGCCGGGAACATCACCCTTGTCAGCCTCGCCTGCACGGTCCCGTGCGAGCTCGGCTTCTGCACCTGCTGCGATGCCGGGCCGTTCCTCAAGGAGGGCACCGACATTCAGCTCACCGACCTCGGCGAGGACCTTCTGGCGGAGCCGGGCAGCGAGAAAGGGCAGGCCCTCCTCTCCGCGGCGGCGGATCTCTTCCGGTCGGCCCGCCCCGACGAGTTGCGACGCCGCACCGAGCTTGAGGAGCAGGCCAAGAGGGGCTTCGGCGAGGAGACCTGCCACTTCGCCTCGGCGATGCGTCGCGTCTCCACCGGTCGCGTCGCGGACGAACTGTGGGGCGCGATGGGCGACTGGTGCCTGGAGTGCGGCGGCTGCAACTTCGTCTGCCCCACCTGCTACTGCTTCTCGGTCAAGGACATGAAGCAGGACGGTGGGTGGCTGCGCTGCCGTACCTGGGACTCCTGCCAGTACCGGGCCTTTACCCTGGAGGCCTCCGGACACAACCCGCGCGAGCGGCATGGGGACCGCATCAAGCGGCGTTTCTTCCACAAGGTCTCCGCCCAGTACTACGTCCGCGACGGGGCGGTCGGCTGCGTGGGGTGCGGGCGCTGCGTCAGGGTCTGCCTGGGCACCACCGACATGCCGGCGGTGGTGGCCGCGATCCGCAAGGGGGCGTGGCATGGATGATCTCTTCCTGCCCAGGGTGGCGCGCATCGCCCAGTCGAGGGACGAGACCCCCGATACCAAGACGTTCGATCTCGTCTTCCGCGACCCCGCCGACCAGCGCCAGTTCCGCTTCCTCCCCGGCCAGTTCCTCGAACTCTCGTTGTTCGGATTCGGCGAGGCTCCTTTCTGCTTCGCGTCCAGCCCGACGCGCCCGGAGCTGATTCAGGTGACCGTCCGCCGCACCGGGCAGCTCACCGACGCGCTTCACACCCTCGGCCCCGGCGAGGAGGTCGGACTGCGCGGTCCGTGCGGCAACGGTTTCGACCTGCACGCCGCCGAGGGCAGGGACCTGCTCTTCGTCGGCGGCGGGATCGGCCTGCCCCCACTGCGGGGGCTGATCTGGAACGTCCTCGACGAGCGCGAGCGCTTCGGGCGCGTGACGATCCTGTACGGCGCGAAGACACCCACCGATCTCGTCTACAAGGACGAGCTCCGCGAGTGGGCCGCCAGGGGCGACGTCGAGCTCCTCGTGACGGTGGACCGTGCCGACGACGGCTGGGACGGAAACGTGGGCATGGTGCCGACCCTGTTCGAGAAGACAGAGCTGCGACCCGCCACGACCCTCGCGTACGTATGCGGGCCTCCCGTGATGATCAAGTTCGTGATTCAGGACCTGCTGATGCGCGGCTTCGGCGAGGGGGCCGTCATTTCCACGCTCGAGCGGATGATGCAGTGCGGAGTCGGCAAGTGTAATCACTGTGCAATCGGGCACCGGTACGTGTGTCGCGATGGGCCGGTGTTCACCTACCGACAGATCAAGGAGCTGGTCGAGTGACGCTCGGGCTCGAACTGGCCGGCCGCCTGACGGGGACCGTGGTCGTGGTCGGGGTTGGCAACCCCCTCAGGGGCGACGACGACGCGGGATGCATGCTGGCGCGCCGGCTGCGGGGCGCTCCTGGCGTCACGGTGTTCGAGGCCGAGGAGGTGCCCGAGAGCTTCGTTGGCGACATCGCCGCCGCATCACCTGACTCCGTCGTTCTCGTGGACGCGGTGGACCTCGGCGCCGAGCCGGGGGCCATTTCCCTGCTCGAGAAGGACCAGGTGGCGCGGTACTCCCCCACGACGCACCGCCTGCCGCTCTCGTTGGTGATGGACGTCGTGCAGCGCAGGACCGGCGCCGACGTCTTCCTGATCGGGATCCAGCCCGCCGACGTGGCATTTGGAGCTGCGCTGTCCCCGGGGGTGTCGGCGAGCGTGGAGCTGCTCGCAGGGTTGATCTCGCAGCTTCCGCGGCCGTCGAGCCCCGACCCGGCCGGCACACCTGGCGCACGGCCGATGCGAGGGGGGTCGCCGTGACCGCGGTCCTCCTTGCGATGGTGGTCCTGCCCGCGCTCGGCGCCGTGCTCGCGTTCGGGCTCGGCCGGAATTCACGCTGGGCCGCAGTTTCTGTCGCCGGGCTCGTGGCGGTGCTGGCCGTGTGGAGCGTCGCAGCGGGGTTCGGGACAACGTACCGTGCCGCGGTGGGGACGTTGCCGTGGCTGGCCGGGGCGGTGGACGGTCCGGTGTTCGGGGTTCTCCTCGACCCGCTGGGTTCGATCCTGCTGCTGGTGGCGACGCTGATCGGGTTTCTCACCGTGCTCTACTCCGCCGCCTACATGAGCGATCGCAACCGCGACCACGCGGTCGGGCCATCCCTTCAGGGTTCCTACTACTTCCGGCTCCTGCTGTTCCTGGCCAGCATGGTCGGAGTCGCGCTGGCGCCGAACTTCCTCCAGCTCTTCCTGTTCTGGGAGCTGACCACGGTCTGCTCGTGGTCCCTCATCGCGTTCTACGGGAACCAGAAGAGCCTCAGGGCGGGGTTCAAGGCACTGCTGATCACCCACGTCGGCGGGCTCTTCTTCCTGCTGGCGGTGCTGATTCTCTTCGTGCAGACGCGCTCGTTCGAGTTCGACGCGCTCGCGCGTCTGCCCGAGTCGCTCCGGCGCTTGGTGTTCCTCTTCCTGATGATCGCGGCGTGGGCGAAGGCGGCGCAGGTCCCGTTCCACACGTGGTTGCCCGACGCCATGGAGGCGCCGACGCCGATCAGCGCCTACCTGCACGCGGCAGCGATGGTGAAGGCCGGCGTGTTCCTGATGGCGAGGGCCGTGAGCTCCGGGTGGGCGATGCCGCCCCGTCTCGGGTTGCTCCTCGGTGGTATGGCGCTGGTGACGATGTTCCTGGCGCTGTCCTATTACTTCGTCCAGGACGACCTCAAGCGGCTCCTTGCCTACTCCACGATCGCTCACCTCGGGTACGTGCTCCTGGGTGTGGCCCTCGGTGCCCTCGGCTCAGTCACCGGGTTCCGGGCCGGCGTCCTCCACATCGCGTGTCACGGGTTCTCGAAGGCCACGCTGTTCCTGTGCGCCGGGGCGATCGCCTACGTCACGGGAACACGAAGCATCTCCGCCCTCGGGGGGCTGGCGCGTAGCATGCCGATCACCGCCGTGGCGTTCTTCGTGGGGCTCCTCGCGGTCACCGGCGTTCCGCCGTTTGCGTGCTTCTGGAGCAAGTTCATGTTGCTGGCAGGGGCGATGAAGCTCGGCGGCATCATCGGGCCCGTCCTCGTGGGGCTCGTGCTTGTGGAGAGCCTGATCTCGTTCGGATGGATGCTCCGGGTCGGCCAGAAAGTGTTCCTGGGACCGGTGACCCAGGCAGCGGCCGTCAAGAGCGATCCGCCGTGGCCGATGAGCGTCGTGCTGGTTGTACTGATGGTCGCGTGCCTCGCGATCCCGGCGGTAGCGATGCCGCTGGTGCAGATGATCGGAAGGTGACGGAGTGAGCACCGCAACTCTGCTCGTGACGAGCGTCGCGCTTCTGATGGCGGGAGCGCTGGTGAGCCTCGCGCTGGCCCGCCGAAGGACGGCCAGCGGATGGGCGAGCGTTGCATCCGTTGGGGCGGCCGGAGTGGCGCTGTGGGCCGTGGTGGTTCGCACGTTCTCCCAAGGGCCCGCCCCCGAGGTGACGCTTGTGTCGCTTCCCGGGATCGGGGCCGGCCTCGTCGTGGGCGTGGATTGCTTGAGCGCGATCTTCCTCGCGATCACGGGAACGATCGGGTTCCTCGCCACGCTGTACTCGGTCGAGTACATGACCCGGTACCGCAACGACAGCGTGGCCAAGTACTACCCGGTGCTGCAACTGCTGTTTGTGGGCATCGTGGGCGTTGTGGCGACCGCCGACTTCGTCTTCTTCCTTGTGTTCTGGGAGCTCATGACGTTCGCGTCTTTCTTCCTGGTGACGTTCGAGCGCGAAAACCGAGCAAGCCAGAAGGCCGGCCTCAAGTACTTCGTGGTCAACCAGGCGGCGACCTTCGGGATGATCGCCGCCGCGCTCATCCTGTGGACGAGGTCGGGCTCATTCCGGTACGCCGCGATGCGTGAGGCCCTGGGCACCCTTGCCGCGACCCAGCCGGCCCTCGCCCACCTGGTGCTCTTCCTCTTCTTCATGGGGTTCGCCACCAAGGCCGGGATCCTCCCGATGGGCGACTGGCTGCCCGACGCCTACCCTGCCGCGCCGAGCGGGGCCACCGCTGCATTCGGCGGAACCATGACCAAGCTGGGGGTGTACGGACTTCTGCGCGTGTTCCTCGGTTTCCTGCCGATTTCCCCGGTGACCCAGACATGGGGCGTCGTGATCGCGCTCGCGGGCGCGGTGAGCCTGTTCGTGGGGACGCTCACGGCGCTCAAGCAGGATGACATCAAGCGGCTCATGTCGTTCCACGTCATCGGCCAGGTCGGGTACATGTTCCTCGGGATCGGCTTCGGTCTGTACTTCCTCCCCACCAACCAGGCGCTCGCCGCGCTCGGTCTGCTCGCGGGCACGTTCCACATGGTCAACCACTCGCTGTACAAGTCGTGCCTGTTCCTCGGGGCCGGCGCGGTCTCCTACCGCACCGGGACTCGGAGTCTCTCGGCACTCGGCGGTTTGCGGGCGCTCATGCCCGCGACGGCCGTCTTCGCGCTCACGGCCGCCCTCGCGATCGCGGGCGTCCCGCCCCTCAACGGTTTCGCGAGCAAATGGCTGATGTACGCGACCGGCATCTTGGGCGGCCAGACCTTCCCCCTCTTCGCGCTCCTCGGCATCGTCGCGATGTTCATTTCGCTGGTCACCCTCGCGTCGTTCCTCAAGTACCTGGGGAGCACCTTCCTGGGGCCGCCCTCGCCGCTCAAGGGAGTTCGCGAGGTGCCCGCGAGCATGCTCGTCCCGCAGGCGTTCCTGGCGCTGACGTGCGTCGCATTCGGCCTGGCCCCGGCGTGGCCGCTCGCCTACGTGCACCGCGCCGTAGCCGGGCTGCCCTCGGCCGGATCACTCCCTGAGTTGGCGACCCTGCTTGGCGGCGGCCCCGGGCTGCGGGTCGTCGCGGGCACGATCGGGGTCGCGTTCTGGGCGCCGCTGCCGGTCGCGGCGTGCCTGCTCCTGCTGGGCGCAGCCTCGTACTTCCTCATCCAGCGCGCAGGGGGAGCGCCGGTCCGCGAC
>Ga0335070_10006494_pt1 | contig 13768 bp, 12 predicted proteins | sample Lox_Sample_13_FD_206722 | JGI IMG/M metagenome (GOLD analysis project Ga0335070, IMG submission 206722) | Soil microbial communities from Loxahatchee National Wildlife Refuge, Florida, United States - Lox_Sample_1.3 | ecosystem: Environmental > Terrestrial > Soil > Wetlands | place: USA...
GCTCGGCGTCGAGCTTCTCCCGCGTCGCCTTGTACTCGGGGAGCCGTTCGTGGCGGAACGAGGTGCCGGCGTCGTGCACCCATGCCACGTAGTCGGGGTGGTGCTTGTCGGCGAGCCGCAGCAGGAGGTTGGCGATGCCCCACGGCACCGACGTGTTCTCGCCGCGGCTCGTGGTGAGCGGCCGGGACAGCATCGCGAAGAACGCGCGGTAGATCAGCGCGTATCCGTCCACCAGGAACAGCCGCTCGCTCACCGCGAAACCCTCCGCGGCGCGGCGCCGGTCACGGGTGCTGCAGACGGTTCGCCACGCGCAGAAACTCCGAGCGCGAGGCGGGATCGAGGCGGTAGTGGCCGAAGCCGGCGTCGTCGATGAACGTCAGCGACAGCCGGTAATCGTAGTAGTTCCAGACGATGTACCGCGAGCCGCCCTGCATGTCCGCGGTGCGGCGGTCGATGATCTCGCTCGGCTCGCCGAGGGCGATGAAGACCTCACCGCGGTCCGTGAGCCAGCCCGCGCCGCCCTCGTCGCGGAAGCGCAGGTTGGCGACCTGCAACCGCTCGAGGTACTCGTCGATCGCCTCGTTCTCCGGCGTGGCCGGATTGGGGTCGGTCGAGCGGTAGAAGCGCTGCCAGGCCGCCGCGCGCTCTTCCGGCGGAGCCTGCGTCACGCTGCGCAGCGAGTCCCGCATCGGGAAATACCGCAGCAGCGACACGATGTCCTCGAGGTTCGCCACCGCGAACTGGTCCGAGAACATGACGACGAAGGGCACCGTCGCGATCACCACGCCGTTCTGCAGCAGGTGCAGGTTGTAGCGGCCGATGGACAGTCGCTCGGGAGGGATGCCAAGGACGTAGCCGCGTACCGGCGCCGCCGAATCCACACGCAGGCTGTCGGTCCAAGCCGAGCGGTCCGACACGTCCGTGGCGGTCGCGGTGATCACGGTCCCGGCTGCCAAGTGGTACGCCTCCAGGTAGAACCGGAGCGTATCGGCCCCGTACTGGATCGCGTAACGCGGATTCAGCACGATGTCCGGCGCGCTGTCGAGCGAGGCGCGCGGCCGAACGCGGTAGACCGCCAGCGGGAGCGAGATCGCCGTGGCGGCCACGGCCGGTACGACCACGGGGCCCTCGACGTGACCCGCGTTGGGGCTGTTGCGGTCCCGGACGCTGAGATCGAGCGTGTAGTTGCCGGGCGCCACCGTCAGGAACTGCTGGAAGATGACGCTCTCGTCGGGGCGCTGCGTCTCCTGGAAGGCATGCACGCGGATCCGTTCCTCCCGCGTCGCGCGAGCGGCGATGCCGCGGTCGTTGCGCAGGGAGAGGTCCACGCTATACTCGGCCAAGAACGCGTCGCCGTCGCGCCGGAACGTCAGGCCCTGGTTGCGCAGGGACAGGCCGAGGACCACGAGCATCGAGTCCGGCGTGCGGCCGGCCAGCACGTTGACCGAGCCGATGAACCCGAGCGGGCCGTTGTCGGTGAGCAGCCCCATCTCGCGGAAGGTGTTCCGCGGCTCGAGGGCCTGGGGCAGTTGCTGCGCCGCAGGCGCTTGCTGCTCGGTCGTGCCGACGCGTCGCCACGAGGCGCACGCGCCGACGACGAGGACGAGCGGGACGGCGAGAAGGCGCAGGGTGGGGCGGGGCGTGGCGACCTCGGCGGTCCGGGCAATTGGGGGATGCCGTGCGCAAGCTACGGACGCCGGACACGGTGAGTCAAGGCGCGGTGGCTCTTTCACTTGCCGCCGTTCCCCGGGCGCGGTAGCTTGAGCCCTCCGCATGCACTCCGAGGACCTCACAGGCTCGACAGTCGCCGGCTACCACCTTCTGGAGCGCGTCGGTGAGGGTGGCACCGCCACTGTGTACCGCGCGCAGCACCCTGAGCGCGGGCTGTGCGCCGTCAAGCTGCTCCGACCCAAGCTCCGAGCGGACCGCACGGCGGTGCAACGCTTCCTGCGCGAGGCCGCCTTCGGAAGCCGCGTCAGCCATCCCAGCGTCGTGCGCACCTACGACTACGGCGAGTCCGACGGACTGCACTATCTCGCGCTGGAGTGGGCCGAAGGCGAGCTGCTGGTCAAGTTCTCCCGCCGCTCCGGGCCGCTGGCGGCCCCGCTCGCGGCGCACATCATCCAGCAGATCGCCGACGGGCTCGCGGCCGCCCACGCCGCCGGGATCATCCACCGCGATCTCAAGCCCGAGAACATCATCTACGATCCCCGTACCCAGCGGGCCCGGCTCCTGGACTTCGGCATCGCGCGCGACGCCGACGCCAAGCCCGAGGAAAGGCTGACCCGGACGGGGTTCTTCGTCGGTACGCTCCAGTACGTGGCCCCGGAGGCCCTCTCCGGCGAGCTCGTCGGCGAGGCCGCCGACATCTATTCCCTGGCGACGATCGCCTACTTCCTGCTGACGGTTCACCTGCCCTACCAGGGAAGGTCGCCGCGCGAGCTCTTCCATCAGCTCCTCACCCAGCCGCCGGTCCCGCTCAGCCAGGCGCGGCGTGACGTCGTCATCCCGAAGGCCGTCGAGGAAGCGGTGATGCGGGGACTGCACCGCGAGCCGGCAAGGCGCCAGAAGAGCGTGCTCGAGTTCGCCCAGGCACTGACCGCTGCCGCCACTCAGCCGGTCGTCGACGCGCGCGGCGGGATCCTGGGCTCGATCAAGGGGTTGTTCGGCGGCGGCCGCTGAGACCGCCGTGACCATCGCGCGCCTCGTCGCCCTGCTGCGCGCCCGGTCGGTGCGGCAGGGCGAGTTCGTCCTCTCCTCGGGGCGCCGTTCCTCGTACTACATCGACTGCCGCCGCACCACGATGCATGCCGAGGGTTTGACCCTCATCGGCTCCCTGGGACTCTCGGCGATCCGCGAGCTCGCCTGGCGGTGCGATTCCGTCGGCGGGCTGACGCTCGGGGCCGACCCCGTGGCCTACGCCATCGCGGCCGCTTCGGCCGCCAAGCCGCCCCTCCTCCACGCCTTCACCGTGCGCAAGGCCGCCAAGGCGCACGGCACCGGCCGACGCATCGAGGGCTGCTTCGATCCCGGCATGACCGTCGTCGTGGTCGAGGACGTGATCACGACCGGCTCCTCCGCCCTCCAGGCCATCGCCGCGCTTCAGGCCGAGGGCGCGCGGGTGAGCGGCGTTCTTGCGGTCGTGGACCGCGAGGAGGGCGGGAGAGACGCGATCGAGCGCTCCGGAATCGCGGTGCACCCGCTCGTCACCGTGTCGTCCCTCCTGGAGCACGCGTGAGCACGCCGGACGTCTCGGGGGCCCCGGACGTGCTCCTGCGCGGCTGCCGGTACCGCTGGTGGGTCGTTCCCCTGGCTTCGGCGGTTCTCCTGCTCGGCCATCTGGCCCACGCAAGCGACGCCCCGCCGGTCGCCGTGCTGGGCGCCACTGCCGCAGCGCTGGCGCTGAACGCCGCGCTCGTGGCGGCGGCACGCACACAGGTGCGCGCGGCCCTGCCGCACATCGCGGCGATCCTAGACGTCGCGCTCGTCACGCTGGCACTCGCCTTCACGGGCAGCGGCGCCATCGTGCTCTTCTACCTGTTCCCGATCGGCCAGCTGGCGAGCGGCGGGGCCCCGCGGTCCGTCCGCTGGATGGCGCCGCTCGCCGCGCTCGCCTCCCTGCTCGGGCAGTTCCTCCACGCGAGCTGGTATGGCCCCGTCGCGAGCGCCACGGTGGTCGACCTGCCGGCGGCAGTGTACCTGGATGCGGCTGCCCTGTGGATCGTTTCCCTCGTCCTGTTTCGCGGCCGGGCCGCATTGTCCAGGCGGCTGCTCGCAGCGCGCAGCGCGATCGCCGCGGTTGCTCGAGGGGACCTGACGCTCCGGCTGGCTGGCGGCGCGGACGACCTGGGCCTTCTCGAGCAATCACTCAACGGGCTCCTGCAGGACCTGGAGGCGGCGCTGGTCTCTGCGCGCCGTGAGGCCGACGCGGTCGCCGCCGCGGCGGGAAGCCTCTCCGCCTCGACAGAGGAGCTGCGCCGCGCCAGCGCCGCAGCCGGTGGCGGCGCATCCGACCTCGCGGCGCGACTGCAGGAGCAGCGGGAAGTCGTCGCGTCCGCGGAGGCCCGCGGCTTCGCGGGCGCCGGGGACATCGGCCCGCTGGCCGAGAAGGCGCGCGCCGTGCTCGCCTCCACGGAGGGCGCCCGAGAGCGTATCCTGCGCGCCGGATCCACGCTCGTCTCCTACGGCGAGGAGGTGCGGCGCACGGCCGAAGCAGTCGAGGCCCTCGGTCCCGTCAGCGAGCGGATCGCCGAGCTGGCGCTGAGCCTCGGGAAGCTCGCGCGCCAGACCAAGCTGCTGGCCCTGAACGCCGCGATCGAGGCTGCCCGCGCCGAGGAACACGGCCAGGGTTTCGCGGTCGTCGCCAGGGAGGTGCGTACGCTGGCCGACGCTTCCGCCCGCGCCGCCCGCGACGTCTCCGGCGCGATTGCCGACGTGCACGATCGGGTCGCGGAGGCCTCCGACGCGATCCGCTCAAGCGAGGCGAAGGCGCGCGAGGGCGGGACCGTGGCCGACGCTGCCGAAGGCGCGTTCCGCGAAGTCTTCGACGGGATCTCCGCGCTGTCCACGCTGGTCGAGTCGGCGACAGCCGATTCCCGACGGCACTCGGAGACCGCGGCGACGGTCCTCGAGGACCTGACCCGGCTCGGGCGGCTCACTGCCGAGATCGGACCGGTTGCGACTTCGGCCGCGGCCGCTGCCACCGAGCAGCTCGCTGCCATCGACCGCGTGCTCGCGGCTGCCACGCAGCTCGCCGAGGCAACCGAACGACTGCGCGGCTCGATCGCGCGGTTCTCCACCCCGCCCCCCGGGCCGGCCTCCCCCGATTCTTGAGCAGCACCTTTCACCCCGACCGGCCGGCGCTCACGCCACGGTCGATCCGTGGTCGCCGGGCTTCGTTCCGAGTGGGTGGAACGCGAGCAGCCGGTCGCGGTACGGGGTGAGAAAGGCACGGCGAAACCGGGCCACGGCGACGACGAACGGGTAGCGTCGCCGGAACTCTCCCGCCGTGACGCCGAGCAGCGCGCGCAGGTGCCGCCCGAAGCTCTGCGGCGAGGAATACTCGAGCCGGTGCGCGACGTCCACGATGCTGAGTCCCTCGTCACCGAACAGGAACGCGGCGTGCAGCAGCCGCGCGTGGACCAGGTAAGTCCGGGGCGAGGGGAGGTTGTACCGGAAGAACCGCGACATCAGCGAGCTGGGCAGGACGCGCAGCGCGGTGGCGAGCGCTCCCGCCGTGGGGAGCGCGCCGCACCAGGATCTCGAAGAACAGCCGGCAGTCAGGCGGCACGTCCGCCAGGTCCGGATCGAGCGCGGCCATCACCGCCGCGACGACCGGCGAGGTCGGCTCGCGCAGCAGATCCCGCAGCCGCTGCCAGCCGCCCGGTGCCGTGACGTCCACGACGGCCCTGACGCCCGACGCGCCCAGACGCAGCACCCGTTCCTCGGTGCCCCGCTCCGCACGGGAGATCAAGGCGACGGCCGGCACGCTGGGGAACTCCCGCACGAACCGCGCGACGCGCGGCAGGTCCGACTCCCTGCACCCGTGCACCGACAAGAACAGCGCGTCCACCCGGAGCCGCCGCGCCCGCTGCGCGATCTCCTCGATGGAATCGCCGTGCACGGCGGTGAAGCAGCCCTGGCCAGCCGCTTCCACGCGCCCGCGCTCGGCCGGCTCGAGTACCGTCGCCACCATCGCCGCCCGTGACGTCACGCGCACCCCGGGGTTGCTGTCCTCGAGCCGCACACTACCGACGCCGCATCACCGCCGGGTCACGCATTCCGCACCGGCCCGCGCGGCTCGGGGCAGCCGGTGCGTCCGCGCGCTCTCGCGGCTATCTTCCGGGCGCGGAGTGCGACGGTCGCGGACCCTCCGGGGTCCGAGGAAAGTCCGAGCTCCACAGGGCAGACTGCCAGGTAACGCCTGGGCGCCGCGAGGCGACGGACAGGGCCACAGAAAACAGACCGCCCCGCACAACAGCGGGGTAAGGGTGCAACGGTGGGGTAAGAGCCCACCGCGCGTCCTGGTAACAGGCGCGGCACGGCAACCCCCAGTCGGAGCAAGGCCAAATAGGCGGCGAGGTCCGGCCCGGACCGCCAACGCCGGCAACGGCGAGCCGCGGGTAGGCTGCACGAGGTGGCGGGTGACCGCCATCCCAGAGAGATGACCGTCCGGCCTTCGGGCCGAACAGAACTCGGCTTACGACTCCGCCACATGCGCCGCGCAACGGATCGCACCGCTGCGCGGCGCTTGTGCTCCCGTTACCTTTCCGCGACCGGACACCGAAGGATCGATCATGCGCCGCGCCCTCGCCCTCGCCGCCGTGCTCCCGCTCGCAGCCTGCGGCGGCCGCACCCCCCAACCCGCGTCCGCGCCTACGCCAGCGGCCCGTCCCGCCGCGCCCGCGGAACCGCGCTCGCTCCAGTACGGCGCCGACAACGGGCGCTACCGGATCGAAGCCCAGACCCACATCGTCCAGGAAATGATGGGCCAGAGCCAGGACCGGAATACCACGCTCCTGCTGGACTTCACCGCCGCGCTCACGCCCGCGGCCGGCAACGTGGCGGCGGCCATCACCATCGACTCCATCGCCGTCGACGCCGCCACGCAGGCGGCGGGCGACATCCAGTCCGCCCGCGGCCGCACGTACCGCGCGGTCTACACGCCGGCGGGCAAGGCGGTGTCACTCACCGTTCCCGACACGACGAACGTCGTCGTCGTCCAGATGGGGGAGATGTTCCGGGAGTTCCTTCCCGCCCTGCCCCCCGCGCCGATCGCGGCGGGAATGGCCTGGACCGACACCGTGAATTCGACCCTCAGCCCCGCACCCGGGCTCACCATGCGCTCCCAGTCGGTGCGCCAGCATCACGTCGTCGGGTGGGAAGACCACGGCGGCGTGCGCGCGCTTCACATCTCGACCAGCGGCGCCTTCACGATCACCGGCGAGGGAGAGCAGTCGGGCCAGCAGCTTCAGATCTCCGGCAGCGGAGCCACGAGCCTCGAGCGGTTCATCTCCGCGACCGGCGTCTACCTCGGCCAGACCGGCTCGGACAGCACCAATCTCACGGTGAGCGTCGCGTCCGTCGGCGTCGAGATCCCGATCCGGCAGACCAGGCACTCGACGGTCACACGCCTGCCGTGAAGCGGCGGCGGGCCGACGCGCTCGCCGCGCTCCTCGCCACCCTGGCGGCGCTCCTTCCGGGGGGCGTCGCCGCGCAGTCGTTGTCGGCCCAGCCCCATCTCTACCTGCTCACCACGGAGGCGTTCGACGCCCGCGCGCTGTGGATCCAGCCGGCCGGTCTCGCGGCCCGGCCCGAGGCCTCCCTCAGCGGCCTGATCACCGCATCAACCAGCGGCCGGCGCACCGTCACCCAGTACGGCCTCACCCTGGCGAGCCGCGGCATCGGCCTGGGCTGGCAGCATGACCGTCTGCCCGACGGGTCGTCCGACAACCAGTGGGCCGTGGGCCTGGCCGGCGGCACCGCGCGCTTCACCGCGGGGGTCGCGCGGCGGTGGATCCGCGGCGACAGCACCAACGCGGCGGCCTTCGATGCGGGCGTGCGCTATGGCGCCCGACCGTCCCTGGAGGTGTCGCTCGTCTGGAGAGACATCGGCTCGCCGGTGGTGCGCGACACGACGGTCCGCGCGACGCTCGTCCCCGGCATCGCGCTCGCCCTGTTCCGCGCGCGCGCCCAGATCGGGGCGGACTGGGAGATCGTCACCCGCGGCTGGGGCACCAGCGCCCTGCGCGCCGGCGCGGCCGTGGCCCTGCCGCTGCAACTCGCACTGTCTCTCCGCGCCGACTTCTCCGGCTCCCTTCACGCCCGGGGCCTCGCCCTGGCCCTGACGTGGAACCCCGCCGGCGCACGCGTGACCGCGTTCGCGAGCCGGCCGGCCGGCGACGGTACTGACCAAGCCGGCGCCTGGCTGTCCGCCGTCCAGCGGCTGGGCGGGCCGCGCCGCCGCTTCTGAGATCGCGCCGTGCCGCGGTGGCTTCGTCACATCCTCCTGATCATGCTGGCCGCCGTCGCGCTGCCCACCCTCTGGCTGTTCGTGGTGTGGCCGCCGCCCTCGTGGTGGCGCACGCACTGGCCGGCACAGACAGCGTTCATGCGCGTGCGCGATGGTCAGCTGGCGGCGGCGCACGATTCCACGCGGCGCGCGTACCGCCCGGTGAGCCTCGATTCCATCAGTGACTGGCTGAAGCGGGCCGCGATCGCGGGCGAGGACGAGGCGTTCTTCCAGCACCACGGCATCGACTACCACGCACTGCGCGAGGCCCTCGGCTACCGCCGCGCCACCTTCTCCTGGAGCGATCCGCGCGACCGCGCCGAGCTGCGACGCGCACTGGGCCGCGCCCTGGATCGCCGCGACCGACTCCGAGGCGCGAGTACCATCACCCAGCAGCTCGCCAGGAACCTCTACCTCTCGCCTTCGCGCAATCCGCTGCGCAAGCTCAAGGAAGCCGCGGTAGCGTACCGCCTGGAGTGGGCGCTGCCGAAGGCCCGCATCATGGAGCTGTATCTCGACGTCGCCGAGCTGGGGAAGAACCTGTGGGGCGTGGAGGCCGCAAGCCGGCGCTACTTCGCGCGCCCGGCCGCCCGGCTTTCGATGGACGAGGCCGCGATGCTCATCGCGACGCTGCCCCACCCGCTGACATCCAACCCGGCCTTCCATCCGGGCCGCACGCGCTGGCGCGCCGATCTGATCCTGCGGAAGCTGCGCGGGGAGCCGGTCGAAGTGCCCGCCGAGGCCGAGGAGCTGACGCCCGCGCTGCCGTCGGCGGATTCGCTGACCGCGCCGACAGAGTCGCTACCGGCGCTCCCCGACTCCACCGTCCAGAAGGACACGACCGCCGTGCCAGCGAAGCCGGACACGGCGGTCGCCACCCCGAAGGGCCGTTCCTGATCGCGCCTCAGTCCACCAGGCGCAGCGGCATCACCAGGCAGGAGTAGGCCGCGTTGTCGTCCCAGCCCACGGGCTCGGCCGTCGCGGCGCGCTCGGGGGCCTTGAATGTGAAGCGCACTTCGTCGGTCGGCATGTACTTCAGCAGCTCCAGCAGGTACGCCGCGTTGAAGCCGATGTCGAGCGCGTCGCCCTCGTAGGTCACCGGCATTTCGTCCTGGGCCTCGCCGAGATCGGGCGTGGTCACGCTGAACTTCAGCGTGCCCCCGGTGAAGGACAGCCGGATGCGGTGCGTCTGGTCGCTCGCCACGATGCTCATGCGCCGCAGCGCCGCCGACATCGCCACGCGGTCCACGGTGGCGAACTTGTCGTTCTCCCGCGGAATCACCTGCTCGTAGTTCGGGTAGGGCCCCTCGATCAGCCGCGTGAAGACCTGCGTGCCCCCGGAGCGGAACCCGAGGTGGTTCTCGCTGCGGGCGATCTCGACGACGTCGTCCGGACCGAACAGCCGGCGGATCTGCTCGAGGGCCTTGGGCGGGACGATGAGGTCGGCCTGCGCGCTGCCGCCTTCCAGCGGCACCTCCATCCGGGCCAGGCGGTGACCGTTCGTCGCCACCATCCGCATCCGGTCCTTGCGCAGCTCCCAGAGCACGCCGTTCAGAATCGGGCGGCTCTCCTCGGTCGACACCGCGAAGGCCACGTGGCCGACGAGCTTGTGCAGGTCCTTGGCTGGCGCCTTCCACGCCTGCTCGAACTTCACCTGCGGGAACGAGGGGAACTCGTCCTTCGGCAGACCCAGCAGACGGAACTTGCTCTTGCCGCACTCGACCTGGGCCCGCTGCTCGCCCGCCGAGTTGATGCGCACGGAGGCCGCCGGCAACTCGCGCGCGATGTCCGAGAGCTTCTTTGCCGGCAGCGTGATGGCGCCCTCGTCGTCGACTTCGGCCGGGACCGTCGTCATCACGGCGATGTCGAGGTCCGTGCCCGAGAGGCGGATCGCATCCTTGCGCGCTTCAATCAGGATGTTCGAAAGCACCGGCAGCGTCGTCTTCGTCGGAATGCTCGACACGACGGCGAGCAGACCTTCCTGCAGCTTCTCGCGCGTGATCGTGAACTTCATCCGAGCCTCATCCGGTGCGGAGTAGTACGAATGCTTCTACCAGAGAAATACAATCTAGTAGTCGTCGTAGAGACTGTGGAGTTGTGGACGATCCGTCGAACTGCTCCGCAGCTCTCGGGTTACGCCGTGATGCGTTTCCAGTCGGCTTTGGTACCTCCCAGGATTATCCCCGGGTGTCCACGCCGCTCCACATCAAGTCACAGCTTCCCGCAGTCTGTCCACAGCTCAGGCTGCGGATAACTCAATTCGCGCCTGGTTCACGCGGTCCCGGAAGACATGGTCGCGCGCGAGCTGACGTCCGACCTTGTCGAGACTGTGAATCACTGTCGAGTGGTCTCGGCCACCAAAGGCCTGCCCGATTTCGACCAGCTGCATGCCCAGCAGGTCGCGGGCGAGGTACATCGCCACCTGGCGCGGCACGGTCAGACGCTTGGTGCGGGCCTTCGAGCGCAGCCCTTCGGGCGTGACGCCCCAGCGCCGGGCAACCACTTCCTGCACACGGTCGATGGAGGGCGCGCCGCGGTGGCCGGCCTGCGCGCCCTCGGCCTCGTGCCCGGTCCGGATCTTGTCCGAGAGCGCCTCGCGCGCGAGCTCGGTGGTGATCTCGCGGTGCTTCAGCGAGGCATACAGCAGCAGCTTGATGATGCACCCCTCGAGCTCCCGCACCGACGAGCGCACGTGCTCGGCGATGAACCGCAGCACGTCGTCGGGGATGGTGAGCTCGAGGTGGTCCTGCTCGGCCTTCTTGCGCAGGATCGCCGTGCGGTGCTCGAGGTCGGGGAGCCCGATGTCGGCGACCATGCCGGACTCGAACCGGGACACCAGCCGGGCCTCGAGCCCCGGGATCTCGTTCGGCGGCCGATCGGACGTGACGACGATCTGCTTGCCGACCTGGTGCAGCGCGTTGAAGGTGTGGAAGAACTCTTCCTGCGTCGCCTCCGTGCGCTCCAGGAAGTGCACGTCGTCCACGAGGAGGATGTCGGCCTCCTCCCGGTAACGCTTGCGGACGGCGGCCATCTTGTTGGAGTGGATCCCCTCGACGACCTCGTTGGTGAACTGCTCGGCGCCGACGTAGACCGCCCGCGTGGTCGGCGAGCGGTCGAGCACCGAGTGCGCAATGGCCTGCATCAGGTGCGTCTTGCCGAGGCCGGTCGCGCCGTAGATGAAGAGGGGGTTGTAGGTCTTGCCGGGCGCCTCGGCCACGGCGTAGGCCGCGGCGGCCGCCAACTCGTTGGACTTGCCGATGACGAACGTGCCGAAGGTGTAGCGTTCGTTGAGGGGGAGCGCCCACGAGGCGGCCCCGCCGCCGGCGGCGCCGGTCGGCGCCGCGACGAAGAAGTCCATCTGCGGGCGACGGGCGCGCTCCTCCTGGACCCGGAAGCTCACCGCCAGCCGCCGGCCGAGCACTTCGGTCGACATGTCGGAGAGCAGCTTGGCGTGCTTCGACTCGTTCCATTCCGCAGCGAACTGGTCCGGGGTCGCCACGACCAGCTTGTCGTCCTCGAGGCTGACCGCCTCGGCGGGCTCAAGCCAGGTCCTGAGCGTTGGCTCCGGCAGGCGCGTACGGGCCTGGTCGAGGAGGCGCTTCCAGGTTTCTTTTGCGGACTGCTCCATCACGATCAGAGTCTGGATTTCGAGCGGTAGGTCCAAAGGGCGCACGAAGGTACCGCGCGGAATGTGGAAAAGTCAACCTTGACCCAACCTCTGAAATCCGGGTAGGTTTCGCGGCTTCCGAGACTGCACCCAGAGCCGGAAACTCCGCGAGGCTGAACGGTGAAACCGACATATCGTCCACGGAACCGTAAGCGCATCAACAAGCACGGTTTCCGGGCCCGGATGGAAACACGGTGGGGGCGCGAGGTGCTCTCGCGCCGGCGCAAGAAGGGCCGCAAGCGGCTCACCGTCCGCACCGGGTCCAAACACCACGGCCGTTGACGGCCGAGCGACTGCCGAAGTCGTCCCGAGTGACGCGCGCCGGAGAGCTTCGCGCGCTCATGACGCAGGGGAAGCGCCAGAGGACGGGTCACCTCGACCTGTTCACCCGGCCTTCCCCTGTCGGGTCTTCGCGTCTGGCGCTCATCGTACCGCGCTTCACGTTCACGGCCGTGCGCCGCAACCGGCTGCGCCGGCGCCTGCGGGAGATCGGCCGGCGGGACGTGCTGCCGGTGCTGGCGGAGCCCACCGACCTGGCGGTGCGCGCCCGCCAGTCGGCCTACGCCGCGCCCTTCGCCACGCTGCGCACCGAGCTCGTCGGAGCCCTGTGTCCCCGCTCGCCCGGTTCTTCATCCTGATGATCCGCGGCTACCAGGTGGCGCTCTCGCCCCTGCTGCCATCGGCGTGCCGGTACGTCCCATCGTGCTCGCGCTACACGGCCGAGGCGATCGAGAAGTACGGCGCGCTGCGCGGCGGCTGGATGGGAATGAAGCGGATCCTGCGCTGCCACCCGTTCCACGCGGGTGGCTACGACCCGGTGCCCTGACCCGCAATGGAGCGCCGGCTTCTCCTCGCCATCGTCCTGATGGTCGCGATCCTGGTGGTGCCGTCCATGCTCATGAAGCCGGCGCCACGACGGGCGGCGCCCCTGGCGGACTCGGTGGCCGCCCGGCAGGCGCCGCCCCGGGCGGCGGCGGAATCCGCGGTGGCGCGTGCGCCCGCCCCCGCGCCTCGAGCCGCTCTCGCGCCCGTTGTGAGCGAGGACACCGCCACGCTCGTCACCGCCCGAGCGGAGTTCCGCCTGAGCAGCATCGGCGGCACCGTCGAGCAGGTCGTGCTGTCCGCCTACCGCTCCTTCCACCGGGGCGACGCCGGTGCCGTGCACCTCGTGCCGCCGGGCGACCGCCTGCTCGAGCACCGGCTGGTCGTCGGGCAGGACACGGTCCGCCTGGACAGCGTGCCGTTCGCCATCGAGGGGCGGGCACCGGTGATCCGGGCTTCGGGGCGCGTCGGGGCACTGACCGAGCATATCGCCGTGAGCGCGGTCGAGGGCAGCCCGTACCTGCTCGACGTGGACGGACAGATCGACGGCCTCGAGGGCCGGGGCGCCCTGCTCGTGGTCGGCCTGGGTCGGGGGTTCGCGAACGTCGAGTCGGACAGCAACGACAACTATCGCCGCTACGCCGTGGCCGTGCGCCGCTCCACGCCGGAGAACTACAACTTCCGATCGGTGGACTCCGGCGCCGTGAAGGAGGTCCCCGGCCCGTTCGACTGGGTCGCCGTCAAGTCGAAGTACTTCATGGGCGTGCTGCTGTCGGCGGACAGCACCCGGCCCCAGTTCGGCGGCGCCGTGCTGATCGGCGAGCCGCGCAGCGGGCGGGCGGCGACGCGGATGCAGACCTGGGTCACGCTGCCGGTGGGTCCGGACGCGCGCTTCCACTACCGCCTCTACGTCGGTCCCCAGGAGCACCGCATTCTGCACCCCATGGGTCGCGAGCTCGACCGCGCCTCGCCCTATGGATGGATCTTCAGGCCGATCGTGATGCCGGTAGCCACCTGGATCACGCAGATCTTCGTCTGGATGCACGAGAACGTGGGAATCGGCTACGGGTGGGTGCTCGTGGTCTTCGGCATCCTGGTGCGCCTGGTGCTCTGGCCCCTCAACCAGCGGGCGATGAAGAGCCAGGTCGCGATGATGGCGCTGCAGCCGATCCTGCAGGACATCCAGAAGCGCTACAAGAGCGACCCGGCGAAGCTCCAGCAGGAAACGATGAAGGCGTACCGCGAGCACCACGTGAATCCGTTCGGCG
>Ga0335070_10006495_pt1 | contig 13767 bp, 10 predicted proteins | sample Lox_Sample_13_FD_206722 | JGI IMG/M metagenome (GOLD analysis project Ga0335070, IMG submission 206722) | Soil microbial communities from Loxahatchee National Wildlife Refuge, Florida, United States - Lox_Sample_1.3 | ecosystem: Environmental > Terrestrial > Soil > Wetlands | place: USA...
AGCGGGAGGCGTACGGCGCGAGCGCCACGAAGCGGTCGGTGACCTGGACCACCCGCTCGCCGCGATCCAGCTCCTCGCGCAGGATGTCGCAGAAGACGCAGCGTTCCTTCAGCCGGAAATGCTGGCGCGCGCCCTCGAGCATCTCCTTCAGCGCTTTCGGGATCACCGGCAGTCCGATGATCTGCGAGTGGGCGTGGTCGGGGAGCCAGGCGCCGGCCCGCGCGCCCTGGTTCTTGAACAGGAAGATGGAACGGAAGCGCGCGTCCCGTTTGAGGTCCTTCATGCGCTCCGCCCAGGCCCGGAGCACGAGCGCCACCTGGCCCCGCGGAAGCGCGCTCAGGCTGTGATGGTGCTGCGCCGTCTCGATCACGATCTCGTGCGCGCCCGTGCCCGACGTCGTGTCGTAGATGCCGTCCGCGTGGCGCTCGAGCCCGGCCTCGATCCGGAGCAGCGGACGCGCGTTCGGGACCACGCGCACCTGCCATCCCGGACCGTTCGGGCGCCGGTCGGGTCGCCCCCAGGCCACGATCTCCGGGGGTGTCATCGACTCGTTGCCCTCGCAGAACGGACAGGGATCTCCCGGGGACCGGGCCGGCGGCGGCGAGTCGCCGAACACGACCCAGCGGCCTGTCGTGGGATCGCGGCGCAACACGCTCATGGGGTCCTCCCGGGTTCGGCGCGCGGACCCGCCGGCCCGCCGCGGATCCCGATCCGGCGCCGGAGCCCCGCGCTCGCGCGGGACCCCGGACGCCGCCGACGCCACCTTACCCCGGAAGCGCGACCTTCTGCCACTCGTGCGCGAGCCATTCGAGGAACCAGACGACCTGCAGTGGATCGGGAAGAGCGAATTCCGCGCGTGAGGTGCGCAACCCGATCGCGACGGAGACGCCTCCCCGGCGGCGCACCGCCTCGTGCACGGGCTCGTCCACGGCGTCGTCGCCGAAATAGAAGACCAGCGGACCGGGCAAGCCGCGCAGCCAATCCTCGAGCGCGGCGCCCTTGTCATGGTCCACCGTGGGCGCGACCTCGAACACCTTGCGCCCGGGCGTCACGCGGGTGGCGCCCGCCCACGTCCGGAGCATCCGCCGGAGTCCGCGGACGAACTCGCCCTCACGGCGGGGGGCCAGCGCGCGGTAATGCACGGCGAGGCTCGGCCCCTTCGTCTCGACCCATGCGCCCCGAAAGCCGCGGCACCAGCCCTCGAGGCGGGGCGCGAGATCGGGCGGCAGGCCGCGGCCCGGAGGAACATGGTTCTCCCGGCGCCCCGCCAGGTCGCGGGTCTCGAGGCCGGCCGCGCCCGCGAGGTGAATCCCGGCCACGCCGAGCCGGGCCTCCAGGTCCGGGAGCGAGCGGCCCGAGAGCACGGCCACCTGCGTGCGGGGCGCGCGCACGAGCGACTCGAGGGCCGCGCGCGCGCGCTCGTCGAGGACGACGGCGGCCGGATGCTCCGCGATCGGCGCGAGCGTGCCGTCGAAATCGCAGGCCACGGCAAGATCGCGCGCGTTCACGAGCCGCCGCACGATCTCGTGGAGCGAAAGCCACAACGGTCTCAGCCGGGTCCGGGGGGCACGCATCCACCCACTCTGACCGACCCCGCGGGCGAACGCGAATCGGAACCGACGACCGCTGACATCCGCCTCACAGGCAGGCCCCGGGGAGGGACGCGCGGGGAGGATGCGCGGCCCGAAGAGCCCGCTCCGTTTCTCGCGGCTGCTGCGCTAGGATGGCGGCCGCCGCGACGACCGCCGACAGGCCAGCGCCGCCAGTAAGGAAGGACATGCATTTCAAGGAGCGGATCCGTGGGGCTCTCGCCCGCGCCGCGATCGCGACCGGCCAGCGAGCCCAAGCGCCCCCGCGCACGACCCGGGACGACCTCGCGCGCTGGGCCCAGGCTCACCTCCGCGACCGGCGCCTGATCGTGGTCTCCAACCGCGAGCCGTACTCGCACGTGCGCTCGGAGGACGGCGTGCGGTGGGTGCGCAACGCCGGCGGGCTCACGGTGGCGCTCGACTCGGTGTCGCGTGCCCTGGGCGGCATCTGGGTCGCGCACGGCAGCGGCGACGCGGATCGCGCCGCGGTCGACGAGCGTGATCACGCGCCCTGCCCGCCCGACCGGCCGATGTACGCGCTGCGCCGGGTCTGGCTCAGCCCCGAGGACCACGATCTCTACTACGGTGGCTTCTCGAACGGCGCGCTGTGGCCGCTGTGCCACATCGTCTACGTGCGGCCGCGCTTCGTCGCCGACGAGTGGGAGCGCTACCGCGACGTGAACCGCCGCTTCGCCGAGGCCGTGCTCGAGGAGGCGGGGTCCCGGCCCGCGTTCGTCTTCCTGCAGGACTACCACCTCGCGCTGGCCGCCTCGTTCATCAAGGAACGCCGCCCCGATCTGCTCGTCGCCCTCTTCTGGCACATCCCGTGGCCGAATCCCGAGGTGTTTCGCATCCTGCCCTGGCGCCGCGAGCTGCTCGAAGGCATGCTCGCCAACGACCTCCTCGGTTTCCACGTCCGCGGGCACGCGATCAACTTCCTCGAGTCCGTCGCGCAGACGCTCGAGGCGCGGGTGGACGACGAGCGCCTTGCGGTCCAGCGCGGCCGCCGGCGCTGCTGGGTTCGCGATTTCCCGATCGGCGTGAACGCCGACGAGTTCGCGCTCCTGGCCGAGGCGCCGGAGACCCGCGCGGCCGGGCGCGAGCTGCGCGCCCGGCTCGCGCTGGAGGAGTGCAAGCTCGGGCTCGGCGTCGACCGCCTCGACTACACGAAAGGCATCCCCGAGCGCCTCGAGGCGCTCGAGCGCATGCTCGAGAAGCACCCCGAATGGCAGGGACGCTTCGGCTTCGTCCAGATCGGCGTGCCCTCGCGCATCGAGCTCCGCGAGTACCGCGCCGTGCGCACGCGCACGCGCGCGCTCGCGGAGCGCATCAACCGGCGCTTCCCGCGCCCCGGAGGCCCCACGGTCCACCTCATCGAGGAGAACCTCGACTTCCGGGCGCTCGTGCCCTGGTACCACACCGCCGACCTGTGCGCGGTCACCGCGCTGCACGACGGCATGAACCTGGTCGCGAAGGAGTACCTCGCCGCCTCCCCCGATCTCGAGGGCGCGCTCGTCCTCTCGCCCTTCACGGGCGCGGCTCGCGAGCTGGAGCGGGCCTGGATCGCCTCGCCCTACGATCGCGAGGGGCTGGCCGACACGTTCCACGCGGCGCTCGTCGAGCCCGAGGCCTCGCGCCGCGAGCGCATGGGGGCCCTGCGCGAGACCGTGCTGCGCCGGAACATCTTCGACTGGGCGATCGACGTCTTCGACACGGCGCTCGGCCTGAACCTGCGGACCCCGGCGGCCGAGGCGGCGCCCCGCGCGCCGCGATCCGGAGTCTCGAACGATCCGCGGGCGGAGCCCTCCGGCCTTCGGCCGGACCTCCGTCCCCACCCTGAACCCGGGGATCGTGAGCAGCCCCGGCCTGGGAGGTGACCATGCGAATCCTGGTGCTGCTGCAGGGGTCCGGTCCGTGGACCGGGCTCCTCGACCGGCTGCGCGAGATGTGGGCCGGGGCGGAGAGCGGCCTGGCCGGCCTGCTGGTCGTGATCGGGGTGATCCTCGTCGGCTGGGCGATCGCGGCGCTGCTCTCGCGCCTGCTGTTGATCGTGCTGCGCACGGCCCGCTTCAACCAGGCCGTGCGCGCCGCGTTCCCCGGCTGGAGCGCGGCCTCGGATCACGAGCCGGCCGGATTCGCCTCGTGGGCGCTCTTCTGGCTGGTCATGATCGTGGCGATCGTGCTGGCGCTGGACACGCTGGGCTGGGGGCTGAGCGCCTCGGTGAGCGAGCGGCTTCGCGACGTGCTGCCGCGCGTCGTCGCCTCGGCCCTGCTGCTCCTCGTCGGCGTGCTGTTCGCGATGCTGCTGGCGGGCGTGGCCCGCCGCTTCTTCGCCGGCGCGGGGATCCGCGGCGCCCGGCTGCGCGGACAGATCGTGGGCGCGGTCTTCACCTTCTTCGCCGTCGTGCTCGCGCTCGAGCAGCTCGGGCTCGCGGCTCAGTTCGTCATGGCGCTCGGGATCACGGCTTTCGGGGCGGTCGCCCTGGCTCTGGGGCTCGCCTTCGGGCTCGGCTGCCGGGAGCTGGCGCGCGATTTCGTCGTCGAGTACCTGCGCTCGCTCGACGAAGACCGTCCTCGGCGACCTTCCTGACGACCGCCGATGGAAGCGTTCGAGCTGACCGCGGTCGTGCACCTCGTCCGGCCGGCGGGGATGGCGGCGCGCAACCTCGACGAGATGCGCTCGAGCCTGGCCCGGGCCCCCGAGCGCGCCCTGTTCTGCCACACCGTCCAATCGCTGCTGCGCGCGCCCGACGATGACGACCCGCCCGCGGACGACCTGAGCGCGTGGGTGAACGGCGTGGTCCAGGACAGCGAGACGGCCGAGCGGATCGCCTACGCCGTGCAGTCGCAGGGCGCGGGACCCGAGCCGTTGCGACGGGCCCTGCTCGAGGTGCTCGACGCTCTGCCGGAGAAGACTCGGATCGCGCGCGATGCGCCCGAGGGCGGCGAGCTCGTCTTCCTCGCCGCCGATTCCGTCCCGGTCCCCACGGGCTGGGAGGCCCATCGGCCGGAGGAGCTCTTCGAGCTGCTCGCCGGAGCCGAGGCGAGCGTGTGGTTCTACCACCTGATCGAGCAGCCCTGGTTCGGGGCGGGCGACCGGCCGCTCACGCGCTGGCTGCGCGAGGCCGGCGCCGGGCGGCTGGCCGACGGGATCGACGAGACCGCGGCCGAGGCTCTCCCTCTTCCCGCGCTGCGGCGGCGCGTGCTCGGCCGCTGGCGCCGCAGCGAGCTCGGCCGGCGGCTGGCGCGGGCGGTGGAGCAGCCGGAGGAGGAGCGGCGCGAGGCGGGCCGCGCGGCGGTGGCCGGGCTCGTGCGCCGCCTGCGGCAGGGAGGCGAGGAGCCGTGACGCTGGTGCAGGTGAGCCGCGAGGGGCCGCCGCTCGTCGACCGCTATCGCGAGATCGCCGGCGAGGGCGCGATGCGCGTGCTCGAGGCTCTGGCGTACCGCCTTCGCGGGCACCGGCTGGTCATGGTGAACTCGACCGACACCGGCGGCGGCGTGGCCGAGATCCTCCATCGCCTCGTGCGCCTGCTCGAGGAGCTGGGCGTGCCGACGACCTGGGAGGTGATGCCCGGCAATCCGCGCTTCTACGGCATCACCAAGACCATCCACAACGCGCTGCACGGCCACGCCGGCGAGCTGAGCGCGGAGGACCGCGAGTGGTTCTCGGAGACGAACCGCCGGGCGGCCGAGGCGCTCGCGCTCGACGGCGATCTGGTGATGATCCACGACCCGCAGCCCGTGATGCTCGCCGGGCTCCGGCGCGCGCCGGGGCAACGATGGTTGTGGCGCTGCCACATCGATCTGTCGAACGCGAGGCCGGAGGTCTGGGACTTCCTCGCGCCGCACGTCGCGCGGTACGACGGGGCCGTGTTCTCGCACCGGTCCTTCGTGCACGACCTGCCCCTGCCGACCTGGCTCGTGCCGCCGTCGATCGATCCCCTCGCCGACAAGAACCGCGAGCTCGACGAGGAGGAGGAGCGCGCGCTGCTCGAGCCGTACGGCCTCCCCGCGGGGCGGCCCTGGGTCACGCAGGTCTCGCGCTTCGACCGGCTCAAGGATCCGCTCGGAGTCGTGGAGGCGTTCCTGCTCGCCCGGCGGCGCGAGACCGCCCATCTCGTGCTCGCGGGAGGCAGCGCCGCGGACGATCCGGAGGGAGCCGAGGTCCTCGCCGAGGTGCGAGCGCGGGTGAACGGCCGTCCCGATGTCTCCGTGCTGGCGCTTCCGCCCGACGCCCACCGGCTCATCAACGCTCTCCAGCGGCGATCGACGGTGGTGCTGCAAAAGTCCATCCACGAAGGATTCGCGCTCACGGTCTCGGAGGCTCTGTGGAAGCGGCGCGCGGTGGTGGCGGGCGCGGTCGGAGGAATCCCGCTCCAGGTGATCCACGATCGGACCGGCGTGCTCGTGCGCTCGATCCAGGGTTGCGCGTACCAGATCGTGCGGCTGCTGCGCGCGCCCCACCTCCGCCGCCGTCTGGGCGGAGCCGGCCGCGAGCACGTGCGGGACAACTTCCTGCACCCCCGCGAGGCGCGCGACTATCTCGCGGTCTTCGCCCGTCTCCTCGATTCGGGGAAGTGACGTCGGGCGATGAGCGCCAAGAGCGAGCACAGCAAGTCGCGTGCCCACCGGGACAGTGCGCATCCGCGGCCGCTCGGGTCCGGTTTCGAATCCACTCGAATCCTTCCGGGCAGGCCGACATCCGAATGTCCAGTTTGGGAGAGCGAGTTCCGAAGACCCTTGGGTGCGGCCCCCGAGACTCCGGACCCTCTCCCAAGTTCTTTCACCCCGTTCGCTGCCGGCGGACGGGGTGAGCTTTTTCCGGGCGAAGATGACGCGCCGTCTCAGAGCTCGCGATAGATTCCGAGCAGCTGCTGCTCGACGGCGGTCGCGTCGTAGCGCCTGACATCCTCGAGGTTCGCGCGGGACATCTCGTCCCGCAGCTCGGGGTGGTCGAGCAGCCGGCCGATCGCCACGCTGAGGCCGGCGACATCCCCGGGCTGGACGTAGAGCGCGTTTCGGTCCTCGCGCACGATGTCGGGGATCCCTCCCACCCCGCAGGTGACGATGGGAGTGCCGCAGGCCATCGCTTCGAGCAGCACCATGGGCACGCCCTCGGAGTGCGAGGGCAGGGCGATCAGCGTGCAGCTCCGCAGCAGGCCGATGGTCTCGGCCCGGCCGAGCCAGCCGGCAATCTCGACCGTGCTCTCCAGCCCGAGCGCGCGCACCCGATCGCGCAGTTCCCGTTCCCCCTTGTAGCCCGCGAACACGGCCCGCAGGCCGGGCCGGCCGCCGCGCAGCCGCGCGATCGCGTCGAGCAGATCCTGCGCGCCCTTCTCGGGAACGAACCAGCCCACGTAGACCACCGTCTCCTCTCGTCTCCGCGGAGCGGGCCCGATCCGGAACTCACCGAGGTCGACCGGATTCGGAACGGGGACGATCCTCTCCGCGAGCGCGAGGCTCCGGTAGCGCCCGGCGACGCTCTCGGTGAGCACGATCACCATCTCGCAGAGCGCGATCGTCGAGCGGATAGCCCGGCGGCGGAGCGCGCCTCCCCTCTCGAAGAAGTCGAGGAAGTGGATGGGATGGACGTGGAGCAGCACGCGCGCGCCCTTCCAGCGCGCGAGACGCGCGTAGGCGGCCTTGCGCCAGAAGCTCGGCCCCGCCGCGCAATGCACGTGCACGATCGACCCGCGCGGCAGCGGCGCGACGAGAAAGCTCGCGAGCTGGCGGAGGGCGAAGCCCAGCTTGGCCGCCGCGCTGCCGTCGATCGTCGAGGGATGGAGCCGCACGACGAGACCGCCGTCGTGCTCTCCGAAGAGTCCGGCCTGCCCGTACACGGCGATCACGCGGGCGGTGCCACCCTTCGCGTCCGGCCGGGGACCGACCATCACGACCAGCCGCTTCACGGGACGCGCGTCCCACGCCGAGCCGATCCCGCTCCGAGGAACGCGACGGCCCACGGCCGGCGAAAGGCGAGACACGCGGTCCGGCCGAAGCGGCGCACGCTCCTCAACGGACCTGACCAGCCCCAGAGACGTCCCGGCCCGCCGCGCCGCCCCGGCCGCGCCGGACGCGCCACCATTCCCGCACGACCAGGCTCAGGAACTTGACGTTGCCGACGAGGTAGCGGGTCCACATGCGCTGGGGCTCCTGGAGGAAACGGAAGAGCCACTCGAGCCCCGCGTTCTGCATCCAGCGCGGCGCGCGGCGGATCCGGCCTGCCCAGATGTCGAAGGTGCCGCCCACCCCCATCGCAAACACCGGGCCCATCCGCGCGAGGTTCTGCGAGACGAAGTTCTCCTTGCGCGGGCTGGAGATGCCGACGAAGAGGAGCCGCGCCCCCGAGCGCCGGATCTCCTCGGCGACCGCGGCGTCGTCGCGGAAGTAGCCATCGTGGAGGCCCGCGATGCAGAGCCGCGGGTAGCGCCGCAGCACGGCGCGCTCGAAGTCCGGGAGCACATCGCGCTTCGCTCCAAGGAAGAAGACGGGGTAGCCCTCGGCCTCGGCCAGCGCGAGCAGGCGCTCCATGAGATCGGGACCGGCGACCCGCTCGGGCAGGGAGACACCCAGCAGACCGCCGGCCCAGACCACCGACTGCCCGTCCGCGTTGACCACGTCGCAGGAGGCGAGGATCTCGCGATAGCCCGCGACCTCCTCCACCATCACGGCGGTCGCCGCGTTCACGAGGGCGTGCTGGGTCGGGCGCCGCTCCTCGATCAGGTCCCGGCAGCGCGCGACTGTCTGTTCCATCGTCAGCCGATCGACGGGCACGCCGAACAACACGGCCTTGCTCATGAGGGGGGTGTCTCCACGGCGGCAGTGTACTCCCGGCCAGAATCGGCAGCCACGCGGAACGATGCCAACTCCCGCACCGCCGCGCGCCCGCGATCACCCCCTCGGAGCCGCGAGCTCACTGGATCACGAGCGTCCCGGAGCACATGTCCATGCCGCACGCGAAGCGCAGCCTGCCCGGCTTCTCGGCGGGCAGCCGGATCTCCACCGGGCGGCCGAGCGGCAGCGGCTGCTTGATCCTGCGATCCTTCAGGACGAAATCCAGCACGCACGTCCTGTCGGTCGTGCGCGTGACCACGAGCACCGTCGGACGACCGGCCTGCAGCCGGATCGTGGCGGGCTCGAATCCCTTCGATGTGACCCGGATCGCGACCTTCTGTGGAGCCGGCGCGGCGTGCGGCGCGGCCCAGGCCAGGCTCAGCGGCATCGAGACCAGGAGAACGGCGAGGCCGACGGACTTCGCGAAGCGGGCCCCGGACCGGACTGCGAACGGAGGATGCATCATCGATTCTCCTTTCCCCGTTTAGGATGCCGAGGGGGGATGGGGCCGCCCGCCGGGTCCCCGCGCGAAGCGCGGGGGATGGCGGAGCGGCGATGGTGCGCGATCCCGCCGGACCGGCGGGGACGGACTTCGGGGCCGCGGCTCATGCCGGCAGTCCCTTCGTCACGCCGCGCGACTTCCACAGCTTGTAGATCGCGGGATAGACCAGCAGTTCCAGCAGGAACGAGGTGACGAGCCCGCCGATCATGGGCGCGGCGATGCGCTTCATCACATCCGCCCCCGCCGATGTGGACCACATGATCGGGAGCAGCCCCATGAAGGCGGCGCTGACGGTCATCATCTTGGGCCGGGCGCGCCTCACCGCGCCGTGGACGATGGCCTCGTCGAGGTCGCGGATCGTTCGGAGCAGGCCCTTCTTCCGGAACTCGTCGTAGGAGAGGTCGAGAAAGAGCAGCATGAAGACGCCGGTCTCGGCATCGAGACCGAGCAGGGCGATCATGCCCACCCAGGCGGCGATCGAGACGTTGTAGTGGAGGAAGTGGAAGAGCCAGATGGCGCCCACCGCCGAGAACGGGACGGCGAGCATCACGATCATCGCCTTGAAGGCGGAGCGCGTGTTCGCGAGCAACAGCACGAAGATCAGGGCCAGCGTGATCGGCACCACGACCTGCAGCCGCTGGCCGACGCGGATCATGTTCTCGTACTGTCCGCTCCACTGGAGGACGTAGCCGGGCGGCAGCCTGAGCCGATCGTGCACCAGCTTCTTCGCGTCCGCCACGTAGCGGCCCACGTCACGCCCGGCCATGTCGACGTAGACGTAGCCGGCCATGAAGCCGTTCTCGTCGCGGATCATCGACGGCCCGTCGACGAGACGCAGGTCGGCCACCTCGGCAAGCGGCACCTGCGCGCCGGAGGGCGTGTCCACCAGCACGCGCGCGAGCCGGTCCGGGTCGTCGCGCAGCTCGCGCGGGTAGCGCACGTTCACCGGAGAGCGTTCGCGGCCTTCGACCGTGGTGGTCACGTTCTCCCCGCCCACCGCCGCGGACAGGACGTCCTGCAAGCCGCTCACGGTGAGCCCGTACCGCGCCATCAGGTCTCTGCGGGGCTCGATGTCCACGAAGTAGCCGCCCGCCACGCGCTCGGCGAAGACGCTGCGCGTCCCCGGAACCTCGTGGATCAGGCCCTCGATCTGCAATCCGATCCGCTCGATCGTCCCCAGATCGGAGCCGAGGATCTTGATGCCCACGGGCGTGCGCACCCCCGTCGTGAGCATGTCGATCCGGGCGCGGATCGGCATGGTCCAGGCGTTGGTCACGCCGGCGATGCGCAGCGCGCGGTCCATTGCGGCCGTCAGCTCCTCCCACGAGATCCGATCCGGCCAGAGCGGGCGAACGAGCGGCTTCAGGAAACCGGGCATCCACGAGGAGTACCAGCGAGGCTTCGCCCGCCACTCCGAGGGCGGCCTGAGCATCACGGTGGTCTCCATCATCGAGAGCGGCGCCGGGTCGGTCGAGGTCTCGGCGCGCCCGGCCTTGCCGAAGACGCGCTCGACCTCGGGGAACGAGCGCAGCACGCGGTCCTGCGTCTCGAGCAGCGCCTGCGCGTCGGCAACCGAGATCCCGGGCAGCGTGGTCGGCATGTAGAGGATCGTGCCCTCGTTCAGCGGCGGCATGAACTCCTGGCCAAGCGCGAAGTACGCGGGCAGGCTGAGGACCACGATGGCGGCCGCGGCCAGGACCACGGTCTTCGGACGGCGCAGCACCCAGCGGCAGACCGGGTCGTAGACCCGGAAGATCGCGCGGCTGATCGGATGACGCTCCTCCGAGTGGTAGGTCCCGACCAGCGCCTGCGTGGCGATCGTTGCCAAGATGCGCGGCCGGAAGCGGAACGGCTCCATGCGCGCGAACAGCATCCGCATGGCGGGATCGAGCGTGATCGCGAGCAGCGCGGCCAGCGCCATGGCCAGGTTCTTCGAATAGGCGAGCGGCTTGAAGAGGCGGCCCTCCTGGTCGACGAGCGCGAAGATCGGGAGGAACGAGACCGCCACGACGAGCAGCGAGAAGAACACCGACGGGCCGACCTCCTGCAGGGCCTCGAGCCGCACCGCGTGGAAGTCACCCTCGCGTCCGCCCGCCTGCCAGAGGTGGAGCTTGTTGTAGGCGTTCTCCACCTCGACGATCGCGCCGTCCACCAGCACGCCGATCGAGATCGCGACGCCGGCGAGCGACATGATGTTGACGGTCACGCCGAAGTAGTAGAGCGGGATGAAGGCGAGCAGCACGGCGACGGGGATGGTGAGGATCGGCACGATCGCCGAAGGGACGTGCCAGAGGAAGAGCAGGATGACGAGCGAGACGATGATCATCTCGATCGTCAGCTCGTGCTTGAGCGTGTCGATCGCGCGCGTGATCAGGTCGGCGCGGTCGTACGTGGTGACCACGTCCACGCCGCGCGGCAGCGACGGCCGCAGCTCGCGCAGCCTCTCCTGCACCGCGCGGATCACGTTCAGGGCGTTCTCGCCGTTCCGCATGACCACGATGCCACCGACGTGATCCCCGGCGCCGTCGAGATCCGCGATCCCACGCCGCAGCTCGGGGCCCCATTCGACCCGGCCCACGTCGCGCACGCGGACCGGGACACCGCCCGGACCGGCGCGGACCACCGCGTCCGCGAACTCCTCGGGCGTGCGCGAGTAGCCGCGCACGCGCACCATGCGCTCGGGGCCGCTCCACTCGATGAGCCGCGCGCCGGTCTCCTGGTTCGAGCCGCGGACCGCGTCCACCACCGCCGTGATCGGGAGGCCGTAGGCGGCGAGCCGGTCGGGGTCCACCATGACCTGCACCTGCCTCACGTACCCGCCGATCGAGGCCACTTCGGCGACTCCGGGAACCGACTGGAGGGCGTAGCGGAGGGTCCAGTCCTGGTACGAGCGGAGCTCGTCCAGCGAGTGCGTGCCCGAGTGGTCCACGAGCGCGTACTGGAAGACCCAGCCCACCGCGGTCGCGTCGGGTCCCAGCTCGGTGCGGACGCCTTCGGGCAGCCGGGCCACGATCTTCGACAGGTACTCCTGCACCCGCGAGCGCGCCCAGTACGGATCGGTGCCGTCCTGGAAGATCACGTAGACGAACGAGTAGCCGAAATCGGAGTACCCGCGGATCGCCTTGACGCGCGGCGTGCCGAGCAGCGCCGATACGATCGGGTACGTGACCTGGTCCTCGACGATGTCGGGCGAACGGTCCCAGCGCGAGTACACGATCACCTGCGTGTCCGAGAGGTCCGGCAGCGCGTCGAGCCGGATGCGGTGCAGTGTGTACACGGCGAAGACGCACAGCGCGGCCACGCCCAGCAGCACGAGCACGCGGTTGCGCGCGGAGAAGGCGATGATCGCGCGGATCACTTCGGGGCTCCCCTCGCGCTCTCGGCCGCGCGCGCGGCGGCGGCCCGCAGCCGCGACTCCGAGTCGAGCAGGAAGTTCGCGGCGACCGCGACCGTGTCGCCCGCCGAGACGCCTGACAGCAGCTCGGCCTGGCCCTCGCTCCGCGCGCCCACGACGACCACCCGCGGCTCGAAGCGGCCCGCCCCGGCGCGCACGAAGACGATCTCCCGCGGGCCCGTCTCGAGCACCGCGGACTCGGGCACCAGCACGCCGCGCGCCCGCGGGAACGCAAGTTCCACGTTCGCGAACATCCCGGGTTTCAGGGCCAGGCCGCGGTTCGCGAACTCGAAGCGCACGATCAGCGAGCGCGTCGTCGAATCGAGCGCCGGGAAGACCGTGCGGATGCGGCCGCGCAGCACCATGCCCGGCTCGTAGGGCAGGGTGAGGCTGGCTCCCTGGCCCTCGCGGACCCGCGATACGTCGCTCTCGTACACGCGGCCCTCGATCCAGATCCGCGACAGATCGGTCACCGTGAAGAGGACGGTCCCCGGCTCCACGCGCGCGCCGGGCTCCACGTTTCGAGCGGTGAGGAAGCCCGAGATCGGGGCCTCCACCGGGACCAGCTGCTGGACGCGACCATCGCGCTCCAGGCGCGACACGAAATCCGGCGGCAGCCCCAGCGCGAACAATCGCTCGCGCGCCGCGGCCAGCAGGTCGGCACCGCCTCGGCGCACCTCGGGCAGCGTGCTCGACGCGAAGCGGGCCGCTCCGTCGCGCGCGCGCAGAAACTCCTCCTGCGTGGCGACCAGATCCGGCGAGTAGATGCGGGCGAGCACCTGGCCACGGCGAACCGGCACGCCGCTCGAGACCAGCGATGACGCGTCCACCCAGCCGGCGAAGCGCGTCTGGACCTGCCGGACGAGCAGCTCGTCGGGCACGACGTTGCCGACCGTGCGGATCGTGCGCGCGAGCGAGCCCTCCCGGGCCACCGCCGTTCGCACGCCGGTCAGGCGGGCCTCGTCGGGACCCAGCTCGACCGCCGCGTTGCCCTCGACGCCGGCCGCAGCCGGTGCCTCGTCCGAGTAGACGGGCACGTAGTCCATGCCCATCGGGTCCTTCATCGGCACGGGCGAGATGACGGACGGGTCCATCGGGCTCCGGTAGTAGAGAACGCGGCGCGGACCCTGCTTCGGCGCGCCCGGGCCCGCGGCCGCGGCCGCGGCGGCCGATGCGGCCCGGGCCGGCACCAGGTCCATGCCGCAGATCGGGCACTGGCCGGGCTTGTCCGATACGTACGAGGGGTGCATCGGACAGGTGTAGAGCGCCTTCTGCGCCGCGCCGTTCGCCGCGCGAGTACGCGGATGACCGCAGCCGGTTACGGCAAGGCCGATCACGGGCAGGGCTGTCAGCACGATCGCCGCCAGAGCGAGCCGGCGGAACGGGGGTATGCTCGCGAGCCGTCTCATCGTCCTTCTCCCGCGTTCGCGGGGGATGCGCCGGAGCCG
>Ga0335070_10006496_pt1 | contig 13763 bp, 13 predicted proteins | sample Lox_Sample_13_FD_206722 | JGI IMG/M metagenome (GOLD analysis project Ga0335070, IMG submission 206722) | Soil microbial communities from Loxahatchee National Wildlife Refuge, Florida, United States - Lox_Sample_1.3 | ecosystem: Environmental > Terrestrial > Soil > Wetlands | place: USA...
TGCGCGGGCCGGTGGGCCTGTACCTCGGCTCGAAGACGCCGCCCGAGATCGCGGTGGCGATCCTCGCCGAGATGACCGCGGTGCGCCACGGCGTGAGCGAGCCCAGCTGGGCCGCCAAGACCGCGCGCCGCTTCGATCCTTCGGCCTGCGAAGTGCCCGCCGCCGCGGCGGCCTCGAAACAGCAGGCCTGACTTGAACGTCGTCGCGATCCTGCTCGCGGCGGGATCGGCGACCCGCTTCGGGTCGGACAAGCTGCTGCACGCGCTGCCGCACGAGGTGCCGATCGCGGCGCAGGCGGCGCGCCACCTGCGCGCGGTTTTCGGCAACGCGGTGTTCGCGGTTGTGCGCCCCGGGGCCGGTGCGCTCGAAGACCTGCTGCGCGCGGAGGGCTGCCGGATCGTGCCCTGCGAGCATGCCGCCGAGGGCATGGGCGCGAGCCTCGCCTGCGGCGTGCGCGCCGCGGCCGCGGCGGACGCCTTTCTCGTAGCGCTCGCCGACATGCCATTTATCCGTCCGTCCAGCATCGCGGCGGTGCGCGACGCGCTGCTCGAGGGCGCGGCGCTCGCGGCGCCCTATTTCCGCGCGCGCCGCGGCCACCCGGTGGGCCTCGCGGCGAAATTCCGCGTGGAGCTGGAATCGCTGCGCGGCGACGAGGGCGCCAAGCGGCTGCTCGCCGAGCATGCGTCAGAGATTGTCAAAGTTCCGGTCGGCGATCCCGCCGTGCTGCGCGACATCGACCGGCCGGGTGACCTCGCGCCGCCGCTCGTCGTATAGTCCCGAACGCCGTCATGGAAACCGCGCAGCGCGCGGTGCTGTTCGTGGACGTCACGGACAGCACCAAACTGTACGAATCGCTCGGCGACACGGTGGCGCTCGCGCTCATCAAGGGCGTGTTCGGGCGCCTCGCGACGATCGTCGCCAAGCACTCGGGCGCGATCGTGAAGACGCTCGGCGACGGCCTCATCTGCGCGTTCGAGGATCCGGATCACGCGTTCCGCGCCGCCTGCGAGATCCAGACCACGGTGCGCGCCGCCGCGCAGGGCACGAAGAACCGCCTGCAGCTGAAGATCGGCTTCACCTGGGGCCCGGTGATCCTGTCCCAGGGCGACGTGTACGGCGACACGATGAACGTCTGCTCGCGCCTGGTGGTGCTCGCGAACCCGGAGCAGGTCCTCACCTCGGCGCAGACCGTAGAGGCGCTCTCGCCCGGCCTGCGCGCGCGCTGCCGAGCGCTGTTTCCGACGCGCATCAAGGGCAAGGCGGAGGAGGTCGCGGTGAGCGAGGTGATGTGGCGCTACGACCCGGCGGTGACCGAGAGCAACCTCACGCGCGCGGACTTCGCCAAGGCCGTCGAACTGTCCTTGAAATTGATTTACCGGGGCAACATCTTCATCGTCAACCGCAGCCGCCCGACGATCCAGATGGGGCGCGACGACTCGAACGACATCGTCATCGTGAGCCTGTTCGCCTCGCGCATCCACGCGCGCGTGCACTCGCGCGAAGGCCACTACGTGCTCACCGACCTGTCGAGCAACGGCACCTTCCTGATGGTGGACGAGCACTCCAGCGAGGTGCACCTGCGGCGCGAGGAGGCGGTGCTCTCCGGGCGCGGCTGGATCGGCCTCGGCAAGAACGCCACGCGCCACGGCGATCACTCGGTGCGCTACTCGCTGCAGGCCGAGGGGGTATGACGCCCGGCTGGTAAAATCGGGCATGTTCGCAACCCGATCCCAGCAGCACGCCGACGCCCTGGCGCAGGCCGATCCCGAGCTGTTCGACGCCATCCGCAAGGAGGAGCGCCGGCAGGAAGACCACGTAGAGCTGATCGCCTCCGAGAACTACGTCAGCCGCGCCGTGCTCGCGGCGCAGGGCTCGGTGCTCACCAACAAGTACGCCGAGGGCTATCCCGGCAGGCGCTACTACGGCGGCTGCGAGTTTGTCGACCTCGCGGAGACGCTCGCCATCGAGCGCGCGAAGCGGCTGTTCGGCGCGCCCTGGGCGAACGTGCAGCCGCACTCGGGCTCGCAGGCGAACCAGGCGGTCTACGGCGCGGTTCTCAAGCCCGGCGACACTTTCCTTGGCATGTCGCTCGCGATGGGCGGCCACCTCACGCACGGCTCGCCCGTGAACCTCTCGGGCAAGCTCTACCGCGTGGTGTCGTACGGGCTGGACCGGAATGAAGAAATCGATTATCACGAGGCAGAACGCATTGCTTTGCAGGAAAGACCCAGACTGATCGTCACGGGCGCCTCGGCCTACTCGCGCGTGATCGACTGGCAGCGCTTTCGCGCCATCGCCGACAAGTGCGGCGCGCTGCTGATGTCGGACATGGCGCACTACGCGGGCCTGGTCGCCGCGGGCCTCTATCCCTCGCCCGTAGGCGTGGCCGATTTCGTCACCACCACCACGCACAAGACGCTGCGCGGCCCGCGCGGCGGCCTGATTCTCGGCAAGGCGGAGCAGGAGAAGGCGATCAACTCGTCGATCTTCCCGGGCCTGCAGGGCGGGCCGCTGATGCACGTCATCGCCGCGAAGGCGGTGGCGCTCGGCGAGGCGCTCGCGCCCGGGTTCAAGGCCTACCAGCAGGCGGTGATCGCGAACGCGCGCGCGATGGCGCGCGCGCTGCAGCAGCGCGGCCTGCGCGTTGTCTCGGGCGGCACCGACTGCCACATGTTCCTGCTCGACCTGCGCGCGAAGAACATCACCGGCAAGGACGCCGAGGACGCGCTCGGGCGCGCGCACATGACCGTCAACAAGAACGCCATCCCGAACGACCCGCAGAAGCCCGCGGTGACCTCGGGCATCCGCATCGGCTCGCCGGCGATGACCACGCGCGGCTTCGGCGAGACCGAGGCCGAGAAGCTCGCCGGCCTGATGGCCGACGTGCTGGAGGATGCGCGCAACGAGCTCACGCTGCAGCGCGTGGCGCGCGAGGTGAAGGCGATGTGCGCGAAATTCCCGGTGTACGCCTAGCCGCGTTCTTCCATGCGCTGCCCGTTCTGCTCGAGCGAGGACACCCAGGTGGTGGACACGCGCTCGAACGAGGACAGCAACGTCATCCGCCGGCGCCGGCGCTGCCCGAAATGCGACAAGCGCTTCACGACCTACGAGCGCGTGGAGCTGCGCCTGCCGCGCCTCGTCAAGAAGGGCGGCGGCCGCACCGATTTCGACCGCGACAAGCTGGTCGGCAGCATGATGCTCGCGCTGAGGAAGCGCCCGGTGAAGACCGAGGATGTCGACGCGGCCGCCGACCGCATCGAGGAGAAGCTGCGCTCGCTCGGCGAGCGCGAGATCCCGACCAGCCGCGTAGGCGACCTCGTCATGCGCGAGCTCGCCAAGCTCGACAAGATCGCCTACATCCGCTTCGCCTCGGTGTACCGCAGCTTCGAGACGCCCGACGACTTCCGCGAGGCGGTCCAGGAAGTCAAGACCCGGAAGCGCAGGAAGTAGGCAGCCGGTCGTGAGCTTCAGCGCCTTCGACCGCGCGATGATGGCGCGGGCTCTGGAGCTCGCCGCCAAGGGCCTCTACACGACCACGCCCAACCCGCGCGTGGGCTGCGTGGTCGCGCAGGGCGAGCGCGTGGTGGGCGAAGGCTGGCACGAGAAGGCCGGCGGGCCGCACGCCGAGGTCGTAGCCCTGCAGCGGGCGGGTGCGCAGGCCGAGGGTTCCACGGTCTATCTCAACCTCGAGCCGTGCAACCATCAGGGCAGGACACCGCCCTGTGCCGACGTGATTCTTTCAAGAAAGATCAAGAGAGTCGTCGCGGCGATGCTCGATCCGAATCCGCAGGCCGCGCACGGCGGCGCGAAGCTCGCCGCCGCCGGCATCGCCTTCGAGCACGGCCTGCTGGAGGCCGAGGCGCGCGAGCTCAACCTCGGCTTCGTCTCGCGCATGACGCGCGGCCGGCCCTGGGTGCGCATGAAGATCGCCGCGACGCTGGACGGCCGCACGGCCCTCGCCGACGGCCGCAGCCAGTGGATCACGGGGCCGGAGGCGAGGAAGGACGGCCACCGCTGGCGCGCGCGCGCCTGCGCGATCCTCACCGGGATCGGCACCGTGAAGGCGGACGACCCGCGCCTCACCGTGCGCGAGGTCAACACGCCGCGCCAGCCGCTGCGCGTCGTCGTAGACAGCCGCCTCGAGATCCGGCACGACGCCAAGGTGCTCGATGGCGGCGGCGCGCTGATCTTCACCGCGATCGACGCCGACCGCGCCTTGAACGCGGAGACGCACCGGCTGCCCAACCCGCACGGCAAGGTCGAGCTGCCCGAGATGCTCAACGAGCTCGCGCGCCGTGGCGTCAACGAGCTTCACGTAGAGGCCGGGTTCCGCCTCAACGGCTCGCTCGTGCGCGAGGGCTGCGTCGACGAATTCCTGATCTATCTGAATCCGAGCTTCCTGGGCGATGAAGCGCAGGGGATGGTTCAATTGTCCGGCATTGATTCTTTGGAAAAAAAACTAGAACTCAAGATTTCTTCCCTCGATCGCATCGGCGAAGACATCCGCATCCTCGCGAGGCTCTGATGTTCACCGGCATCGTTCAGGCCACAGGCCGCATCGAGAAGCTGCACCCGCATGTGGTCGCCACGCGCATGCCGCTACGCGACGTGAAGATCGGCGACTCGATCTGCGTGCAGGGCTGCTGCCTGACGGTGGTGAAGAAGGCGCGCGGCAGGCTCTGGTTCGATGTCTCGCGCGAGACGCTGCGCGTCACAGCGGGGCTCGACCGGCCGGGCGAGGTGAACCTGGAGAAGTCCCTCCGCCTCGGCGACCAGCTGGGCGGCCACCTCGTCACCGGGCATGTGGATGGGGTTGGAATTGTTTTGAAGTGTTCAAAAGGCATTCTCAAGATAAAAGCTCCCAAGGCGCTGTCGCGCTACATCGCGCGCAAGGGCTCGATCTGCGTAGACGGCGTGAGCCTCACCGTGAACCGCGTGCAGGGCGGCCGCTTCGAGGTGTTCCTGATCCCGCACACGATCAAGGTGACGACGCTCAAGCGCCTCGCGCGCGGCGCCAGGGTCAACCTTGAGGTCGATCTCGTAGCCCGCTACGTAGCGCGGCTGCGTGAGGCGGGCCGCTAGGCGAGCCGTGCCGCGCCTCGGCCGGCCCAAGGCACTGCTCTTCGACTGGCACGGCACGCTCGCCGACACCTTCGAGGCGATGTATCGCGCCGTGGAGGAGACGCTCGCGGAGCTGGAGGCGCTAGGCCTCGAGGCGCGCCTGCGGCCGCCCGGCGGCGGCCGCCTGCCCGAGCACGAGGCGCTGGTCGCGCACGTGCGCGAGCGGCGCGCGTTGCCGGCGGCGGTGAAGCGCGCGCGGCGCATCTCGCGCACCGAGATTTTCGAGATCCTGTTCGGCGCCGACGAGGAGGCGAAGCACCGGGCCCACGAGGCGTTCGACCTCCGCTATGCGGAGCACGCCGGCGATGCGCGGCCCTTCGAGCCGGACGTGCGCGGCATGGTCGGGCGGCTGCGGCGCGCCGGGCTGCGCACGGGGCTGCTCACCAACCGCAGGCGCGCGCTGCTCGGCTCGGAGCTGCGCCAGATCGACGGCGGCGGCTGGGAGGCGCTGTTCGACGTCGTGATGTGCGGCGACGACGTGCCGCGGCGCAAGCCCGCGCCCGACATGGTGGCGCGCGCGCTCGACGCCCTCGCCCTCGCGCCCGGGCCTGACACTTGGTTCGTGGGCGACAGCACCACCGACGTCGTAGCGGCGCAGCGCGCGGGCGTGCGCGCGATCTTCTTCAACGGCGCGCGCTGGGGCCCGGCAGATCTGGTGCGCATCTTTCCTCCGGGGCACGCGCCGGAGGCGATCGCCGGCGATTTCAGCGCGCTCGAGGCGCTCGCGCTGCCGCCGCGGCGCTGATCCGAGGGCGCGTCGCCTTCAGCGCGTGCGCGCGGCGTCGTTCAGCGACCAGTCGTAGTCGAGGAACTCGATCGGCGCCTTGCGCGCCTCGATGAGCGCGACGCCGGCCGGATCGTCCGCCAGCAGCTTGGCGTGGCCGGCGAAGAACTGCTCGAGCGACTGGATCGGCGCCGCGCTGCCGTCGAAATTGCGCGTGCCGCGCTGCCAGTCCTTTCCCGCCCAGTGGAAGATCTTGGACACCCCGAGCCGGCCGGTGCGCGCATCGAGCCGGTTGCGGCTGCGGTCGGTGAGGAACCGCGTTATCTGGTCGTCCAGCTGCGCGCCGAGCCGGTCCGCGACATAAGCCTCCGCGCGCAGCATCGGGCAGCCGAGCGACGCGCAGTTCAGCGCGAAATGGATGCGCACGTCGTCGTAGGCGCCGGGAACCCGCAGCATGTCGTTCTCGATGTCGTCGAGCGAGGCGGGGCGGCCGAGCAGCGTGAAGAACCGGTCCTTGAAGGGCTGGCCGAAGACGCGGCCGAAGTCCCAGATGGAGCGCAGGTCCGGATAGCGCGTGAGGATCTTCTCTACCGTGAACGCGTTGTAGGCGTTGAGCAGGAACGCCAGACGCTGCGCGCGCGTCCAGCTTCGAAATTCGGCGGGCGCGACCTTCTGCAGCGTGTCGAGATAGCGCCGCAGCGATTCGCGATCCTTCGCGAGCTCGGCGTAGCGCACGCGCGAGGCGTGCCCGCGCTCGAGCACGATCACGTGCCGCGCGAGCAGCGCGCTCCAGGCGCCGTGCGTGTGATCGAACGCCGGCGCGGGGCTCTGCGCCCGGGCGGCGGGGCAGAATGCCAGCGCGGCGAGAAGGGTCAGCCGGATGGTTCGCATGGGCTCTTGCAGTAGACGCACCCGCGGCGGAATTTATTCCGCCAGGGGGCGTTTACGATCGCGTGCATCGTACTCTGAGCCTTCGCCGGTGCTTGACCCGGCTCCTGACGCTGGCGGTGCTCGCGTCCTGCGAGACGCGCGCGGCCGACAATGTCACGGTGGCCGCGCAGCGCGAGGGCGACGCGGTCCGGGTGAGCGCGCACGCGGTGCTCAGGGCCACGCCGCCCGTCGTCTGGCGCACGCTCACCGACTACGAGCACCTGGCCGAATTCATTCCCGGCATGCAGAAGAGCAAGGTCGTGGGGCACGAGGGCGCGGCGACGATCGTCGCGCAGACCGGGGAGGCGCATCTGCTGCTATTCTCGTACCCGATCGACGTCACCGTGGCCTCCGTGCTCCATCCGCCCAACGAGATCCGGATCCATCTCATCCGCGGCAACCTGAAGCAGCTCGACGGCGGCTATCGCATCAAGCCCCTTGCCGGCGGCCGGCTAGCGCTCGATTGGAGCGGCCTGATCCGCCCGGAGCTCGCTCTGCCGCCGCTCATCGGCGAAGTCCTCGTGCGCCGGTCGATCGAGGACCAGTTCCTCGGCATGGTGCGCGAGATCGAGCGGCGCGTGGCGAGCGCGGACAAGGCCTCTGCAGAATGGCTGAATCTCCGCTAGCTGCGAACTCGCGCTGCAGCCGCTGCGGCGCGCCCTTTGCCTGCGGCGCCATTTCGAGCGCGGACAAATGCTGGTGCGCCGATGTGGTGCCCGTCCGCCCGGCGCCGGGCCAGACCTGCCTGTGCCCGGCGTGCCTGAAAGCAGAGTCGGCTCGCCCGCCTGCGGACCTGAAAGGCTAGCGGGGCGGCTTCGTCAGCAGCGGCAGCAAGCTCTGGGAAACCTGCTCGTACTCCGGCCCGCCCCGATCCCGCAGCGCCTTCACCTCCTGCGTCAGCCGCGCCGCCGCGCTCCCGTACTCGCTCGACTTGATGGCCTCGATCGAGGCCTGGATCTCCCGCAGCCGCTCCAGCGACTTCGCCGCCTCCGGCGAAAGCGCCTTCGCCTCGTCCGCCATCCCCAGCAGCACCTCCGTGATCAGCCCGAGCTGCCTCCCGTAGGACGCGACCTCGAACGCGCGCCGCTCGATCTCCGCGTTGCCCGCCTCCGGCTTGATCAGCGAAGAGAACCAGCTCGTGTTCGGCTCGATGTTCTGCGCCACCGCGCCGCTCCACGGAAAATGCACCTGCGGCGCCCAAAACCAAAGCCATGGATACATGTGACCTCCTATGAACCGCTGTGTGGCTATTCGGCGGACTCTGTACGTGCGTTCGTCAACGCGAAATAGGAAGAATTTCTGCCGTATAGCATGGCAGGCCGTGTGAGGCATTAGATGCAGATCAAAGACCTGCATCGACGCGTGCCGCGACGACCGGGGCACAGCAAGCTAAGCGCCTGACGATCTTCATCGCATCCGTTTTGGAGATGAGAACCGCCAAGATTCAAGCGGCGATCCGAGACAGCACGACTGCGAGCTCGGCGAGGCCGCGGGGGTGGGTGGTGCGGGGGTAGGGCGGCTTGGGCCAGTGCCAGGGCGGGTCCGTGAAGAGGGCGCGCATGGCGTTGATGTCGCAGTGGTAGGGCGGGCCTTCGATACGGCCTTCGGCGGCGCCGGGGCGCTGAAGCTGAACGAAAAGCGAAAACAGTTGGCCTTGCGGCACTAGCCAGCGGCGGAGCTGGTCCGCGTAGGCGCGCCAGTGGTCGGGGTAGAGGGCGCAGAGGCAGGTCTGCTCGTAGATCGCGTCGAAGGGGCGCTCGGGCTGCCAGGCGAGCGCGTCGGCTTGCACGAGCTCGGCCTTCGCGCCGGCAAGCTGCGTGCGCGTGCGCTCGATCGCGCTTGCCGCGTAGTCGAGGCCGGTGACTTCGAAGCCGCGGCGCGCGAGCTCGGCGACTTCGTAGCCCGAGCCGCAGCCCGGCACGAGGATGCGGCAGGGCTTGAGCGCGCCGGACTCCAGCCAGGCGTGCAGCTGCGGGCTCGCCTCGCCGCGGTCCCAGGGCATGTTGCCCTCGGCGAAGCGCTGCTCCCAGAAATCCCGCGTAGGGCCGGCCATGGATGCGCAAATCTTATATCCTCGGCGGCGCCCCATGCAGATCCGCTTCGATCCCGCGCTGCCGATCAACCAGAAGCGCGAGGAGATTGCGCGCGCGGTCGCGCAGCACCCGGTGGTGATCGTCTGCGGCGAGACGGGCTCGGGCAAGACCACGCAGATCCCGAAGATCCTGCTGGAGATGGGGCGCACCGAGGAGGGCATGATCGGCCACACGCAGCCGCGGCGCATCGCGGCGCGCTCGGTGGCCGCGCGCATCGCCGAGGAGCTGCAGGTGGAGCTTGGCACCGTCGTCGGCTATAAGGTGCGCTTCACCGACCGCGCGCAGCGCGACACCGCCGTGAAGCTCATGACCGACGGCATCCTGCTCGCCGAGACGCAAGGCGATCCGCTCTTGCGCGCCTACGGCACGATCGTCGTCGACGAGGCGCACGAGAGAAGCCTGAATATCGATTTCCTGCTGGGTTATTTGAAAGGCCTGTTGCTCAAGAGAAAAGATCTGAAATTGATCGTGACCTCCGCGACGATCGACGCGGAGAAGTTCTCCAGGCACTTCGGCGGCGCGCCGGTGATCGAAGTCTCGGGGCGCCTCTACCCGGTCGAAGTGCGCTGGCGGCCCGTGGGCGGCGACGAGGAGGACACCACGCGCGACGAGGAGGAGGCCGCGCTCGCCGGCGCCGTGGAGGAGGCCTGCCGCGAGGGCCCGGGCGACGTCCTCGTGTTCCTGCCCGGCGAGCGCGAGATCCGCGAGGCGGCCGAGGCGCTGCGCAAGCACCGCGTGGCCGCGGAGATCCTGCCGCTCTACTCGCGCCTCTCGAACGCCGAGCAGGATCGCGTGTTCCACCCCGGCGCCTCGAGGCGCGTGGTGCTCGCTACCAACGTCGCCGAGACCTCGCTCACGGTGCCGCGCATCCATTACGTGGTGGACACCGGCCAGGCGCGCGTCAAGCGCTACAGCTACCGCAACCGCGTGGAGATGCTGCGCGTGGAGAACGTCTCGCAGGCGGCGGCGCAGCAGCGCGCGGGCCGCTGCGGCCGCGTAGCGGACGGAATCTGCTTCCGGCTCTATTCCGAGGACGACTTCAACGCGCGGCCCGCGTTCACCGACCCGGAGCTGCTGCGCTCCTCGCTCGCCTCGGTGATCCTGCGCGCGTTGAGCCTGAATCTGGGCAAGGTGGAGGAGTTCCCGTTCCTCGACGCGCCAAGCCCCAAGGCGATCTCGGAAGGCTACGCGTTGCTCGCCGAGCTCGGCGCGGTGGACGAGGACAACGCGCTCACGCCCATCGGCCGCGAGCTCGCGCGCCTGCCGCTCGACCCGCGCGTGGCGCGCATGCTCGTCGCCGCGCGCGAGGAGGGCTGCCTCGAGCAGGTGCTCGTGATCGCCGCGGCGCTCTCGATCCAGGACCCGCGCGAGCGGCCGATGGACAAGGCCGCGGCCGCCGACGAGCGCCACAAGCCGTTCGATGACGAGCGATCGGATTTCGTCTCATTCCTGAAGCTCTGGAAGTTCCAGGCGCAGGGGGCCTCGCGGCGGCAATGCCGCGAGAACTTCCTCTCCTACGCGCGCCTGCGCGAGTGGCGCGACGTGCACGCGCAGCTGCGCCAGGCGGTCGAGGAGCTCGGCTGGAAACCTTCCAGCGCGAACCTGGAGAAGCCCGACGGCTACCGCTCCGTTCACCGGGCCCTGTTGGCGGGTTTGTTGGGAAATACAGGTCTTAGGGATGAATCGGAAAACAATTACGCCGGCGCGCGCGGCATCAAGTTCTGGGTGCACCCGGGCTCGGGCACGAAGAAGCCCGGCAAGTGGATCATGGCGGGCGAGCTGGTGGAGACCACGCGCCTCTTCGCGCGCACGGTGGCGACGATCGAGCCGAAATGGCTCGAGGAGCTCGGCGCGCATCTGCTCAAGCGCCACCGCGAGCGGCCGCACTGGGAGAAGCAGCGCGCGCAGGTGGTGGCGGTCGAGCGCGGCACGCTCTACGGGCTGCCGGTCTACGCCGACCGGCGCGTGCACTACGGGCCGCACGATCCGAAGCTCGCGCGCGAGATCTTCCTGCGCAGCGCGCTCGTGGAGGGCGAGCTCGAGACGCGCGCGCCGTTCTTCGCGCACAACCAGCGCCTCGTGAAGGAAATCGAGCGCCTCGAGCACAAGTCGCGCCGGCCCGACATTCTGGTGGACGACGAGCTGATCTACGCCTTCTACGACGCGCGCGTGCCCGAGGGCATCCACAACGGCGCCGACTTCGAGAAATGGCGCAAGGAGGCCGAGCGTGCGCAGCCTAAGCTGCTCGAGCTGCGGCGCGAGGACCTCATGCGCCACGAGGCCGCGGGCATCACCACCGACAACTTCCCGCACGAGCTGCAGCTGGGCGCCAACCGCTTCGCGCTCGAGTACCACTTCGAGCCGCGCTCGCCGAAGGACGGCGTGACGATGACGGTGCCGGTGGCGCTGCTCAACCAGGTGCCGGCGGCTCGCTGCGAGTGGCTGGTGCCGGGGCTCCTCAAGGAGAAGGCGCAGGCCTACGCCAAGGCGATGCCGCAGCGCCTGCGCCACAAGCTGGGGCCGCTCGCGGAGTTCGCGCAGGGCTTCGCGGCGGCGGTTGCGCCCTCGGACACGCCGCTCGCAGCCGCGCTCGCGCGCTACATCCGCGCCGAGCTCAACCTGGAAGTGCCCGCCGACGCGTTCCGGCCGGACTCGGCGCCGCCGCATTTGCACATGAACTTCCGCGTGCTCGACGAGCATGGCCGCCAGCTCGCGATGGGACGGGATCTTGCGACACTGAAGGCGGAATTCGGTTCTCGCATTCAGGAAAGTCTTTCAAAGGAATTTTCGCAAGAACAAATCGAAAAATTCCACACCTGGAACTTCGGCGATCTCGAGGAGGTCATGGAAATCCGGCGCGGCGGGCAGACGCTCGTGGGCTACCCCGCGCTGCAGGATGCCGGGGACGGCGTGACGCTGCAGGTGTTCGATTCGCCCGAGCGCGCGCGCGAGGTGCACCGCGCGGGCGTGCGCCGGCTCCTGGCGATCGCGTTCCGCGAGCGCGTGCGCGACCTGGAGAAGGGACTGCAGAAGGACATGAGCCTCGCCGCGCTGAAGGACGATGTCATCGCGGCGGCGCTCGAGCGCACGTTCCTCGCCGAGTCGCTGCCGATGCTGCAGGCGGATTTCACACGACGCGCGCACGAAGGCCGCAGCCGGTTGAACCTCATCGCGCAGGAGCTGCAGCGCCTCGCCGCCGCGATCCTCGCCGAGCAGGCGCAGGTGCAGAAGCGCCTCGCTGCGGTCCAGAAGGCCTTTCCGCAGGCGGCCGAGGACGTGAAGCAGCAGTGCGCGCGCCTGCTCGCGCCCGGCTTCCTCGCGCGCACGCCCTGGGAGCGGCTGCAGCACTTCCCGCGCTACCTCAAGGCGGCGGCCCTGCGCCTGGAGAAGCTGCGCTCAGGCCCCGCGCGCGACGCGCAGCGCGCGGCCGAGCTCGGCCCGCTGGAGCAGGGCTATCGCCGCGAGCTCGCCTCGCGACTGAAGCTGGGCGGATCGGTGAGCGCGGAGCTCGAGCAGTTCGGCTGGCTGCTCGAGGAGCTGCGCGTGTCGCTGTTCGCGCAGGAGCTGAAGACGCCGGTGCCGGTGTCGGCGAAGCGCCTCGCCAAGCTGTGGCACAGTATCCGCAAATAGGCACCGCCCGATGAGCCGAATCTTCGCCGCAATCGCCGTCGCCTTCGTCAACCTGCTGCATCCGCGCATGCTGTGGCTGATGATCTGGCCGATCCTCGCGGCGCTCGCGGTCTGGGGACTCGCGGCGTTCCTGTTCTGGATGCGCAGCGCGCTCTGGCTTGCCGGGCACTTCCGGAGCTGGGCCGAGTCGGGCGTGTTCTTCATTCGCTTCGACACCGGGGATGCGGCGCTGATCGCCGCGCACGTGATCCTCGTGCTCACCTGGGTGCCGGCCGTCTACCTCACGGCGCTGATGCTGCTCAGCGTGTTCGGCATGCAGGAGATGGTCGAGCACGTCGCGCGGCGCCGCTTCCCGCAGCTCGAGCGCCGGCGCGGCGGCAGCATCGCCGGCAGCGCGTGGAACGGCGTGGTCGCGCTCGCCGGCATGGCCGGCCTTGCGCTCGTCACGCTGCCGCTCTGGGTGTTCCCGCCGCTCTGGGCGGTGATCCCGGTGGCGGTGTTCGCCTGGGTGAACCAGCGCGTGCTGCGCTACGACGCGCTCGCCGAGCATGCGAGCCCGGAGGAGATGCGCGCGCTGTTCGCCGCGCAGCGCAGGCCCCTCTACGTGCTGGGCCTGCTGCTCGCGCTCGTCGCCTTCGTGCCGCTCGCCGGCTTCATCGCGCCGGTGCTGTTCGGCCTGGCGTTCATCAATTTCCTGCTCGCGGAACTGCAGGCGCTGCGCCAGGCGCCGATCGACGGCCAGGTGGTCGGCCGCGAGACGCCGCTCGCGCGCCGCTAGCGCTCAGCTCGGGCGCACCGGCAGGTCGAGGCCGCGCACCGCCTCGGCGATCGCCGCGAGCGCCGCCGGGCGGTGGAAGCCGCGCCGCGAGGCGAGCACGATGCGCCGCACGGGGCAGGGGTCGCTGAAGGGCACGGTTTTCACGAGCGGATTGGCGTAGCGCGCGGTGAGCGCGGTAGCCGGCAGCACCGTGACGCCGAGGCCCGAGGCCACCATGCTGCGCAGGGTCTCGAGCGAGTTGCCCTGCCGGCCGGGCTCGGGCGGGCGCGAGAACTCGCGGCAGGCGTCCAGCACCTGGTCGCGGAAGCAATGGCCCACCGGCAGCAGCAGCAGCTCGCCCGCATCGAGCTCTTCCACCGCCACCGTCTTCTTCTTCGCGAGCGGGTGCGCCGCCGGCGCGGCGACGCGGAAGCTCTCCTCGTAGAGCGGCACGGTCTCCAGGCCGGGGCCGCCATAGGGCAACGCGAGGATCACGGCGTCCAGCTCG
>Ga0335070_10006497_pt1 | contig 13762 bp, 10 predicted proteins | sample Lox_Sample_13_FD_206722 | JGI IMG/M metagenome (GOLD analysis project Ga0335070, IMG submission 206722) | Soil microbial communities from Loxahatchee National Wildlife Refuge, Florida, United States - Lox_Sample_1.3 | ecosystem: Environmental > Terrestrial > Soil > Wetlands | place: USA...
TATACACAGCGGGCCGGGCCCGCCGTCCGCCGCTACGCGCCGGACGGCGTCTTGCCTTTTGGAGACAGGTCGAATGCCGCACGAGGTTGTTCCCCGCAGCCTGCACGCCGTCCGCGCGCTTTCGCCGGCGAAGCGTGCGGCCGTGGCCGTGCTCGGCATTGCGATCCTGATTGCCGGCGGCTATGCGATCTTCGGCGGCGGCTCGCGGCCGAAGCCGCCGCCGCCCGCGCGCACGAAACCCGGCGAGTTCCGGCCGACCGACGCGCAATGGGACGGCTTCACCATCCAGCCTGTCGAGGTGATCAAGTTCCGGCACGTCGAATCGACCGAGGGCAAGATCGCCATCAACGAGGATCGCGCGACCCCCGTCTTTTCGCCCTATACGGGCCGGGTGACCCGGCTGATCGCGATGCCCGGCCAGCACGTCGAGCGCGGCGACCCGCTGTTCGCGATCGATGCCGCCGAGAACGTGACGGCCCTGAACGCGCTGATCACGGCCACAGCGCAGGTCACCAAGCTCAAGTCGCAGGTCAATCTGGCGAAGACCAACGAACGCCGCCTGCACGAGCTCTACGACGCCAAGGCCGGCGCACTCAAGGACTGGCAGCAGGCCCAGGCCGATCTCGTGGCGGCGCAGAACGATCTCAACTCCGGCGAGACCGCGCTCGCCGCGGCGCGCAACCAGTTGCGTATCCTCGGGCGCAGCGAGCAGGACATTGCCCAGGCCGAGCAGACGCAGCAGATCAACGCCGAGACCATCGTCCGCTCGCCGATCGCCGGCACCGTGACCCAGCGCAAGGTCGGCCTCGGCCAGTATCTCACGACCGGCGGATCGGATCCTGTCTACACCATCGGCGACCTGTCGACGGTCTGGCTGATCGCGGCGGTGAAGGAGACCGATGCCTCGAAGATCCATCTCGGGGCGGCCGTCGAAGTGCGCGTGCTGGCCTATCCGGGCCGGCGCTTCTCGGCGCATATCACCTACGTGGCCCCCGCGGTCGATCCGGTAACCCGCCGCCTCGCCGTCCGCGCCGAGGTCGAGAACGCCGACGGGGCGCTCAAGCCCGAGATGTTCGCGAGCTTCGTCATCGTCACCGGCGACGACGTCGAGGCGCCCGCGATCCCGCAGGACGCCATCATCTACGAGGCCGATACGGCTCGCGTCTGGGTGGCGCTCGACGACAAGCGGATCGCCTCGCGCCAGATTCGGACCGGGATCACCAGCAGCGACGGCATGGTGCAGATCCTGTCCGGCCTGGCGCCGGGCGAGCGGGTCGTCACCAAGGGCAGCCTGTTCATCGACCGCGCCGCAAAGCCCGAATAATCACCATCGCGAGCCACCGATGAACGCCGTCGTCGCCTTCGCGCTCAAGAACAAGTTTCTGGTGATCCTCTCGTTCGCCGGGATGATCGCCGCCGGCATGTTCGCCTTCTCGCAGCTCAACATCGAGGCGTATCCCGACCCGGTGCCGCCGATGGTCGACATCATCACGCAAAGCCCCGGACAATCCGCGACGGAGATGGAGCGATACGTCACGATCCCGATCGAGGTGGGCGTTTCGGCACTGCCCTATCTCACCTCGATCCGCACCATCTCGCTGTTCGGCCTCTCGGACGTGAAGCTGCAGTTCACCTACGACTTCACCTACATCCAGGCGGAGCAGCAGGTCCTGAACCGCCTCGGCCAGCTCGGTCCGCTCGCCAACAACGCGCAGCCGACGATCTCGCCGACGAGCCCGGTGGGCGAGATCTATCGCTACCGGGTCATCGGCCCCGGCTACAGCCTCACCGACCTCAAGACCCTGCAGGACTGGGTGCTGCAGCGGCGCTTTCGCGCGGTGCCCGGCGTGATCGACGTGACCGGCTGGGGCGGCAAGACCAAGACGTACGAGGTCACGGTCGATCTCAACCGCCTGATGGCGTACGGCATCACGCTTCCGCAGATGCTGCAGACGCTCGGCAACGCCAACATCAACGTCGGCGGCGGCACGGTCAATATCGGGCCGCAGGCGGCGGTGGTGCGCGGCGTCGGTCTCATCCAGACGACCGGCGACATCGAGAACACGATGCTGACGCAGGTCAACGGGACGCCGGTTCGCGTGAAGGACGTCGCCACCGTTCAGATCAGCAACCTGCCGCGCCTCGGCATAGCCGGCCAGGACGACGACGATGACATCGTCCAGGGCATCGTGCTGATGCGCCGCGGCCAGGAGAGCCTGCCGACCATCAAGCGCGTCGAGGCCGAGGTCGACAAGATCAACAACTCCGACATCCTGCCGCCGGGCGTCCACATCGAGCATATCTACGACCGCGCCGAGCTGATCGGGGTGACGACCCGGACCGTGCTGCACAACCTGGCGTTCGGCGTCATCCTCATCTTCCTCGTGCAGTGGCTGTTCCTGGGCAATCTCCGCAGCGCCATCATCGTCTCGGCGACCATTCCGTTCGCCTTCCTGTTCGCCGCCAGCATCATGGTCATGCGCGGCGAATCCGGAAACCTGCTGTCGATCGGCGCGATCGACTTCGGGCTCATCGTCGATGCCACCGTCATCATGGTCGAGAACATCTACCGCCATCTCAGCGAATCGCACGGGCCGCTCGATACGCCGCCGGCGCTGCGCACGACGATGACCGGCCTCACCGGCAAGCTGGCGACGATCCTCGCCGCGTCGTCGGAGGTCAACCGCTCGATCTTCTTCGCCGCGTCGATCATCATCGCCGGTTTCGTGCCGCTCTTCGGCATGACCGGCGTCGAAGGCCATATCTTCGCGCCGATGTCGAAGACCTATGCCTATGCGCTGTCGGGCGGCTTGATCGCGACCTTCACGGTCTCGCCGGTGCTCTGCGCCGTGCTGCTGCCCAACCAGACCAGCGAGGTCGAGACGGCGATCGTGCGCTGGGCGCGCCGCGTCTACCGGCCGCTGCTGGCCTATGCGCTGCGCTATCGCAAGCGCACCTTGGCCGGCGGCGGCGCCTTGGTCGCGGTCGCCATCGTCGCCGGCAGCCAGCTCGGGCTCGAGTTCCTGCCCAAGCTCGAGGAAGGCAACCTGTGGATCCGCGCGACCTTGCCGTCGACCATCTCGCTCGAAGAGGGCAACGGCTACGTCAACGAGATGCGCAAGGTCATCAAGAGCTTCCCCGAGACCGTGACGGTGATCTCGCAGCACGGCCGTCCCGACGACGGCACGGACGCGACCGGGTTCTTCAACGCCGAATTTTTCGTGCCCTTGAAGCCCGCCTCGGAATGGCCGCGTGGCGTCGATAAGCCGATTCTGACGCATCAGGTGTCGCAGGCGCTCGAGGAGAAATTCCCCGGCGTCGAGTTCAACTTCTCGCAATACATCCAGGACAACGTCGAGGAGTCCGTCTCCGGCGTGAAGGGCGAGAACTCGGTCAAGGTGTTCGGCCAGAATCTCGAGCAGATCAACCAGACCGCCAAGAAGATCGAAGCGCTGCTCGAGAGCATTCCCGGCATCGAGGACGTCGCGATCTTCACCTCGCTCGGGCAGCCGACGATCACGATCGACATCGACCGCGCCGCGGCGGCGCGCTACGGCCTGTCGCCGGGGGACATCAACGCCACCGTCCAGGCGGCGATCGGCGGCCAGAGCGCCGGCGACCTCTACGAGCAGGGCAGCGACCGGCACTTCCCGATGGTGGTGCGGCTCGCGCCCGAATACCGGCAAAGCCTCGACGCCATCAAGCGCATCACGATCGGCGCGCAAGGGTCGAACGGCGGCATCACGCAGATCCCGCTGACCGACGTCGCCAACGTGAAGCTGGTCTCGGGACCCGCCTTCATCTACCGCGAAGGCCAGCAGCGCTATATCCCGATCAAGTTCAGCGTCGTCGGCCGCGACCTCGGCAGTGCGGTTCTCGAGGCGCAGCGCCGCGTCGCCAACGAGGTCCAGCTGCTGCCGGGCCAGCGGCTCGAATGGGTCGGCGAATTCGCGAACCTCACCAGCGCCGTGCAGCGGCTGGCGATCCTGGTCCCGCTCTGCATCCTGCTGATCTGCCTGCTGCTCTACGTGAACTTCAGCTCGGCCGTCGACATGGCGCTCGCCGTCAGCGTCATCCCGATGGCGATGATCGGCGGCATCCTCTCGCTGGTGATCAGCGGCACGCCGTTCAGCATCTCCGCCGCCATCGGATTCGTGGCGCTGTTCGGCATCTCGGTGATGGACGGCATCATCGTGCTATCGTCGTTCAACCAATTGGTGGAGTCGGGCGAAAGCCGCGGTGAGGCGATCCTGGAAGCGTGCCAGACCCAGTTCCGGCCGGTGTTGATGACCTGCGTCGCGGCCTGCGTCGGCCTGGTCCCGGCGGCCCTGTCGAGCGGCATCGGCTCGCAGGTGCAGAAGCCGCTCGCCATGGTCGTCGTCGGCGGCATTTCCGTGGCGCCGTTCCTGATCCTGCTGGTCCTGCCGGTGCTGATCGTCACCTTCTCCCGCCGCGGCTACGCCGAGCATTCGGCCGAGCCTTCGGGCGAGACCAGCCCCGCGGAATGATCGTGCGCGCCGGAGCGACGGAGAACGAGGCGCAACGGACGGGCTGGCGCGGGGTCGCGAGCGGGCTCGCGGCGGCACTCCTGCTGACGTCCTGCACGCTCGGCCCGGACTGGTTCCGGCCGACGCCGCCGGAGGCCGCCGGCTATGCGCCGGAGGCGCCGGCGCAGACCGCCCAGACCGACATACCCGCGGGCGAGGCGCAGCGCTTCCTGCAGGACATGGACATCCCGGGCGAGTGGTGGACCTTGTTCCGCTCCGAGCCGCTGAACCAGCTGATCGAGCTCGGCCTGCAGAACAACTACGACGTCAAGGCGGCGCAGGCGGCGTTGCGCGCCGCGAACGACAACGTCTACGCCCAGATGGGCGCCTACTATCCCAGCATCGCCGCCGGGTTCAACCGCACGCGGGCGCGGACCTCGCAGGACGTGGCCCCGGTCCCCGCCAACAACAGCAGCAGCTACACGCTCTATACGGCGCAGCTCAGCGTCTCCTACATGCCCGACGTCTTCGGCGGCGTCCGCCGCTCGGTCGAATCGCTGCGCGCGCAGGCGGAATCGCAGCGCTTCGTGCTCGAGGCGACGTACCTCACCCTGACGTCGAATATCGTCACCGCGGCGATCCAGGAGGCCAGCTTGCGCGGCCAGATCGACGCCACCCAGCAGATCGTCGCGATCGAGACCGATCTGCTCGGCCTGCTGCGCCGCCAATATGAGCTGGGTCAGGTCGCCGGCCTCGACGTGGCGGCCCAGGAAGCCGCGCTGGCGCAGGCGCAGCAGGCGCTGCCGCCGTTGCAGAAGCAGCTGGCGCTGCAGCGCGACCTCCTGATCGCGCTGATCGGCAACTTCCCGGACAAGCCGCTCGCACAGCAGTTCGATCTCGCCTCGCTGCACCTGCCGGCCGATCTGCCGCTCACCCTGCCGTCCAAGCTGGTCGAGCAGCGTCCCGACGTCCGCCAGGCGGAGGCGAACCTGCACTCGGCGACCGCGCAAATTGGTGTGGCAATAGCAAACCGGCTGCCCAACTTCACCATCGGCGGCGACTTCGGCGGCCAGGCGCTGTCCTTCAGCAACCTGCTGAGCTCCTCGAACGCCGCCTGGGACTTCATCGTCAGCGCCACACAGCCGGTCTTCCAGGGCGGCACGTTGCTGTACCGCGAGCGCCTGGCGCGCGAGGTCTACGAGCAGGCCTTCCAGCAGTATCGCGGCGCCGTGGTCGGCGCCTTCCAGAACGTGGCCGACGCGCTGCACGCGCTGCAGTCCGATGCCGATGCGCTGAAGGCGGCCGATGCGACCGAGCGCGCGACCCGCACCAGCTTCGATCTCACGCGCCGGCAGGTCGAGCTCGGCCAGGCCAACTACCTGTCGCTGCTCACCGCCCAGCAGGCCTATCTGCAGGCGCTGATCAACCGCATCCAGGCCCAGGCGAACCGCTATGCCGACACCGCCGCGCTCTTCCAGGCGCTCGGCGGCGGCTGGTGGAACCGCAACGACGTCGGCCCGCAGCCGCAGCCGGTCTTCCCCTGGCAGAAGGCTGAGGATTCCGGCCGCGCTCGCAACTAGCCGCCTCGGTGTTTTGGCCGAAGGCCAAAAGCACCTGACCAACCCTGGTTGCTCGCGCGCCGCTCGCCCATCCGGGCTCGCGTGCTGCTCACGGCAATCGTCGCACCCGGACTCTCCACTGCGTGACGCGCGGCTGGCGCCGCGCGCCTTCGAAGAATTTGTAAGGCCGCGGCTTCCGCGGCCGATATCGGTCGCGAGCGACCGCGAGCGCGCGCGCCAGGGCGAAGCCCGGATGCGCGCGAAGCCGAGGACCGCGGATGCGGTCCGCCCGGCGCCTGCGCGACTAAATCAAAAAGGACTGCGCGCCCGGTACCAGAGGTACAGGACCACGATCAGCACCACGCCGAGGAAGCTTCCGGGCGGTATCGCCTGCAGGAAGCGCGTGGCGTTGCCGGCGACCGTGCCGATGAAGGCGCCGCCCTCGGCGCCGAGGATGATGTTGAGCAGCACGCACAGGATCACCAGCACGAGTGCCGCTTCGACGACGAACCAGCCGAGCGCCAAAATTCTGTTCAGCATGGAACTCTATTCGGCATGGGCGGGGCGGGCGAAGGTAACGGGTGAGCCCGCGGGCAATCGGTAAAGGAGAGGGGGTGAACCACCCCCTCTCGCCAAACACCTTGGTCTTAGGAAAGCGAGCGTCTGGAGAACAGCCAGAGAATGATGCCGACCGCGATCAGGCCGACGAGCCCGTTCGAGCCGAGATCCTTCACCATGCCGATGATGTTGCCGACGACGCCGCCGAAGAACGGGAGGTTGCTCCCGACCAGCAGTGCCGCGACGATCGCGAGGGCGAGTAGCATGAGACCGATGTCGGTGATCCCCCCGATCCAAGCCTTGATCCTAGCAATCGAGTCCATTCGTTGTTTCCTCCTGACGGTGGACAAGCCGTAGTACGGCGGGAGAAATATACCACATATAGTCGTAGATGACAGGAAGATAACAATATTCTGTGAACGCGCGCTTCTGCAGCGCAATAATTTCCTTAAAGCCCTGAAATGGGGATGGTTTCCGCCACTATAGGTAGTGGCAACTGCGGTTTATTTTTGCACTGCCGCATGGGTCGCGAACGCGCTTCCGGCGTGTTAGAGAGAGCGAATTCCAGCCCGAGTCTGTGCTCGGTGATCGCCGTGAGTACCCGCGAGCGCGGATGCGCGAGCGGCGCGCGAGCATGTGGGTTGGTGGGGCGGCCACATGCGAGCGCGCCCAGAACAAAAGGATCCAGCATGCCTGCCTATCAGTACATCTACACGATGAAGGGTCTGACCAAGGTCTTCCCGAACGGGAAGAAGGTCCTGGAGGACATCTGGCTGTCGTTCCTGCCCGGCGCCAAGATCGGCGTGCTCGGCCTCAACGGCTCCGGCAAGTCGACCCTGTTGCGCATCATGGCGGGCCTCGAGACGGACTTCGCCGGCGAGGCGCAGGTCGCCGAGGGCGTGAAGGTCGGCCTCCTGGCGCAGGAGCCGCAGCTCGACCCCAAGAAGACGGTGCAGGAGAACGTCATGGAGGGGCTCGCCCCGCTGAAGGCGATGGTCGACCGCTTCGACGAGGTCTCGAACAAGCTCGGCGAGGTCACCGACGACGACGAGATGAACGCGCTCCTGGCCGAGCAGGCCGAGCTGCAGGAGAAGATCGACGCGGCCAACGCCTGGGAACTGCAGCGCACGATCGACATCGCCATGGACGCGCTGCGCTGCCCGCCGGGCGACGCCGACGTGACCAAGCTCTCCGGCGGCGAGCGCCGCCGCGTCGCGTTGTGCCGCTTGCTTCTGCAAAAACCCGATATGCTTCTATTAGACGAGCCGACCAACCATCTCGACGCCGATTCCGTCGCCTGGCTCGAGCGCTTCCTCCACGACTATCCCGGCACGGTCGTCGCCGTCACCCACGACCGCTACTTCCTCGACAACGTCGCCGGCTGGATCCTCGAGCTCGACCGCGGCCGCGGCATCCCGTGGGAAGGCAACTACTCGTCCTGGCTCGACCAGAAGCAGAAGCGCCTGGCGGTCGAGGAGAAGCAGGAGACCGCGCGCCAACGTACGCTCGCCCGCGAGCTCGAATGGATCCAGCAGAGCCCGCGCGCGCGGCAGGCCAAGAACAAGGCCCGCATCACCGCCTACGAGGCGCTGGTGGCGCAGGAGCGCGACCGCGCCCCCGAGGACATCCAGATCCAGATCGCGCCCGGCCCGCGGCTCGGCGACACCGTCATCGTCGCCGACAAGCTGCGCAAGGGCTACGGCAACAACCTCCTGATCGAGGAGCTGTCCTTCCGGCTGCCGCCGGGCGGCATCGTCGGCATCATCGGCCCCAACGGCGCCGGCAAGACGACCTTGTTCCGCATGATCGTCGGCCACGAGAAGCCGGATTCCGGCACCCTCAAGGTCGGCGAGACGGTGAAGCTCGGCTACGTCGACCAGTCGCGCGACACGTTGAGCGCCGACAAGAACGTCTGGGAGGAGATCTCCAACGGCGACGACATCCTCGAGATCGGCAGCCGCAAGGTGCCGAGCCGCGCCTACGTCGCCAGCTTCAACTTCAAGGGCCCCGACCAGCAGAAGAAGGTCGGCGTGCTCTCCGGCGGCGAGCGCAACCGCGTCCATCTCGCCAAGATGCTGAAGTCCGGCGCCAACGTCCTGCTGCTCGACGAGCCGACCAACGACCTCGACGTCGACACCTTGCGGGCGCTGGAGGAATCGCTGCTGACGTTCGCCGGCTGCGTCGTGGTCATCAGCCACGACCGCTGGTTCCTCAACCGCATCGCCACGCACATGATCGCCTTCGAGGGCGACAGCCAGGTCGTGTGGTTCGAGGGCAACTACCAGGACTACGAGGCCGACCGCAAACGCCGCCTCGGCGCGGACGCCGACCAGCCGCACCGCATCAAGTTCAAGCCGCTGACGAGGTAAGCGGACTCAGTTTACCTCTCCCGGCGGGAGAGGTCGCGAGCGGCAGCGAGCGGGTGAGGGTACGAATGCCAGTTCGTCAGGCCCGGCATTTACGTCAGCGCATGACCGATGCGGAGCGCAAGCTCTGGGAGGCGTTGCGCGATCGGCGCCTCGACGGCTTCAAGTTCCGGCGCCAGCATCCGCTCGGCCCTTACGTGCTGGACTTCTTTGACGAGGCGCATGGGCTGGTGGTCGAGGTCGACGGCGGCCAGCATGGCGATAACGCAGAGGTAGATGCTGTTCGGACAGCGTGGCTCGAACAGCAAGGCTGTCGCGTCTTGCGATTCTGGAACAACGACGTGCTGACGAATGTTGATGGAGTGCTAGAGACGATCCGCCGCGCGCTACCTGATCGACCGACGGACCCTCACCCGCGCCCGGGGTTCAGGGGGCTTAGCCCCCTGAAAGAAGATTGGGGCGCGCGCGACCTCTCCCGCAGGGAGAGGTAAATGGACGCCCTAATTGGAGGCGGTTTGAACTTTCTGCCTGAGAGCTTCAATTAATCCGGCGACCTTGCCGCCCTTGGCCTGGATCGTGGCGGCGAAATCGTCGCGCTGCGTCACCGCCATCGACACGCCTTCGACGATCACGTCGACGATCTTGAAGGTCTCGCCGTCGGGGCGGAGCTTCCAGTCGACGCGCACCGGCGGCTTGCCGTCGTCGACGACGTTCGAGTTGACCATGACGTCGTCGTCCTGACGCATGGCGGCCCCGACCTGCAGCTTCTGGCCGCCGTACTGGTGGAAACGGTCGGCATAGACCTTGACGACGAAGTCCTCGAACAGCTTGGTGTACTCGTCACGCTCCTCCGGCGTCGCCTGCCGCCAGTAGCGGCCGAGCACGAAGCGCGCGACGTACGGAACGTCGAAGCTGGTCGCCAGCAGCTGGCGGAAGCGCTGGATCTTCTCCTGGTCGCTCAGCGCGGGATTGGTCACGTCGTCGATCGCGCGATCGGCCAGGCCGGAGATGAAGTTGCTCGCCGCCGGCACGGTCGCCGCCGCCGCCGACCGCGCCTGACTCAACTGAACGGGCGCCGGCTGCACGGGCGCCGGGTCCGCCGCAGCGGATCCGCCCCCGGTTCCGCAAAATCCAATGACCATGGCCGCCGCGACGGCGGCCGCTAAACGCTTCGACATGGGATTACTCCGAAATGGAGGTCGCCTGGCCCTTCGGCTGAGGCTTGTCGGGCGGGAGCAGGAACGTCGTCGGCATGCCGTACGGGCCGGGCAGCACGACCGCCCGATAGCCCTCCGGAATGCCGTCCGGCAGCGCCCGCGGCCCCGGCAGCGGCTGGGCCTCCGCCGGCACCGCCGATTCCTGCGACTGCTGCGAGCCGTGCGGGCTCGGATACGGCGAGTTGCTCTCGCCGCGGTTCTCGATCAGCGCCTCGCGCCGCTGGCGCCAGACGCTGCGGATCGTGGCGTAGAAGTCCATGGACTGCTTCTTCAGCTCGTCCATCGCCTGGCCGTTGCGCGCCTGCTGGTCCACCGCCTCGCCGAAGCCGCGCACCCCCGGGAACCCCCTGTACTCGTCGTGATTCGGGTCGCGCGGATGCTTGCCGAAGAAGCTGTTGGTGACGAAGATGTTCACCGGGTCGAGCTTCCAGTCGACGAAGATGCCCGCCGCGTCGCGCGGATTCGACGGACCCAGGATCGGCAGCACCAGGTAGAAGCCTTCCGGCACGCCCCACACGGCCAGCGTCTGGCCGAAGTCCTCGTCGTGCTGCGGGAAGCCCCAGTCGGTCGCCACGTCGAACAGGCCGGCGACGCCGACCGTCGTGTTGATCGCGAAGCGCGCAACCGCCGAGCCGGCGCGCGCCGGCTGCCACTGCAGCATGTCGTTGACCGCCGTCCACGGCAGCCGCATGTTCTGCAGGAACTTGTGCACGGCGTTCTGCGCCGGCTGCGGCAGGGCCGCCTGATACCAGGCCGCGGCCGGCTTCAGCGCGATCTCCTGCAGGAAGATGTCGAGCTCGAAGAAGTAGCGGTTCATCGGCTCGAACGGATCGTGCGTCTCGGCCAGCTGCTCGCGCTTGTCCTCGGTGTCCGGGATGACGCAGCCGGTCGTCGAAAGCAGGGTCGTCAGTGCGAGGGCTGTGGCGAAAGCCCGAAAGTTCTTGGGAGACATGTTGGTGCCGATCAGCCCCTTGTCGTCTTCTTGCGACTCTTCTCAGCGATGACATACGCGCAGTCTACCGGCCGACCGTGCCCTCGCTGTGACGCAGGTCACCGTCTTCACCGGTCTGCCGAACAGTGTAAGGGCGATTCCTGACCGAAAGCTTTCCGTCGCCCCCGAATCCAATCGGCAGAAAACGTAAGTATCACAATGGGCCAAACCCGACCAGCGGACTCCCCGAACGCGGCGCGGTTCGCCCCGTTCTGTTGCAAAAATAACGCAGGGTTTGCGTAAAAACGATGGGGGAAGAGGGTGCCAAAGAAAGAGTTGTACGGCGGCACCCGCACGGGTGCGTTCGGAAGTGGAGTTTGCAAGGGCACGGCGATTGCCGTGAGTACCACGCGAGCCCGGCTCGCCGTGGGTGGCTCGGGCGCGCGAGCGGGTGGGGCCGGGGTCGCAAGGGGCTTCGCCCCTTGCAGCTTCATACTGTGTGGCGGCTACCCGCGAGGCGCCCAGAAGAAAAGTGCGCGCGGCCAGTGTCGGAGCCCCCAGTGTCGGACCCCGGGGCCGGGAACTTTTCACAGAAAAATAACTACTCATAGATATAAAGATATGTTTATGTGATTGGCATAAACCGGCCCCGAAGGCCGTTTTCCTGCCAATGTCGGAAAAAGCATAACCACCTCATGGCCTTGACCAATCTCCTCGATGCTCTGAAGGCGGCCGCCGAGCCCACCCGGCTCAGGCTGCTGGCGCTGCTCGCCCAGGGCGAGATGACGGTCAGCGAGCTGACCGACGTGCTCGGCCAGAGCCAGCCGCGGGTGTCCCGCCATCTGAAGCTGCTGTGCGACGCCGGCCTGCTCGAGCGGCTGCCCGAGGGCAGCTGGGTCTTCTACCGGCTCAGCAGAGAAGGAGAGGGTGCCGCCGTCGCCCGCCGCCTGGTCGAGATGCTGCCCTATGAGGATCCGGTGGTGGCGCGCGACCTCCAGGGCTTCCTCGCCGTCCGCGATCAGCGCGCCGAGACCGCCGCCGAATATTTCAGCCGCAACGCCGCGCACTGGAACGAGATCCGCTCGCTGCACATCGACGAGCGCGAGGTCGAGCAGGCGCTGCTCAAGCTGGTTCCGGTCGACCGTGTCGTCGACCTGCTCGACATCGGCACCGGCACCGGCCGCATCGTCGAGCTCTTCGGCGACCGCGGCGTCAACGCCACCGGCGTCGACCTGTCGCGCGAGATGCTCTCGGTGGCGCGCGCCAACCTCGCGCGCACCAACCTCAAGAACTGCTACGTCCGCCAGTGCGACATGTACCGCCTGCCATGGCCGGGGCCGAGCTTCGACGCCGTCACCGTCCACCAGGTGCTGCACTTCGCCGACGATCCCGGCCGCGTCATCGGCGAGGCCGCCCGCGTGCTGCGTCCCGGCGGCCGCATCGTCATCGCCGACTTCGCGCCGCACGACCTCGACCATCTGCGCCGCGAGCACGCCCACCGCCGCCTCGGCTTCGCCGATTCCGAGATCGCCGGCTGGATCCGCGAGGCCGGCCTCGTCCCGCAGCCGGTCGTCCACCTCCCCGGCGGCAAGCTCACCGTCTCCCTGTGGGCGGCGGACAAACCCGCCGGCGAAATGTCCCAGGCGGCGGAGTGACCTGATTATGGGTGCCGTCATAAATCTTGAAGTCGCGCGCGTTTCAACGCGCGCGTTCGAAAGTGGCTCCCCAGTGCAGGGTGATTGCCGTGAGTCACACGCGAGCGCGGAGGCGCGAGCGGCGCGCGAGCAACTAGGGTTGGCGTGGCGGCTAGTTGCGAGCGCGCCCAGTACAACGATGGCTGCCGTCATCATCGATATCGCACGCGCACGTCTGGCTCGTGAAACGGGCGCGAAAAGATTCACCGCAGAGAACGCAGAGGTCGCGGAGGGAAGACAAGAGCAAACCCCGCCTTCCCGTCATTGCGAGGAGCCCGGGTTCGCAAGGGGCCCGGGGTTGCAGGGGGCTTGGCCCCCTGCAGAAGATTGGGCCCCTTGCACGAGACTGGGCGACGAAGCAATCCAGACTCTGGATCGCTTCGCTCCGCTCGCGATGACAACACAGACTAAGCGCCGCTCCGCGTCCTCTGCGTCCTCCGCGGTTAAATTTTCTTCTCAAGGCGAGTAAGACCCATGTCCAATGGCCTGATCGGCGGCTCACGCAATCCTGACGCGCTCAAAGTCAGCTTCGAGTTCTTCCCGCCGAAGACCGAAGCGATGGAGCAGCAGCTGTGGCAGGCGGTCAAGCGGCTGGAGCCGCTGGCGCCGCGCTTCGTCTCGGTCACCTACGGCGCCGGCGGGTCGACGCGCGAGCGCACCCACCACACCGTCCGCCGCATCGAGGCCGAGACGGCGCTGCACGCCGCGGCCCATCTCACCTGCGTCGGTGCCACGCAGGACGAGGTCAACCAGGTCGCGCGCGACTACTGGGCCTCGGGTATCCGGCACATTGTCGCGCTGCGCGGCGATCCGGCGCCGGGAGCCAGGTACGCGCCGCATCCCGGCGGCTACGCCTATGCCGCGGACCTCATCGCGGGTCTCAAGAAGATCGGCGACTTCGAGATCTCCTGCGCCGCCTATCCCGAGACGCATCCCGACGCGCCGAATGC
>Ga0335070_10006499_pt1 | contig 13762 bp, 11 predicted proteins | sample Lox_Sample_13_FD_206722 | JGI IMG/M metagenome (GOLD analysis project Ga0335070, IMG submission 206722) | Soil microbial communities from Loxahatchee National Wildlife Refuge, Florida, United States - Lox_Sample_1.3 | ecosystem: Environmental > Terrestrial > Soil > Wetlands | place: USA...
GAGCCATCGAGGAATGGGGTCTGTCGCTGGCGGATGCAGCCCGCCAACTCGGGGTTTCTACCTCGGCGGTCGCAAAGATCGTGAGGCGGCGTAGCAGGAAGTAATTCCGACTAGTCAACAACGTCCCCTATTCGAGGGAAAACGTCGGCGTGACGAAGGCATGACATGGAGCGTTATTCCGGTTTGTCAACAACGTCCCCAAAAAAGGGGAGGGCGGGGTGAGCCAGAAAAGAGGGGCGGGGAGGGGGAAGGCGCCGGGCGAGGGGCTGGACCGGTTTCACCCGGCCGTGCGGGAGTGGTTCCGCGGGTGCTTCGCGGCCCCGACCCGCGCCCAGGCGCTGGCCTGGCCGGAGATCCTGGCCGGCCAATCGGCGCTGCTCTTCGCGCCCACGGGCTCCGGGAAGACGCTGGCCGCGTTCCTGGCCGCCATCGAGCGGGTGATGTTCGCCCCGCCGCCCCCCCGCCAGGCCCGCTGCCGGGTGCTCTACGTGTCCCCGCTCAAGGCGCTGGCGGTGGACGTGGAGCGGAACCTCCGCGCCCCGCTGGCGGGGATCGCCCGCGAGGCCTCGCGCCGCGGGGATGCGGTGCATCCCACCACCCTGGCGGTCCGCTCGGGCGACACGCCAGGCGAGGAGCGGGCCCGCATGGCGCGGACCCCACCGGACATCCTGATCACCACCCCGGAGTCGCTCTTCCTGATCCTCACCTCGAATGCCCGCACGATCCTCGCCTCGGTCGAGGTGGTGATCCTGGACGAGATCCACGCCCTGGTGGGCACCAAGCGCGGGGCGCACCTCGCCCTCTCGGTGGAGCGGGTGCAGGCCCTCGCGGGGCGGGAGCTCCAGCGCATCGGCCTGTCGGCGACCCAGCGCCCCCTCGAAGTCGTGGCGCGCTTCCTGGGAGGCGGGCAGCCGGGGCGGCGCTGGCGACCGCGGGCGGTCAGCATCGTGGATGCGGGCGCGAGGAAGGCGTACGAACTCCGGGTCGAGGTCCCCGTTGAGGACATGTCCCGCCTGGTCGAGGCCATCGAGCCCGGGAGCGGCGAGATCCCCGAGGGGCCGGCCAGCCAGGTCCAGCGGCGCTCCATCTGGCCGGCCATCCACCCGCGGCTGCTCGAGCTGATCCGCGCCCACCGCTCCACGATCCTGTTCGTAAATTCCCGGCGCCTGGCGGAGCGCCTGGCAGCCGCCCTGAACGAGCTGGCCGGCGAGGAGCTGGTGCGGGCGCACCACGGCTCCCTGGCGCGGGAGGAACGCCTGCTGGTCGAGGATGCCCTCAAGGCGGGGCGGCTGCCCGCCATCGTCGCCACCTCCACCCTGGAGCTGGGCATCGACATGGGGGCGGTCGACCTGGTGATCCAGATCGAGACGCCGCCCTCGGTGTCAAGCGGCATCCAGCGCATCGGCCGCGCCAGTCACCAGGCGGGAGCGGTCTCCCGCGCGGTCCTGTTCCCGAAGTACCGCGGCGACCTCCTGGCGACGGCGACCATCACCCGGGCCATCCGCGAGGGGGACGTCGAGACGACCCGGATGCCGGCGAACCCCCTGGACGTGCTGGCCCAGCACCTGGTGTCGATGGCGGTGGCGGGCGAGGGCAAGGTGGAGGAGCTGTTCACCTTGGTCCGGCGGGCCGCGCCGTACGCGGAGCTCCCGCGGGGCCTGTTCGAGGGCGTCCTGGACATGCTCACCGGCCGGTACCCCTCCGATCAGTTCGCGGCCCTGCGTCCGCGGCTCACCTGGGACCGGCTGCGCGGCGTGGTCCGATCCCGCGAAGGGGCCCGGGCGCTGGTGGTGGCCAATGCGGGCACCATCCCCGACCGCGGGCTCTACGGCGTGTTCCTGGCGGACGGGGAGGGCCCCCCGGGGAAGGGCGGCAGGGGAGGCGGCCGGCGGGTGGGTGAACTCGACGAGGAGATGGTCTTCGAGAGCCGGGTCGGCGACGTGTTCATCCTGGGGGCATCGAGCTGGCGGATCCTCGAGATCACCCGCGACCGGGTGCTGGTCGCCCCCGCGCCGGGGGAGCCGGGCCGGATGCCTTTCTGGCGGGCGGATCGGCCACCCCGGCCCGTGGATCTGGGGCGGGCGATCGGGCGGCTCACGCGAGAGCTCTTGGCCGTCCCCGAGGCCAAGGCCGTGGCCCGCCTGACGAACGAGCACGCCCTGGACGAAAAGGCCGCCAGGAATCTCCTGGCCTACCTGGCCGAGCAGCGGCAAGCCACGGGCGCCCTGCCGGACGATCGTACCATCGTGCTGGAGCGGTTCCGGGACGAGATGGGGGACTGGCGGCTCTGCGTCCTGAGCCCGTTCGGGGGCCGCGTCCACGCTCCCTGGACCCTCGCCATCGAGGCGCGGCTGCGGCGGGCGGGCGACCCGGAGGTCGAGACCCTCTGGAGCGACGACGGGATCGTGCTGCGCCTGCCCGACCGCGACCGCCCGCCCGATGCCCCCGCGCTCCTCCCCGAGCCGGAGGAGATCGAGGAGCTGGTCATCGGCGAGCTGGGGGGCTCGACCCTCTTCGCGGCGAGCTTCCGCGAGGCGGCGGCGAGGGCGCTGCTGCTGCCCCGCCGGCGGCCGGGGCAGCGGACCCCGCTCTGGATGCAGCGCAAGCGGGCGTCGGACCTCCTCGGCGTGGCCGCGCGCTACGGCTCGTTCCCCATCATCCTGGAGGCCTATCGCGAGTGCCTGAAGGACCTCTTCGATCTCCCCGCGCTGGTCGAGCTGGCCGGGAACGTCCGGCGGCGCGAGATCCGGCTGGTCACGGTGGACACGTCGGCCCCCTCGCCCTTCGCCGCGTCGCTCCTCTTCGGCTATGTCGGCAACTACATCTACGACGGGGACGCGCCGCTCGCCGAGCGCCGCGCCCACGCCCTGATGGTGGACCAGCGGCAGCTCCGGGAGCTGCTGGGGGAGGCCGAGCTCCGGGAGCTGCTCGATCCCGCCGCCCTGGAGGCGCTGGAGCTCGCGCTGCAGGGGCTGGAGGAGGGCCGGAAGGCGGCGAGCGCCGACCGGCTGCACGACCTGCTGCTCCGCCTCGGGGACCTCTCGGCGCCCGAGATCGCCGCCCGCGTCGCCCCCCGGAAGGGAGGAGACCCGGGCGAGGCGCCGGCCCTGGCAGCACAGCTGATCGAGGCGCTCGAGGCCGAGCAGCGCGCGCTCCGGATCCGGATCGCGGGCGAGGGGCGCCTGATCGCGGCGGAAGAGGCCGGCCGTTTCCGGGATGCGCTGGGTGTCCAGCCGCCACTGGGCCTCCCGGCGGCATTCCTCGAGATGGTGCCGGACGCGCTGGCCGAGGTCGCCGCGCGCTACGCCCGCACCCACGGCCCGTTCCGGGTGGCCGACCTCGCGCGGCGATACGCCCTGAGTGACGCGGCGGTGGCCGCGGCGCTGGACCGCCTGGCGGCCTCTGGCCGCGTGCTCGAGGGGGAATTTCGTCCCGGCGGCCGTGGCAGGGAATGGTGCGACGCCGAGGTCCTGGCGGCCCTGCGCCGCCGGTCCCTGGCCCGCTTCCGCAAGCAGGTCGAGCCGGCGGACCCCGCCGCCCTGGCCCGCCTCCTCGTGGCGTGGCACGGCGTGGCACCGCAGGGCGCGGAGCGGTCCCCGGCCGGGCCGGACACCCTGGTGGAGGCGATCGGGCGGCTGCAGGGTGCCGAGATCCCCGCCTCGATCCTCGAGGGCGACGTGCTGCCTGCCCGGCTGGACGGGTACCGACCCGAGGGCCTGGACGCCCTCATGACCGCGGGGGACGTGGTCTGGGTCGGGATGGGGTCGCTGGGCGAGCGGGACGGAAAGATCGCACTCTACCTCGCGGATGATCTCCCGCTCCTCCGCCCCCCGCCAGGGGAACAGCGGGGAGGGGAGCTCCACCAGGCCCTCCGGCGCGCGCTGGCGGGACAGGGGGCCAGCTTCTTCGCGGAGCTCCACGCGGCGGTGGGCGGCGGCCTGCAGCGGTCGGTGCTCGATGCGCTCTGGGACCTGGTCTGGGCGGGCGAGGTGACCAACGACAGCCTGGCGCCGCTGCGGGCCCTCCTCGGTCAGCGGGCCGCGGAACGGCGCGCCAGCCGCTTCCTGGCCCGCTACCGGACCCGGTGGCCGGCGCCCCCCTGGGCGGCCGGACGCTGGTCGCTGGTGCCGTGGAGCGAGCAGGGCGGGCCGACGCCGACCGAGCGGCTCGCGGCACTGGCAGAGCAGCTCCTGGCCCGCTCCGGCATCGTCACGCGGGATGGCGTGGCGAGCGAGGGGATTGCCGGCGGCTTCGCGGCGCTCTACCCGGTCCTGGCTGCGCTGGAGGAGCAGGGGCGCATCCGGCGCGGGTACTTCGTCGCGGGCCTGGGCGGGTCGCAGTTCGCGGATCCGGGTGCGCTCGAGCGGTTGCGGATGCTCCGGGACGCGGCGCCCGAGCTGCCTCAGGCGGTGGTCCTCGGCGCGGCCGATCCTGCGAATCCGTATGGGGCGGTCTTGCCGTGGCCCAAGGAGGGGGCCCGCCTGGCGCGGGTGGCCGGGGCGCACGTTGTGCTGGTGGACGGCGCCCTCATGGTGTACCTGTCCCGCGAGCAGCGGGAGCTGCGGACGTTTCTCCCCGGCCACGAGCCGGCCCACTCCGCCGGCGGGCGCGCGGCCGCGGCGGCCCTGGCGTCCTGGGCCCTGCGGGCCGGCTGCCCGAACCTGGGCTGGGCCCCGGGGGAGGACGCGGCGACGCGCGGACCACTGGCGCCCTTCCTCGTGGCGGCGGGCTTCCAGGCCTTCGGACCAGGGTTCCGGCTCCGGTCAGCCGACCCGCCGGGTCGGCGGATGTCTCGGGCAGGATCCAGCGGGCACGATCCCCCCTCGAGAGCCCGCGATGCCTGAAGGGGACACGATCTGGCGGACGGCTCGGACCCTCCACGAGGCTCTGGCCGGCCGGGTGATCGCGGGGTTCGCCTCGCCACTCCCCGAGGTGGCCATCGCCGCCCGCCGCCTGGGCCTGGTAGGCCAGGAGATCTCCGCCGTGGAGTCGAACGGAAAGCACCTGCTGATCCGGTTCTCGGATCGAGACGGCCCGGCGCGAGCTGCGCCGCAACCTTGGACCGGGGATGCGGCGGACCCGCTCGACCCTCTCGCCGGAGCGCCACTGGGTCTACCGACGATCGGGGAAGGCGTGTTTCAGGTGCGGGAACCACGTGCGGGGGCGTCGGCAGGGTGAGCAGGGACGGTCCACCTACTGGTGCCCGTCGTGCCAGCAGATCGCCGCCGCGGAAGGGGGGCGGTAGGCGCCGGGTCGGGCCGCGCGGCCGGTGGCCCGGGTCCCGGCAGAGGGGAACGCGCGGGTGTTCTACGGACTGCTGGCCGACGCCACGGTGGTCGTCCACCTGGCCTTTATCCTCTTCGTGATCTTCGGCGGCCTGCTGGCTCTTCGCTGGCCACGGGTCGCGTGGCTCCACGTCCCGGCCGCCCTCTGGGGGGCGGCGGTGGAGTTCACAGGCAGGATCTGTCCCCTCACGCCGATCGAGAACCGCTTTCGCCTGGCCTCCGGCCGGCCGAGCTATAGCAGCTCCTTCATCGAGCACTACCTCGTGCCGATCGTCTACCCGGCCGACCTGACTCGGGAGGCCCAGATCCTACTTGGCCTGGTGGTCGTGGCTCTCAATGCCGTTGTTTATGGGCTCCTCTGGCGCAGAAGAGCCAGGGCAAGCCGCTCTGCGAAGTAGGTGCTGCGGTCCCGGATAGAGAGTGCAGGGAAGAGGGTGGATCAAGCGGCTGAGGCAATTGCTGCCCGGGCGATGTCCTCGGTCCTGACCGCGTCCGGGTCGAACTTCTCCAGGCTCGACAGGATCTTCTCCCAGGCTTGGTCGTAGGAGGGCAGGGTCTTCCGGGCACGCGTCAGGGGATTCACCCGTGCCATCACGAAGTTCTTGACGTAGGGGTGCACGATTCCGCGCTTCTTGAGGCGCGCGACGACGTCGGCGAGCGCCTCGTCGGCCGCCTCCACCATCTGGGCGCGATGCCCGCGTTCCTCCAAGGCCTTGGGGAGTGTCTGCCCCAGGAACCGATCCACCCGACGCAGGATGGGCGCGTACACGCTCCCCGAGAAGCGCGGATACTTCTCGTAGAGCAGGCCCAGGGTGATGAAGTGGGCCTCCTCGAACTGGAAGGCGAAATCCTCCTCGCTCTTGCGGGGCGCCTCCTCCATCAGGCCGCGAAACATCCGGATGACCTCGAGGGACTTCTCCTTGAGGTTGTGGGCCTTCTCGGTGTTCAGGGCCAGGATCTGAAAGGCCACCTCCGGCTCCGGGATCAGGATGGCCGGGACGTGGGTCGCCTTGAGCTTCTGCAGCGCGTCCCGTCGGTGGTTGCCGTTGGGCGTCCAGTACTCGCGCGGGCCGTGGCGCACCACCACCACGGGATCGATGAAGCGGTCCAGCTTCTTGATGACCTCGCGCAGGCGCTTGGCGTGCGTGGCGGAGAGGTCCCGCTGGTAGGGGGTGGGCTGGACCTGGGCCATGGGCAACAGGGCAAAGATCTGCCAGGCGTGGCCGACCGGTTCCCGGTACAGGGCCAGGACGGCCCCGCCGTCGCTCTCCACATCGCCTGCCAGACCGACCACCGACTGCGGCGGCTTGGCATCTGCCGGGAAGATTCCCCATCGCTCACTCATGGCACCTTCCTCGCGATCTCTGCCGGTCCAGCCCGGCCTCGCGCCGGCGCCGCAGCCGGGACGCCGGGCCAGCATTCGGATCATGCGTCGGATTCCCTCGACCCCGCAGGGCCTGATCCGGAGCCCTCCCGTGGCTAGATAGCCCCCTGCGCTCGTCAAGTCAAGTGGAAAGCGGAGCAGGAACGCCGCAGGCTCGGCCCCGCCCTGCGGCCCCCGCCCTGCGTTGACACCCCAGCGGCTCCGTGGTACGGTGCGGCGCTGTCACGACCGTGCGCTGCACGCGGGCCGAAGGGGAGCCGCGACCGGCTGGGCCTCGCCAGTTGACACCCGATCGACCTGTGGTAGCATGGCAGCCAAGCCCGAGGGGGGTCCCCGACGGCGTGGCGGACCGCGTCGCTCGAGGCCGGGGACCAAGACCTCGCAAGGGCCCCGGGGTGCGGGAGCCGGCGGGGGGCCCTGGGATCTGATCTGGGTCATGCCAGCGTAGGGCGGCTTCTCGGCAGGCGCCAGACCGACGTCGCATCCCGACGGGCTGCGGCGTTTTTCTTTGGATGTTCACTCGAGGGGTACCGGGACCAAGGAGGCGCGGCGATGCGAGCACCTGCGATCGTGGCCCCGCTGGTTGTGGGGATCCTGGCGGCCGTCTGCGCAGGACAGACGGTGGCGGCGGACTCGCCCAGGCAGCTGGTGATGGCCATCACCCCGTCCAACATCCCGACCGAGCTCTTCAAGGCGAGCGAGGTGTTCGCGGCCGAGCTGGGGAAGCGGCTGGGCGTCCCCATCAAGGTGTACATGCCCACGGACTATCTCGGGGTGGTGGAGGCACTCCGGAGCAAGACCGCCGACCTTGCCTTCGTGCACCCGGCGGGTTACGTCTTTGCCAATCGCGAGGCCAAGGCCCAGATCGTCGCCATCGATGTCTGGCACGGCAAGACCAGTTACACCTCCCGGTTCTACGTCCGCAAGGACTCCGGCATCAAGTCGCTCGAGGAGCTGCGGGGCCGGACGATCGCCTTCGTCGATCCCGGGTCGACCTCGGGGTACGTCTACCCCATGGTCCTCCTGATCAAGCGGGGGCTCGTCAAGGAGCGGAACCCCAAGACCTTCTTCAAGGAGGCGATGTACGCGGGAACCCACGAGGCGGCCCTGCTGGCGCTGCTCAATGGTAGTGTGGACGCCGTGGCCTCGTTCGACCTGGCGCCCGAGCAGTACCTGAAGGACAAGGAGAAGGTCGACAAGCTGACCTATGTCGCCGAGACGGATCCGATCCCGGAGGCCGGCGTCGTGGCACGGGACGGGCTGGATCCGGCATTGATCAAGAGGCTGTACGACGCCCTCATGGCATTCAACGCCCCAGAGTACAAGCCCGTCCTCAAGGATTTCTACGGCATCGACGGGTTCGCACCGGCCCGGGACAGCGACTATACCCCGGTGCGGGAGGCCATCGACCTGCTCGGGTGGCGCCCCAAGTAGGGGATCCCATGATCCGTATCCGCGGCTTGCGCAAGGCCTTCCCGCCCGACCAGATGGCGCTGGACGGGGTGGACCTCGACATCGGGGCTGGCGAGTTCGTGATGGTCATCGGCCAGAGCGGTGCGGGCAAGACCACCATGCTGCGGTGCCTGAACCGCCTGGAAGAGCCGACCGCGGGAGAGGTCGTCCTGAACGGGGCGCGCATCACCGGGGCCGGGCCCGAGGCGCTGCGGGGGCTGCGGCGGCAGATCGGGATGATCTTCCAGCAGTTCAATCTGGTCAAGCGGGCCTCGGTGATGGAAAATGTCCTGGCCGGCCGGCTGGGACACGTCCCGACGCTCTCCAGTCTGCTCGGCCGGTTCCCCAAATCGGACCTGGCCATCGCCCGGGAATCCCTGCGCCTCGTGGGGCTCGAGGAGTTCGCCGATCGCCGCGCCGACACGCTCTCCGGCGGCGAGCAGCAGCGGGTCGCGATTGCCCGGGCCCTGGCCCAGGAGCCCAAGGTGATCCTGGCCGATGAGCCGACGGCCAGCCTGGATCCGAAGCTGACCGAGAGCATCATGGAAATCCTCGGGCGGATCAACGTGGAGCGGCGCCTGACGCTGGTGGTGAGCCAGCACCGTCTCGAGACGGCGTTCGCCTACGGGACGCGCATCGTGGGGTTGCGGCAGGGGCGCGTGATCTTCGACGGCCCGCCGAGCGCCTTGACCCCGGAGACCGTCGAGGCCATCTACCAAGGAGGCACGCGGTGAGCCGTCTGCGGCAGGCGCTGCTCTGGCTGGTCGTGGTGGCGGTGTACGCCTGGTTCCTGTCGGCTGCCGAGGTGAGTCTCGCCCGCTTCATTCGCGGCATCCCGTGGATGGTGGATTTCGTCCGCCGGATGGTTCCCCCGGATCTCTCGGTGCTGGGGAGCGCCGTGGTCGGTGCCCTGCAGACCCTGCAGATCGCCGTGGTGGGCACCAGCGTCGCAGCCCTGCTGGCGCTGCCGCTGGGGTTTCTCTCCGCCAGAAATGTGGTCTCGCGGCCGGTGTTCTATCCCGCCCGGGCGGTCCTGAATCTGTTCCGGAGCGTGGACACCATGGTCTACGCCCTGTTTTTCGTGGCGGCAGTGGGCCTGGGGCCGTTCCCGGGGGTCCTGGCGGTGGTCACCTATACCACCATGACGCTGGCCAAGCTGTATTCCGAGGCCATCGAGGGGATCGACCCGGGTCCGGTCGACGCCATCACCGCGACCGGCGCCAGCCACATACAGGTGCTGCGCTTCGGGATCCTGCCCCAGGTGGTCCCGCTCTTCGCCTCCTATGTGTTGTACCGCCTCGAGACCAATATCCGCGCGGCGACCATCCTGGGATTCGTCGGGGCGGGGGGGATCGGCTTTTACATCCAGACCTACCTGCGCATGATCAACTACCCGGCGGCATCGGCAGTGCTCTTGGTTCTTATCGCCATGGTCATGGGAGTGGACTTCGCCAGTTCCCGCCTTCGGGCCAGGATTCTGTAGGGCTGTGCCTCGCGTCCGTGGCGTGCTCGACCCGCCACGGGGTTGTCACCGGGGCACGCCCGGGTAGGGTGGGCGGAGAGGATCGTGCAACGGCCGCCGGCAGAAATCCGCAAGATGGAACAGGAGCGCTCCCGCCGCGAGTGGGCGCACCGCCGCCTTCGATGGCAACGCCGCCTCCGCGTGGTCGTGTGGGCGCTCGGGGTTCTTGCGGCGGTCGTGCTCCTCGTCCTGTACCTCCGTCTGGCGGGTGGCTCCATCTATTAGCCTGGAAAATTCATGAAGGAACTCGTGAAGTTTCCGGGCGAAACGGAGCAATGAAGGAATGACCAGTTCTGCAAATCTCTGGGCCCTTCCTGAAACAGAACCTCCACACGCAACGTACCGTAGATAAAGGCATTATGAGCCCGACGGGACCGCACAGCGATGGGGAAGGCCTCGATGACGGCGCGCTGATTTCCCGGGCCCAGTCCGGCAACCAGGATGCCTTTGCGGAGCTTGTGCGCCGGTATCAGCGGTTGGTCTTCCGCGTAGTAGGAGGATTCTTGCGGAATCCTGCGGATATCGAGGACGTGGCGCAGGACGTGTTCCTGAAAGCCTATGCGGCCCTGCCGGGTTTCCGGACAGCGGCGCCATTCGCCCCCTGGATTGTCCAGATTGCAACACGGGCGACCTATGACCGCCTGCGTCAGAGGGGGCGCAACCGAAGCCGGGAGGTCGGCTGGGAGGATCTCCCTGCGACGGAGCAACTGGCCGCCTCCCAGCTGGCGACCCACGGGCGTACAGATGACCAGGCGGCGGCCCGGGACCTGGCGGATCGACTCCTGGCCTCTCTCGGTCCGAAGGACCGAATGGTGCTGGTCCTGGCCGACGGCCTCGGATACTCGGCGGGCGAGGTGGGAAAGGCTCTCGGCGTCTCGGCGCTGGCGGTGCGGCTCCGATTGCACAGGGCGCGGCAAAAGGCCCGGCAGGCGGCAGGGCGGCTGGTGGGAGGGATCCCAGATGAGGCATGAGCAGAACATCGGGGTAGGGTGTCAGACCATCAGGGCAGAACTCGATGCGCTAGCCCGATCTCCTGCAGTCGCTCTGCCCGCCTGGGCCGCCGAGCACCTTGCCCGGTGTCGCTCGTGTGCGAGGGAGGTGGCTGCCGCCAGGCTCGCACGCGGCCTTGTCGCCCAGCCCGAGGGAGAGCCCCAGGTGCCTGCGGGGTTTGCGGGTGGGGTCATGGCAGCAATCGCCCGGGATTCCCGGCGGGACGAGGGGGTGGCGGAGCTCTGGGCCCCTGCTCGGAAGCTCCTGCCGGCCTTCGCTGCGGCCGCGGCCTGCTGCCTCATCCTCCTCAGGGTGATGGGGGGGTTTGAGCCGCCTGAATATCTGTCCGGCGAAGAACTCTCCCCCGGGGAACAGTTTGTTCTGGGCGTCACGCCGACCGATCCGGATGCCGTGCTGACCGTGGTGATGGCGGGGGAGGCGCGATGAGGCCGCGACTCAAGGGGGCGCTGATCCTAATCCTGGCATTCCTCCTGGGGGGAGTCACCGGGGGTGTGGGGCTCTCCCTGTACCAGATGCATGCCGGATGGTGGTGGCACGCCCGGGGAGACGGGGCGCGCTTCCAGCAGTTCCTGCTCCGGCGTCTGACCCGGGACCTGAGCCTTCGCCCCGACCAGCGTGACCGTGTGGAGGCCATCCTACGGGAATCGGGGGCGGAATTCGCCCAGCTCCGGGAGGACATCCGCCCCCGTTTTCGTGAGATCCGTACCCGGACCCGTGAGCGGATCCGGGCCGTGCTGGATGCGGACCAGCAGCAGAAGTTCGAGCGTCTGACCGAGGAGGGGAGGGGCTCCACGGGCTGGTGGGGCGTGCAGCGACCAGGGGGCAGCGGGGAGCCCGCAAAGGGTCCTTAGGGAATACCTTTTGACAGGTTAGTCTCCTCTCGATAAACTCAACCATTACTTCGAATTCATTTTCGAACCGTTCTGGAACACAGGGTCCCGCGATCATGCGAAAACGAGCCGTCTGGATTCTCTCGCTCGTCGCCCTCCTGGGGATGGGCGCCGGCGGCTGGTACTGGTTCGGTGGCGGGACCAGCAAGGTGATGTACCGCACCGCCCCGGTCGAGCGCGGCGAGATACAGTCCACCATCTCCGCCACCGGGACGCTGAACGCGGTGGTCACCGTCCAGGTGGGGACGCAGGTCTCCGGCATGGTCAAGCAGCTCATGGTGGACTACAACTCGCCGGTCAAGAAGGACATGGTGGTTGCCCGGATCGACCCGGCGACCTTCGAGGCCAAGGTGAACCAGGCCCGCGCGGACCTTGAGAGCGCACGGGCTGCCGTCCTGAACCAGCGAGCGGCGGTGGCCCGCGCCCAGGCAGATGTGGCGAACGCGCGGGCGAACGTCGTGCGGCAGGACGTCGCCCTGCGCGATGCCAAGGTCAAGGCCGATGCCCGGGTGCGCCTCTTCCAGGAGGGCGGAATCTCCCAGGAGGAGCGGGACTCGGCGCAGGCCACCCTGGAATCTGCCCAGGCCCAGCTGGAGGCGGCACAGGCAAGCCTCCGCTCCGCGCAGGCGGCGCTCGAGGTGGCCCAGGCACAGCAGACGGCGGCCGAGGCGCAGGTGCGGCAGAAGCAGGCGGCGCTGGATCAGGCCCAGGTGGACCTCGACAACACGTACATCCGGGCGCCCGTGGATGGCGTGGTCGTCTCGCGCAACGTGGACGTCGGGCAGACGGTGGCTGCATCGCTCCAGGCCCCGACGCTGTTCCTGATCGCCCAGGACCTGACCAAGATGGAGGTGGACACCAACGTCGATGAGGCCGACATCGGGCGGATGGAGCTGGGCCAAGAGGCGACCTTCACCGTGGACTCGTTCCCCGGCCAGACGTTTCGGGGGCAGATCGTGCAGATCCGTCAGGCGCCCCAGGTCATCCAGAACGTGGTGACCTACATCACGGTGGTGGCCGTCTCCAACCCCGACCTCAAGCTGAAGCCGGGGATGACCGCAAACGTAAAGGTCCTTGTCGCGAAACAGGAGAACGCCCTGCTCGTCCCCAACGCGGCGTTTCGGGTCCGCGTGGACGGCTCGGCGGCGACGCTGGCGGCATCTCAGGGCGGAGGTGCCCAGGGATCCCGCGGGCCGCAGACGGGGGGAGATCGCTCGGGGAGCCGGCCCGGGGCGGGGGCGGGACGCCCCCCGGAGCCCGGGGCGCGAGGCGCGGTGCAGGGCGCGCAGCAGCGGGTCTGGATCCTTCAGGACGGTCGGCCCGAGGAACGGATGATCCGCACTGGGCTCAGCGACGGGCAGCGGACGGAGGTCCTCGACGGCCTCCGCGACGGCGAGGCGGTGATCGTGGGCCTGGGGACGAATTCCAGAGGCTCGACGACGACCGGCGGACCCCGCCTCCGCCTCTGACAGGGGATCGCCCGGCGAGATCCATCATGGCACTCATCGAAGTGGAAGGCCTGGTCAAGATCTATCAGATGGGCGAAGTGGCCGTGGAGGCGCTCCGGGGCGTCAACCTGTCAATCGACGCCGGAGAGTTCCTGGCTATCATGGGCCCGTCCGGGTCGGGCAAATCTACTTTCATGAACATCCTGGGCTGCCTGGACAAGCCGACCGCGGGGATCTACCGGCTAGACGGGCAGAACGTCAGCGAGATGAACCGAGACCAGTTGGCCCGGATCCGCAACCGAAAGCTGGGCTTTGTATTCCAGACGTTCAACCTGCTGCCGCGGACGAGCGCGCTGGAGAACGTCGAGCTGCCGCTGCTGTATAACGGGGCCACGGCCCGCCAGCGTCACGAGCGCGCGTTGGCGCGGCTGAAGCAGGTCGGGCTCCAGGGACGGGAGCATCACCACCCGAACCAGCTCTCGGGCGGCCAGCAGCAGCGGGTCGCCATCGCCCGCGCCCTGATCAACGATCCGGCGATCCTCCTGGCGGACGAGCCGACGGGGAACCTGGACTCGCGGACCAGCGTGGAGATCATGGCGATCTTCCAGCGTCTCAACCGGGAGAACGGGATCACGGTGATCCTGGTGACCCACGAGCCCGACGTGGCCACCTACGCCTCCCGGACCATCATGTTCCGGGACGGGCACATCCTCAAGGACGAGCGGGTGAGCGTGCCGCAGGATGCGGCGGCCGAGCTCGCAGCCTTGCTC
>Ga0335070_10006500_pt1 | contig 13762 bp, 11 predicted proteins | sample Lox_Sample_13_FD_206722 | JGI IMG/M metagenome (GOLD analysis project Ga0335070, IMG submission 206722) | Soil microbial communities from Loxahatchee National Wildlife Refuge, Florida, United States - Lox_Sample_1.3 | ecosystem: Environmental > Terrestrial > Soil > Wetlands | place: USA...
AGGGACGGGTATCCGACTCGAGGTCAAGGCCCCGGAGATATTCGCGGAATCCGGGGGCCACATCCGGGCGCTCCAGGGCGAATGCCACGGTCGTCTTCAGGAACCCGAGGATCGTCCCCGCGTCGTGCCAGCGACCCTGGAACTCCATGGCGTAGATGATCTGCTTCTTCCGCTTGAGCAGCGTCTTGAGGGCGTTGGTCAGCTGGATCTCGCCGCTCCGATCGGGGGCGGTCGCCTCGAGGATCGGGAAGATGTCGGGCGTCAGGATGTAGCGGCCGATCACGGCCAGGTCCGAGGGCGCCTCACCCGCGTCGGGCTTCTCCACCAGATCCATCAGGTGGAACAGGTCCTCGTCCAGGCGCCGGCCCTTGATCACGCCGTAGCGCGACAGCTCGTCCTTGGGGACGCGCTTCACGCACACGACCGGGCAGCGGTGCCGGTCGTAGACCGCCATCATCTGCTTGAGCGCGGGGGTCGTGTGGGTCAGGATGTCGTCGCCCAGCAGGACCGCGAACGGCTCGTTCCCGACCAGATCCTTCGCCGCCAGGACGGCGTGCCCGAGCCCCAGCGGCTCTTTCTGGCGGACGTAGTAGATCCGCACCAGCTCCGAGATCCGCCGGACCACCTCCTGCAGGTCGTTCCGCCCCTTGCGGCCGAGCATCATCTCCAGCTCGATGGAGCGGTCGAAGTGGTCCTCGATGGCGTTCTTGCCGCGGCCCGTGACCAGGATGATGTCCTGGATGCCCGACGCCACCGCCTCCTCGACGACGTACTGGATGGTGGGCTTGTCCACGATCGGCAGCATCTCCTTGGGCTGTGCCTTGGTCGCGGGGAGGAATCGCGTCCCCAGTCCCGCCGCAGGGAATACCGCCTTCCGGATGGCCATTGGCTCCCCTCTCGTCAGGTTGCCGTTTCGGACCCGGCGTGCGCCAGACGCCGCAGGGTCCGCGCTAGGAAAGACCCACGCGCGGCCGGAGAAGCCACCCGAGCAGCCCGCCGACCAGGCTGATCACGAGCGCCCCCAGCACCGCGCTGCCGAACCCCGAGACGTGCACGCCCTTGACCAGGCTGGCCACCAGGGCGAGCATGGCACCATTGACGACGAGTGCAAAGAGACCGAGGGTCAGCACCGTGAGAGGCAGGGTCAGGATCAGCAATATGGGCCGAAGGGTCGCGTTCACGAAACCGAGTAGGAGCGCCGCCACCAGCGCCGACCACAGACCGTCCACCTGGATCCCGGGAATGACCGAGGCGGCGACTCCAATGGCCACAGAGGTCACCGCCCAGCGGAACAGGAATCCCTGCATCGGTCCTTCCCTGAAAATTCCGGTAGTTACCTTTATACCAGCTTAGTTTCGAATGTCAACCAAACTCCTGCGCTTCCCGCGCAATCTGCCCCTCGATTATTCATTTGACATCCCGGTCGGACTGGAATAGCCTCCCCCCGCACTCTTTGGCCCGCGACCGGGTGACCGAGACCGCTGCCCTCGCCTTGCCGGGGGCGCCGTCCGACGTCCCACCCGTTTCACCCTACTGCAGCCTCGAGGGGCCTCGCATGGCCATGATCGTGCCCGGTAATCCTCGATCTGCTCGCCGGCCATTCGACAAGGAGACCTGGAGACGATGAAGATCCTCTTCGTGAATCCGCGTTTCCCGAAATCCTTGTGGGGCTTTCAGGGCATCACCGACCTCGTCGGGATTCGTAGCGGGCAAGCCCCCCTCGGCCTGGCCACGGTGGCCGCCCTGACCCCTCCGGACATTGCCGTGGAGCTGCAGGACGAGAACTGCCGCCCCATCGACCTGGACACTGATGCGGAGGTGGTGGCCATCGGGTGCTGGAACGTGCAGTACCGCCGGGCCTGGGAGCTGGCGGAGCAGTTCCGGCGCCGGGGGAAGCGGGTCGTCGTGGGTGGACCGTACCCGACGCTCTGCCCGGAGCGCTTTGCGGAGGGACCCTTCGACGTCGTCTTCGAGGGCGAGGTGGAGCTCACCTGGCCGCAATTCTGCCGGGACCTCCTGGCCGGCCGCCCGCAACCGCTCTACAGGCAAGTGGGGAACGTCGACATGCGGCTCTCGCCCGTGCCCCGCTTCGACCTGCTGCGGCGCGGCGACTACCTCCACTACTTCGTGCAGACGACCCGGGGCTGCCCCTTCCAGTGCGAGTTCTGCGACATCATCATCACGGACGGGCGATTGCCCCGGGTCAAGTCGATCTCCCAGATCATGGCCGAGATCGAGTCCATCGCCGCCCTGGGCGGCGAATACGTCATGTTCTCCGACGCCAACTTCATCGGCAACCCGAAGTACGCCGAGCAGATCCTCTCGGCCCTCGTCACGTTCGGCCAGGCGAATGGCTATCCTCTCTCCTTCGCCGCCGAGATGACCCTGAACGTCGCCGAAAAGCCCCAGCTCCTCGAGCTCCTGCGGGCCGCCAATTTCACCAGCGTCTTCGTCGGCATCGAATCCCCCCGGACGGACAGCCTCCTGGAGAGCAAGAAGCGGCAGAACGTCCGCAAGCCGCTCATGGACAGCATCCGGAAGATCCAGTCCCACGACCTGATCGTGGTCGCGGGCATGATCGTCGGCTTTGACCACGACGACACCCGGATCTTCCAGGAGCAGTTCGACTTTCTGATGGAGGCGGGGATCCCCTTCACCACCTCCGGCGTCCTCTTCGCCATCGAGAAGACGCCGCTCTACGCGCGCCTCCAGAAGGAGGGGCGGCTCCTGGAGTGCGATTCCGCCCTGGTCCAGGGGCATGGGGCCGACGACCTGAACTTCGTCCCCAAGCTGATGACGGTGGACGAGGTGCACCGGGGGTACAACTGGCTGATCCGAGCCCTGTACAAGTACGAGAACTACGGGGCGCGGCTGGTGCAGGCCCTCCAGCAGTTCCGCTGCACGCGGGACCGGAGCGCGGTGGCCCAGGTCAAGTGGGAGCACCTCCGGATCGCGGTGAACCTGCTCCGGCACTTCCTGCTCACCACCTCCGGGGCGCGCCGGCGGTTCTTCCTCAAGACCGTCTGGCAGGTCATGCGCTCAAAGCCCTCGACGGAGAAGCTCATCAACGCCCTCGCCTGGATGGCCGGCGAAAAGCATTTTCACGAGTACGTCACGGCCGCCCACGGCGACCCCGAGACGGCCGGCAGCCTCTCCCCCTTCACCGAGGCGGCGCCGGCCGTGGAGTGGTGGGAGGGGGACTTCGACAACGCCTACATCAGGAAGCTCAAGCAGGAGCTGCAGGCGGGCGCGGAGACGCTGGCCTTGGTCGGCAGACGGCTGCGGCACGCGGTGGCGGTTCCCGAGGCCTTCCTCGAGGACACGGTGGGCAAGTGCCTCCGCCACTACCTGGACGAGCTTGGGGTCGAGGTCGTCCCGGTGGCCACCGCGGCGCTCTCGCGCCTGCGGGACCGGGCCGATGTCCTTGTCCTGCCGATCCTCGGCAAGATGCGCAAGGGCCGCGAGGAGCTGCACCAGGCGATGCAGCAGCTGCACGAGCGACTCCACACCGAGCTGGACAAGATCCCGACGGTCATTCGGCTGCCGCTGGACGAGGACGGCAGGGCGATCTTCGATGCCTTTGCGCGCATCGGCCTGACCTTCACGGAACGGATCGACCGGCTCCGCCAGGCCTACCGGAATGCGGTGAGCGCGGTCGAGGGCTTCTCCGGCCGGTCCGCCACCCCGGCGGGGCTGGTCCGGATTTCGTAAGGACGGCGATCAGCTCCTATTCCGGCGAACCCAGACAAAGCTGGTAAAACCCAGCAGAAATCTCTTGACAAAGACCGGAGTCCAAGTTAAGGTGCGCCCCGTTTGTATATGGATTTGAGGGATTCGGATTAGTTAGATTGTCGCTCCAAATGCTAGCTCAGGCAGTTTGCAGTACGCAGGACCCCCGCAGCCGCGACCGCGTGCGCATTCCGCCGTCGCGGTTTATTGTTTTCGGGGTCCGGTGTACTGACCGGCGAACGGGCTCGGGGTGGTCGGGTCCGTTGCCTCTGATCACCACCACCGCTGGGTAAAAGGAGGTTTTGCAGTGAGGCTCACCGGGAAAGTGAAGTGGTTCAACGATGCCAAGGGGTACGGTTTCATCGAGCGGCCGGATGGAGATGATGTCTTCGTGCACTATACCGCCATTCAGGGCACGGGCTTCCGCTCCCTCAGCGAGGGCCAGATGGTCGAGTTCGAGGTGGTCGAGGGGCCCAAGGGGAAGCAGGCGGCCAACGTGACCAAGGTGGCCGCAGAGTAGGCGCGTCATCATCGCGGATTGACGCCAAGACCCCGGCACCATACCATGGGTGCCGGGGTTTTCATTTATCGCCTGGAGTGTCCCGCTCCGTGAAACCCGGCACCCCGGCAGCGGGGTGACCCGGAGTCCTGGGCGCATGCCGACAACCGCCATCCGTGCCCGCCGCCTGACCAAGCGCTTCGGCGACTTCACCGCGGTCGACGCCATCGACCTCGACGTCCCGGTCGGCGAGTGCTTCGGACTGCTCGGGCCGAACGGGGCCGGGAAGACGACCACCGTGCGGATGATCCATGCCTTCCAGCCGATCACGGCCGGGGAACTCACGGTCCTCGGGCTCCCCGTGGACCGCGAGCCCGCGGCGGTCAAGCGCCGGCTGGGCCTGGTGCCGCAAGAGGAGAACCTGGACCCGGATCTCACCCCCTGGGAGAACCTGCTGGTCTTCGCGCGCTACTTCGACATCCCCCGGCCCGAGGCGCGGCGGCGAGCGACCGACCTGCTGAAGTTCGTCGAGCTCACCAACCGGGCCCACCATCCGCTGGACGCCCTCTCCGGCGGGATGAAGCGGCGGCTCCTGATCGCCCGGGCGCTCCTCAACGATCCCGAGCTCCTGGTCCTGGACGAGCCGACCACCGGCCTCGATCCCCAGGCCCGGCACCTGGTGTGGCAGAGGCTCCGCGCGCTGAAGGCCCGGGGGATCACCCAGATCCTGACCACCCACTACATGGAGGAGGCGGCCCAGCTCTGCGACCGGGTCGCCCTGATGCACGGGGGCCGGATCCTGCGCCAGGGACGTCCCGCGGACCTGGTCCGGTCCGAGGTCGGCGAGGAGGTCATCGAGGTTCGGGGCGAGGAGCCGTTGCTCGCCGCCGCGCTCGCCGCGGTGGATGGGGGATCCCTGCGCTGGGAGCGGGCGGCAGATACCCTCTATCTCTACTGTGACGACGGCCGACCGCTCCTGCCGGCCCTGAGCGCGCTCCGACCGCCCCACCTCCTCCACCGGCCCGCCACCCTGGAAGACCTCTTCCTGAAAGTGGCCGGCCGGTCATTGCAGGAGTGAAGGAAGACGCCCGATGAAACCACAGATTTCACAGATTGCGCAGATTTCCCCGAAGGGGTCCGGTCCGTGGAATCTGTGAAATCTGCGTAATCTGCGGGTGCCCTCTTCTGCGGAGGTTCCCGTGGTCTGGCCGACGTGGCGGGCGGTCCGGCTCTGGCAGCGGAACCTGACCGTCTTCCGGAAGTTCTCCCTGCCCAGTCTGGTGGGCCCAAGCATCGGGGAGCCCCTGCTCTACCTCCTGGGGCTCGGCTTCGGGCTGGGGAGCGTGGTCGGGGTGGTGGGCGGGATGCGCTACGTCGAGTTCGTGGCCCCCGGCCTGGTGATGTCCTCCGCCATGTTCGCCGCGGCCTACGAGTGTACCTACGGGGCCTACGTGCGGATGACCCACCAGAGGACCTACGAGGCAATCATCACCACGCCCCTCAGCCTCGAGGACGTGGTGGCGGGCGAGGTGCTCTGGGGCGCCAGCAAGGGCACCTTCAACGGGTCGGTGATGCTCACGGTCGTCGGCCTGTTCGGCCTCACCCACTCCCCGTGGGCGCTGGCCGTGCCCGTCATCATCGCCCTGGTCGCGCTGCTCTTCTCGGGCGTGTCCCTGGTCGTGGCCGCGCTGGCGCGCAGTTTCGAGTTCTTCAACTACTACCTGACCCTGGTCGTCACGCCCATGTTCCTGTTCTGCGGGGTCTTCTACCCCGTCGATTCGCTGCCCGTCTGGGCCCGGTCCGTCGCCCGGTATCTCCCCCTGACCCACGCCGTCGAGGCCGCCCGGACCCTGATGCACGGGCAGCCGAGCCTCCAGGTCCTGGCGCCGCTCGTCTGGCTCCTACCGCCCATCGCGCTCGCCTACCTGGCCGCCGCCCTCCTCGTCCGTCGCCGCCTGATTCACTGAGGCACCGGCCCCCGCCGCGCCCCCCGCGGCGCTGCACCCCCCTCGCAAGCCGGACCTGGAAGGAATTTTCGTTGACAACGCCCTTCTAGCGAGAAAGAGTACAACCGCTCTGTTTCCGTGCCGTCCCGCCAGGATTCGTGTTCAGTTCCAGGACACGCTGCTGGCCCAGGCGCGAGGCTTCATCGGGTCCTTGTGAGCCATGCAGCAATCCGCCGTGCAAGACGCTCCTGACTCCACCTTTCGGATCGAGCCGGCTGCCGACGGGACCCCTACGCTGATCCTGGCGGGGAGCCTGAACTCGCAGACCACCGGCCGCATCTGGCGGAAAGCCATGCAAGCCCTCCCCCAGGGTGGCAGGGGGCGACTCGTCGTGGACGCGTCGGGGGTCAAATACTGCGACGGGTCGGGGATCGGTCTGCTCTTCGAGCTGCGCAGGCACCAGCAGGCGGCGGGGGGCGAGATCGAAATCCGGGACCTGGCGCCGGACTTCCGCCAGCTCCTGGATCTCTACGATCCCGCCCAGTTCCGCACCCCGGGCGAATCGGCCCCGCCGCACATCGGCGGCATCGAGGAGCTCGGGCGGACGACCGCCGGGATCCTGGCGGACATGGGGACGCTCATCACCTTTTCGGGCGAGCTGATGGTGGCGCTCGTCGCCGCCCTGCGCCGCCCGGGGCGCGTGCGCTGGCGCGATGCCCTGGTGGTGGCTGAAGCCGCCGGCATCAACGCGCTCCCCATCGTCGCCCTGCTCGGGTTCATGATCGGGCTGATCCTGGCCTTTCAGTCCGCCATCCCCATGCGGCAATTCGGCGCCGACGTCTTCGTGGCCAATCTCGTCGGCGCCGCCCACATTCGCGAGCTGGGCCCCCTAATCACCGCCATCATCGTCGCCGGCCGCTCCGGATCCGCCTTCGCCGCGGAGCTGGGGACGATGAAGGTGCGGGAGGAGATCGACGCCCTGACCACCATGGGCCTGGACCCCGTCCGGTTCCTGGTGGTGACCCGAGTCATCGCCGCGGTCGCCATGATCCCCATCCTCACCGCCTTCGCGGACCTCTTCGGGCTGATCGGCGGGGCGGTGGTCTACTCCAACCTCGGCTATTCCCTGGCCGCTTACCTCACGCAGCTCCGCTCCTCGGTGAGCTACGGCGACCTGCTGGGGGGGTTGTTCAAGTCGCTGGCCTTCGGCGTGCTGGTGGCGGGGATCGGCTGCCTGCGGGGTCTGCAGACCAAGACCGGCGCCAGCGCCGTGGGGGACTCCGCCACGCGCTCCGTGGTGAGCGGGATCATCCTGATCATTCTCTCCGACGCCGTGTTTGCCGTCGTGTTCTTCTACCTGGGGATCTAGCGTCATGCCTCCCTCGAAAGACCCCATCATCCGGGTGGAAGGGCTCACGGCGGGCTATGAGGACTTCGTCCTGTTCGACAAGATCTCGTTCGAGGTGGAAGCGGGCGAGGTCTTCATCATCCTGGGCGGGTCGGGATGCGGCAAGAGTACCCTCCTGAAGCAGATGATCGGGCTCTACTCACCGATGTCCGGGAAGATCCTCATCGGCGGGGCAGACATCGTCTCGGCCGAGGGGACGGATCGCCAGCAGATCCTGAAGAAGTTCGGCGTCATGTACCAGCAGGGCGCCCTCTTCGGCTCCATGACCCTGCTGGAGAACGTGCGTCTCCCCCTGGAGGAGTTCACCGACCTGCCCCCTGAGGCCATGGACCTGATCGCCCTCATGAAGTTGAAGCTGGTGGGGCTCTCCGAGTTCGGGGAGCGCATGCCCTCCCAGCTGAGCGGCGGCATGCAGAAGCGGGCGGCCATCGCCCGGGCCATGGCCCTCGACCCCCAGATCCTGTTCCTGGACGAGCCCTCCGCCGGGCTGGACCCCATCACCTCGGCGGAGCTGGATGCCCTGATCCTCCAGCTCCGGCAGAGTCTCAAGGTCACCTTCGTCGTCGTCACCCACGAGCTGCCCAGCATCTACGCCATCGCCGATCGGGTCATCATGCTGGACAAGAAGGCCAAGGGGATCGTTGCGACGGGGAAACCGCAAGAGCTGCGCGACCACAGCGACAATGCCTGGGTCCGGCAGTTCTTCAATCGGGAGGCCGCAGCCGAGCCATGAGCGCCAAGGCGCATTATTTCCGGATCGGGCTCTTCGTCCTCATCGGCATCGTCCTCATCGTGGTCGGGGTGATCGTCTTCGGGGCGGGCACCCTGTTTCGCAGGGAGATCACCATCGAGACCTACATCGAGGAGTCCGTGCAGGGATTGGATGTGGGCGCCCCCGTGAAGTACCGCGGGGTGCAGATCGGACAGGTGAAGGCGATCGGCCTGGTCAGCCAAATGTACCTGGCTGGGAAGACGGATACGGTGGCCTTAACCCTGGGGCGGGACGTGGTCGTTCGGATGGGGATCTTCCAGCTCCCGCGGCTCGGGAAGTCCCCGACCCAGAAGGAGGTCCAGCGCCTGGTGAACGATCTCGCCGGGGATGGATTCCGGGTTCGACTGGCCTCGCAGGGCATCACGGGCGTGGCCTACATGGAGATGGATTTCGTCTCCAACCCACCCCCGCCCATCCGGCTCGCCTGGGAGCCCGAGTATCCCTATCTGCCCTCCGCCCCCAGCACCACGAGCCGCTTCGTCCAGTCGGCGGAGGAGGTCCTGAACAAGCTGTCGAGTATCGACATCGACGGGCTGGTCAGCGACGCGCGGACGCTGATCCAGAACGTCGACAAGACCGTGAAGGAGGCCGACCTCCCCGGGCTCCGACGCGAGGCGAGCGGCATGATCCGAAACGCCGATGGCCTGGTGTCGGAGGCCCGCGGGGCCGTCAAGGACCTGCAGGTGGCCGCCATCCGCGAGCAGATAATCGGATTCGTGAGCGACTTGCGAAAGACGAACCAGGACCTGCAGGGCATCCTGGCCAAGGTGCAGGTCGAGCCCATCATGGCGGAGATTCAGGGGGCCGTCACCAAGGTGAACGCGGTGATCGGACGGATCGACCAGCAGCTCTCCGGGAACGAGATCAAGGATGCCCTCCGCAACATGGCCGATGCCTCCGCCCAGATCGCCTCGGCCTCGAAGGACCTGGGGGACACCGTCCAGCTCCTGCACCGCAAGCTCAGTCGCGTCGACGCCGCCGCCATCAACGACGACATCCAGGCGATCCTCGACAACCTCCGCCAGATCTCCCAGGGCCTGGAGGGGATCACCAACAACGCCACGCAGTATCCGTCCCAGGTGCTCTTCGGCGAGCCGCCGCCGCACACGTCGGTCGGAGGGAAGCCATGACCCGACGAGGGATCGCCGGCCTGACCCCCATCCTGCTGGCCCTCCTGACGCTGCTCGCGGGATGCGGGGGCCTCGCGAAGCCCTACCCGGTCAAGAGGGCCTTTGTCTTTGAGGCGCCCCGGCCGGCGGGGGCCGCCCCGACCGACGCAGAGGCCATCCTCCTCATCCGGCGGTTCCGGACCGCCCCCCCGTACGAGAGCAAGGAGTTCGTCTACCGGACGGGTGAGCTGCAGTACGAGTCGGACTTCTACAACGTGTTCTTCTCCCCCCCGGCCGAGCTCCTGGCCGATCAGACCCGCCAGTGGCTGCAGGCCTCTCGGCTGGTGCGGCTGATCGTCGGCACCGGGGCGCAGACGGAGGCCACGCACAGCCTGGAAGGCCGGGTGTACGCCCTGTACGGGGATTACCGGCGGCCGGAGGATCCCCGGGCCGTCCTGGGCATCCAGTTCTTCGTCTCCCGGCTGACCGATACGCCGGAGATCGTCTTCCACAAGGACTACCGCCAGGAGGTGCCCGTGATCAGCCGCACACCCGAGGCCCTGGCGGCTGCCTGGAACCGCGCGCTCCAGCAGATCCTCACCGAGCTGGAGGCCGATCTCCGCGCCGGGCCCTTCAAGCCGGGCGCCTGAGTCGCACCCGCCTGCCGACACCGCCGGGCGCCGATCGCCCCCGGGACGCCCTCAGGCCGACCGGGGGAGCTGGCGCGGGTGGGTCATGTGCTCGGGCCGCAGCAGCTCGTCCAGGACCTCCCGGGTCATCCACCTCTTCCGGAGCACCAGCTCGTAGACGCTCGCCCCCGTCTCCAGGGCCTCCTTGGCGATGGCCACGGACCGCTCGTAGCCGATCACCGGGTTCAGCGCCGTCACCAGCCCGATGCTGTGCTCGACGTACTGCCGGCAGCGCGTCCGGTCCGCCTGGATGCCCCGGATGCACCGGCTGGCCAGGGTGACGCAGGCGTTGCGCAGCATCAGGAAGCTCTCGAACAGGTTCAGGGCGATGATCGGCTCCATCACGTTCAGCTCGAGCTGGCCGGCCTCGGCCGCCATGGTGATGGTCATGTCGTTGCCGATGATCTCGAAGCAGACCTGGTTCACCACCTCCGGGATCACCGGGTTGCATGGGGGGGAGCCGGATCTCCTGCAGGCCGCAGCGCGGGCCCGACGAGAGGAGCCGCAGGTCGTTGCAGATCTTGGACAGCTTCACCGCCACCCGCTTCAGGACGCCGGACATCTGGACGTAGGCTCCGGAGTCCTGGGTGGCCTCGACCAGGTTGTAGGATTTCACGACCGGGACACCGCTCACCTCGCGAAGCTTGCGCGTCACCAGATCGGCATAGCCCGGCGGGCTGTTGATCCCCGTGCCGATGGCCGTCGCCCCCAGGTTGATCTCCTTCAGCAGGTTACTCGCCTCGCGCAGCCGGTCCATGTCCTCGCCAATCATCACGGCGTAGGCCCCGAACTCCTGCCCCAGGGTCATGGGCACGGCATCCTGGAGCTGGGTGCGGCCCATCTTGAGGACGTCGGCGAACTCGTGCTCCTTGTCCTCCAGGGCCGCCTTCAGCTCGCCCATCGCCGCCAGGACGTCCTGCAGCATCAGGTTGACCGCCAGGCGGATCGCGGTCGGGTACACGTCGTTGGTGGACTGGGAGAGGTTCACGTGGTCGTTGGGGTGGAGCTGCGCGTACGCGCCCTTCTCGTGCCCGAGCAGCTCCAGGGCCCGGTTGGCGATCACCTCGTTGGCGTTCATGTTGGTCGAGGTGCCGGCGCCCCCCTGGACCATGTCCACCACGAACTGGTCGTGGAGCTTCCCCGCCAGCAGCTCGTCGCAGGCCGCCGCGATGGCCTCCGCCCTGGCCCGCTCCAGGATCCCCAGCTCGCAGTTGGCGAGGGCGCAGGCCTTCTTGATGAAGGCGAGTGCCTCGATGAAGTGCTGGAAGCCGGACAGTCGGATCCCGGAGATGGGAAAGTTCTCCACCGCGCGGAGCGTCTGGATGCCGTAGTAGACCTCGGCCGGCACCTCTCGCTCCCCCAGCAGGTCGTGCTCCAGGCGCGTCGCCCCGCTGAGGGTCACGGCCGCCTCGCCGGCCAGCCGCTCGGCGGCGAAGCGCAGCCGCTCGCTCATCATCTGGGCCACGCGCGCCGCGACCCGGTAGTACAGATCCGGCCGTTCCTTCCGCGCCCGCTCCACGGCCGTCCGGGAGAACTGGACCACGACCGCCCCCTGCCGCGTGAGGGCGCTGGTCGAGTGGGGCAGATCGTCCAGCAGGAGCCCCTCCGACAGGACCCCCCCCTCCCCCAGCACGGCCAGGCGCCGCTGCTGGCCGTGCAGCCCCCGCACCAGCTCGACCTCGCCCTGCTCCACCACCCCGAACCACTGGCGCGGGGTGGACTCGTGGAAGAGCCACTCGCCGGGCCCGTACTCGCGGCGCTCGGCCAAGTCGGCGAGACCGCGCAGGGTCCCTGGATCCGCTCCCGAAAAGAGCGATGTCCTCCCCAGTAGCGTCGCTATCCGCTCCATGGCCTCTTCCTCCCGTCGTCAGGGGTCCCGGTGCCCTCGCTCCTCACTGGCGTATCTAGCCTATCGCGTCCCCGCCGCGCTGTCCATGAGGGCTTCTGTGAAGCCCGCATTGTTCGCGGGCCCTGTGCGCAAACAATGCGGACTGAGCCGATGCGCGGTGAAGCTCCCCTTCCCGAGACCCGCCTTGACACCCCGTCGCCGCCCGGTGATAGAATGCAACCGCGAGCGAACCCCCACCATCCCGCGAGGGACAACCGGGAGGAGCGGGCCGCCTGGCGGGATCTCCCGGGGCGGCCGCCGGAGCGCTCCCCCAGCGCAGGAGGAGACCATGAAACGAGCGGGCAGTAGGCGCGGCACTGCCGTCCTGGGTGCGCTGCTGGCCATCCTGGTGTGCACCGGTGCCCAGGCGGGCGAATTCAACTGGAAGCGGTACCAGGGCGAAACGATCACCTTCCTGTCCTCCAACCACCCCTGGGCCAACGCAGTCCTCAAGCATCAGGGCGAGTTCACCGCCCTGACCGGGATCACCGTCCGCGTCGATACCTTCCAGGAAGCCCAGATGCGCCAGCGCCTGGTCACCGTGATGCAGGCCAAGAGCAGCGAGGTGGACCTGTACATGTCCCTCAAGTCCCGCGAGGGCCTGCAGTTCTTCAACGCGGGCTGGTACGCCGACCTCAAGCCGCTGCTGGACGACAAGGCCGCCACCGCGCCGACCTACGACTTTGCGGATTTCAGCCCGGCGCTGGTCAAGGGCGAGGAATACGGCGGCAAGCTCACCGGGATTCCCCTGAACATCGAGGGACCGGTGGTCTACTACCGCAAGGACGTCTTCGACCGCTGCAAGGTCGCCCCGCCCAAGACGCTGGCCGAGATCGGGGAGGCCGCCAAGAAGGTGAAGGCCTGCGATCCCGGGATCACCCCGTGGGTCAGCCGCGGCCTGAAGAGCGCGGCCCCCTACACCTTCAGCGTGTTCCTCCACAACCTGGGCGGGCAGTACCTGGCGGGCGGCAAGTCCAATCTGAGCAGCAAGGCCGGCGTGGAGGCGCTCGGCTACTACAGCGCCCTCCTCAAGGACTACGGCCCCCCGGGCGTCGTCAACTACACCTTCTATCAGATCTCCTCGCTCTACCGCGAGGGCAAGGCGGCCATGGCCTTCGAGTCGAGCAACGAGCTGGGCAGCATGATGGAGGGCGGCGCCCGCCTGAACGACACTGGCATCATGTTGCTCCCCGCCGGCCCGGGCGGGAGCCACCCCACGGTCATCGGCTGGGGCCTGTCCCTCTCCGCCTACTCCAAGCGGCAGGGCCCGGCCTGGCTCTTCATGCAGTGGGCGACCAGCAAGGAGATGCAGACCAGGCTGGCGCTCGAGGGCATCGCGCCGCCGCGGGCCTCGGTGGCGAGCAGCCCCGAGTATCAGCGCTGGATCAAGGAGCAGCCCCTCCGCCAGGCATGGGTGGCTGCCCTCGGCGAGATGGCCAAGACGGGCACCAGCGAGGTCGGCCCCAACATGGAGCAGCAGCCGGCCGCGCGTGAGGCCATCGGGGATGCCATGAACCGGATCCTCCTGGGCCAGGCCACGCCCGAGCAGGCGGCCGCCGAGACCGACAAGGTGATCAACCAGCTCCTCGAGAAAGAGAAGAAGTAGGCCCACGAAGCCGGCCGGCGCCCCGGATCCGTCGGCGCGCCGGCCCCTCTGCGGGGCGACGCCATGGGACCCACGCGAGATAACGCCCCGGGCTCGGGCGGGGCCTACTGGATGCT
>Ga0335070_10006501_pt1 | contig 13761 bp, 10 predicted proteins | sample Lox_Sample_13_FD_206722 | JGI IMG/M metagenome (GOLD analysis project Ga0335070, IMG submission 206722) | Soil microbial communities from Loxahatchee National Wildlife Refuge, Florida, United States - Lox_Sample_1.3 | ecosystem: Environmental > Terrestrial > Soil > Wetlands | place: USA...
GTCCCGCCGCAGGGGGGACACGATGCCCACGAGAGGATCGGGCCGGGCGCGCGTGGCGCCGCGGGCCTGCTGGGCACGGGTCCAGAAGAGGGCGACGCCGCACGCCGTCACCAGGAGAACGGCGACGATCACCCCGACGCGATAGCGTCTCAGGAAGTCCATCGGCTCTGTGCAACCGGAAATGGTCGGATCATCGCGATTGTGGCTGCCATATTCTATGGATGCTGGGCAAAGAGTCAAGTAAGCTCACGTTTATGGCAACCGGGACACGACCGTCGAAGGTGGGCCGCTGGTCAGAGCCGGCCTTGCGGGTGCTGCGGGAACGCTACCTGATCCGGCACGAGGGCGAGGTGGCCGAGACGCCCGAGGAGATGTGCTGGCGGGTCGCGGTGGCGATTGCCCGCGCCGAGGAGGGCTTTGGCCGGAGCCAGGCCGGAGTCGGGGAGGTCGCCGCCGCCTTTTACGACATGATGGTCGAGGGGCAATTCCTTCCGAACTCGCCGACACTGATGAATGCCGGCAAGGGCAATCACCTCCAGTATTCCGCCTGCTACGTGCTGCCCGTCGGCGACTCCATGCCGGAGATCTTCGATTCGGTCAAGGCCGCCGCCATCATCCATCAGTCGGGTGGAGGCACGGGCTTCGCGTTCTCGCGCCTTCGGCCGAAGAACGACATCGTGCGCTCGACCGGCGGGCGCGCCTCCGGCCCTGTCTCCTTCCTCCGGGTCTTCAACGCCGCCACCGAGGCGGTGAAGCAGGGCGGGACGCGGCGCGGCGCCAACATGGGTGTCCTGCGCGTGGATCACCCGGACATCCTCGAATTCATCGAATGCAAGCTGGACGGCGGCATCACGAACTTCAACATCTCCGTTGCGGTCACCGATGCGTTCATGGCGGCGCTCGAGGTGGGCGGGGACTACGAGCTCATCAACCCGCGCACCGCCCAGCCGGCGGGCACGCTCTCCGCGCGCGACGTCTTCGATCGCATCGTCCACGCCGCGTGGCGGACCGGGGATCCGGGGCTGGTCTTCATCGACCGCATCAATGCGAGCCCTGCCAACCCGACGCCGGAGCTGGGGCAGATCGAGGCGACCAACCCATGCGGCGAGCAGCCCCTCTTACCGAACGAGGCCTGCAACCTGGGCTCGCTCAATGTCGCGCAGTTCGTGCGGCAGCGGGACGGTCGCTGGACGGTGGACTGGGAGGAGCTCGAGCGGGTGGTGCGCCTCGCCGTGCGCTTCCTCGACGATGTGATCGAGGTCAATCCGTATCCGCTCGCCGTCATCGACGCCACCGTCAAGGCCAATCGCCGCATCGGTCTCGGCATCATGGGATGGGCGGATCTGCTGTTCGCGCTCGAGATTCCGTACGACAGTCAAGAGGCGCTCGATCTGGCCGACCGGCTCATCGCCTTCGTCGAAGAGAAGGGACACGATCAGTCGGCGCGGCTGGCCGAAGAGCGTGGGGCATTCCCGAACTGGTCCCGGTCGATCTATCGCAATGGGCGGCCGCTCCGGAACTCCACGGTGACGACCATCGCGCCCACCGGGACGATTTCCATGATCGCCGGCTGCTCGTCGGGTATCGAGCCGGTCTTCGCGCTCGCCTTCGAGCATCGGGTCAAGAGTGGGGACACCGAGCGGGTCCTCCGCTTCGTGAGCCAGAGCTTCGAGCGCCTGGGTCGCGAGCGTGGCTTCTACTCCGACGCGCTCATGGAAGAGGTGGCGCGGCGCGGCTCGCTGCACGGCATCCCGGGCGTGCCCGATGACGCGCGCGCCGTGTTCAAGACGGCCCACGAGATCCACTGGAGCTGGCACGTGCGGCATCAGGCCGCCTTTCAGAGGCGCACGGACAACGGCGTCTCCAAGACGATCAACCTGCCTGCGGAATCCGGCGAGGGCGACGTTGCCGAGGCTTATCTCCTTGCCTGGCGCGAAGGGTGCCTCGGCATCACCGTCTTTCGCGACGGGTGCAAGGGCGGGCAGGTGCTGAATGTCGGCGTGGGCGAGGGCGCGAGTGGCAATGCCGGCACCCTCACCGAGCGGGTGGTCAAGCCGCGGCCCCACAGCCTTTCCGGCGCGACCTATCGCATGGAAACTCCGATAGGCACCGCGTTCATCACCGTGAACGAGACGCCGGGCGGCGATCCCTTCGAGGTGTTCGTCCAGGTCGGCAAGGCGGGCTCGGACACCATGGCGGTGGCCGAGGCGCTGGGGCGCCTGATCTCGCTCGTGCTGAGGCTGCCGTCACCGTTGTCCGCTCAGCGCCGGCTGGAGGAGGTCATCAGCCAGCTGTCGCGCATCGGCGGCGGCCAGCCGACGGGCTTCGGCGCCGCCAAGGTCCTGTCGCTGCCGGATGCCCTCGCGCGCACCCTGAGCGAGCATACGGGCATCGAGCGCGGCGACGAGCCTTCTGCGGGGGCGGGGCGGGCCGGAGCGCGGCGCAGGGTGGGGGATCTCTGCAAGGAGTGCGGGCAGGCGACGTTCGTGTACGAAGAAGGCTGCAAGAAATGCCTCTCCTGCGGCTTCAACGAATGCTGAAGGGGGCCCATGTTCAGCGGCGGTGACTACCATGAAGTCGCGAGATGGCTCGAGAACTTCGTCAACTCCCACGCGAAGCGCGAAACCCCCCGGGCCGAGTGTGTGCTCGACGCCGGCGGCGAGCGTGAGGGCGTGAGCTACGGAGTCCGCGTGAGGCTCGACGAGCACCTCTCCCCCGGAATCGACCTCCCGTTCGCCGACGTGGCGCGCAATCGCGGCAGCCTGGCCTGGTGCCAGCAGCTGGCCGATCGCGTGCGCGGCCTCGCCCGCGAGCTTGCGATGGCCGCCCGCAGTCTGCCCAAGCCCGCCTAGCGGTGGCGTCCGGCCGGCGGCTCCCTCGCTGGCTCGCACCGGGCGACTGGAACGCGTTCTTCGCACTCTCGCTGGACAACACGACCCAGCTCGTCATCCTCTCGGGTCTCCTCATCGGCGTCTTCAGGTTTCCCGCTGATCTCGTTCTCGGCCGCATGGTGCCAGGGACGGCGGCAGGCGTGCTGATCGGCGATCTCGTCTACACGGCCCTCGCCATCAGGCTCATGCGGCGGACCGGGCGGGACGATGTCACGGCCATGCCGTTCGGCATCGACACGCCTTCGTTGTTCGGGATCGTCTTCGGAGTCCTGGGGCCGGCCATGGTGCTCACCGGCGACCCGATCCTTGCCTGGAAAATCGGCATGGGCGTCACCGTGGCTATGGGCGGCCTCAAGCTCGTCCTCGCCTTCGGCGGCGACTGGGTTCGCCGGCTGATTCCCCGCGCGGCGCTCCTGGGCTCCATCGCCGGCGTCGCCGTCCTGTTGATCGCCTTCCTTCCGTCTCTCAAGGTCTTCGCGGATCCGCTGGTCGGCATTACGTCCCTCACCATCGTGCTGATCGCGCTGATCGGACGGGTGAGGCTCCCCGGCGGAGTGCCCGGCGCCTTCGCCGCGGTGCTGGCGGGGGCGGCGGTCTTCTGGCTCCGCGCCGCGACGGGGATGGGAGCGGTACCGCCCGCGGCGCCGCCCGCATCGCTCGCTCTGACGATTCCGTGGCCGACGCTCGCGTGGGCGCCGGTCTTCCGCGAGGTGTTGCCGTACCTGGCGCTCGCGACGCCCTTCGCGCTCGCCACCGTCATCGGCGGCATCGACAATACCGAGTCCGCGATCGCCGCCGGCGACGAATACCGCGCACGCGACATCCTGCTGACGGAGGCGGTGGCGACCATGGCGGCGGGACTCTGCGGCGGCGTGATCCAGAACACACCCTATATCGGACATCCGGCCTACAAGGCCATGGGCGCCAGGGCGGGCTATACGCTGGCGACGGCCATCGTGATCGGTGCCGGCGCCGCCGTGGGCGCGATCTCTGTTCTGGTGAGCGTGCTGCCGGAAGCCGCGGTTGCGCCGATCCTGATCTTCATCGGCCTCGAGATCACTGCTCAGGCCTTCATCGCCTCACCGGCGCGGCATGCTGCGGCCGTCGCCATTTCCTTCATTCCGGCCATCGCCGCGCTGGTGCTCATCGAGGTGAACCAGTTCCTGGCGGCGGCGGGCCGGAGCCTGGCCGATCTCTCCGCGCAGGGCCAGGCGGCCTACCACACGCTCCTCGTGCTCGGGAACGGCTTCATCGTCACCGCGCTCCTCTGGGGGTGGGCGCTGGTGTCCATCATCGACGGCAGGTTCCGGCGGGCGGCCGCAGTCCTTTGCGCCTGTGGCGCCGCCACCCTGTTCGGCCTCATGCACTCTCCACTGCCGAGCGGAGCGCTTTTCTGGCCGTGGGCCGCGGGAGAGCGGGAGCCGGCGGTTCTCGCCGCCGCCTACGGTGTCGGGGCGGGGCTCCTGATGTTGCTGGGCCGGGGGCGCGCGGCGCCCTAGCGGCGCAGGAGCGCGAGCATCTCAACGTTGCTCTTGAACTTGTGCTCCTCGACACCCGCCTGAGCAGCTCGGGCGCGCTCCTCCTCCTCGATCCGCAGCACGTCCTGATAGGTCACGTAAGGGACGCCGGTCTTCTCGAGCGCCCCGATGACCGCGGCGATGACGCGCTCCGCCTCTGCGGCAGGACGCTTCGCCAGGGTTGCGAGCCAGGCGACGACCCGCTTAATGCCCGTCTCGGCGTCGAGTCTCGCGCGGCCGACGACACCGTCACTTGCCCGACGCGCCCAGCCCACCACGAAGACTCCCGCGAGCGGCTGCGCGGTGTCTGGATCCCAGACCTGATACGCCGCGCCGGGATCCTGCCCGGTCTCCGGCGACGTGACATAGAGCCCGTCCTTGTAGGGCAGACCGAACCGCTCATCCACCCGATCGCCCACCGCGAAGACGACGGTGTCGCACGGAATGCGCGAGATGTCACCCGTGCCGACAGCATTGATCCGATCGCCCTTGCGCTCGAGCCGCGTCTCCTCCACGTCGAGCCCGACCACGCGCCCGTTCTCCTCGACGACGCGCTTTGGAGAGGCGAGGAAGCGAAACCTCAGCCGGGCGCGCGCTTGCTCGTCCGGCTGCGGCCTCGCCGCGATGGCCTTGAGAAGGTCGTCCGGATTCTGCCCGGCGGCCTCGAGGCGTGGACGGATGCGCTCGATCTCCTGCCGGTATGCCTCCCGGTCGAAGGCGTCCTCGACATCCTCGAACTCCTTGTCCTCGTACGCTTTCTCGAACGGCCCACGTCGCGCGATGGCGACGATCTCGTCGCAGTCGCAGTAATGCGCGCAGTAGTTCGCGATGTCGACCATGACATTGCCCACCCCCACGATGGCCACCCGGCGGCCCATGGGGAAGTCCCGCTCCGAGAACGGGGGGAGCCTGTTGTAGTGATACACGAGGTCCTTGGCGTGATACACGCCGGGAAGCCGCTCGCCCTCGACGCCCAGGTACTTGGTGCCCTGGGCACCGTGGGAGAAGACCAGGGCATCGAAGCCCATGCGCTGGAGCTCGGGAACGGTGAGGGCGCCGTCGGGGCCCACTGCGACATGGCCCAGGTAGGTGACGCGCGGATCGCTCAGGATCTTCTGGAACTGGCGCCTGAGCCCGTTCTTCATCTTGTACTTGTCGAGGAAGATCCCGTATTCGGCGAGCCCACCCGGCTTGATGTCGCGGTTGAGGAGGAGGACACGGCAGCCGGCGGCGGTGAGCGCCCGGGTGGCGAAGAGTCCCGCGGGACCTGCTCCGATGACGGCGACCACGTGAACGAGTTCGTCTCCCATGGCTCGGCAAGATAGCATACGAGTCACGGGCTACGAATGCGGGATTCGGCTTGACCGTCGGACATGCACAGTGGTAGAGGTTGGAGCGATTGTGAATCTTCTCACGAAAAAGTTGGGGTAGACGGGCCCAGATTGGGGTCGAGGAGGAAGAGTCATGGTCAGGGGACTGGGGCAGGTATGGGCGGCGCTCGCGCTCGGAGCGGTGGCGGCTGTCGGGCTCGCGGCCTCCGCGCATGCCCAGGCACCATGGGAGGCGCCGGCCGCCGAAAAAGCCAAGAAGAATCCGCTGCCGGCGGACGCGAAGTCGGTGGAGCAGGGCAAGAAGGTGGCCGACATCAACTGCATCACCTGCCATGGGCCCAAGGGCAAGGGTGATGGTGTCGCGGCTGCTGCGCTCAATCCCAAGCCGGCCGACTGGACGTCAAAGAAGGTCCAGGGCGAGTCCGACGGAGAGATCTTCTGGAAGATCAGCACGGGGAGGGGGGCCATGCCCTCCTGGAAGCACCTGCCGGAAAACGAGCGGTGGGCGCTCGTTCGCTACATCCGCTCGGTCGGAGGCAAATAGGCAGGGGGTCCCCGCCAGACCCAAGTTTCCGCGTACTGCTTCGTCCCCGGCGAAGTAAGATCGGGAAGGTTGCCCATGATCGAAGAGCAGCCGTCCCCGGAAACACGCGGTCACGTCCTCCGAGATTCTCTCGGCGAGATACGCCGAGGTTTCGACGCGCTCGCCGAATATTTCGTCCGGCTGGATGCCGAGCGCGCTCCGGCCTCCCCTCCGTCGCCTGCGGATAGCACCGAAGAGCGCGACGCCCTGTCGGTTGGCCGGGAGATCCTCGCCATCCCCTCGTCCGGCCTCGAGCCAGCCCAGGTCTTCTCTCTTGCCATGGATCGTGTCGGGCGTCTCCTGTCAGCCGATCGGGCCATGCTCTTCGTCTGGGAGCAGGAGAGCTCAAGCCTCCTGGCGCGCGCCGGCCGTGGCTTCCGCCGGGACGATCTCGGGACTATCGCGATCAAGCCCGGCGACGGCCTTGTCGGCCAGGCATTCCAGAACGAAGAGATCGAGCGATCATCGGGCGGGACCGTGACCGTAGCGGAAGATCCGTTTCTCAGCCTCTTTCCGGTTCGCGACGCTGTGGCGGTACCCATCCACGCGGCGGGGCAGGCCGCCGGCGTGCTCTACGCCGGGCGCCGGGCCCCGCGGCCGGCATTTTCCGAGCAGGAGATCCTGCTGCTCCTGGTCATCGCCGACCGTGTCGGCACGGCGCTCGCCCACTGGCAATTCGTCGAAGCGTCCACCGTGCATCTGGGCAGGCTGCGTGAGCTCGAGATGTTCGTCGGCCAGGTCCAGGTCGGCGGAGAGATGGCCGACATCCTGTCGCGAGCCTGTGAGACCGCCTGCAGGCTGGCCCGAGTGACCGTCGCCGCGCTCGGGTTTCCCTCCGGCTCCGGCTCCGACAGTCTCTCGCTCGCGGCCTCCACGGGATTGCCCGCAGAGACGGTCGCGGCGTGGCGGGCGGATCCAGGGCGGGGCCTCACGGGCGAGGTGTTCGCCACGCATCGTCCCGTGCTGTGCCGCGACCTCCAGACCCGTGAGGGATGCGAGGATGATCCGCTCCGTGCGGCAGGGCTCCGCGGCTGCCTCGTGGTCCCCATCCGGCTCGGCCATCAGATCGTGGGAGCGCTGTACGTGGCGGATCCCGAAGCGAGGGAATTCACGCCGGACCAGGTGGGTGCGGTCCAGGTGCTGGCCTCGCTGCTCGCTCTCGGGAGGGAGAACCACCGGCTCCACGGCGACTCGCGGGCCACGTTCGAAGGCATGCTCTCCGCGAAGGAGCAGCACATTCAGGCCGAGAAGGCGCGCGCCGTCGGCGCCATGGCAGGCGGGATCGCGAACGAGTTCAACAATCTTCTTGCCATCGTGCTGGGCAAGACCCAGCTCATGCTTGCCCGGGAGCCTGACGGGCCCATGCTCGAAGGGCTCGCCGCCGTCGAGGAAGCGGCATGGCGGGCGGCCGATATCGTGCGGCGACTGCAGCGCTTCGCCGCCACCAGCGTGAATGACGCGACGACTTCGGTCGACCTGACCTCGGTGGCCGAGGACGCCATCGTCCTGACCCGCCCGGCCTGGAAGGACGAGGCGGAGGCGCGAAGCGTGCGGATCGATCTGACGACCGATCTCGAGAGGGTGCCCCCCGTAGAAGGGCAGATGGGGGCCCTGCGCGAGGTAGTGATGAACCTGATCCTCAATGCCGTTGACGCCATGCCGCGCGGAGGACGACTCGCTCTGAAGACCCGGCGGGTGGACGCGGGCGTCGAGGTCCAGGTCTCCGATACCGGCGAAGGGATGTCCGAGGAGGTTCGCCGCCGCATCTTCGACCCGTTCTTCACGACGCGCGCGCCCCAACGCGCCGGACTCGGGCTCTCGGTGGTCCACGGCGTGGTGGACCGTCATCGCGGGAGGGTCAGTGTGCGGAGCGAGCCGGATGGGGGCACGACCGTCACGCTGTGGCTGCCCGCGGCCCACGACCCCGCGCCGGAGGCCAAACCGCTCGCGCCGAACGGGCCGCATGAACAGGAGCGCGACAAGGCGACGACGGCGTCGATCCTGGTGCTGGAGGACGAAGAGCAGATCCGCTCGATGCTCGTGGACGCTCTCGGCGAAGCGGGATACCGGGTCGAGTCGGCTACTGACGGATTGGCCGGCCTCGCGCGCTTTCAGGGGGGGGCGTTCGACGTTGTCTTGACGGATCTCTCGCTGCCCGAGTGCTCCGGCCTCGACGTGGCCCGCGCGGTCAAAGGTCTGCGTCCTGAGACGCCTGTGGTGCTCATCACCGGCTGGGGGCATCTCCTCGATCCCCTGCGGCTCCGCGAGAGCGGCGTGGACCTGATGCTGGTGAAGCCGTTCCGCCTCGAGCGTGTCGCCTCCATCGTCGCCGACGCCCTCCGCCTTCGGCCCACCAACTAGCCGGTCTGGTGAGGCGCTTCGCCGCCATCGACGTCGGCACCAACACCGTCCGTGTGCTGGTGGTCGAAGCCCTGGGCTCAGGCTGGCATCCGGTGTTTCGAGGATTTGGTCGTCAGCGACCGTGCTCTTCGGGAAGGCGTCCTCTGTGAGATACTGCATAAAAGATGATGCACGGGCGACTCCCCGCACTGACCACCTGGCCCGGGATGGGCCGGGACACGAGCCTCGGCTCCGTTGACCATCTGGTCCTCGACCGGCAGCGGTTGCCGATTCGTCGAGCCGGCCTGGGTGTATATGGCCAATAGATCGGGGCAGTGGAAGGTCCCTGACCCCGTCAATCCTTCGGCGAGCTGGAGCCCTCGCTCCGCGAAATGGGCCTGGCTCGAGGTCGTGATGCCGCTCTTCGCGGTGGCCTTCCTGGTCGCCATCCTCAGGCCCGAATCCGTGCCGCACGTCTTTCTGGAGACGGCGACGACGACCTCGCCTGCGGCCTGGGTCGCCTGGGCCTTCCTGGGTGCGGCAGGGGGGGTGCTGACGTTCTCCGGGCTCCTCGTCGTGTTCTTTCTCCTCTATTCTCCCGTCTACCTCGCCGGCAAGCTGCCCATGCTGACGGGCAATGGCGCCTGGACCGACCAGCGCGAGATCCGCTTCTACGGACTCTGCTGCATCATTCTGTTCGCGCTGCTGGCGCTTCTGTTGTGGGACTGGCAGTGGTTCGTGACCGCGTTCCTGATACTGACCGGATTTGCGCCGGCGCTCTGGCGGGTTCTGGTGTAAGGCCCCCGGAGTTGACAGGTTCGGGCACGCTGACTATCCTTGGGCGGGATATGGATGAAATCGCAGTCCTGGTGCTGAACTACACGTACGAGCCGCTGCATTTCACCAACGCCAGGCGCGCGGTGACGCTCCTGCTCGCCGGCAAGGCCGAAAGCGTGGAGTCCTCTCCCCGTGTGGTCCGCTCACCCTCCCGGGTGTTCCCGCTGCCGTCGGTGATCCGCCTCGCGGTGTACATTCGCAAGCCGTTCCTTGAGCGCGTCGCATTCAACAAGAAGAACATCCTCCGCCGGGACGGCTATACCTGCCAGTACTGCAGCCGGCGCGGCGAGAAGCTCACCGTCGACCACGTGATGCCGCGCTCGCGCGGTGGCCAGACGACGTGGACCAATGTCGTCGCCGCCTGCCTCCGCTGCAACCTCTTCAAGGGCAACCGGACGGTGGAGGAGGCGCGCCTCCGGCTGATTCGCGAGCCGGTGCACCCGCAGTTCCTGTTCTCCGTCCACCTGATGCGGCACCCCCACGCGACGAGCTTCCTCGACTCGTGGCGGAAGTACCTCGTCGCGGTTCCCACTACCCCCTGAGCCAGTCGTTCCGGCTGTCCTCCGAGTTCCAGCCGGCGGGTGACCAGCCGCGGGCCATCGAGCGCCTGACCGAGCTGTTGGCGGAAGGGCACCCGCACACGGTGCTCCTCGGCATCACGGGCAGCGGGAAGACTTTCTCGCTGGCCAATGTGATCACGCGGCTCGGCCGGCCCGCCCTCGTGATCTCGCCCAACAAGACGCTGGCGGCGCAGCTCTACGGCGAGTTCAAGTCGTTCTTTCCCAGCGACGCCGTCGAGTACTTCGTGTCGTACTACGACTACTACCAGCCGGAAGCCTATATCCCGCAGTCGGACACCTATATCGAGAAGGACGCTCTGGTCAACGACGAGATCGACCGGATGCGGCACTCGGCGACGACCTCGCTCTTCGAGCGCCGGGACATCGTGGTCGTCGCGTCGGTGTCGTGCATCTACGGCATCGGAGCGCCGGAGACATACCAGGGCATGCACGTGGGCCTCGAGGCGGGGCAGACGATCGAGCGCGACGTCCTGATCCGGAGCCTCGTCGCCATCCAGTACGAGCGCAACGACGTCGACTTCCGGCGCGGAACCTTCCGGGTACGGGGTGACGTGGTGGAGATCTTCCCCGCCGCCGCCGAGTCGGAGGCCCTGCGGGTGGAGCTGTGGGGCGATACCGTCGAGAAGCTGTCGACGCTCGACCCGCTGCGCGGCGTGACCACGGGCACGGCTCCGAGCGTGAGAATCTACCCCGCGAGCCACTACGTGACCCCGGCGGATCAGCTCGAGCGCGCCGTGGCGGGGATCATGGACGAGCTGGGAGAGCGTCTGCGCTTTCTCCGGGGCAAGAACCGGCTGCTGGAGGCCCAGCGGCTCGAGCAGCGCACGCTCTTCGACATGGAGATGCTGCGCGAGATCGGCTACTGCCACGGCGTCGAGAACTACTCGCGGCATCTCTCGGGCCGGAAGCCGGGCCAGAATCCGCCCACGCTGATGGACTACCTGCCCAAGGACGCCATCGTCATCATCGACGAGTCCCACGTCACCGTGCCGCAGATCCGCGGCATGTACCCTGGGGATCGCTCGCGCAAGGAGGCGCTGGTCGAGTACGGTTTCCGCCTTCCGTCGGCCTTCGACAATCGCCCCCTGACCTTCGAGGAGTTCACCGCCATGGTGCCGCAGACCCTCTACGTCTCGGCCACGCCGGGGCCGTACGAGCTGGGGCTGGCGGGCGGCCGCCGGGCGGCGCCGGGAAAGCCCTGGGAGGGCGGGGCGGTGGCCGAGCAGATCATCCGGCCCACGGGACTCATGGACCCCAGGATCACCGTCAAGCCCGCCGGCCTTCAGGTGGACGATCTCATGGCCGAGGTGCGCGCCCGCGCCGAGCGCGGAGAGCGCGTGCTCATCACCACGCTGACCAAGCGGATGGCGGAGGACCTGAGCGAGTACTATCAGCAGAACGGGCTCCGGGTGCGCTACCTCCATTCAGACATCGACACGCTGGACCGGGTCGCGGTGATCCGGGAGCTCCGCATGGGAAAGTACGATGCGCTCATCGGCATCAACCTCCTGCGCGAGGGGCTCGATCTGCCCGAGGTCTCGCTGGTCGCCATCCTCGACGCGGACAAGGAGGGCTACCTGCGGTCCGCGACCTCGCTGATCCAGACGGCCGGCCGCGCGGCCCGACACGTCAACGGCGAAGTGATCATGTACGCGGACACGGTGACCGGGTCGATGCGGGAGGCCATAGCCGAGACCGACCGGCGTCGCGTGGTGCAGGCGGCGTACAATCTGGAGCACGGTATCACGCCCGAATCGGTGAAGCGCGGCATGAAGGATCTCCTCGACAGCGTGCCCGAGCGGGACTACTACACGGTCGACGTGCCGAAGGAAACCGAGCCCACCTGGGAGAGCCCCGAGGCTCTCCAGCGCCACATCGCCGAGCTCGAGGGGGCCATGAAGGAAGCGGCGCGGCGGCTCGACTTCGAGCGGGCGGCCGAGCTGCGCGATCGGATCAAGGCGCTCAAGAAGGTCGACCTGGGCGTAGGCTGAGGAGGCGCGAGCCGCCATGATCATCAAATGGACGCTGATCTTTTTCGGGGTGTTCTGCGTGGGGCTCGTCGCGCTCACGAAGCTCATCTCGTTCATGAATCCTCCGCGGCCTGGACGCCCACGGCCGCCGGTGCTCCGCCGGCTCGACCGGATGCTCCGCTGGACCGTCCTCATCCCCGCGGCGATCGGCCTGGCCGTCATCGTGGTGACCCTTTGGCTGGGCGCCTAGCCGCCGTCGACCTCACGCCGAAGCTGGATCAGCTGCCCGACCGGCCGGGCGTCTATCTCTACAAGGACGCCAAGGGCCAGATCATCTACGTGGGCAAGGCGGCCTCGCTCCGGAGTCGCGTGCGCTCCTACTTCCAGGATTCGCGGGCGCGGGATGCCAAGACCGACGCGCTCGTGACGCAGATCCGCGACCTGGAGTTCATCGTCACGTCCAATGAGCTCGAGGCTCTCATCCTCGAGTCCAACCTGGTGAAGCGGCACCGGCCCCGGTACAACATCATCCTCCGCGACGACAAGCACTATCCATTCCTCAAGCTCACCACCAACGAGGAGTACCCGCGCCTCGTGGTGGCCCGGCGTGTGCAGCGGGACGGCGCCGCCTACTTCGGGCCCTTCTATCCGGCCACCGCGATGCGCGAGACGCTCCGGCTGGTCCGCCAGCTTTTCCCGCTCCGGACCTGCCGCATCACCATCGACGGCAAGAAGGCGCGCCCCTGCCTGCAGTACTACATTCACCGGTGCAATGCGCCCTGCGCGGCCCTCGAGACGCGCGAGGGCTATGACCGGACCGTGCGCGAGGTCGAGCGCTTCCTCGAGGGCAAGAACGATGGGCTGGCCCAGGAGCTGACCGTCCAGATGGAAGCGGCGGCGGCCGAGGAGAAGTTCGAGGTGGCGGCACGGCTGCGCGATCGCGTGCAGGCCCTCAACACCGTGCGCGAGCGTCAGAAGATCATCTCGACGGAGGACAGCGACCAGGACATCGTCGGCCTCGTGCGCCAGGGCCACGACGCCTGCGTACAGCTCTTCTTCGTTCGGCGCGGCCGCCTCCTTGGCCGTGAATCTTTCTTCTTCGACCGCCTCACGGAGGAGAGCGAGGGCGAGATCCTCTCGGCCTTCCTCCGGCAGTTCTATGCGCGGGAAGTGGTGCCACCGCTCGAGATCCTCGTCTCCGCGGACGTGCCGGAGGCCGGGCTCACCGTGGAGTGGCTCACCGCCCGGCGGGGCGGGAAGGTGGATGTGCAGGCGCCCCAACGGGGCCGGAAGCGGGAGCTCGTGGCCATGGCGGAGGAGAATGCGGCGCTGGCCTTGCAGAGCCATCTTCTCTCTCGGGGCAACCGGACGCAGGCGGTGCTCGACGAGCTCCAGCGCGCCCTCGGCCTGCCCGAGCCGCCGCATCGCATCGAGGCTTTCGACATCTCGACGTTCCAGGGAGGGGAGACCGTCGCGTCCATGGTTGTCTGGCAGGACGGAGAGATGAAGAAGGACGACTACAAGCGCTACCGGATCCGCACCGTGACCGGCACGGATGACTTCGCGGCCATGCACGAGGTCGTGAGCCGTCGCTACGAGCGCGCGCTCGAGACGGCCGGCGCCCTTCCGGACCTGATCCTGCTCGACGGCGGCCGCGGGCAGCTGGGCGCGGGGCTCAAGGCCCTCGAGGCGCTGGGGCTCGACTACGTCC
>Ga0335070_10006502_pt1 | contig 13761 bp, 9 predicted proteins | sample Lox_Sample_13_FD_206722 | JGI IMG/M metagenome (GOLD analysis project Ga0335070, IMG submission 206722) | Soil microbial communities from Loxahatchee National Wildlife Refuge, Florida, United States - Lox_Sample_1.3 | ecosystem: Environmental > Terrestrial > Soil > Wetlands | place: USA: Florida...
GACTCGCCCACCGATGCGGTGACGGAGAACCCGGGCGAGGGCTATGACACGGTCGAAGTCAACTACGCGCCGGCGGGAACCTATCTTCTGGGTGCCAACCTCGAGCAGCTCATACTCAGTGGAGTCACGGGTACAGAGAAGCTCAATGCGACAGGTAACGCTCTGCCCAACTACCTTCAAGGCAACTCGGGCGACAACGTGCTGGACGGTGGGGGTGGTAACGATGCCATAGACGGGTGGGCTGGTAATGACACGGTGATCGGGGGGCTCGGCAACGACTTCCTACAATCAGATGGAGGCGGGCTCGATACGCTGTCCGGTGGTCCGGGCGATGATACTTATCACATCTACGATCCGAACGACATCATCATCGAGGCGGTCAACTCCGGTAACGACACCGTCCTCACCAACGTAGATTTGGATCTCAGCGTCAAGGCGCCCAACGTCGAGAACCTCTATGCCCTCGACAACTATGACGACAACAATGTTCTCCTGTCCGCGCTGAACCTTAGTTGCGCGGGCAATGCGCTGGACAACCAGATCTTTGGGAATCACGGAGACGACATTCTGCAGGGAGGTAGCGGCAACGATGTTATCCATATGACCTCCTTCGACTTCGATGTCGGCGATTGGCAGGCCGCTGAGCCGGGGGGGGGCGGCATCTGTCCATCTCGGCGGCATCACCATCGATTCCAATGATCAGATCTGGGGCGGGACAACTTCCAGTGACTCGGGCGTGGACACGCTCTACGCCGATGTGGTGGATCTGAACGGCCAGCTGCACGTGCATGGGGTGGAGAACATCACGCTGTACAGCGGCACGGGCAGTGCAGGTGCCAACAGCGTGGACGCGGGCGATATCACCGGGGCCACCAGCCTCACCGTTTCCGATCTCCAGGCGGCCGATGCAACCGATCTGTCCGCGGTGACGGCCGACCTGTCCCTGACCAACCTGGCCGCAGGCGTGAGCGTGGCGGGAAGGGACTTCCACCACGCCCTGAGCATCTCCTTGGCCGCGGATACCGGAGCCGACGTGCAGAACATCGCGCTGCAGGCCTTCTCCGCGGCGCTGACCACCACCAATATCGAGACGGTCAACCTGACCGTCTCGGAGCCAAGCGACGGTGCGGCCACCGACGTTGACATGAGCGCGGCCTCAGGCGTGCAGCACTTGGTGCTCAGCGGCTCGAGCGGCACGCTCAACCTGCACCTGCCCGGCGGGGACCTTGCGTTCCAGGATCTGAACGCGAGGCTGGTGCATATTCTGGACACGGGGCTCAGCTCGTTGAGCCTGAAGCTGGACAATTCAGCCGCGTGGCTGCAGACCGACTCCAGCCTAAGTTCACTTAGCCTGGACACCACCGGCAGCGCCGGCCCCTGCTCCCTCGAGATGAGCCTCTCGGGGGCTTCCTCGGTCAGCGTGACGGGCACCCAGGCGCTGGGTCTGTACGTCCATAATCAGAACGTGGACGCGCACACCATGAGCGCGGACTTGCTGGCCGACGCAGGCGGTAGCAGCACCGCCGTCAATCTGACCGGGGGCACGGGCAACGACAGTCTCGACGGCGGCGATGGCAACGACCGGCTCGATGGCGGCGGGGGTGGGACCGACCGGCTCGCGGGCAACAGCGGCGCCGACATCTTCGTGTTCGACCACGCGCCAACCGGCAGCAACGTGAGCACAATCACCGACCTTGCAACTGGCACCGATCAGCTTGAACTCGACCACAGCGCCTTCGCCGGCCTGAACTGGTCGGGTGCGCCACATACCCTAGCCGCTGGGGAGTTCTTCCAAGGCGATCCCAACGCGATCAGCGGCCAGCATGTGATCTTCGAGCAGGGCTCGGGCAACCTCTACTACGACGCCGATGGTATGGCGGGCGGGGCGCAACTGTTCGCCACTGTTGGCGCCGGCAGCGACGTGCACAACAGCGATATCCACATTGTGTGACGGGGCCGGAACCTCGGCCGGAAGCAGGACACGATGGAACGCCTCCCGCCGAAGCCTCGCGTCACGCGCGGGACGCAACCAAGACACGTGCTCTGCCGACGAGCCCTTTGATGGCGAGCTCTTTGAGGCGATAAAGCCGAGGCAGGCGGTTACCGGGCGGGGCGCTGGTCGACTGTGAACCCGGGCAGCGGTGCTGACGGCGACTCGCTCTACTGGGGCTTGGGCTCGATCCCTGGCCTGTGCGGGAGCGAGAGCCGCCTCATCGTCTCCGTCGCCGGGCAGGTGTTCGCCGCACACGTGGGGTTGCGTGTGATGAGAGGTTCCTCACGCCGCTGTCCGGGCACGACGATGAAGGGAAACCAGAATGGCACTCATCCAGGTTGGCGTTGCGATCCACAAGCCCACCGCCACGACGATGTTGCGGACGATTGGACAGGCCGAGGCGGCGAGAGTCCCTACGGTGTGGCTTACCACCGGCTCGGGTCCGGATGGCTTGACGGTGTTCGCCGCGGCCGCGGCCACCACGCGATCGGTGCGGATGGGCACCGCGATCGTCCCTACCTTCCCGCGGCATCCGCTCGTGGTGGCGCAACAGACCGCCGATATCGCGCAATTGGCGCCCGGGCGGTTCGTGCTGGGCCTCGGCCCCAGCCACGCCACGATCGTGGAAGGCCGTTACGGCATCCCTTACCAGAAACCGCTCAGTCATCTGCGCGAGTTCGTGGCGGTGGTGAAGGGCATGCTCACCGGCGAGCAAACGGATTTCGACGGCAAGCACTTCAGGGTGCACGCCAAGCTCAATTACGGTGCGCAGGTACCCATCATCATCTCGGCGTTGCGCGCGGGCTCCTTCGAGCTAGCCGGCGAGATCTCCGACGGCGCGGTTAGTTGGCTGTGCCCCGCGCCCTATCTGCGTGATGTCGCGCTGCCCGCGCTGGAGCGGGGCGCCGCGCGGCAGGGCAGATCGCGTCCCAAGCTGATCGGCCACGCGTTTCTTGCGCTTACTGCGGATCCTGCCGAGTTGCAGCAGGGCGTCAGCGAATTCCTGCCGCACTACCCGCGCCTGACCAACTATCAGGAGATGTTCGCGGCCGCCGGCTATCCCGAAGCGCGGCAAGGTATCTGGTCGCCCGCCATGCTAGAGGCCGTCGTCGTGCACGGGAGCGAGAATCAATGCGGCAAGAAGCTGGAGGCCTTCATGCGCACCTCCGGTTGCGACGAGATCATCCTGTCCATTATGTTCATCGACGCCGATCGCAACGCCGCCCTGCAGCGGGCGCTGGCGTGGGTGGGGGCGTTGAGTTAGTGCCTGAGACGGTGTCCGGCGTCGGACCGCCTACAGGCGGATCACACGGCGCAAGCCCCCATGAGTCGTCTACGCCCCAGCGTGCGCGATGCGCGGCATCCGCAGCCAGGCAAGGACGATGGCCAGCGCCACCATCGCAACAGCCGCGCCGAAGCCGAACGTCGCGCGCGGCCCGACGTGGTCCCACATCCAGCCGCTGAGGAAGACGCCGGCGGCCCCGCCCGCGCCGAACCCGACACCCGTGTACAGCGCCTGTCCGCGCGAGGCATGCCGCCCCTGGAAAAAATGATGGATCGCGGCCAGCGCGGCCGCGTGGTGGGCCCCGAAGGTCGCCGCGTGCAGCAATTGCGCGCCGGCGGCGACCACCGGGTACTGCGCGGCCCAGCCGATCATAAGAAAGCGCACCACCGCGCAGCCGAGGCTGAACGCAATCACATTTGGAATGGAGAAGCGCCGCAGGATGAAAGGCATCCACAGAAACACCCCGACCTCGGCCACCACACTTAACGCCCACAGCCAGCTCAGGGACGTCTTGGAGTAGCCCAGCTCCACCAGGTGGATCGAGTAGAAGCTGTTGTAGGGCCCGTGCGCAAGCGACATCAGGAAACAGGCCGCGAATAGCGCGACGACCTCGGGGCGGCGCACCACCCGGCCGATCGGCACGTGCTCGCCGTGGTGCGCAGGCATGCGGTCGGACGGCAGCAGCCAGGCCGCGCCCGCCATCAACGCGAACAACATGAGCAGCGCCCAGGGGAGCACGCCCACGCCGCTCCAATCGAACGCGGGACCCAGCGCGAGCACTGCCAGAATGAAGCTGAGCGAACCCCATACCCGTATGCGGCCGTAGTCGCCTAGCCGACCTTTGAGCAGACCGAACGTCGTCGCCTCGACCAGCGGCAGCGCCGCGCACCAGAAGATGTTGAGCGCCAAGAGCACGACGAACAGCCACCAGAAACCGCTACCGAGCAGCAGCCCGGCGCAAGCGACCGTGGCGCCGGCCGTGGTCCAACGCACTAGGTGGCGACGCTCGCCCTGGTGGTCGGCGGCCCAGGCCCACAAGGCGGGGACAAACGAACGTACCACCGGCACCAGCGCGAGCAGCGTCCCGATCTCGAACGAAGCGAAGCCGAGCGACTTGAGGTACAGCCCGAAGAACGGCGCGTACCCGCCCAGCATCAGAAAGTAGGCGAAGTAGAACAGCGACAGCCTAAGGTGCAGCGAGCGTCGGGTCACGTGCACGCGCTCTCCTGGCCGCATCTTGGGCGGCGCGGCCCACTCGGGGCAAGCGGACGATGCGGGCGCCTCATGCGCGAGCGCGCATGCCGATCCCCGCGCGCATCACGCTTCGTCCGGCTGCGGGTTCTCGACTTCGGCGGCCTGCTGCAGCCTTTCCATCAGCTCGGCCGGGGCTTGCCCGGGGATCACTGGTGTGTCGCAGCGTACGTCCGCATTCTGTGCACGATGCCGCAAGGCGTGATCCATCAGCACGATCGCCAGCATCGCCTCGGCGATCGGGGTCGCGCGGATGCCTACGCATGGATCGTGGCGGCCGTGCGTTTCCACGGTGACCGGACGGCCCTGCTTGTCGATCGAGCGGCGCGGCAAGCGGATGCTGGAAGTGGGCTTGATTGCGACGTTGACCACGATGTCCTGGCCGGTCGAAATGCCGCCGAGGATGCCACCGGCATTGTTGCTCAGGAACCCCTCGGGCGCCATCTCGTCGCCGTGCTGGCTGCCGCGCTGGCCCACCGATGCGAAGCCGGCACCGATCTCCACACCCTTCACCGCGTTGATGTTCATCATCGCGTAAGCGATGTCGGCATCGAGCTTGTCGTATACCGGCTCGCCCCACCCTGGCGGCACGCCCTGCGCAACGGCCGTTACCTGTGCGCCGACCGAATCGCCGGAGCGCCGCAGCTCGTCCATGAAGGTCTCCAGGCGCCCCACGGCGTCGGGATCGGCGACGAAGAACGGGTTCGCGTCGACCGCGTCCCAAGTGCGGAACGCCACCTCGATCGGCCCCAGCCGCGAGAGGTAACCGCGGATTCGCACGCCGTAGCGCTGTGCGAGCCACTTCTTCGCGATCGCTCCCGCGGCCACGCGCACCGCGGTTTCACGCGCCGATTGACGCCCACCGCCGCGGAAGTCGCGGATACCGTACTTTTGCGAATAGGTGTAGTCGGCGTGACCCGGCCGGAAAGTGTCGGCGATATTCCCGTAGTCCTTGCTGCGCTGATCCAAGTTGCGGATGACCAGCGCGATGGGCGTGCCGGTAGTGCGGCCCTCGAAGACGCCCGACAGGATCTCGACCGTGTCCGGCTCCTGCCGCTGCGTGACATGCCGGGAAGTGCCCGGACGGCGCCGATCCAACTCGCGTTGGATGTCGGCCTGGGCCAGTTCCAGCCCGGGCGGACAGCCGTCCACCACGCAGCCGATCGCCGGGCCGTGGCTCTCGCCGAACGAAGTGACGCAGTACAGTCTGCCGAGTGTGTTGCCGGACATAGCGCGGCGCGGGGTCAAGCCCACGCGCCTTTAAAGTTCAGAGGCTTACGTCAGTTTAGCATAGCGCCTGCGCTCAAGAATCGGTCCCCGGGGCCGATGTTTCCGATCGTCTGACCCGCCCAGCATGAGCGACCCCCAACCGTACTTCCTGACCGTACAGAGCCTGCCTGCGCTGGCCTGGCTTGACACGCCCATCTGGGTGTTCGATCTCGAAAACTGCCGGATGGTGTGGGCCAATCCGGCAGGGCTGGCGTTCTGGCACGCCGACAGCCTCGAGGAGTTCCGCAGCCGCGACTTCTCCGAGATGAGCGAGGTCACGCGCGCCCGCCTGCTCGCGCAGATGGAGCTGCTCCGCCGCGGGGAATCGACCAGCATGGCTTGGACGTCGTATCCAAAGGGGCATCCGGTCACCTACCGCGTCAAGCGCACCGGCATCCTGCTCTCCGACGGCAGGCTGGCGATGCTCGCCGAGGCCGGCCCGCTGGAGGGCGACGCACTGCCGCCGTCGACGCGCCGCGACCTGGAAGTCCTGCAGCACGCCAGCTCGAAGATCTCCCTGCACCGCAGCGACGGTGTGGCGATCGTGCGCAACTCCGCCGCCATCGCCGAATTCGGCCCAGTGGACGAGGCCGCCGGGAACGACGATCTTGCCGCGCAAGTGGGCGGCCCCGACCAGGCCCGCTGCATCCGCGATACGGTGGCTGCGGGGCTGGTCTTCACCGGCCGGGTGCAGGTGCGCTCCGGAGGCGCGCAGCGATGGTACGAGATCTCCGCGAGGCCAATGCGCGACCCGGTCACCGGGGCCACTTGCATCCTGCTCAACGCCCAGGACGTCACGGCCACCCAGCAAGCCGAAGCTCGCCTCGCGCTGGAAAACGCCATGCTCTCGGAGATCTCGGCAGATCTGTCGCTCGACGACTCGCTGTCCGCGGTGGTCCAAGCAGTGGAGCAGGCCAGCCCGGGCATGCTCTGTTCGGTGCTGCTGGTCGACAGCGACGGCAAGCACCTGCGCAGCGGCGCGGCGCCCAACCTACCGGCCGAGTACACCGCGTTCGTCGATGGGATCGAGATCGGCCCGCAAGTCGGCTCGTGCGGGACGGCGGCGTTCACCGGGCAGCTGGTCGTGGTCGGGGATATCGCCAGCGATCCCAAGTGGGTCGCCTTCCGGGACGTTGCGCTGCGCCACGGGTTGCAGGCCTGCTGGTCGGTGCCGATCACCGGGACCAACGGGCGGGTGCTCGGCACCTTCGCCGCGTACTATCGTGCGCCGCGCACGCCTGCGGCGCACGAGCTGCAGCTGATGGACACCGCCACCCGGCTGGCGGGAATCGCAATCGAACGAGCGCGCGCGCAGGAAGCGCTGGAGCGCCGCGAGCGCGAACTGCGCACGGTGATGGACTCCGTGCCGGCGATGATCTGCTACGCGGACCCGGACGCGCGCTTCGTCTACATCAACCGGCGCTATGCCGACTGGCTGGGCTTCCCGCGCGAGTCGCTGATCGGACGCCCGGTGCGCGAGGTGGTCGACCCGGAGACTTTCCGGGTGATGCAACCGCATATCGCCCAGGTGCTCTCCGGCGCCGAGGTCCGCTACGAGCGATGCCAGTACGGGCGCGACGGGCGGCAATACGATTTCGACGTCCAGTACCTGCCGCACTTCGACGCGGCCGGCAGCGTGTGCGGTTACTTCGTGATGCTCAACGATGTCACCGCGCGCAAGCAGGACGAAGAGCTGCTCTACTTCCTCGCCAACCACGACCAGCTTACCGCCCTGCCGAACCGCAACCTGTTCGCAGAGCACCTCAGCCGCGCGGTCACGCAGGCGACGCGGCAGGGCGAGAAAGTGGCCGTGCTGTTCCTCGACCTGGACCGCTTCAAGAACGTCAACGATACGCTGGGCCACAGCACCGGCGATGTGCTGCTGCAACAGGTGGCCGGACGGTTGCGCGAGAGCCTGCGGCAAAGCGATCTGGTGGCGCGCCTGGGCGGCGACGAGTACACCGTGTTGTTGCAGCCGCTCGCCGAGGTGCAGGAGGCGGCGGTCTGCGCGCAGAAGCTGATCGACGCGCTGGCTGCGCCGATCGAGGTCGAAGGTCACGAGCTGTTCGTGACTTGCAGCGTCGGCATCAGCATCTTCCCCGACGACGCCAAGGACGCGGCAACACTGCTCAAGAACGCCGACAGCGCCATGTACCGCGCAAAGGAGCTGGGCAAGAATACCTTCCAGTTCTTCTCTGACGAAGCCGCCGCCCACAGCTTCGAGCACCTGATGCTCGAAACCAACTTGCGGCGGGCACTCGAGCGCGAGGAGTTCGTGCTCCACTTCCAGCCGATCGTCGATCTGCGCCTGCAGCGGGTCACCGGGATGGAGTCCCTGGTGCGCTGGCAGCACCCCGACCTGGGCATGGTGTCGCCCGCGCGCTTCGTCCCGCTGGCTGAGGAGACCGGGCTGATCCTGCCGATCGGCGCCTGGGTGCTGGAGCAGGCCTGCTACCATACGCGCGCGTTGCAGGAGCAGGGCTTCGCGGACCTCCACGTTGCCGTGAACCTGTCGCCGAAGCAGTTCCGGCAGAAGAACCTGGTGCGATCGATCGCCGACATTCTGGCTCGCACCGGGCTCGACCCGCGCTTCCTGGAGCTGGAGGTCACCGAAAGCAGCGTCATGGAGCACGCCGATATCACCATCCGCACGCTCCACGAGCTGAAGTCGATGGGCATCCACCTGTCAATCGACGACTTCGGCACCGGCTACTCGTCGCTGTCCTACCTGAAGCGCTTCCCGATCGATTCGCTCAAGGTGGATCAGAGCTTCGTGCGCGACATCCCCGGCGACCCGGAGGATGCGGCCATCGCCAGCGCGGTCATCGCGCTCGGCCACAGCCTGCGCCTGACCATCGTGGCCGAGGGCGTGGAAACCTCCGAGCAGCTCACCTTCATGCGCGAGCGCGGCTGCCATCGCGTGCAGGGCTACTACTTCTCCCGCCCGATGCCGGTAGCGGAGCTGCCCGGCTATCTCGCCGGGTCCGGGGCGAAGGGCCGGCTGGCGGCGTAAGCGCAAAGGCGCCTTGCGCCTGGATTCATGCGGTACACTTGCCGCATGCGGCAATACCTCGACCTGATGCGGCGCGTGCTGGAGGAAGGCGCGCGCAAGAGCGACCGCACCGGCACTGGCACGCTGAGCTTGTTCGGCGCGCAGATGCGGTTCGACCTCGCACAGGGCTTTCCGCTGGTCACCACCAAGAAGCTGCACGTCAAGTCCATCGTCCACGAGTTGCTGTGGTTCCTGATGGGCGAAACCAACGTGCGCTACCTGCGCGAGAACGGGGTAACCATCTGGGACGAATGGGCCGACGAGAATGGCGAGCTCGGGCCGGTGTACGGTTATCAGTGGCGCTCGTGGCCTGCCCCCGGCGGCCGGCACATCGACCAGATCAGCCAAGTGCTGGCGGAGATCAAACGCAACCCCGATTCGCGCCGGCTGATCGTTTCGGCGTGGAATGTCGCCGACATCCCGAGGATGCACTTGGCGCCGTGCCACGCGTTCTTCCAGTTCTACGTGGCGCAGGGCCGCCTGTCGTGCCAGATGTATCAACGCAGCGCGGATTTCTTCCTCGGCGTGCCGTTCAACATCGCCTCGTACGCGCTGCTCACCCTGATGGTCGCCCAGGTGTGCGGGCTCAAGCCGGGCGAGTTCGTGCACACGCTCGGCGACACGCACCTGTATCTCAATCACCTGGACCAGGCCCGCGATCAGCTCGCGCGGGAACCGCGCCCGCTGCCGGTCATGCGACTGAACCCGCAAGTGAAGGATCTGTTCGCCTTCCGTTACGAGGACTTCGCCCTGGAAGGCTACGACCCGTATCCGGCGATCAAGGCGCCGGTCGCGGTATAGCGCGCGCTTGACTCGGCCTGCTCACGCACGGCCCCGTATCTCGATACTGGCGGCCGTTGCCGCTAACGGGGTGATCGGCAGGCGCGGCCAGCTGCCGTGGCACCTGCCGGAGGACCTGAAACGCTTCAAGGCGCTCACCATGGGGCATCACATCGTCATGGGGCGCAAGACGTGCGAGTCGATCGGGCGCCTGCTGCCCGGGCGAACATCGGTCGTCGTCACGCGCAGCCGCGACCAACCGATTGCCGGCGCCATCCTGGCATCGTCGCTCGCCGACGCGGTATCGAAGTGCGCAGGTGACGACGAGGTATTCGTTATCGGCGGAGCACAGATCTACCAGGCAGCGCTGCCTATCGCCGACCGCTTGTACCTCACGCTGATCCAGGCCGAAGTCCAGGGCGACACCTACTTCCCGGCGTGGGACGCGCAAGAGTGGGCGCTGCACAGCTGCGAAGCGCTTTCGCCGGAGCCCGCCTCGGGTGCGCCAGTGCAGTATCGGGTCTACGAGCGCAAGCGCACGGCGGACGCCGCGACGCGCTGACTCAAACTCTGCGCAGGTGGCGAGCCGGGTCTCGCACCGGCTCGGATACAAGGCTTGGAACCAGCCTCACCCAGGGCTATTTCAGGCTGGTCTGCCGCAGCGCTGCAGCGCCGTAAGCGCTGAACGGGCCTCCAGCTGCCGGCGTGGCATTGATCGTGTAGGCGGCGCCGAAGCGCACCGCGTCCGTCCCGAATGGCCGTCCGAGGCCGTTGACGCTGCACGTCCCCACCGTACAGCTGCCCCCGAAGTAAAGCGGGCCGTCGAAGCTTCCCGCCAGCTGGGCTTGGTACTGCTGTGCCTTGAGCGTCATGGCCATCGTGCCGGTGGCATTGTTCTGCCCAAAATCGACAGAGAGGACAAAACTGTCCAGCTTGCCGACCACTGCCCCGGTGGCACTGTCCGTCGGCAGCGTCGCACCGAGCAGCGCGTAGGTCGCCACGCGTCTGGCGGTCACGAGATCGGAGAGGTTCGACACTGGAAGACCCACTGCGTAGTGCACAGGAGCGAGGGTAGAGGACTCAACGAACTGCCCCCAACCGATCACGCCATCGTTGCCGAACTGGGTGGTTGGGGCAGCGGGGAGAACGCCAGCCAAACTGATAACCGCACCGCTCGCATCGAATACGACCTGAGAACTGGTGAATCCATTGGTCAAGGCGGAATAGTAAGGAGAGGACGAGTTGTAGGCGTAGACACCGTCGAGCAACGGGGCTCCGGTTATAGGAGTTACAGGGGGGCTTGAGAGCGAGCCGGAGCTCAGAGAGCGCGGCACGCCTGCTGGCGTTACCACGTCTCCAGCTGCGAAGGGCTGAAAAGGAAAGACCTTTGTCGCGTCGTTGGCGCTCTGGAACCGCCCTCCGGGGACATCGCCCGGCTGTTGCGGTGGCAAGTCCGTCTTCTTGTACGTCAGCGTCGGCTTGATCTCGGGCGACGGGATGAAGAACGATTCGCCGCTGGTGAAGTTCCCGCAGCCGCCGGCGTTGCAGGCTTGCACTTCGCCTTCACCCACGCTGCCGGTGATGCTGTTGGTGTAGGCGATGGCGTACTCGGTGCCGCGGATGCCGATGGTGGCCACCGAGGTGTTGACCTGGTAGGCCTTCCGATTGGTGCGCCCGACCAAGCCAGTGATGGTACGCAGGCCGCCTTTGAGGAGGCTGAATACGCCGCGCTCCGTGCCGTCGGTCTTGCCGTCGAATCGGTAATCGTCGATGCGAAACTCGGAGCCAGGCTGAAGGGAGACGTACGCGCCGTCGCTGAAGCGCAGCTGCACGCGGCCGCTGTTGGTCAGGACGGTGTCACCGGAGTTGACCTCGGCGCCCTTGGTCAGCGGCGCCGCCACTGCGCCGGGCCGTGCCAGTTGTGCGTCGCCGATCGTGAACTCGACGTGCGCCGCGGGCGCCGCTAGCAGCGGAAGCGGAACCGCCGCCGCCAGCGCCACCAGCAGCGTGCCGCGAAGCAACGGCGGGGCAGATGGCTCGCTCATGGTTGCCTCCTCACGCTACCAGTCGTGCCGCATCGACACGAACACCTGCAGCCGATTGAACTGATTGATGTCCAGGTTGGACTCGTTGTCCGTGTAGGTGACCTGTGGGGACAGCTGCCATTCGTGCGGAATAAGGTAGCTCACTCCCAGACCGGCGCTGTACTGGTTGTCCTGACGTACCTTCAGGAACGACGGATCCGTTCCATTGTACCGGCGGTTCTCGTACGCAGCCGAAAAGAACATCAGCCACTTCTGGGACAGAACCTTCTGGCCGCCAAACCGCACGCCGAGCGGTCTGTGCCCCAGATAGTCGAATACGCTGTCCTTGGTGCGCTCGTCCCCGCCATATACCCCGACGTAGACTACGGGATCGCCGGCGCGGAACGCGTGGGCATAGCCCAGCCCGGCGATGTAGCGGTCGGCGTCGCGCGGGCGCTGCGTCGGATATTCCAAAGAGGAGTACTGAACATACGCGGTCAGCTGACTGCGCGCATTGAAGTCGTGCGTCCACTGGACGGTCCCGCCCAAGGCGTTGCGGAAGCTTCCCGGGTAGGCCGGGTCGTCGAGCCGGAACATGTTGCCCTGGGCCACAGCGGTGATCGTCTCGCGGCCGAAGCGGGTAGCCAGGCCTAGGTAGCCGTCCAGGAATCCGGTATCGAGGTTGTCGCGGGTGAAGTCGGTGCGCTGGTTGATAGTGAGGCCGCCTACGACGGCCCAGCTCTTGCTCAGCGGGTTGCGGAGATTCGTGCCCGCGGTGGCGGAGAAGAACCCATCGTCGAGCCTGCGCGAGGCCGGCGAGAGCGTGAATAGCAGCCCGCCGAACGCCGGCACCGCCACCGTCTGCACCGAGGTCGCGCTGTTGACGTTGCTGTCGTAGCCCGTAGCGAACTCGAGGAAGAAGCGCGCACTGGCTTTCTCGGTCTCGCCGATCTTGTTGATCGCGTCCAGGTAGCGGTCGATGGTCGCGCTCACCTCGGGCGGGATCTCCTGCTTCTTGACGTTCTCGAACTCGCGCTTGGCGGTGTCGGTTTCCTTCAGGTTGAAGTACGCGCGCGCAATCTGTGCCCGCGCCGGACCGTTGTTGGGTTGCACCGCGAGCACCCGCTCGAGCGCGAACACCGCTTCGGTGTTCTTGCCCAGATCCAGGGCCGCACTGCCCAGCAGGAAGTCATACTCGGGGTCGCCGGCGCGCTCCGATTGCAACGGTGCGAGCATGTCGTAGGCTGCTCGCGCATTGCCTCCATCCAGCTGCGTCTTGGCGTCGAGCAGCAACCGATCCGCGGCGTGCGCGCAGAGGCAGCCACACAGCAGCAGCACAGCGAGCGCAGCGGCCAGAGCCGGCTTGCGAGTCGACATCCTGAATTCCCTTGTCGTGGAGCACCTGCGGTTGCGCGGCGTGCTGACTGAGCGCGCACAACCCAGGAGACACCGAGCCCGCTCGAATATCGGTCAGGAAGAGTTGAAGCTTTAGCGCAGCTTCGCGCTCCGGGCGTCTGAAGAGCGTTAGCTGGACGCCCGAGCGTCCATTGCAGGTTGCAGTCCCGGTGCCAACGGGAACGACGCGATGCCGATTCGAAAAAAAACGGCGGGATCGTCTCCGATCCCGCCGCCCGATCCCAGCTGCTGCGCGGCTCAGCGCGTTACGAAGCGCACCTGCGGCAGCGGAAAGCCGTTGAAGTTGCTGGCATAGGCCGTCGTGTAGGCGCCGGCATTGGGCAGGTACACGAAGTCATCGGCCTGCAGGTTGTCCGGTAGCAGCTGATCGCGCATCACCACGTCCACGGAATCGCAGGTGGGGCCCGCGACGTGCCACGGCACGAGCGGCCCGTCCCGGTCCGTGAGCACCTCGTACTGCAGCCCGTCGGAGGTTTCCAACAGTCCGCCGAACATCCCGGTGTCCAGGTAGAGCCAGCGCTTGCCGCCTCGGCGCGCAGTGCCCACCACGCGGCACACGAAGTATGCGGAGTCCGAGACCAGGTAGCGGCCGGGCTCGGCGACGACATCGACGTCCGCCCCAAAGCGCTCCAGCGCCTCATTGACCACGGCGCCAATGATCTCGATGGACGGGATCGGTTTGGTCAAGCGC
>Ga0335070_10006503_pt1 | contig 13760 bp, 7 predicted proteins | sample Lox_Sample_13_FD_206722 | JGI IMG/M metagenome (GOLD analysis project Ga0335070, IMG submission 206722) | Soil microbial communities from Loxahatchee National Wildlife Refuge, Florida, United States - Lox_Sample_1.3 | ecosystem: Environmental > Terrestrial > Soil > Wetlands | place: USA: Florida...
CAGGCTGCAGCTTGAGGTCTTTCGAAATCCGGACGCGGCGGCGGCGTGGTCGGTTTGGCAACTCGACCTTGGTCCGGGATTGTGCAGTGCAGTAGCAGTTGAGGCGCAAGAGTGTGCAGTTCGGGTAGGGCGATGGGTTCCGGAGGGCAGTTACCTTCAGCCGGAGGAAAGATGAAAGCAAGGACGGGTTTTGGGTTATGCCTGCTGTCGATCATGATGGGGGCTGTGAAGAGACCGTCAGTCGCGGCCGACAGCGTGTGGCCCACGGCGCGCAACGCCGACGTTGCAACTCCAGCCGCTGTCATGAAGGCATCTTACGAAGCCATTTCCGGACCTCCCGGTCAGAACCTGAATCTCGACCGATTTCGTTCGCTCTTTGTGCCGCAGGCCCAGCTCATCAGCGTGAGCCGCAAGGACGGCGCCGCAACAACGCATACGATGACCATCAAAGAGTTCGCGGAAATGGCTAACGGGCTGATCGGTCGCGATGGACACATCGAACATGAGATTGCCGAACGGGTTGAGACTTATGGAAACATCGCGGAGATCTGGAGCTCGTTCGAATCCCGGCGAACACCCCAAGATCCTCACGTGGTTCGCGGAATCAACAGTATCCAGTTGATGAATGATGGCAAACGCTGGTGGATTACCAGCGCCGAGTGGCAACACGAAACACCTGACCTCCCTCTTCCTGCTAAGTATCTGAGTGATAGGCGTTAAAACCAGAGACTAGGGTTGATCGAATAACTCGCTGCGATCAAGCCGCTCGCCTTTGAAGACGACCAGCGATATGCGTTCGATGGCGGAGAAGTCTTCCAGCGGATTGCCATCGACGACGACCAAGTCCGCGTCATGACCACGCTGAATGGAACCGATGGAATTTTCTTGCCTCAGCAGACGGGCGGCGTTCGCGGTGGCAGCTTTCAAGGCAACATTGGCGGGAATTCCAGATTGCACCCACAGCTCAACTTCGCGTTGCACGGTCGGGCCGTGAAGGACCAGAAAGTTCCCGGCGTCACTTCCAGTGACTAAGGGAACTCCGTGCTGAAAGGCGCGAACGAGGTTGTCACGGGCGACCGCGATGTCGATTGGGTACTGCGAAACTGCCGTGCGTATTTTGTCCGACTCACTTGAGGCAAGCCATCGTTCGGTGTCTTGAAGCAGGTCAGTCGGGCCAACCTGCTGCACCAGGGAACGCTTCAACAGATCAGCCTTGCCGGCCGCGAAATCCTTAAACGCCTCGCCAACACTAAGGGTCGGATCGTAGAACGTGCTGCGACGAGCCATCTGTTCAAAGACATCGTCAGGAATCGGCTGCTGGAAAGATCCGTGTTCAATGGAATCCGCGCCGGCTGTGATGGCATCCTCAACGTCGCGGGCGTTTCCGGTGTGAACCGCAAGGGGGAGCTGATCTTTGTGAGACTCATCCGCCACAGCATTAAAAATTGCGGTATCCATGCGGTTGAAGACGCGGCCGCCTGCGCCGGCTTCAAGAACGGCCTTGATGCAATCGATGTCGCGTGCTTTGAGGTCGTCGACTTGATGGCGGGCCTCGTCTGCGGAACTCGGAGTACGAGTGAACTGTTCCTCTGCTTTCTCGCGCAGGCCCTGAGGCATGTCTTTGAAATACTCTGTACCGTGGCCGCCCTTGGCAGTAAAGAGAGGCCCGCAGGTAAGCAGCTGAGCTCCGAGATATTGGCCGCTGTTCACCTCGCCGCGCACTTTCAGGACGGAGTCGACGGCATCCCCGACGCTTCGTACTGTGGTTACGCCGCTGTAAAGATATGCGGCGAGAGCACGGGTCATGCTCTTCTCGGGATCGTAGGCCTGCGAGTCGGGAGAGAAGCCCCCGGAAGCGCCTAAGTGAACGTGCACGTCGATCAGACCGGGGAGGATAGTCTTCCCGGCGGCCTCTACGACCTCTGCCTTTAAACCTCTCGCATCAGGGCCCAGGCCTTCGAAAACGCCGGCGATCTTTCCGCCGCGAATGAGGACCGTTCCTTCTTCGATCACCGTGCCATCGCCGACGAAGATTCTCGCTCCGCGGATGACGAACGTGTCATTGCGCGCAAGCTGGCGATGAAGGACCTTGGTTTTCTCTACATTCTTTTGCGAATGGATTTGCCAGATTCCCAGGCAAACAAACGGGGCCAGCACGGCGGCCAGCCACAACTTAGCTGAGTTGCGGATCTTTTCTTCTTTCTCCCAGCGAAAGAGCTTGTAGGCGATGAACAGGCCTACGGCGGTCGTGAGCAGCAGAGCGAAAATCGCCTGTAGGTTGTCGCCGATGCCTTCATTGCGCAGGAGCATGGCCTGCACACCTGTGACGAGGTATGTCGCAGGGAGAAACTGTGTGATCGCCAAGAGCCACGGTGGAAACATGGCCAGCGGAAAAGTGGCACCGCTGAGGAACAACATCGGCAGGTACAGAAGCTGGACCAGGATCTGGCTCTCCTGCATGGAGTTCGCCACGGCGGCCAGAATCAGGCCAATGGCCCGGAAACCAATGATGCCAACGCTCACCAGCACCACGATCGGCAGAAAACTCGGCGGCCATGGCATGCCGTAAACAGTGTGCGCGAGGCCGATCAAGATGACCCAGCCGGTAACCAGCGATGCCACGAGGAGAGGCGCCGGCGAGATCGGCGTGACCTTGTAGCGGCGCAGGATATTCATTTCGCGTTCTTGCACCGCCCTCATGCCGGCACCGAATAGACCGTTGCCCAGAATTCCAATGATCAAGACCATGGCAATTACGACGGTCATGGCTGAGCCGCGTTCTGCATGCAAGGCCTGGGCAAAGACGAAGAAGAACACCAGCGGAAAAAGATAGTTAAAGAAAATGACAGACTTTTGCCGCAAGGCTAGCTTGATGTCGAGCGCGATGAGGGCTTTGTAGGGTTTCATTCGCGCAGGCTCTTTCCCGTCAGCTCGATGAACACGTCTTCCAACGTGGGTTGCTTCAGGTGAACGTCGGTGAGTTCGAATCCTCGTTGATCGATCCATTTCACGAGGTCTACCAATGTTGCTGCGGCGCGGCGGGATTGCACTGTCAAGGTATGCCGCGTGGGATCGAGAGCACTCCCGGTGCTTTCCGGCCACGCGGGAATATCAGAGGGAAATTCGGTGGCGCAGGTGACGGAGATACTGGAGGCGCTACGGCTGTTCTGACGCAAGCGATTGGGCGTGTCGAGAGCGATGATGCGTCCCTCATCGACGATTGCGACCCGATCGCAAAGGCGGTCGGCCTCCTCGATGTAGTGGGTCGTTATCAGGATGGTACGGCTTTCTTTTTTCAACTGCTCAAGCAAAGAATGAATTTCCGCGCGGACCTGCGGGTCGAGTCCGGTCGTCGGCTCATCAAGGAAAATCAACTGGGGGTCGTTAATCAGGGCAAGGGCCAGAGCCAGGCGCTGTTTCTGGCCTCCGGAAAGCGTTCCGTAAAAAGCTTCGCGTTTTTCTTCCAGTTGCAGACGCTTGAGGAGCTGCGGAATGTCAGTGTTGCGCGTGTAGAAAGATGAGAAAACCTGCATTGCCTCGCTGACACGAATCTTTTCCGGAAGGTTGGTGGCCTGCAGACAGACCCCGATCCGGTCTTTCAGTTGCTGCCTTTGTAACTCTGGGTCGAAACCGAGCACCGCGACTTGACCGCCGCTGCGCGGACGTAAGCCTTCCAGGATTTCGACAGTGGTAGTCTTGCCTGCCCCGTTGGGCCCTAGTAATCCGAAGAACTCGCCCGGCTGGATTTCGAAATCTATGGCTTTGACTGCCTGTACATCGCCGTAGGATTTTCTCAAACCTGAGACAGTGATGGCTGGGGCGATCGAATTCATGCGAGCCAGTAGCCTACAAAAGACATGGCCGGGAGTCAAAAGCATCAATGCGCATCACATAACGTCGCTAACACTCGTTTGGAAACTACGTCCAATAGGAGTAGATTGTCCTATTCCCAGACTTTGTGGTTTTCACCCTACAGGAGCCTGCTTCATGCGCAATTGGCTGGCGATTCTAGTGGCTGTTTTGTGTCTCAACTTCCCTGCTCTCTCTCAGACCGCTGAAGAATTAGTAAACAAGAATATAGAAGCGAAGGGCGGAATGGAAAAAATCCAGGCGCTTAAGACGCTTCGTATCACGGGACGCGTGATCTTGCCGGGTGGCCTGACTGCCGGAACTGGCCAGGAGAACAAGCGGCCCAACCTGGTGCGTGAGACTTTTTCCCTTCAAGGGATGACCGCAATCCAGGCCTATGACGGCACAACAGGGTGGCAGATCCAGCCATTCGGCGGCAAGAAAGACCCGGAATTGATGGGCGAGGATGACCTGCGCGACCTGAGGCTCGACGCTGACTTTGATGGCCCGCTGGTCAATTACAAGGAAAAGGGCAACACGGTGGAGTACATGGGCCACGACATTGTTGATGGCGACGACGCGCTCAGGCTGAAGGTCAAACTGCAAGACGGGGACATCATTTATTACTTCCTCGATCCTGACACTTATCTCGAAATCCGCAAAGAGGTGCAGGAGTTCATTCGCGGCTCGGTCAAAGAAACCGCGAGCGAAATGGGATCGTACAAGCCGGTGAATGGCGTAATGTTCCCGTTCTCGATCGCGTCGGGACCGAAAAACGATCCCACTTCCTGGCAAACGTTAAGCATCGACAAGATAGAAGCAAACCTGCCGCTGGAAGATTCCGATTTCGCTTTGCCGGCGTCATTGAAGAAATAAACACTGCATCGCAGTCGCTCCATGACTCATTCGACAAATCAATTCAAAGGGACACCGTCCATGACTCGCGCTTATCTTCGCAGTTCACTTGTTTGCTGCGCCGCATTCTCATTCCTTATTTGTCTCCAAGCGTTCTCTCAAGACAAGCCGGTCAAATTCGATTCTGCGACGGTTTCGGGGCTGCCAGCCCGCAACATTGGCTCGGCTGCCATGAGCGGCCGCATTGCGGCGGTTGATGCTGTCGATGTTGACGGCCGCATTACCGTCTTTGTGGGCGCGGCGAGTGGCGGCGTGTGGAAGTCCGTCAATGGTGGAACGACTTTCAAACCGGTGTTTGACAAGCAAGCGGTGCAGTCGATCGGCGCGGTGGCCATCGACCGGAGCAATCCCCACACGATCTGGGCCGGGACGGGCGAAGCATGGGTGCGCAACAGCGTTTCCGTGGGTGACGGGATCTACAAGTCGACGGATGGCGGCGAGAACTGGACGAATATGGGATTGAAGGACTCGGAGCACATCGCGAAGATCCTGATCGATCCGCGCGACAGCAACACTGTGGTGGCATGCGCAACCGGCCATTTGTGGAATGACAACGACGAGCGCGGAGTGTTCAAGACGACCGACGGCGGAAAAACCTGGAAAAAAGTTTTGGCGGGCGCGAATGCTTCAACCGGATGCGGGATGCTGGCCAGCAGTCCCGAGGCGCCTGGAGTCATTTTCGCCGGCATGTGGGATTTCCGGCGACTGGGTTGGACATTCCGGTCCGGCGGACCCGGAAGCGGCATGTACAAGTCAACCGACGGCGGCGATCACTGGTCTGAACTGAGCGACAGTACTAGCAAAAGCCTGCCCGCGAAACCTTGGGGGCGAATCGCGCTGGCCGTAGCACCGGCGAAACCGCAGACCGTCTACGCGATGATCGAGTCGAAGAAGAGCGCACTGTTTCGCTCTGACGACGGCGGGGCTACGTGGACCAAGCTGGATTCCAGCCGGTTCCTGGTGTGGCGTCCTTTTTACTTCGCAAACCTGATTGTCGATCCCAAGAATGAGAACAAGCTGTTCAAGCCCGATGGTCCGCTGCTTTTGAGTGTGAATGGCGGCAAGAGTTTTAGTTCCGTCGCCAACGCGCACGGTGATTTTCACGACATATGGATCAATCCCAAGAATCCGAACATGGTTTTTGCCACGGATGACGGAGGATTGTGGTGGAGTGAAGACGGCGGTACGCGCTGGAAGCACCAGCTCAATCTGCCAATTTCGCAGTTCTACCATGTGAGCACCGACAACTCGAACCCGTATCACGTCTACGGCGGCCTGCAGGACAACAGCGTGTGGGTGGGGGATTCGTCTTATCCGGGCGGAATCGCAAACGCCCAATGGGAAAACCTGTATAACGGTGACGGATTCTGGGCTTACGAGGATCCGGCGGATTCAAACTACATCTACGCCGAATCGCAGGGCGGGGAGATTGGGCGCGTGAATCGGCACACGCTCGAGACCCGGTCGATCAAGCCATTCCCCAATTACAACGAGAAAAAGCTACGTTTCAATTGGAATACTCCGATTGCGCTCAGCCCGAATGAAAAAGGGACTATTTACCTGGGCGGGCAATTCCTGTTCCGGTCGCGTGACCACGGGCAAACGTGGGAGCGCATATCGCCCGACTTGACCACCAACGATCCTGAGAAGCAGAAACAGGAAGAATCAGGGGGCGTGACGGTCGATAACTCGTCGGCTGAGATGCACACGACCATCTATTCAATATCCGAGTCGCCGAAGAATGGGCAGATCATCTGGGTCGGAACCGACGATGGTAATGTGCAGATCACTCGCGATGGCGCCAAGACATGGACGAATGTCGTCAGCAATATTCCTGGGCTTCCTAAAGCTTCCTGGGTGTCGACCGTAGCCGCGAGCCGTTACGATGAAGCGACGGCGTATGCGACGTTTGATCGCCACACCTTTGGCGATATCAAACCATACGTGTACAAGACAACCGATTATGGAAAAACATGGGTTTCGCTCAATCCTCAGGAAAACGGCGTGCTTGGCTATGCCCACGTCATTACTGAAGACACGGTTGATCCGAAGCTGCTTTTCCTGGGGACGGAGTTTGGATTATGGATTTCCTGCGACGGTGGCGAACACTGGGCGCAGTACAAGGGTAGCGATTTTCCGGCGGTCGCGGTTCGTGACATCGTCGTTCAGGCGCGAGAGTCAGACCTCGTGTTGGCTACGCATGGACGCGGCATCTGGGTTATCGATGACATCTCTCCGTTACGCTCGTTGACACCTGACCTGATGACCAAGGAAGCGGCTTTGATCCAAGGGCCTCCTGCGGTGCAATACGTCAACGCCAGCGGCGGATGGGCATACGGAGATGAGGCATTCATCGGGCCAAGCCGGCCGACCGATGCGTTCATCGACTATTACCAGAAGAGCCGCCATATTTTCGGCGATCTGAAGATCGAGATTTTTGATTCCACGGGAAAGCTCGTCGATACGGTTCCCAGCAGCAAGCATCGCGGCCTCAACCGCGCCACGTGGTCAATGCAGATGAAGCCGCCGATCGTTCCTCCAGCGGCAGCCCTCATGTTTAGCGCTGCGCAGGGACCGCACGTCCTGCCCGGCACCTACACGGTCAAAATGACCAAGGGAGATCAGACCTACACTGAAACGCTGCAAGTGGTACTGGATCCGCGGGCGAGCTACAACCTTGAAGACCGCAAAGCGCAGTTCGACTTGGCGATGAAACTCATCGGGACGATGGGACACATGAGCTATGCGGTGAGCGCGATGGAAAGCGTGCGGGACGCGGCAACGGCGGATGCATCAAAGCTTGCGGCGAACGATCCGCTACGAACTCGGCTGCAGCAACTGGCAACAAAGTGCGATGACTTCCGCTCGCGGATCGTTGCAACCAAGGAAGGCGGCGGAATCACTGGCGAGGAACGCATCCGTGAACATCTGGGCGAAGTTTATGGGGATGTAAACCGGTATGATGGCCGGCCAACGGATTATCAGGCTGCGCGCGCCGACTCGCTGGCCCACGAACTCGAAGATGTGATTACTGATTTCCGAAAGGCGACATCTACCGAACTGCCGGCAGTGAACCCTGCCTTGCAGAAAAAGAAGCTGCCAGCGATCGCGGTGCCGAGCGAGGATGATTGGCAGAAGGCACATCAGTCCGGGCCGGCCGCCAGCGGTGCTGGAGCCGGACCGGAAACGGATTAGTGTTACGGTTCTGAGCGAACGGTCTGGGCGTCGCGCGCCGCGCCACCGCGGCTCTCAAGCCACGACGCGAGGCGCGGTGCCTGCGCCGTCTTCAATGCGATGCAGTTGTGGATTCCTTCCATCGATTGCTTGAAGGTGCGCTTCGCAGCCTCAGACGGATGCGCGGTGAAGAACGATTGCGCTTCGTCACGCATGGTCGCGTCGCAGAAGTAACCGGCCCCGTGTTGGAGGTAGGCGCTGGCAAACGGACCGCCAGCTTTCTCTACATCAGACCAATTGGTGCGGACGAAATCCCACGCGGTCTTCTGCGCTGAGGGCCGTGCCATTTCTCTTACGATCAAGCCTAATGCGTCCTGCGATCTAACCTCAGGCGATACGGCGAATTGCAAGGTGCGCTCTACAAGCTGGGGATCGGAAAATTCCGGCAAAGTGTAGAAATACCGGTAGTAATCTTCCGGCGATTTGGCACTCTTCATTTCGGCTAGCACCTGGTCGTAGAAAGCTGCGTCGCCATGCTCGCCTGCGACTGCAAAGGCGGCCGTGGCCAGATCACGGTTCACTGAATTGGGATCGCGCAAAACCTGCTGAGCCAATTTCTGGGCTTGGGTAATGGCTGCAGGATCCGCGGCTGCGGTCCCGAGAATGTTCAACAGGTCGGCACGCATGGCCTTGGTATCTTCAGTATCGTTCGGCGAAGATTCCCAACCGATTTGCGTTACCAGGGGTTTCAAGGTTGTTTGCAGCCATGCCTGATAGCGCGTCTTGTCGTTCTCCGATACCAGATAATGCCCGATGTACTCGAGTTGGTTCAGCATGGTATTGAAGACCGCGCTGCTCCGTTCGGTGTTCAAGCCTCCGGCAAGGGTCAGATAATCTCCGATCGGTTGCTGGCCCAAGCGCACTGACGACCAAACGTCGGTCAGCAGCAGAATGCGCTCGAGCGCGGTCAAATTGGTTTCCGCGTCGGCCGCAACTGCGTGGACGGCTGCAGAACTGTAACCGCTCCGGTAGTACCCCGTGCCGCCGCCATTCGCGATGACCCATGCCGGGCATCCGGAGATGCTGAAGGTTTCAGTGCGCTTGGTTAGAAGATGGCAATCATTCTGGTCATCGTGCCGGTCTCCCTTCAGGCAGACCGGAACTTGCCAGAGCTGGTCGCTGCCGGCGTTGAATGTTTCCGGATCATAGAAGAAGCGCTGCTGCTTCAGAGAAACCTCGGTCTGATTGCCGGCGCACTTTGTCGCGACAGAGATTAATGGCGTACCCGGTTGCTGGACGAACGAGTCCATGACTTTGTCGACCGGCTTGCCTGAGGCATGGGCCAAGGCATTTGAGAAGTCTGCCGCCGTTGCATTGCCATATGCGTACTGATTCAGATACGCGTTCACGCCTTTGCGGAAGGTTTCCGGACCGAGGTACGCTTCGACCATGCGCAGCACTGCCGCAGCCTTGCCGTAAGCGATCCCGTCAAACAGTTCGTTGATCTCTCCGGGAGTTTCCGCGGCCTGGTGAATTGGGCGAGTGTTAGCCAACGAGTCCACGTTTAGGGCGCCGATGGTCGTCAGGCTGCCGCCGCTGCCGACTTCGTCCAGCAGAACGTGCCACTCAGGTTTCCAGGCTTCGATCGGCTTGCTTTCCATCCAGGTGGCGAAACCTTCGTTCAACCAGACGTCATCCCACCATTGCATAGTGACCAAGTCACCGAACCATTCGTGGGCGATTTCGTGAGAGATGGTAATGGCGACGGATTTCTTCTGGCTCAGCGATGCGGTTTGCTGATCCAGCTCCAGATCAACTTCGCGGAAAGTAATCAGGCCGACATTTTCCATGGCGCCGGCAGAGAAATCCGGAAGGCCGATCAGGTCCAGCTTGCCGTAGGGATACTTGATGCCGAAATATTTATCGAAATACTGGAGGAAGTTCTGGCTGGCTTCGAGGGCGAATTGGCCGAGGGCCTTCTTTCCTGGCACGGTATAAACACGGACCGGAATGCCATCGGCCGAGCCTTCAACGTACTCGAAGTTCCCCACCGCGAAGGCGACCAAGTATGACGAAATCTTTTTGGTCGGCGCGAAACGAACAAGGTGTTTTCCATCCGCAGCTGGCTTGTCGGAAAGAGCTTCGGTATTAGCGATCGCGGTCAGGCCTTTGTCAGCCACGATCGAGATGTCGAAGATCGCCTTGTACCGCGGCTCGTCGAAGCATGGAAACGCCCGTCGCGCATCGGTAGCTTCGAACTGGGTAGCGCCGTATTTGCGGCCGTGATCGTCCTTGCCGAGGTAGAAACCGCGCATTTCGTTGTTGAGAATGCCGACATAGCGAATGCGAATTTCGGCGGCGCCGGCATTTACCGGTTTAGGCACCGTCAAGGTGGCTTGTTCTTTTTCCTTGTCAAAACTGACGGATGCCTTCTGGTCTGACCCGCCAGACTTGATCGAGGCATCCTGGATCGTCATGTCAGCTGAGTTGAGGACGACCTGGGTAGAAGGTGCGGTCACCTTCACTTGAATGGCGACTTCGCCGGCGAAATTGTCTTTGTTGAAGTCGGGGGTCAGCGTCACTTGATAACGCTCAGGAATAACCGTCTGAGGCAGCCGCTGAGCACTCACATAAACAGCCAGCAACACAATACAGGCTGCCAAAGCACAATTTCGTTTCATGGGGACTCCAGTTTTAATTAATTTTCTCGAACATCCCGGCGGGACGGGCCCGAATATGGGCCGTGTTTAGACTCGCGTCGCACAGAATCGTTAGCCTTACTCTACATTTCGAACACCAAAAATCGCAAATCTTTGAACTCAGGGTCAGAGGCGATTGTTACAATTTCGGCCTTACCGCGTCTAAAACCGCGTTGTTCATGAGGACAATATCTATGATGCGTCGCTCCGCCGTTCTTACCGTTTCGCTGGTCACTTTTCTCACCCTGTTCGCACACGCGGCCCCGGCCGATCCGCCGGATGGCATGCCCGCTTTGGAGCACTTCAGCCCCGACCAGGTCGACAAGTCTCTCAGTCCCTGCAACGACTTTTTCCAATACGCATGCGGCAAATGGATCAAAGCGAATCCTATTCCGCCGGACCAGGCGGGGTCAGGCACGCTGAATAAGCTGTTTATCTGGAACGTGTCGGCGGTTCGCAGCACGCTGGAAGAGGCCGCCTCTGCCACCAATCGCACGCCCGTGGAGCAAAAGGCGGGTGACTACTTCGCCGCGTGCATGGATGAGAATGCGATCAACAAAGCCGGCATTACGCCTCTGAAGCCAGAGCTCGACCGCATCGCGCGCATGAAGGACAAGAGTGAACTGCCGGAAGTGGTCGCTTCGATACATCAGATCGTTCGGCCCGCGGACCTGAATTTTATTGACGCGCAGTATCAGGGAGTTCTTTTCGGAGTCTACGCCGCATCCGACTTTGACGATGCACGAACCTTGCTCGCGGTGCTCGATCAATCCGGCATGGGACTGCCGGGACGTGAGTTCTATCTGAACAACGACGAGAAATCGAAACAGATTCGCGAAAGTTATGTGAAGTACATCGGCAAGATGCTGGAACTCAGCGGAGAACCGGCCGATCAGGCGGCTGCGGATGCGAAGAGTGTTTACGGAATCGAGGATGGACTTGCCCACGCGGCGATGGACATTGTGGTTCGGCGCGATCCCAAGAACATCAATCACAAAATGTCTCTGGAGAAAGTGCAGGCGCTGACGCCGTCGTTCAATTGGAACCGTTATTTCGCGGCGATCCAGGCGCCGGCAACACCTCAATATCTGGTTACGGCTCCCGAATTCTTCCAGGGCATGAACAAGCTGATCGATTCCGAGTCGATTGATCACTGGCGCGCCTACCTGCGTTTCTCGACCATGCGGTCGCAGGCGCCGTTTCTCAGCAAGGAAATCGTAGATACCAATTTTGACTTTTTCGGGAAAGAGCTGTCGGGGGCAAAGCAAATCCAGCCACGCTGGCGCCGTTGTTCTGCCAATGCCGATGCCGATCTCGGCGAAGCTGTAGGCCAGGCCTATGTTGCGAAGTACTTCCCTGCCGAAGGCAAACAGCGCATTACGCAGATGGTCAAAGATATCGAGGCAGCGTTACACCGAGACATCGACGCGGCCACGTGGATGTCGCCAGAGACCAAGCAACTGGCGCACGCCAAGCTCAATGCGCAGATTGACAAGATCGCTTACCCGGACCATTGGCGCGATTACTCGGCGCTGGAGATTACACGCGAAAGCTACCTCGGCAATGTGCAACGCGCGGCCAAGTTCGAACTGGACCGCCGTCTGGCGAAATTTGGGAAACCGGCCGATCGCCAGGAGTGGGGCATGTCGCCGCCCACGGTGAACGCCTACGAGGATACGCAAACCAACACGATCAACTTCCCTGCTGGGTTCTTGCAGCCGCCATTCTTCGATGGCAACCAGATCGATGCGGTGAACTATGGAGCGATCGGCGCGGTGATTGGGCATGAGATCACCCACGGCTTTGACGACCAGGGCCGCAAGTTCGACGCCGACGGCAACCTGAAAGACTGGTGGACTGCGGCCGATGCGGCGAACTACGATCAACGCGACCAGTGCATTCAGGACGAGTACACGCAAGAGGTTCCTGAAGCCGGCGTGAAACAGAATGGCAAACTGTCGGCCGGTGAAGATACCGCAGATAACGGCGGCATACATCTGACGCTCTCGGCGCTGCAGGAGAGATTGAAAGCAGAAGGCAAAGACCTCGACTCACCCGCGGGAAACGGACTAACCGAGCTGCAAAGCTTCTTTGTGGCGTATGCGAATGTGTGGTGCGGAGAGAACCGTCCGGAGGCAGCGCGCACGGCGGTGATGACGCAGGGACACTCGCTGAATCGCTACCGGGTGAACAATGTCATCGCCAACATGCCGGAGTTTTCGCACGCGTTCGGCTGCCACAGCGGTCAGCCGATGGTGCACGCGAATCAGTGCAGGGTGTGGTGAGAGAGTGGCGGGGTATCGGTGGTGCGGCTAACTGCAGATCCCCCTTCGACTCCCCTTCGGGTCGCTCTGGGCAGGCTCTCGCTTTGCTCGGGATGACGCCAGAGTAGTCGTGGACAGTTCTCAGTCTGCCGCGGCGACCTGGTTTACCACTTCATCCACCCGCTTGCGGGCGGTGCGGTTTGGCGGCAGGCCGGCATCGCGAATCTTATAGAGCAGCGCGCGATAACTGATGCTCAGTGCGCGCGCCGCCTGCTTGCGATTCCAGTGATGCGCCTGCAGGACTTTCAGAATAATCTTGCGTTCCAGCTCTCGCGTCGCCTGGCGGGTCAGCTTCTTCAGTGAGATCGGGCCGTCCAGATTGATCTCGGGATTCAGCAGTTCCTGTTCGTTGCGGGCCAGCAAGTCACTGCTGATGACATCCTCGGTGCCGAGGATTACGTACCGCTTCATCAGGTTTTCCAGCTCGCGGATGTTGCCCGGCCAATGATATTTCTGCAGGATCGAAATCAGATCCGTCGAAAGAGGCTTGGCTTTGCAGTTGTACTTCTGATTGTAGTAATGCAGGAAATAGTTGACCAGTTGCTCGACGTCTCCGCGCCGCTCACGAAGAGGAGGCATGCGCAGATTGACCACGTTGATGCGGTAGTAGAGATCCTGGCGGAAGGTGCCGTTCTCGATTTCGTCTTCTAGCTGACGGTTGGTGGCACAGACCACACGAACTTCAACTTTCTTATCTTCCTGAGCGCCAATGCGGCAGAATTGGCCGTCCTGCAGGAGCTGTAATAGCTTCGACTGCAGCGCGAGATCGAGTTCTGAAATTTCGTCGAGGAATAGAGTG
>Ga0335070_10006504_pt1 | contig 13758 bp, 11 predicted proteins | sample Lox_Sample_13_FD_206722 | JGI IMG/M metagenome (GOLD analysis project Ga0335070, IMG submission 206722) | Soil microbial communities from Loxahatchee National Wildlife Refuge, Florida, United States - Lox_Sample_1.3 | ecosystem: Environmental > Terrestrial > Soil > Wetlands | place: USA...
TTGGCTGCGGACCGCTAACCTGGTTGCTCCGCTGACGGTGGTCACCGCGCGTTGCGTCTCACTACCAGCGGTATACTTCTCAACCGTTGTTCTCAGGATCAACAGGTTGGCAACGTCGTCGCTTGAGGTGCGCTCTCCGTCACGGAAAACCTGCTTAAATTTCTTCGTCTTGCTCAACTCGTCGAGCAGACTCTCGTAGATCGCGATCTGGAAGGAAGCTGAGATACTCGCGTTTCCGGGATCGACTGTTTTAACCTGCACGCTCCACTGCGGAGTGTGCGAGTTATTACTTGCGCTGGACAATTGCGTCGTTGCGGGTTGAGCAAGCAGTCGAGGCGAAGGTGTGATTGCAATAGTCAGGACTGTTGCCGCAAGCACCAAAGGCGAGACCGTTCTAATTCCTTTCATTAGAAACCTCCATCTTGCTTTGTTTCCTTTCATCGTTGCTGCTAGCGTGCGCACCCAAGGCCGTCAACTCGTCTCGGAGACGCCTTCCTTGCCCGCTGCTAAGTTCGAAGATCGCTCCATGAACACCTCCATCGTTAGCAACATATTCCATAGAAAGGACGTCGTACTTCTTGTGTGCGAAAAGGCTAACTACTCGGCCCCCGCCAAACGGAACTGCAGCCTTACCCACAGTCATTGGAAGACCGCCAACCTGTTTACTCTCGTCGCCAAGAAAAACATCCTGGACCGAATCTATCTTTACTTGCACAGCTGGGTCGCTTCCCTTTTGAAACCGCAATACACCGTCCTGAATGGACAATATCCCGGTCGAATTCTTCCTAGCACCTCCGAAACCCAGAAGATGAGTGGCGCGAGCGCTAAACGCCACCGTTGAATTGGCGGTTCCACTGCCCTTCTTGGCAAATAACCCGGCCGTGGAGCCAAGCAGTAGAATCAGGACCATCATTGCCGACCGCGGTATTCGAAAGCTCCTGCCACCCACTAAAGCAGCTGCAACATTCATTTGTGTCTCCATGGCAATCCCGCGCGGACACTTTTGTCATGGCTCGTCCGAATCAGGGCCTGTGAGAGCTTGGAAGCACTTGAAAGTCCACACTCCGCCGCTGAGCGGAAGTTCGAACTTCAACTCAATGCAGAAGTTATTTGGACGCTTCAACCATCGCGACGAGACAGGATCGATAAGTGCCAGCGGACGGGTTTGCCTGACCATTCGTGGGCACTTCGGAGTGGCGCCCTTGCAAAACGCGCGGCCAGGACTTCGATCGGAAATCTGCCCTGACCTAGTACTAAACTGCGGACTGCGGCGTTTCGGAGCGCTTAACGTTTGCAAGAAAATCCAGTCGACCACACTGTCCTCTGCGAAAGATTACTTAGGTGTCGCCGGAGTGTGCTTGTTGGTCAAGGCACCTTGAAATTCGGCGCGCCTGATCGCTTGCGCGATACCTCAAGGAGCTTTGGACACGATGTAGCGTGTCCGAGAGTGCCTCTGCGAGCGCCCGAAAAGCCGGCTGCGGATTGGGCGAATCTGTCGACCACTTTGCCGTGTGTAGTCGTCAGTGTCCATTGCAACCTCTACCTTTTCAATGCGACGTGCATATGCTTGTGCCCCCAAGTGGGCACCCTGCCGCAAAGAAGGCGAGGCTGCACTTGTACGGGACTTTCGAAAGTCTTGCAGACGGTTATCTCAAGCGGTTTCAAACACTTCGGTTCCGGCAAAACCTTTCGAGTTTGGCATACGCGTTGCCCTGGCTGTTAGCTGAGTGGAAAGCACTCTCAGTTGATCGCCAATTACGCTGTGTGCGGTGGGTCGCACAGGGCGAACACGCACGGAAAGAGCAACATGGAAAAGCCAGATAAAATCATGCCGCCAAAGGGAAAACTGGGGATTTTACTGCCGGGAATGGGAGCTGTAAGCACCACGTTCATGGCCGGCGTTGAGCTAACTCGAAGAGCCAAAGCGTGTCCCGTGGGGTCGTTGACGCAGATGGGCACGATTCGCCTCGGCAAGCGCACTGATGACCGTTCACCTCTGATCAAAGAATTCGTTCCGCTAGCCGACACGCACGACCTCGTTTTCGGCGGATGGGATATTTTTGAGGATAACGCCTACCAAGCCGCGGTAAAAGCGGGGGTTCTGCATCAAGATCACCTATCTCAAGTGAAAACCTTTCTCTCCGCGATCGAGCCGATGGCGGCAGCATTCGATCGCGAGTACGTGAAAAAGCTGGACGGCTCGCATGTCAAGCAGGCGACAAATAAATACGAGCTAGCACTGCAGATCAAGGAGGATATCGCACATTTCAAAAAGTCAAAGCGACTATCGCGCATGGTGACCTGTTGGTGCGGATCCACAGAAGTATTCATCCAGCCTGAAGATGTGCACTCGACACCTGAAAAGTTCCTCGAAGGGATGAAGAACAATCACCCCGCGATCGCGCCGTCGATGCTTTATGCTTGGGCATCGGTGATGAGCGGGGTTCCCTTTGCGAACGGTGCGCCCAACCTGACTGTCGATATTCCAGCGATTCAACAACTTGCCCACGACAATAATGTGGCCATCTGCGGGAAGGATTTTAAGACCGGGCAGACGCTGATGAAAACCATTCTGGCACCGGGATTCAAAGCAAGAATGCTGGGGCTTGAAGGTTGGTACTCGACTAACATTCTTGGCAATCGCGATGGCGAGGTGCTGGACGATCCCGGTTCGTTTAAAACGAAAGAACAGTCGAAGCTGGGTGCTCTTGAATACATCCTGCAACCGCACCTTCACCCCACACTGTATGGAAAGATCCATCACAAGGTGCGCATCAACTACTATCCGCCACGCGGCGACAACAAAGAGGGCTGGGACAATATTGATATCTTCGGCTGGCTCGGCTACCCCATGCAGATCAAGGTTGACTTCCTTTGTCGTGATTCGATTCTCGCCGCACCCATCGTGCTTGACTTGGTTCTATTTTTAGATCTGGCTCAACGAGCGGGGATGCGTGGGATTCAGGAATGGCTGAGTTTCTATTTCAAGTCTCCCATGACCGCGCCGGGGCTTTATCCCGAGCACGACCTGTTCATTCAGTCGATGAAGCTCAAGAACACACTGCGCTGGATGATGGGCGAAGATCTAATAACGCACCTCGGACAGGAATATTACGATTGAGCGCTCTTGTGATCCCCCCGTTGCAGTGCTCGTTCTGGCTGGTAGTTTTTAGTTTGACCTTCCAGACCGGAATTGAACGCCGATGTCGTGCATCGGGCCGGCGCAGGAGTCCGCGACAGTACGCTACGCTCTAGGTCTCTAGCGCTTTTCTGAGCCACAAACACACCTCAACATCAGGGGCCGGACGTCATCGCTTGCTCACCCTTTGTTCGAGAGTTTTCGGGGGCGTAAATTGGGGGGCAGCCTATCCTGCGTTGCTGGATTTGACGTGTCAGGCGACGTGCTTGTGATTGATATCTGCAACCGACTGGCGCAACTGCACAAGCTCTTTGCGAGTGTTCGAAACGCGAAGGAGACACTGGGCCCAATCGTCGGAGGAACATTGGCTTTTGCGGCATTCAAATTCGCATATCGCCAGATCGTCGGGAACCTCCGCCACCCACTGGGCTGTGAGCCAATGGGAGAATTTAATTATGGAATTCCGTAGGGCCACCACTTCTGCTCCTTCTCCACTCTAAGTGCATGCGGATTGCCACAAGGTCTGCGGACTAACTGCATATTTGCAGCGAACGGAGGCCATTCGCTTTCCTAACAAAGACATGTGAGGCTGAGCCAAGCTCCCCACTTGGGTTTCTTTCTGTCGACGCGCACCGCATGACTCCTGGAGGGCAGTGACTCTATGTGGGCACATGGTTTGAGACAGTCGACGGTTGACAACATTCAGGGCATGGACGTTGCCGGCGGTTGCATTTGGCAACTGAAGTGCCCTCGGATAACGAGCGTGTTTGAGAGACGAGTATCAACAACTTTCGACTCCTGAAAAACGAACGTACCCAGTTCTTCGGAGATTAGCGAATGTCAGCGAACACCTAATCTGACGACGAGGAGATGAATATCGTGAAGAAATTGATCCTAGGCATAGTCATAATGACGGGCATCCATTTGTGCGGTCATTCATGGACCGACACTCTTGCCCAAGATAGACCTTCGGCGTCAAACGGCATGGTCGTAAGAAGTGCGGATGGTTTTGCGGATCAGCAGGCGGCGCACAAACAAATCGATTCCATGAAAAAACAGGCAATCGCCGCGAATGTGACACTCACGGACACAGAAGCAATCAAGTTTTGGCCTGTGTACGAACAATATTCGGCGGAGCTCAAGAAAATCACGGACACAAAAAACGCACTGATTAAAGAATATGCCGAAGAATACGGATCCTTAACTGACGAACAGGCCGACAGTCTAATTCGTCGCTGGCTGGACGCGGATATAGCGGCTTTCGAACTCCGCAAGAGGTATTTCCCGATCTTCCGAAAAGTGCTGCCCGGAAGAGTAACGGCAACCTTTTTCCAAGTGGAGCACCGGATCAACGCCATGATCGACTTGCAGCTAACTTCACAGCTGCCTCTGATGCAGAGCCAGAACGAATCAACTGAGGTGCACTGAACTGAGATCCGCTGTTGCAGTCAAACGAGGTTACCAAACGAACCCGGTGAGATATAAGAAGATGCACAGAGAAAAGGTCGCAAGCCAGTGGAGTCGCTTCACTTCAACTTGTGATGTCCGTGCTTTTCTTAAATCTCGCTAGTTGTCTTCTGGACTCAGAGTCCTATCCAAAATCCAGGGTCGCTGACAAAGGATAGTGATCGGAACCTGCTACGGAACGATGGACCTGCGCCGCACCGGATCGCAGAGACCCCCGCGAGAAGATCCAGTCGATGACTCTCCCGTCTGCGAGAAATGAGTTAGGTGTCGTCGGAGTGTGCTGGTCTGCGAAGGCGTCCTGAAAATCGGCACGCCTGATCAGCTGCGCGATCTCTCCGGCAGACACATCCATATTGAGATCGCCAGCGAACACCACCGCGGTATCGGATTTGTATCGCTGCGCATCCTGGATAGCCTCGTTTATTTGAGCACCGCGGAGCCGGTCGTCACCTCGGCTCTCAAGATGCAGGTTGTAGGTCACAACCAGCTTCCCGCCTACATTTGCATAGGCAACGAGTGCCATCCGACCGCCGAGCCTCTCTTGGAATGGTTCAATTTCCGGGAGAAACCAGCGCGGATGCCAGAAGCCGGATTGCTGCTGGAAGCGGAGAATCCGTGCATTCGACAAGGGCCAGCGGGACAGGGTCGCCTGGCCGTGATAAGCGGGGGATTGGCTTGAACCCTGAGTCAATTCCTGAAACTCGCGCCCAAACACGTAATTGAATTGCAGCCTTCTTGCAATCTCCCGCGCGACATTGAGGTGATGCGTGCGCCGGGCATTCAGGTCCGCCTCTTGCAGCAGCAGTATGTCCGCTTGGCTCCGACTCAAAAACTCAATGATTCGCGGCAGCTGTAGTCCACGATTGATATTCCAGCAGACAACTTTGACCGAACTAGGTGGACAAAGAAGCCATCGCGCACTGGCGAAGCTGCCTGTTTCGATCTCCGGTTCGGAAGTCACAAATCTCTCTCTGCACCTTCTCCGAAGGTCACGCGGGTGTTTCAGCGCCTGAGCTCAAGCTCTACTTTGTTCGACAGGCACATTGTACGGCTCTCTGCAGACTGAAAGTAGCGCTTCAATGTGAATGCAGAAGAGTTCTGGGGCTCGAGACTGCAGTGACTAATCTGTTTAGGACATCAAAGTCCTTGCTAAGAAGCCATTGCTCTGCTTCTTTTGCTTCTTTCCCGTTTTCCAAGACGTCAGAGATTGCTTGATTGACGACGGCCAGAAACAACCGTTCCGTCGCTTGAGCTCGGAAATCATTGGATTTGTTCTGCATTTCTCAACACTCCTCATTCAGTGGCAGTGCGCCCCCGCATGCCAGTGCAATGAGCAATTTGGGGACCAGGCTTGCTGGCGCAATTACCGGTTGATTCCTTTAGGCATAGGAACTGTGGAAGCAGTTCGCGATATCAACTCCGTGGGATCAAGCGTGACACTCTGCCGGCCCGCGGGCATTCGGTTAAGCGAAAACGGGCGCTCTCACAGAACTGCGCACATACCTCCGTCGATACCCGCCGCTTGCCTGGTCTAGCAGGACAACCCTTGTTCCTGCCACTCATTTTCCTGAGCACTTCGGGCTAATTCCTGCGTCCTGCAGCTTCGCAGCTTCTGCTTTCACAGCTCCTCACCACACACAATATGGGTCCTCCCATGAAGCAGCCGCTCGCTTTGGAAGCAGCAGCCCTCGCTTTTTGGGTGCCCCAGAAAAATGGGGCAGAAGATGGAGACATTCTCACGCCCTGCTTGAACTCGGTTTCTTTAATTAAGTTTGTTGGTGCTGACCCGGAACAGCGCCAAGCACGGAACAACGGCGCGAAGTTCGCCGTCCTGTCCGTCGCCACGCAGCGGTCGTGGAAGGACTCCAATGACGAGTGGCAGTCGAGAACCGAGTGGCATCGCGTGGTGGTTATATGGAATCTGAAATCAGGTCCAACCGCCGATCAAATCCGATGGCCCGGCAGATTTGTTGCTTTCGGATTTGCCGTCTGGTTCCTAGCGAACCTTAATGACTTTTCACTTTAACTAATTTGCTGGTGCCAGACGCGATGCCGAGTAAACAGGCACCAGCGTCCACAGGCAAACCTGGTCGGGAGCCACACAGCTTAACGTACCAATCCTCGGCAGCGCCTTGAGCGTGTCATCCGGAAACGACTGCGGCATCACTGCTGAACGGACCGCGTCATGCATGTCTGAGAGTTGGTCGTCCGCCACCGTCGATGAAAAATCAGTTACCTTGGACTTCGCGTCGATCAATACCGTATATTGCGTGATCCCTTGTTCGCCTTTTGAATTCGCGACTTCAACGGTCCTTGGAGGCGCGCTGTTTCTTCGAAACTGCTTCAATCTCTCGTCGACCGCGCCTTCTCCTCCAACCAGCTCCACCAACCTCTCGCGGGCTGCCTTGGCATCGTCAGTCATCGTTCCGCTCGCGGGAATTGCCTTTAGCGCCGCCAGGTACATATCAATCGCTGCGGCTTTGCGATCTTGGTTTTCGTAAATCTTCCCCAGGTGAAAACTGATAGTCGATTCGTCGTTCAATTGGCTGGCTGCCAGGATATATTTCAGCGCATCCTCCGGGTTTCCCAGTTGGAATTTGACCCATCCTAACGTATCCCAGTAGTGGCTCAGTTTCGTCACCAGCGCCCACGTCCCCGCCGGTAATTGCGACAAGCTCACCTGGTTCAGCTCTTTCTCCACTACGTCGATCGATCGCCGCGACCATTCTTCGGCCTGGCTCAGTAGCACATTGTGCTCAGACAAAATGTATGCCACATTGTTCAGCGTCCCATCGCTGCTGTCGATCGCCACAGCCTTCCTCAGGATCTCTTGCGCCAGCAAATCCTGGTGCGTCTCCAGATACGCTCGCCCCAGGGCTATGTGAGCGTCAAGGTATTGCGGAAAGATCGCCACGGACGTTTTCAGCACTGGAACCGCCAAGGCAGGTTGGTGCAGCGCTAGATAAGCGACTCCGAGACGGAAGTTGGCATCGCCGTCGCCCGGCGCCGCCGCAATCCGTTTCAGCATTAAATCGCGGTCCTCGTCAAACTTTTGTTCGACGTACAGGACCCACGCCATGTTCAAATACGCCAGGTGATCGTCAGGAGCCAGCTCCAGATACTTTCGAAAGTCCGCTTCTGCTTCCGCATACTGACGCTCGTACATTCTCGAACGCCCCAATTCTCTCCACGCGTCTGGATACCGTGGATCGGCCTTTGTCGCCGCACTAAATGCCTCGATCGCGGTCGCCCAATTCTTCCGCTTGTATTCTTCTTCTCCCTTTTCGAACTTCTCTTGAGCTTCGGAATTGGGAACATATCTTCCCGGAGCTATGATCTTTACCTCCTTAGTCTCCTTCGCGTCCTTAGCGTCCTTCGCATCCTTCACTTCCTTCGTTTCCTTTATGGCCTTGGCCGGTGCAGGGAAACTGTCGGAGATTTCCTTCGTGAAGGCCGACAGCTCCTTCTCATCGCTCGCTGAAATGGAAGGCACCCGCAGTACCAATTCCTTATGTCCGTGAAACACCTTGCCGTTCCATGAGTCACTCGATTGAAGCTCCGCAAAACTCCGTGTCACACGCGCTGTTTTCGGAGAAGGCACTCCCGAATCCGTCATATCAGAGAATGTCAGTTCTACGTTCGCGGAATAGACGCTCGGCCCCTTCCATTCGATGGATCCCTCTCCTGCGCCCCTCTTGTTTGCTTCTGTCTTTATGGCTGGAATCAACTTCAGGTCCTGCACTTGTTTCACCACAGCGTAGTCGATTGCCTCCATTATCTGTTGCCGCGATGCTTTTGGATCGACGAAGACCAACTTCCCTGTCACGTTAAACAACGCCTTAACGGGAGTGGTCGTATCTGCCCCATTCCCTATCCGGAAATTTCGATATTGCACCGTTCCGTATAAGAACCGGTTCGTCCGCGCGAGAATCTCGTCCGCGGTCTTGGCCATCTGTTCTGGTGATACCCGGTTGTTGATTAACCGGATCAGCACTTCCAGGTCCCCGCGAGTCTGTAGTTCCACTTCTCCATTGAACGTCCCTTGGCTATCCATCTCGCCGCTGATCCCCAAATGGTATTCACGGAAGAATGGAAGCTCGGTCGGCAGTTTTTGCAGACTCCCCGCCGTTCTCGTTGCCACTAGAGCTTCACTGCCTCTTAACTGCGGCAGCAGGTAGCCGTATGGGGCCACGCCAATGGTACTGTCTAGCCAATGCTTCTTGCCACTGATCTGCGTGAACGTGATGACATGGTCAAATTGAATTGGTGTCGGCACTTCGGGATCGATCTGCGCTGTCGCTCCAACCAATACCGGATCCGCGTGCACCCCTTCTGCCTCCAACATGGCCTCCAGCAGCGTTACCTTATCCTTGCAATCGCCGTAGCGGTTTTGCAGGACTTCCGCAGCGGCGTGCGGTTGGTAGTGGCCCATACCGAATGACAAACTCACATATCGAATGTTCTCCGACACCCAATAATACAGCGCAGTTGCTTTCTCCTCGTCGCTCTTCAAGCCACGCGTAATCTCATGCGCCTTTTCTCGCACCTCGTTGGTCGGCACTCTTCGTTCCCGCTCCAGTTCTGCATACCAACTGGCAACCTCGCTCCAATTCTGGAACGTCGAGAAGATCAACCGGTGCCCCGGTTCGGGCCGTACTCCTTCCAACAGGGCGGTCACATCGAACTTGAAGTTCTTGAATATGTCGACTGGCGCTGGAGTCTTGAAATTCGACGTTGCCCAACGGTAGACCCGGCGGTCCCCTTCCACCGAAATCGACGGCTCTATGCCTTCGGGATTCCTCATCTTCAGCGCACGGTCCTTTGGCACATTCAACTCACACTTCGCGTCTAGTGTCACCACGTTGTCGGGGAATATCCAGATGTGCCAGAACTGGCCCGCCACCAGCGGCTTCTCTTGCACGACCACGTCATATTCCACCGTGTCTCCTACCGACACTCCCGGCACCGTCACGTGCTTTTGACGGACGTCCGTGTAGACTGGTGCTCCCTGCGTTACCGGGGCGCTTAGGTCTTGCACCGCCTCGGGGCCCGCCACGGCTACGCTCCCGTCTTTGCGAAGCACCCGAACGCTCCTCACCTCCATGGTTTCGTTATACGCGTTGTACGGAAACAGCAACTGTCCGGCCGAGGTCAACCCGGCAGTCGTCTGCACCCGCAGTCGCGCTTGCACCTCGCGCGAACCCGTTCCATCGTTCTCGTACCGCATCGACTCATGTACGTACTCGAAAACCATCGGCTGTTGTGAATAGTCTTGCGCCGCGCTAGATTGAGTCTCGCTCTTGGCATTTGCAGGCTTGATCGTTGGCGTCTCCGCGGCTGAGGGCGGCGACGTTACAACCAGGAGTGCGAGCACAGTTCGGATATGTCGAAACACGTCTATAAAAAGGCCCCAGCGGCTACTGTAACCTAAGACGCCCGGGTTGGGTCTGTTCTCGGAATCGAGAAAAAGGTCGCTTCGCGAAACGCTTTCACCGCGTCGCGAAACTGTTGTTCGGGAACCATGTAGTCACTCTCCAGGAACGGCGCAGTCCCGGAGACATCGGTAATGACCGTGACTTCTTGCGGAGATCGCGATCACGACACCTCCTTAGTGCCTGAGCGATGCTAGCTGTTTCGATTCATGTGCACCTGCAGGTCCAATGTTGTCTCAACAGGCACGAATTTCGGTATGGAGAACGGTCGCGAATATTTGGAGGGCGATTCTCTAATGCGGCGAGCCATTGCCGCGTCCAGAGGCTCAGCCCTTCTTCTCTCCGGGTCACCTGCTCTCCTGAGGTTACTGAGTTAGGACATTGCTTTCTTTCTTTTCCCGCTTTTCTTTGGGCTCACCGCTCGGGTAATTCCGCTCCGCTCTGGCCTACACGTCTTCTGCTTTGTCGGTTCCGCCCTCAACACCACTGGGTTCCCTCCAACAATGCAGACGCCAGCCTGCGACTCCACACCCCCTCGCTCTCTCTCGTGCCCCAACGAAAACGGGGTAGAAAGAAAGGTACAAGAAAATGTCCTATCTCAATTCAGTAACACTCGTCGGGTTCGTTGGTGCTGACCCGGAACAGCTTCAAGCGCGGGACAACGGCACGAAGTTCGCCGTCCTGTCCGTCGCCACGCAGCGGTCGTGGAAGGACACAGAAGACGAATGGGTCTCGAAAGTCGAGTGGCATCGCGTCTGTGTGTTCCCCGCAAGTGCTATGAATAAGGATCTGAATCTCGCCCCTGAGGGTTAGCGACCCGTCCAGACTTCTCGTGTTGTGTTCCGCGATGATAGGGTTGGCTTCGGTTGGCTCAGGTTGTCATCCCTTCTTGGACACTTTTGTGCGGGCTTTTTTTGCGGGCGTTCAAACGGTTGTCGAGCTGCAGCAACAGGAGTCCGCTCTCCGTCGGGCGTGACTTTCACGGTGGCCTTCAAATTCCGATCTCATAATACGTTCCGTCCGGCTCGTTCACTTCGGCATCAATCGGCTGAACCGCCGCAAGTCCTGAGAGCATCTGATGAAGCTCGCGACGCTCCAACTCCGACATTGTGTCGTAGGTTCCGTTTAACCGAAACGACTGCGGTGTTCGGAAGACTCGGCCCACCGCAACTCAGGGATGGGTGAGGCCAACGACCGTTACGGGAGATCCGCTCCACGGGGCGCCGTCATTGGTCAAATGGTGCGTCGCTTCATCCCAATGAAACCGAGTGACTGAACCAGCGCCGTTCTCATACGCATACGTCCTTCCGTCATCTGAGAACAGCAGGAAATCTGCGTCCCTGCCAGGATAGACGCGCACGGAAGCAATGGGCTGCACTTGCTGTGCGCTTAGAACCGCGGCGCCCAGGGGCACGATGGAACCGGCTCGAACAAACAATGGAATGGTATCGATCGGCGCAGCGGCCGTGATGGTTTGGCCGCCTTTGATTCGTTCGTTAGTCCAATAGTCGTACCAGTCCGAGCCCGCAGGTAAGTAGACCTTACGGCTTGTTGCGCCCTGCTCCGTGACGGGCGCTACGAGAAACGCTGGGCCAAACATGTATTCGTCTGAAATATCTGTGGCATTCGGATCATCTGCAAAATCCATGAAGAGCGCACGCATGAACGGAGCGCCGTTCTGGTAGGTGCTATACCCTAGTGAGTATGTATAAGGCAGGAGTTCATACCGCAACCGCAGATACTTCTCGAGAATGGGTTCTGCCTGTTTGCCGTACGACCAGACCTCGTTGTGTTTTCTTTCCCCGTGTGCCCTCATCACCGGCTGGAACGTTCCCCACTCAAACCAGCGCACGAACAGCTCTGGATAATCTTCATATCGGACTACAGTGTCACGCACGTCCGAAGGATCAATGAGCGGTGGGTGCGCGGAGTGGTAGTCGGCAGAGAGATTTGGTGAGAAGAAACCACCAATGTCCGTATCCCAGTACGCCATGCCGCTGGCGGTAAAGTTGAGCCCGGCAGGGATCGAGCGCTTCAGCATGTCCCATGTCGAATAAACGTCACTGGACCAGAACACGGTGCCGTTGCGTTGCGCGCCCAGATAAGCCGCGCGGGCCAGAATCATGACACGGCGGCTGTCACCGAAGTCGCGGCGGAAACCCTCGTAGACCGAAGCAGTGTGAAACAGCGGATAGATGTTGTAATACCGAGAGCCTGAGCCAACAGAAAACGAGTCCTTCGCTGGATCAATGTCCGGTTCCGTCTCATCGAGCCAAAGGTAATCAAAACCATAAGGCTTCAGATATCGATCCCGGATCGATTCCCACCACCATTTGGACGCATCCGAATTGGTCGTATCGAGGTTCGGCCCGATCTCCTTGCTGGTCCAACCCGTGTCAGGAGTACCATCGGCGGTGTGAATCAGCCAGCCCTTCTGGCGCAGCATGTCGTAGAACTGCGTGCCGGCGGAAAAGTGAGGCCACACGCTCAGCAGAGTGCCGATGCCCATGGAATGCAATTCCCGATTCATCGCCGCAGGATCGGGCCAGCGCTCTGGATCGAGGTCCAATTCTCCCTGCTGAGTCATGTTCAGGAAGTCGACGACGAGAACATCGAGGGGGAGATTACGTTCGCGGTAGTTCTTTCCAATTTCAAGCAGTTGTTCCTGCGTAGGATAGATGGCCTTGCTCTGGATGTAGCCGTAGGTCGCCCTCGGCAACATGTGCGTGATGCCGGTAAGCTGGCGGTAGCCCTGGTAGATCTCGTCGGTTTTATCGCCGGCGATTACGAAAAACGACACGCGGTCGCCGATTTCGGATGACCACACGTTTTGCTGGTTGAAACCGAGATCAATCGTCGTCTTCGACGGATTATCCCAAATCAGACCGTAGCCGCGGCTCGAGACGAGGAACGGAACGCACACGTTCTCTCCGCCAACGGCGCCGTAGTCATGCCAACATTTGATTTGATGGTCGCGCAAATCGAGGAAGCCCTGTTGCTGTTGACCGAGACCGTAGTAATGCTCACTGGTGGGCGAATCGAACGTCGCGGAGATACGGTACCCGCCGTCAGGTTTCTGTTGCTGCGTTGAGTTGGTAGCAGGTGCATCTGCCGCGTTCGAGACCATAGACCACCGCCACATCGTCAGCAGAGATTTGCCGGCTGTGTTTGATACGTAGATCGAGTCGTTGTACGTTCCGCGGCCCCAATCTCCATAGAAGTAGCGCTTTCTGAGCGACTGATTCAACTCGTCGAGTGGCATTGCTTGCGGCGCAGGCTGGTTCTTCGGAGCAATGCGAATCAGGAGCCTCGCCGAACGAATGACCTCGTAGCCGGCAGAGTCCTGCTCGTGCGTCCAACCAGCCATGGAAGGCGTGCCGATGATGCCATAGCCGGGCGCGGCAAGCGCCGCGGGTTTCTGCGAACTCAAGGTGATACGTAGGATATTGGGGCCGAAGGGCTCCAGCACGATGGTTCGATTGTCGCGCTCGAAGACGAATCTGCTGGCTTGATCGGTTGTATCCGCGAATGCTAGAGAGGCCGAAGCCCATAGCAGCAACAGTGTGACCCGGAGCACCAGCGCAAACACAATTCTAGATCGACGGCACGGCTGAGTCGGATTACTTCGGAAGGCTTCGCACATATTTGCGGCACCTGATTCGCCCGTTGGATGTAGCGGAAGTTCCCAACGGCAAGTACGCTCATCGTACAAAGTCCAGA
>Ga0335070_10006505_pt1 | contig 13755 bp, 11 predicted proteins | sample Lox_Sample_13_FD_206722 | JGI IMG/M metagenome (GOLD analysis project Ga0335070, IMG submission 206722) | Soil microbial communities from Loxahatchee National Wildlife Refuge, Florida, United States - Lox_Sample_1.3 | ecosystem: Environmental > Terrestrial > Soil > Wetlands | place: USA...
GCGCGATGATGCCCATCCCGAGGTTGGCGCCCAGGACGGCCAGCCCCTCCCAGACGAACGGCCGCCAGATGACCAGCAGCACGCACAGCAGCGCGATCCAGCCGCCCCAGGTCCAGGGCGAGAAGGCCAGCACCAGCGACGCGAGGGGCGAGCCGAGCAGCACGAGGAGCGGGATGCGCACGCCGGCCCAGAACAGCATCGCGAACAGGACGCCGCCGAACACCAGTGCGCTGCCGAGGTCGGGCTGGATGGCCACCAGGCCCGCGGGCACCGTGGCGATGAGGCACGGCAGCACCAGCTCGCGCAGGTTCTGGGGCGGGGCGCGGCGGGCGGCGAGGTAGCGCGCGAGCATCAGGACCACCGCCAGCTTCACGAACTCGGACGGCTGGCCGAGGCGCTGGCCGCCGACGGTGATCCATGAATGGGAGGAGGCGGCCGTCCCGCCGCCCGTGCCGATGGCGAGCGTCACGAGCAGCACGACGATGCCCGCTGCGTAGCAGCCCGGGGCGGCCCACTCCAGCAGCCGGGGCGAGACCCGCATGAGGAGCACCGCGGCGGTGACGCTGAGCGCGAACCAGATCAGCTGCCGCTGCCAGATGTGCTCGACCGACGTCGGGACGTCCGTCTGGCCGGCCGAGTACAGGATCAGGATCCCGTAGACAGTGAGCGCCAGGGTCACCGCGGTCAGGGCGCGGTCGAACCGGCCGAAGATCATCGGCGCGCTCCCGGCCGGGGCGGGACGGTGTCCTCGGGCGGCGGCGGCGGGATGGGGACCGGCTTCGCCGGAGCCGTGACGCGGCGCGCGGGATTGACCCGCACGGCGGGCCTGCGCGTGGTGTCGACGCGCGCGGGCGCGGCGCCGGGCACCGGCCCCGCCCGAGCCGCCGGCCCGCGGGCCGTGTCGGGAGCCGCCGGTGTCACGGCGCGAGGAGCCGGAGCGGGGGGAGCGGCGGCACGCACCGGCCCCGCGCGAGCCGCCGGCCTGCGGGCCGTGTCGGCGCGCGCCCGACCCGCCGGCGCGGGCGCCGCGCCACGAGCCGGGCCGGTGGCGACGGGCGACGTGCCGCGCACCGTGTCCTCCGGCATGGCGAGCCGCACCGCCCGGATGGCGCCGGGCGGCGCCGTGGTGTCCGGGCCGAGCACGTACCGCTCGATGATGCGGGCCACGTACGGCGCCACCGCGGTGCCGTGCCCCGCGCCCTCGATGACGCCGGCCACCACGATCTGCGGCCGGTCGGCCGGCGCGAAGCCGATGAACCAGCCGGTGTTGGGCGATTCGGGGATCTGCGCGGTGCCGGTCTTGCCCGCGAGCTGTAGACTCGCCAGCCGCACGGCGCGCGCCGTGCCCTGCTCGACCACGGCGATCAACGCCTGGCGGATCGCCAGGAACGTGGTGTCGGGCAGGTCCACGGCGCCGGTGCTCGGGAAGTCGCCGGCGAGGATGTGGGGCCGCACCATGTGCCCGCCGTTGGCCAGCGCGGCGTAGAAGCGCACCATGTTGATCGGGGTCTGCGCGTTCTCGCCCTGGCCGATGGCGAGGTTCAGCGCGACCGCCTGGGTCCAGCCGTTCCGGCCGTACACCCGGTCGTAGTAGTTCGAGTCGGGGAACGCCGGCCGCACCTCGCCCGGCAGGTCGATGCCGCTCCGCATCCCGAAGCCGAGGGCGGCCCCGCCCTCCAGGATCGCCTTGACCGTGAGGCGGAGGCCGAGCTGGTAGAAGTAGGTGTCGCACGAGTTGGCGATGGCCTGGCTCAGGTTGAGCGACCCGTGGCCGCGCGGGTCCCAGCACTGGAAGAAGCGCGTGCCGTACTGGAAGCCGCCGCGACACGGCTGCGGCATGTGGGACGCGAAGGTCACCAGCCCGTCCCTGAGCGCCATCACCGAGGTGGCCAGCTTGAACGTCGAAGCCGGGGGATAGCGGGCCGCGATCACCCGGTCGAGCAGCGGGTGGTTCGGGTCCGAGTTCAGCGTGTCCCACAGGCTGGGCGCGATGCCGCCGACGAACGCGTTGGGGTCGTAGGCGGGGCTCGAGTACAGCGCGAGGATGTCGCCGGTCCACGGGTCCATCGCGACGATGGCGCCGCGCTTGCCGGGCGGGAAGATCGACGCCACGTAGCGCTGCAGCCCGAGGTCGATCGTGGTGCGCAGGACCCGGCCCGGCACCTCCTGGAGCGTGTTGGCGGCGCCCTGCTCGCGGACCACCCGCCCCAGGGCGTCCACCTCGACGAACCGCACGCCGTCCGCGCCGGTGAGCGTGGAGTCGTACTGGCGCTCCAGCCCCTCGCGCCCGATGATCGTGCCCGGCCGGCGGCCGCTGTAGGCTCCTTCCAGCTCCGGCTGCGTGACCTCGCTCACGTAGCCCACCAGGTGGGCCACGATCGAGCTGTCCGGGTACACGCGCTTCGGCTCGGTCTGGATGACGAGCCCCGGCAGCTCGGTGCGGTGCTCCTCGAGCTTCGAGACCAGCGCGAACGAGGCGTCCTTGACCAGCACCGTCGGCTGGTAGGGCGCGGCGGCGAACCGGCCGACCACGCGCTCCGTGGCGGCGGAGTCGAGGCGGACGATGGGTTCGAGGCGGCGCAGCATGGCGCGCAGCGAGTCTTCGTCGTCCGCCAGCAGCGACACCGAGTAGCCCGGCACGTTCTCGGCGATCACCGCGCCGTGGCGGTCCAGGATCAGGCCGCGCGCGGCCGGCAGCGGCACCGGGCGGAGGCGGTTCGACTCCGACTTCATCCGGTAGCGGTCGCCCTGCAGCACCTGGAGGCGGAAGAACGCCGCCGCCAGCAGCAGGAAGACGACGCCGAGGGCGTTGCGGGCCACGGTGCCCCGCAGCGCCAGGACGAACGGGTGGAAGGCCTGCCGGTCGCTCACGACGCCGGGGCCGAGCGGAGCAGGCCGCGGAACAGCAGCAGCGCGATCGCCGCGGCGGCGGCCGTGCCGAGGGCGCTCGCGGGCCACAGCACCAGCAGCTCGCCGCCGATGGCGCCGGCGCGCAGCGCACCGCTGGCGGCCAGCTCCAGGAGGTCGCGCAGCCAGCTCGCCGCGAACACGAACACCACGGTCACCAGCAGGTTGTCCGCGAACACCACCGCCTTGAGCCACCCGGCCACGTAGCCGATGATGGTCAGGGCGAACGCGCCCGCGCCGAACGCCGTCGGCGCCACCGCGTCGCTCAGCAGTCCGACCACGAAGCCGGCGACGGCGCCGGCCCCGGGGCGGGAGCGCATCGCGAAGAACAGCAGCGCCACGAGCACGAAATCGGGGGCGAACGGCGAGGTCGCCATCCACGGGCGCAGGGCCAGCTGGGCGCCGAGCAGCACCAGCAGCACGGCCACCAGCCGCAGCCGCGGAGGCCCGAGCCTCATATCGTGTCGGCCGGCAGGGCCGCGGCGGCCGCGCTGTCCGCCGCGGTGGGCACGCGGAACGCCGCGCCGAGGCTGTCGCCCGCCGCGACCGGCTTGAGCACCAGCACGTGGGTGACCTGCGCCGGATGGGCCGCCGGCCGCACCAGGTAGGTGCGCTCCCAGCCCTCGGCTTCGCTCAGCATGCCCTCGATGGTCCCCAGCGGGATGCCGCGCGGGAACACGCCCCCGAGCCCCGAGGTGACCAGCAGGGTGCCGGCGGGCAGCGTGTCCCGGTACGGCACGCCGCGGAACTCCATCACTTCGCCGGCGCGCTCGCCGCGCAGCGCGGCGACGATGCCGAAGACCTTGCCCCCCGCCGTCATCGCGCTGGCGCGGAAGTCGGGATGCGACCACGCCATCACCACGCTGGTGCGCGGGTCCACCGTGGTCACCATCCCCACCAGGCCGGTGGGCGACACCACCGGCGCGAGCGGCGTGACGCCCGCCCGGCGGCCGGCCGACAGCAGCAGGGTGAGCCCGTCGGTGAGCCCGCTCTGGTGCAGCACCTCCGCGGTGACGAACCCGGTGCCCAGCCGTCGGCGGACCCGCAGCAGGGCGCGCAGCTCGGCGTTCTCGGTGACCAGGCCGGGGACCTGGGACGCGGCCAGCGCGAACGAATCGCGCTCGGCCCGCAGCGCCAGGATGGCCTGGCGCTCGGCCCGGGAGGCGGCCACGCGGGACTCGATCGACACGGCGGGCAGGAGGACGCTGCGGCGCAGCGCCGCGGCGATCGGCGCGCGCAGGGCTTCGGGCAGGCTGAGCGTCACGAGCGCGACCACGAGGCAGGCCACGAAGGCGATCGTGTCGCCTCGCGACCCGTACCGCTCAACCCCGAGTGCCACGGCCCGTCAGGTCGTCAGAACGGTGCGGTACTTGTCGGGATCGTCGAGGATGCGCCCGGTGCCCCGCACCACGCAGGTGAGCGGGTCCTCGTCCACGTGGATGGGCAGCCCGGTCTCGTGCGACAGGAGGACGTCGAGGCCGCGGATCAGCGAGCCGCCGCCGGTCATCACGATGCCCCGGTCGACGATGTCGCTCGCCAGCTCGGGCGGCGTGATCTCCAGCGCCCGCCGCACCGCGTCCACGATCTGCTGCATCGGCTCCATCAGCGCCGCGCGGATCTCGTCGGAGTGCACCGTGACCGTCTTGGGGATGCCCGACACCAGGTCGCGGCCCTTGACCTCCATCTCCTGCTCGTCGCCCACGGGGGCCGCGCTGCCGATCTGGATCTTGATGCGCTCGGCCGTCGGCTCGCCGATCAGCACGTTGTGGTTCTTGCGCATGTGCTGGACGATCGCAGTGTCCATCTCGTCGCCGGCGATCCGGATCGACGCGTCGCACACGATGCCCGAGAGCGCGATCACCGCGATCTCGGTCGTCCCGCCGCCGATGTCGATGACCATGTTGCCGGTCGGCGTCTCGATCGGCAGGCCCACCCCGATCGCGGCGGCCATCGGCTCGGCCACCATGTACACTTCCTTCGCCCCCGCCGACTGCGCGCTGTCGCGCACCGCGCGCTTCTCCACCTCCGTGATCCCGCTCGGCACGCACACGATGACCTTGGGCTTCACGCGGAACACGTGCTTGTTGATGATCGACGCCAGGAAGTAGCGGAGCATCTTCTCCGTCACGTCGAAGTCCGCGATCACCCCGTCCTTGAGCGGGCGCACCGCCACCACGCCGTCGGGCGTCCGGCCGAGCATCCGCTTGGCCTCGAGCCCGATGCCCTTGATGCGACCGGTGGTCTTCTCGAGGGCCACGACCGAAGGCTCGTTGAGGACGATGCCTTCACCGCGCACGTAGACGAGCGTATTCGCGGTGCCGAGGTCCACGGCAATTTCGTTGGCGGGGAGCCAGGACCCCGGATTCCAGGACGTCAAGCGCATGCCGGCTTGCAACTCGATAGAGGGTGAAGGGAGGCGACGTAACTTGTTGCGCCGCCGTTAACATAGCCCCCGCGCACGGCGCAGGCAACACCGCGCTTGACACTGTTCGCGGCGCACAGGTAACGTGCGCCCCATGCCCCCTGCCGCCGCCGTCCTGCCCCGCGTCGCCGTCGTGGACGCGGACGTGTGCGACGCGTGCGGACTGTGCATGCCGCTCTGCCCACCCGAAGCCATCCACATGACCCGTCGCGGCCTGGTCGTGGACCGGGCCACCTGCACGGGGTGCGAGAAGTGCATCGCGCCCTGCCCGGTCGGCGCTCTCGCCATGGTCGATGACCGCCGCTGACGTCCTGGTGGTGGGCGGCGGCCCGGCCGGGTGCGTGGCCGCCTGGGAGGCGGCCGCGGCCGGCGCCGGGGACGTGCTCCTGGTCGAGCGGGACCGGGCCATCGGCGCGCCGGTGCGCTGCGCCGAAGGCGTCGGGAGCGACGGCCTGCGGGAATTCCTCGACCCGGACGGGGCGCCGTGGGTCTCGCGCCGCATCACCAAGGTCATCTTCATCGCCCCGGACGACACCCAGGTGGCGCTGGCCGAGCGCGACGTCGGCTACATCCTCGACCGCACGCGGTTCGAGCCCGCCCTCGCCGACCGCGCGGCGCAGGCGGGGGCCGAGATCCGCATCTCGACCGAGGTGGTGGGTCTCGAGCGCGCCGACGGCGGCTGGCGCGTGCGGCTCCGCGGCCCGGCGGGCGAGGAGACCTGCGCCGCCCGGGTGGTGATCGGCGCCGACGGCGTGGAGACGATGATCGGCCGGTGGGCCGGCCTCGAGACCCGGGTGGCCGCCCGCGACATGGAGTCGTGCGCCCAGTACGTCGTGGGCAACATCGAGTTCGACCCCGACGCCATCTACCTGCACTTCGGCCCTTCGGTCGCCCCCGGCGGCTACGCCTGGATCTTCCCCAAGGGCGTGGGCGTCGCCAACGTCGGCCTCGGCGTGGTCACGCTCAAGGGCGACGGGCGCACGGTGCGCCAGTGGCTCGACGACTACGTCGCGCGTCACTTCCCGGGCGGCACCGTCACCGGCCTCACCGTGGGCGGCGTGATCAGCGGCGCCACGATCAAGCGCACTGTCGCCGACGGCCTGATGCTCGCCGGCGACGCGGCCCACATGATCAACCCGCTGTCGGGCGGCGGGATCATCACCGCCATGAAGGCCGGGCGGCTCGCCGGCCGCCACGCCGCGCGGGCGCTCGAGGACGGGGACACGTCGGCCGGGAATCTCCAGGCCTATCACGACGAGTGGATGCGCCGGCTGGGCGACGCGCACCTCAAGTACTACAAGCTGAAGGAGACGATCAACAAGTTCGACGACGAGTTCTTCAACCGCTTGGCCGCCACCGTGAACAAGGTCCCGCTCGAGAAGCGGACCCTGGCCCGGGTGATGACCGCGGCGCTGGTCCGCCATCCCACGCTGCTGCCGGTGGCGGCCCAGCTGTTCGTCCAGGAGTTCTGCTAGTCCGGCCCTGCCCCGGCGGCGAGCCCCGCCGCCTCAGTGCACGAGCTTCTTGTAGCGGATGCGGTGCGGCTGGTCGGCCGAGGCGCCCTTGCGACGGTGGAAGTCCGTCGCGTAGCCCTGGTAGTCGCCTTCGTACCAGAACACTTCGCCGTCGCCCTCGAACGCCAGGATGTGGGTCGCGATCCGGTCCAGAAACCAGCGGTCGTGGCTCACCACCACCACGCAGCCGGCGAACCGCAGCAAGGCGTCCTCCAGCGCGCGCAGGGTGTCCACGTCGAGGTCGTTGGTGGGCTCGTCCAGGAGCAGCAGGTTGCCGCCGCTCTTGAGCAGCTTCGCCAGGTGCAGCCGGTTGCGCTCGCCGCCAGAGAGGTCGCCCACCTTCTTCTGCTGGTCCGCGCCGCGGAAGCCGAAGCTCGCGGCGTACGCTCGGGCGTTCACCTGCCGCTTCCCGAACGCCAGCGTCTCCTGGCCGCCCGAGATCTCCTCGAACACGGTCTTGGAGGCGTCCAGCGCCTCGCGGCTCTGGTCCACGTACGCGACCTTCACCGTCGCGCCGACCTTGAGGTTGCCCGCGTCCGGCTTCTCGGTGCCCACGATCATCCGGAGCAGCGTCGTCTTGCCGGCCCCGTTCGGGCCGATCACGCCCACGATGCCGCCGCGCGGCAGCCGGAAGCTCAGCTTCTCGAACAGCAGCCGGTCGCCGTAGCCCTTGCCGAGCCCCTCCGCCACCACCACCTCGTCGCCAAGCCGCGGCGGCGCGGGGATCAGGATCTCGGCCGTGTCCTCCCGGGCCTCGCTCTCCTCGGCGAGCAGCGACTCGTACGCGCTGATGCGGGCCTTGGACTTGGCCTGCCGCGCCCGCGGCGCCATCCGGATCCACTCCAGCTCGCGCTCCAGGGTGCGGCGCCGCGCCGAGGCCTGCTTCTCCTCGACGGCGAGGCGCTGCTGCTTCTGGTCCAGCCAGCCGGAGTAGTTGCCCTTCCACGGAATGCCTTCACCGCGGTCCAGCTCCAGGATCCACCCCGCCACGTTGTCGAGGAAGTAGCGGTCGTGGGTCACGGCGATCACGCAGCCGGGGAACTCCTTGAGGTGCCGCTCCAGCCAGGCCACCGACTCGGCGTCGAGGTGGTTGGTGGGCTCGTCGAGGAGCAGCAGGTCGGGCTGCGAGAGCAGCAGCCGGCACAGCGCCACCCGGCGCCGCTCGCCGCCCGAGATCTTCGCGACGTCGGCGTCGCCCGGCGGCAGGCGCAGGGCGTCCATCGCCACGTCGAGGTGGTGGTCCAGCTCCCAGGCGCCGGCGGCGTCGATCCGGTGCTGCAGCTCGCCCTGCTGCTCGAGCAGCGCGTTCATCGCCGTCTCGTCCATCGGCTCCGCGAACCTCGCACTGATCCGCTCGAACTCGGTGAGCAGGGCGCGCACGGGCGCGACGCCGTCCTCGACGTTGCCGCGGACGTCCTTGGCCGGATCGAGCCGCGGCTCCTGCGGGAGCCAGCCGATCCGGATGCCGGGCGCCGGCCGGGCCTCGCCGATGAAATCGTGGTCCACGCCCGCCATGATCTTGAGCAGGCTGCTCTTCCCCGCGCCGTTGAGGCCGATGACGCCGATCTTGGCGTCGGGGAAGAACGACAGCGAGATGTCCTTCAGCACCTGCCGGCTCGGCGGCACCACCTTGCCGAGCCGGAGCGTCTGGAAGATGTACTGCAGGGTCATCCGGCCGCCGGGAGCTCGACGGTGGGCCGGAACTGCGGCGCGCGCCGCAGCCTGCTGGCCTGCTCGTAGGCGAAGGCCGCCTTGATCAGCGTCGCCTCGGTCCACGCGCGGCCGAAGAGCGACAGCCCGACCGGGACCCCGAGCACGTAGCCCATCGGCACGGTGACGTGCGGGTAGCCGGCCACGGCGGCCGGCGTGGTGCAGTCGGCGAAGCCGGCGTCGCCGTCGACGAAGTCGATCGGCCGCGGCGGAGCCGACGTCGGGCACACGATCGCGTCGAGCCGGTGCTTCCGGACGACGAGGTCGATGCCCTCGGCCCGCGCGTAGCGCCGGCAGCTCGCCAGCGCCCGCCGGTAGACCGGGCTGGTGAGCCGGCCCCGCGCCTGGGACGCCAGCATGGTTTCCTGGCCGAACAGCTGCAGCTCCTCCGCCTCGTGCGCCTTGTTGAAGGCGATGACGTCGGCCAGCGAGCGGACCGGCGCGCCGGGCCCGAGGGCGCCGAGATACGCGTCGAGGTCCGACTTGAAGTCGCACTCCAGCACCACCTGCTCGGCGTCCTTGAGGTGGTCCTCGGTGGTCAGGTCCACGTGGTCCACCAGCACGGCGCCGCGCTCCCTGAGGACCGCCAGCGCGGCCTCGAACAGCTGGTCCACCACGCGGTGATTGCCGGTGTAGCGCTTGCGCGCGATGCCGAGCCGGAGGCCGCGCAGCCCGTCGGGGTCGAGCGAACGCGTGTAGTCGGCGGTGTGCGACCCCGCCCGGGCGGTGGCCGGATCGCGCGGGTCCGCGCCCGCCAGCGCCGTGAGCAGCGCCGCCGCGTCGGCCACGCAGCGGGCCAGCGGCCCCGCCGTGTCCTGATTGTGGGAGATGGGCACGATGCCGGCGCGACTCACCAGGCCCACCGTGGGCTTGAGGCCCACCAGGCTGCAGGCCGACGCCGGCGACGTGATGGAGCCGTCGGTCTCGGTGCCGACGGCCACGGCGCAGAGGTTGGCGGCCGCCGCGGCGGCCGAGCCGCTGCTCGAGCCGGAGGGCGAGCGGTCGAGCACGTACGGGTTGCGGCACTGGCCGCCGCGCCCGCTCCAGCCGCTGATGGAGTGGCGGCCGCGGAAGTTGGCCCACTCGGAGAGGTTGGTCTTGCCGAGGATCACCGCCCCGGCCTCGCGCAGCCGCTGCGCGACGAACGAGTCGCGCCCGGCGATCGACGCGGCGAGGGCCAGCGAGCCGGCGCTGGTGTGCATCCGGTCCGCGGTATCGATGTTGTCCTTGACGAGCACCGGGATGCCGTGCAGCGGTCCCCGCGCCCCCTTGGTGCGCCGCTCGGCGTCGAGCGCGTCGGCGATGGCGAGGGCGTCGGGATTGGTCTCGATCACCGTGTGCAGGCTCGGGCCCTTCTGATCCACCGCGTCGATCCGGGCCAGGTACTGCTCCGCCAGCGAGCGCGCGGTCCAGCGGCCGGCGCGCAGGCCTTCCTGCAGCTCCGCCACCGTCACCTCGTCGAGGCCGTCCTCCGCCTGCCCGCCGCGGACGCGGGCGGCGCGCGCCAGGCCCGCGGCGGGACGCCCGCGGACGTCCGCCGCCGCCAGTGCGCCGCCCAGGACGGCGGTGCCGACGAACGTCCGGCGGGTCATCCCGTCACGAGCCATCGTCACTCCCTCACAGGTTGGAGGTGCACTGCGGGCACTTGGTGGCCTTGACCGGGATGGTCGAGAAGCAGAACCGGCACTCCTTGGTGGCCGGCGCCGCCGCGGCCGCCGGCTTCGCCATCGCCGCCTGCATCCGGTTCGCCATCCGGATCACCAGGAACAGCGCGAAGGCGACGATGATGAAGTCGATCGTCGCGTTCAGGAACAGGCCGTAGTTGACCGTGGCCGCACCGGCCGCCTTGGCCGCCGCGAGGCTCGGGTACGGCGTGCCCGACAGGTTGAGGTACAGGCTGCTGAAGTCCACCTTGCCGAGGAGCAGCCCGATGGGCGGCATCAGGATGTCGGCCACCAGCGACGAGACGATCTTGCCGAACGCCGCGCCGATGATGACGGCGACCGCCAGGTCGATGACGTTGCCGCGCAGGATGAATGCCTTGAATTCCTTCCACATGGTCGAGTCTCCTCAGGTGGTCCCTCGTGGCCGGCCGCGTCACCGCCCGCGGGCCGGCGTGAGCTTCACCAGCACGACTCCGTGCGACGGGACCTGCGCCGCCCAGCTTCCGGTGTGCCGTCCGCGCCCGGCGTGGGCCCACAAATCCCGCACCTCGGCGGCCGCCCCGCGCGCGAGACCGAGGTCCTGCCACTCGATCCCGATGCGGGCCGCCGCGTCCGTCCGGTTCAGCAGCGCGACGGCCCGCGCCCCGCCGGCGAGGGGCTTCACCCACGCCTGCAACCCGGGGGTGACCTGCTCCACCATCCACCCCTCGACGCCGAGGGAGTCCTGGTCCACCGCGAGCACCTCGCGGTTGGTGAGGATGTCCCGCGTCGCCGGCGACATCGTCCTGAGGTCGTTGCCGGCGATCAGCGGCGCCGCCACGATCGCCCACAGCGCGAGGTGCGCCCGGTACTCGTCGTCGGTCATTCCGCCGTTGCCGACCTCGAGCATGTCCGGATCGTTCCAGCCGCCGGGGCCCGCCACCAACTGGTGCGGCGAGGAGGCGTCGAGGTTCGCCAGCATGCTCGCCCAGGTGTCCTCGATGTCACCCGTGGTCCGCCACAGGTGCCCGATCCCCGCCGCCCACTCCCACGGCCGGTTGGAGCCCCATTCGCAGATGCTGAGCACGATGGGCCGGCCCGTGGCGACGAGCGCGTCGTGGAACTTCCGGTACTGGGTCGGCGCCGTGAGGCCGCGCGAGTTGCACCAGTCCTCCTTCACGTAGTCCACGCCCCAGCCGGCGTAGGTGCGCGCGTCCTGCGTCTCGTGGTCCAGCGTCCCGGGCCGGCCCTGGCAGGTCTTCGTTCCGGCGTCGGTGTAGATGCCGAACAGCAGGCCCCTGGCATGGACGTAGTCGGCGACGGCCTTCATGCCGTGCGGGAAGCGCTGCGAATCGGCGACGATGGCCCCCGCGCTGTCGCGCGCGACCTGCCAGCAGTCGTCGATCACCACGTAGCGGTAGCCGGCGTCCCGCATGCCGCTCGCCACCATGGCGTCGGCCGTCTCCTGGATGAGCCGCTCGCTCACGTCGCAGCCGAACTTGTTCCAGGTGTTCCAGCCCATCGGCGGCGTGCGGGCGAGCCCGTCGTCCAACCGGCGCTGCGCCGCCGCGGGCGACGCGGCCAGGACGAGGACGAGGACGGCAGCGGCGGACCGGGCGGCTTGGCTGTGGATGGTCACGGCGACCTCCGAGACGTTGCGGGAGCCGGCAAAGGCGGCGTTGGCCGCGGCTAAGTATCCCGCGCGACCCCTCCGGCCGCAACGTCCGGCTGGCGGGCGGCGTACTGTTGCGTGCATAGTGTCTGCCGCCAACGCTCGCGAGCCTTCGCGCTCCGAGCCGATTCCGTCCCGACGATCCGTGGGAGGTATCTGATGAGGCGTTCGATCGCCGCCGCGGCCCTGGGCCTGGTCCTGGCCTCGAGCACCGCCGCCGCCCAGACCTTCGCTACCGACGACTCCGTGCTGCGCCGCATCTGGGCGGTCGGCATGGACAGCTCCCGGACCTGGCAGCTCTCCCAATCCCTGTTCGACTCCATCGGTCCCCGGCTCACCGGCTCGCCAGGATACAAGGCCGGCAGCGACTGGGCCCTCGCGACGTACCAGTCCTGGGGCATCCCCGCCCACACGGAGCAGTACGGCACGTGGAAGGGTTGGCGGCGCGGCGTGACCCACCTCGACCTGGTCGCGCCCCGGGTGCGCACGCTCGCGGGCACGATGCTCTCGTTCAGTCCCGGCACCGGCGGCAAGACCGTCCGGGCCGAGGTGCTGCTGCTGCCCGACCTGGCCGACTCGGCGGCGTTCCGCGCCTGGCTCCCGCAGGTCAGGGGCAAGTTCGTCGCGGTCTCGTATCCCGAGCCGACCTGCCGGCCGGACAGCGAGTGGATCACGACCGCCCTGCCCGACTCGTGGAAGCGGATGCAGGAGACCCGCGCGGCCGAGCGGGCGGCGTGGTCTGCCCGGATCCGCAAGGCCGCCGGCGTCCAGCGGCTGCTCGAGGTCGCGCTCGACGGCGCGGGCGCAGCCGGCATCCTGCAGAGCACCTGGAGTGGCGGCTGGGGCACCCACCGCATCTTCAACGCCTCGACCGAGCACGCGCCCGTGGTGGACCTCGAGTGCGAGGACTACGGGCTGGTGGCGCGGCTGGCGCAGAACCACGACGGGCCGGTGGTGCAGCTGACGGCGGACGCGCAGTTCCTGGGCGACGTGCCCGTCTTCAACACCGTGGCCGAGATCCGCGGGTCGGCACTGCCCAACGAGTACGTGATGCTGTCCGCCCACTTCGACTCGTGGGACGGCGGCTCCGGCACCACCGACAACGGCACCGGCACGATCACGATGATGGAGGCGATGCGCATCCTGAAGGCCGCCTACCCGCACCCCAGGCGCACCATCCTGGTCGGCCACTGGGCCTCCGAGGAGAACGGGCTCGACGGCTCCCGGGCGTTCGTGGCCGATCACCCGGACATCGTCGCGCACCTGCAGGCCCTGTTCAACCAGGACAACGGCACCGGCCGCGTGCAGAGCCTCTCGGCCAGCGGCTTCGTCGACGCCTCGGCCAACCTGGGCCGCTGGCTCTCGCGCGTGCCGGTCGAGCTGACGCGCGACATCAGGTTCGCCTTCCCCGGCATGCCGGCGGGCGGCGGCACTGACCATGCCTCGTTCGACTGCGCCGGCGCTCCCGGCTTCGGGCTGGGCTCCCTCAACTGGGACTACTTCCTCTATACGTGGCACACCAACCGCGACACCTTCGACAAGATCGTCTTCGACGACCTGAAGTCGAACGCCGTTCTCACGGCCATGCTGGTGTACCTGGCCTCGGAGGACACGGCCTCCGTCCCGAAGGCCGAGCGGACGGTGTTCCCGACGCGGCCCGGTTTCATGTCCGGCACGTCCTGGCCGGTCTGCAGCCAGCCGCCGCGCAACTTCGGCGACTACATGCGCGAGGTGGAGCAGCGCGAGGCGCAGCTGCGCCAGGCCGGGCAGGCGGCGCCCCGGATGCCGTAACCTGATCGGGGCTTGGGAACTGGGGTTTGGGGGTTGGGGGCGGCCGGGCCCCCCCCCCCCCCCCCCCCCCCCCCCCCCAAGAAAAACCCCCCCCCC
>Ga0335070_10006506_pt1 | contig 13754 bp, 14 predicted proteins | sample Lox_Sample_13_FD_206722 | JGI IMG/M metagenome (GOLD analysis project Ga0335070, IMG submission 206722) | Soil microbial communities from Loxahatchee National Wildlife Refuge, Florida, United States - Lox_Sample_1.3 | ecosystem: Environmental > Terrestrial > Soil > Wetlands | place: USA...
GTTGGTCCGGCAGCGAGCCGCCGCGCGTGGCAGTGCGGAGCATGATGGGCTTGCTTTTCCACGAGCCGCCCCGGACGCTTTTGTAGCGCCCGCTGGTCGGGCCTGGAGGGTTCCGTTCGGGCATGTAGGCGTAATAATCGAAGCCGAACCAATCTTGCACCCATTCTGCGACATTGCCAGCCATGTGATGGAGGCCGTAGGGGCTTCTGCCGTCATCGTGTGAATCCACGGCTGCAAGAATTGGGATCTCGTGGACGTGGTGTTGTCCGAACATGGCAAGTCTGGACTCCGGCGCCTCTTCTCCCCAGGGAAACAGGCGACCGTCGGTTCCCCGAGCGGCCTTCTCCCATTCCGCTTCCGTCGGCAGCCTCTTCCCTCGTGCCTGGCAGAGATCTTTGGCCTCAAGCCATGTGACGTAGAGCGCCGGCCAGCGTGTCAGGGTCTGGTCGGAGACGGAGTGCACCGTGATGACGTGCCAGATGAGTTTCTGGAGTTCGTCAGGCGGGTGTTGTTTTCGCTGTTGGAGGAATTTCAGGTACTCACCGAGACTCACTTCGTCGCGATCCATCGCATAGACATCCAGCCAGACCCGATTTTGGGGAAGTTCGGTATCGTCGAACTGGGTCCGCAATCCATAGGGATCGTCATCGATGCGCTTGGTACCGAGGACAAACTCGCCAGCGGGGATTGTCTGCATGGGCGACGAGGTCGCGAGCGAGGCTATCGATGTGAGATGGCGGGTCAACTCTGTCGAGGGCTTCGACGCTGCGATGGCCGCGAGAGGGACGCACGAGGCGACGAGCCACGGGGTCGTCACGAGGATGAAGCCGATGATAGGCCGCATTAGGTTTTGCTGGATGCGGCGAGGGCTTTGTTGACTTCGGCGATCAGACGGCGCTCAATCTCGGTGACTTCTTCGGCGCTGACGCTCAGGATCTTCCCGCCTTGCGCGAGCTTCTCGAAATCCGCTTTGACGACTAGCCTGGTCACGTTCGCGGGAAGCGCATAGATGGAGATGACATACTGGTTGCGGAAGCCGGCGACTTCGAGCGATGTCGGGTTGGAAATCTTGCGATCCGTCACGTAGACGGCCTTCTGCTCGGTTTTGATGCTGACCCTCAGCTGGTACCCATTGCGGCCGAGAGCCTCCTCGACGACTTTGGCGACGGTGGCGAGGGGGCGGGGAATGTCGTCGGCCTGCGCGCCTTTTCCCTCGACCTGTATGTTCTGGGCTGCCTGAATCGCGGCAGTCTTCTGTGCCTCGATGGTGAGTCGCTTGGCCTGGTTCAGCTGGCCTTCCATGGAATCGAGCGCCGCCTTTGCCTCGGCCTTCGTGCTGTCCACGGCCTTCTTGGCGTCACGCAATTCCTGATTCAACAGATCGATCTGTTGTTGCATCACTTTGTTACCGTCTTGCAACGAGGTGACCACGGATTCCTGTTTGGCGAGCTGCTTACGGAGCGTGTCGTTCTCTGCCTTAAAGGGGGACTCGTCCTGTTTGCACCCGATTGCCAACAGCAACATGCCGGCACACACCACGGACCACGTTTGTATCGCCATCGGTTAGCTCATCTCCATCGATTTATGCGAAGGTGGGCCGATTATCCATGCTTCGCTCACACTTGTCTATGAAGATTGTGCAGTCACACCGGTTTGACCTGAAAAAGTTCGAGCAGGTATGCTGACGGTATGCGGCAGAGCGTCCAAGCAGCAGGCTGGTCGGCACTCGTCCTGTGCCTGATCCTCGGCGACGGATGGGTCCTGGCCCAATTGCAAGAACCGGCCGTTGTTCCGGTTGAGGACTATGCTTTGTACGATCGAGTGGTGACGAGCAAGTTTCTGACGAACGAGACGAGACTCGTGTTCATCGAGCGGTTGACCGTTTCGCGGTTGTATCCGGATCAAGAAGTTCCCACGACGATCGGCTTGTTTGATGAGCATGACCTGTTCGATCGGAGGCTCCCGCCTGATCTGGTGCGGGAATTCGTCTTCAAGAATCGCCAGCCGGCCCGGTTAGGCGCGCAGTTCAATTTTGGCGTGCGCTATCGCTTTGTCGCTCCGGAGGGAACCGAGGAACCGGAGGTGTCGCTGGCCATCCCCGCGACCTGGCCGCCGGTTGGTTTGACACAGGACCCCTCGCTCCTCGGCCGACTGGTCTTTTCTCGCGTGGCCTATACCCTGCGGTCGGATCAGGCTCTGCTCTATGTGGAACAGCATCGGCCCGATGGGACCGGTGCGGGATTCCTCGTATGGTTCGGGCGGCAAGGGGCCGCCTGGTCCATCATCGACACCGAGGTGTTGTGGAGCATTCGTGCACCGGAGGAAGCCTTGGGTTCTCAGTAACGTGAGATGATTGCTGTAAGGACGCATGCCTCGATCACATAGGACAGCGTAGCCATGCCGACGTTGATTCGTAAAACGTTCTCCGTTCCGCCCTTGGGATGCAATTGTTCGATCCTGGGTGATCCCGTGACCAAACAGGCGATCGTGATCGATCCTGGCGGAGCACCAGAGCGGATTCTACATGAAGTGCGGCAGCTGGGTTTGACCGTCACGCACGTCGTGCATACGCACGCTCATTTTGATCACTTTCTTGCCTCAGGCGAAATCAAGAAAACAACGGGAGCGATTCTCTGCCTGCATCCAGACGACCTGGAACTCTGGAAGATGCTCGAGGTGCAATGTCAAATGTTCGGGGTGCCGTACGTCTCGGTGCCCTTGCCAGAGCATTGGTTGGCCGACGAAGAGAAACTGCGTGTCGGTGGGATCGAGGCGATCGCTCTGCACACACCAGGACACACACCCGGGTCGCTGAGTCTTTATGTGCCGGGTGACCAGTTGGTCTTGGCCGGTGACACGCTGTTTCGCGGCAGCATCGGTCGGACGGATCTCTGGGGCGGCGACTTCGACGCCATCGAACAATCCATTCGAGAGCGGCTCTATAATCTCGCCGACACGACGGTCGTGGTCACCGGGCATGGGCCTGAAACCGCGATCGGGCTTGAAAAAGAGACCAACCAATTCGTGCGGGCCTGACAAGGCAAGAGGAGGGGACCATGTACATGTGCCGTCATCTCCTGTGTGTGGGGGCGCTGCTCCTTGGTGTCCTCGTGTCCGATGAACCGGTCGGGGCGGAGGGTGCAGCGACGGCCCCGACGGATCTCGTCACCATTGCGGAAGTCAAAGTGCGGGTGACCGATCACGGACCGGTCGTGCTGTTACAGGCGGAGGGGAAGGCGATCCCGATTTTCGTCGATCTGACGGTGGCCCTGTCTATTCAAGCCGCCTTGATCGGTGACAAACTGGATCGTCCGATGTCGCACGACTTGATGTCCCAGATTCTTCGAACGTATGGAGGGAAGGTGACTCAAACCGTGATTACGTTAAAGGGCGGCACCTACTATGGGGCGCTGACGGTGGCGTTTCGGGATGACGTGAAGGTTTTTGACAGCCGCTCATCGGATTCGATCGCGCTCGCGGTGCACTTCAAGGCTCCGATTCTGGTGGGACGGGATCTTCTCAATTCAGCCGGTCGTGTGCTTGAGAAGTCGAAAACGGAAGATCTCTGATCGTTTACTCTTTCCCCATGCGCGTATGCAATCGCGTGAGACGCTTTTCCGTGGACTGTTTGATGAAGGCCATGTTTTCGGCGAGATGCTGCTCGGCGTTGATTTTGCCTTCGTCGCGCCGCTTCTGTTGGGCGAGCCCGAAGGCCGCGATCGAGGGACCGTCCTCCTTGTTGAGTTCCTTCCATATCTCCATGCATCGAGTCTGTCTGGCAGGCGGGTATTTGTCGCAGGGTGGATCAGCGGCGAGGGCGATCGAACCGCTGAGTGCGAGCGTCAACCCCACAGCGATGAGAATGTACATATTGGGTTGTCCCACCGTCTGAATGCCCAGTCCGCGCCGGAGGATTGTTTCAGCTTTCCGTTACATCTTCATCGCGTCGTTGACGTCCTGAAGTGTCTGGTGAGCGACTTGACCGGCGCGCCGGCTTCCGTCTTCGACGATGTCGTTCAAGCGGGCGGGATCTTTGACAAGAGCCGCTCGTGCCTCCCACATGGGCTGCATCCGTTCGACGATGCGGTCGGCGACGAGCTTTTTGCAATCGATGCACCCGATCGCCGCAGTCCTGCATTCCTTGTTGATCTGCTGTTGGACGGCGGGCGTGGAAAAGATTTTGTGGAAATCGTAAACAGGGCAGATGTCCGGGTTGCCCGGGTCGTTCCGGCGGACGCGCGCAGGATCTGTAACCATGGTCTTCAGTTTCTGGCGAACGACCGGTTCCGCGTCTGAGAGATTGATCGTGTTCCCATAGCTCTTGCTCATCTTCCGACCATCCGTACCCAACACTTTCGGGAATTTTGTCAAATGCTCCATCGGCTCGGGGAAGACCGGTTTGTAGAGGCTGTTGAATCGACGTGCGAGCTCGCGGGTGAGCTCCAAATGCGGGAGCTGGTCCTTTCCAACCGGGACGAAGTCCGGTTTGTACAGTAGGATGTCGGCGGCTTGGAGAACCGGATAACCCAGGAATCCGTACGTACTCAGGTCGCGTCCCTTGATCTCTTCTTGTTTTTCCTTGTAGGTCGGATTCCGCTCCAGCCAGGCCACCGGGACAATCATCGACAGCAACAAGTGCAAAATCGCGTGCTCGGGGATGCGGGACTGCACGAAGACCGTGGCCTTGGAAGGGTCGATCCCGGCCGCCATCCAATCGAGGAGCAGCTCGCGGACGAATTCGCGGATCCGACTCGTGTCGGCATAGTTCGTCGACAACGCATGCCAGTCGGCGACGAAGAAGTAACAATCGAACTCGTTCTGGAGTCCTTTCCAATTCTCCAACGCGCCCAGATAGTTGCCGAGATGGAGCAGCCCGCTGGGCTGCATACCGCTGAGGACCCGCTTCTTGGTCATGGCGTTGTTTCCGTGCCTAGGCCCATTGCGGCGGACAAGATGCCGCCCGACACCGCATGCGTCAAGGTGGTGGTGACGGTGTGAATGAGTCGGATTTGCGGGTCGAACATGATGAGGGCCACCAGAATGAACATGCCGTACGGCTCAAGACGTATGAGGGCGAGGGCCGGCTTCGACGGAAGCAGGCAGGTCAGAATGCGTCCTCCATCGAGCGGCGGAATGGGAATCAGATTGAAGAGCATCAGGAGCACATTGATTAAGAGCGAGTAGACAGCCATTACTGCAAGGGGAAGCGTAATCATAGTCTGTAGTGACTGCGGGGGTGGAGTCTCGTCAGCGGAGGACCAATACTGTGCAACGGAAGAGTCGAGAGACAGCAAAATAGTAAAGAGCAGCGCGCTCCCGATCGCGAGGATCAGATTCATGCAGGGCCCTGCGGCTGCGACGAGCGCCATGTCTCGTCTTGGCTGATGCATGAGACGGGGATCAATCGGGACCGGTTTGGCCCATCCGAGGAAGAATCCTCCCGGCATGAGGAGGCAGAACAGTGGAAGGATGACCGAGCCGAACGGATCGATATGGGCCAGCGGGTTCATCGTGAGGCGGCCTTGGAGTTTGGCCGTGGGATCGCCGCATCGATAGGCGACCCAGCCGTGCGCGTATTCGTGGAGCACCATGGCAAAGAGAAGCGGCAAGCCCATATAGGAAATTTTGTGAAGGATTTCAGATAGTGCATCCATTGGTCTTGCGTCTCAGTCGAGCTGGGTAAATCGTCCACGTTTCACTTGGATCAGGAACAGAGATCGGTTCAGCGTCCCGTCCGGTCCGAACGAGGCAGGACCGACCATGGTCGGGAGGTCTCGTTGGGTCATGAGGTAGTCGCGCACCGCTTCGCCGGACGAGGCGCCTTTCCGGATGGCTTCAAGGACCAGCTTCGCGGCATCGTAGCCCTGCATGGCAAACAGTGTCGGGATCGCTTGGAATCGCTTCTTGTACCGATCAACAAAGTCTTGCACGTTTGGATTGGGGCTGTCCACGAAGAATCCGTCCACAAAGATCGCTCCATCGATCGACTGGTCGGCGGTTCGGGCAAAGTCCGGTGAATTCCATCCGTTGGCGCCGAGAAACGGCACCTTCATGTCGTGAAAGTTCAGTTGCGCGGCGATGAGACCGGCTTCCTGGGCGCGTCCCGGGACGAAGATCGCATCGAATCCGGGAGTATAGAGCACTTTCTTGTCGAGTTTCGTCTGTCTCCCGGTCATCTTCGTCGGATCCACCGGCACGGAGAGCCCATATTTCTTCAAATCCTCAGCCTTCATCCGTTTGAGTTGCGCGTTGAAGTCGGTCTCGCCTTCCTTGTACGACTCCATCGCAATGATTTCGCCGTCGTGTTGCTGGATCTCCTGCGCAAACAGCCGCGCGAGCTCACGACCGTAGGTCGTGTCCGGATACAGAATGCAAAAACGGCGGTACCCTTGTTCACCCGCGGCATAGGACGCAATCCGTTTCGCCTGCATGCTAAAGGTAAGCGCAGTGCTGAAGACATAGCCGCCTAATCGGCGAACGTTTGGGATCGTGGCAGTCGGTGTGATGAGAGGAGTCTTGGTCCGTTCCGCCAATTCCGCCATGACCGGCAAACTCTTCGACAGGAGCGGGCCGATGACGGCGATCGGATGATCGTCTGTCAACAACCGGGACAAGTCATCGAGGAACGTGGGCCGCTCGGATTCATAGTCTTTCACGATCAACCCGATTGATGAACCGGTGGCTCGATCCTTGTTGAGTTCAACGGCCAGCTGAATACCGGCCAACACGTCGTTGGAAAAGGGCGCGGCCTTTCCGGACAGCGGCAGCACGGCGGCGAGCACGAATTGAGAAGATTTGAGTTTGGTTTGTAACGTACCGAGCAGGTCCGATGCCTTCGCGGCGTAGGGATGGGTCGGGAAGCGATTAAGAAACTGCTGAATCTGGCGGGTCGCTTGGTGGTCTTCACCGCGTGCGACGTGGAGTTCGATCAGGCGAACCGAGGCGAGGTCGCCGGGAAACGTTCGGGGATAGAGTTCTTGGATCCGGTCGAGAGTTTTCCTGTCCAGTTGTCCATTGATCAGTTCGCTGATACGAGTATGGATGTCCTCGGCTTGATCGTCCGGAGCGAGAGCCATTTCATCCAACCAGGCTTGAATCGCTCGCACAGGATCCTTCTTCTTCACATAGAGATCGCCGCTCAGGTGCATCGCCTCCAGTTTGGCCGTGTCGTCTTTCGAGAGCGTGCGGATATTGACAAGGATCGGCAAGGCAAGGTCGATGTTTCCCATCGCTGCATGGACGCGGGCCAGCATCAGCTTACCCCGGTCCGAGACCTCTGAATTGGGGAACTCGAGCTGCAGTTGCTGTAAGTACTTCAAGGCTTCCGGGTATTCTTTCGTGTCGTACAGGGAGGCTCCGAGCAGAAGATAGGTGTCGTCCAACAACTCAGGTTTGGGCGACGTGGCCAGAAATCGGCGTAGGATGGTGGTTGCTTCCTCCGGCTGCCCGGCGTCGAGCAGACGTTTGGCTTGGGTCAGCGCGGGATGCGATTCCGATGTGCCTTTCGCAGTTTCGGCGTAAACTGATCGAGTCTCCCACCATTCGGCAGACGGGTCGATCCCGGCCGAGATGAGGCCGAGGACGCCCAGCAGACTCAACAACGCACGACACATGCGATCAGACCAGCTATACGATGCAATGATGCGATTGATCATGGGTTCCTGTGGCAGGTCACGCAATTTCGTACTCACGTGACTACTATCGGAAACCCTGTGGGGTGTCAAGGCAATCTCCGCGCTGTTCGTTGTCTTCATCGCAGTGATTCGCTATCATCGAAACATGTTGCTGCATCCGATGGTTGAACGATACTTGACTCACCTCCGCATCGAGGGAGGGCTGTCGATTAACACGCTGGAGGCCTACCGTCGGGATCTGCTCAAGTTTCAAACCTACGCACATCGAGTTGGCGTGTCGTTACCTGCGCAGATGACAGCCGGCACAGTTACGGGATTTCTTCGCTCATTGAAAGAGGCTCGACTGTCGCACACTTCTTCAGCCCGCTGCCTATCCGCTGTTCGTGGCTGGCTCCGGTTTCTCAGACAGGAGCGGGTGATCGATGAAAACCCTGCCGTCGGGCTGGCGTCCAGGCGTCGCGGCATCAAACTGCCGAGGACCTTGTCTCAGCACGAAGTCACAACATTGCTGGATCTCCCGGCCTTGGACACGCGTGAGGACCATCGCGACCGGGCAATGGTGGAGCTGCTCTATGCGACGGGCTTGAGGGTGTCGGAACTTGTTTTGGTGGAGGTCGCAAAGATCAATCTTGAGGTCGGCTATCTTTTTGTCACCGGTAAGGGATCGAAAGAGCGCGTTGTGCCGATGAATGATCACGCGCGAGAGGCAGTACGTCACTACCTCCATGAGGTGCGTCCACGGCTGTTGAAGCAACGAACATCGAGATTTCTCTTCGTGACCACCCGCGGGACTCCCATGACCAGGCAGGCTTTTTGGAAATTGCTGCGCCGACGCGTACGGCGTGCCGGTATCACGAAAGCGATTTCACCACATATGTTGCGGCATTCGTTCGCCACGCATCTGCTCGAGGGGGGCGCCGATCTCCGGTCCGTTCAAGCCATGCTCGGACATGCGACCATCGCCACGACCCAAATCTATACGCATGTCGAGCGGGAACGACTCAAGCACGTGCATGATCGATTTTTCCCTCGCAAACATCGTCGTGGCGGAGTGGGCAAGGGATCTGGTGTCGGGAGTCCACGGTAAACTGGTCACATGCTGCAGAATCTGCAAGAAGGGTGCGAGATTGGATTGACAAGGGTCGGTGGACTTGGTAGCATCCGCCAAGGTTGCTAAGAAAATCGGGCGGATAGCTCAGTTGGAAGAGCGCTGCCCTTACAAGGCAGAGGTCACAGGTTCGATCCCTGTTCCGCCTACCAGCCGCAGGGTCTAGGTTGTTCGGAACAGGCCGGAGATTGTAAAGACGAATTGAAAATTTCAGACGAGACCACCCGCTAGATATAGTCTTGTCGCTCCGAATTTCCGCTATAGGTAGAGTCACGAGGGGCCGTCGTTCAGCCTGGTTTAGGACGCCAGATTGTCAATCTGGAGGTCGCGGGTTCAAATCCCGTCGGCCCCGCCACTTTTTTCCAATGGACGTGTTGTGGGCTCACCGCCCACAACACGTCGTACTGAAGGGGTGGTATCCGCTTTCGTGAGGGACGTACAAGAAGACCGGCCACCAGTTGTAGCGGTTGGCGAGGCAGCCTTCAGAGCCAAACTAACATATGGAGGATGGATCAGCTTCCGTCGGCCCTTCCCTGTTCCTCAATGTTTGCTAGACTCCCTATGCAGCAATACACATTATCCGCTTATGCGGGAAAGGTCGTTGGGGCATGTTTCAAACTAGTACCGTAGAACTGGTCGGGTCGCTCGGTCTGGTGTCGAAGAGCGTGCTCGTGCTGCTGTTTCTTTTCTCGGTGATCTCCTGGGCGGTCATTTTCTTCAAGTGGCGCGTGTTTCGCGCGGCGGACCAGGGGGACCAGCGGTTCATGGCGCTCTTGGCCAAGTCTAAAGACCTCGGCGACGTATATCGCCAGATCAGAAAAATGGAGGAGAGTCCTTGCGGAAGTGTGTTTGAAGGAACGGCCGAACGCATGGGGATTGGAGGCGTCGACGCCAAGGACGGGACCGGGTCCGCACCACTTGATCGGCATCTCATCGAGCGGACGGCAGCGCATCTCTCCCATAGCCAGCTCTCACGGCTCGAAGCCTATCTTCCTTTTCTTGCGACGACCGGGAACATCACGCCGTTCGTCGGACTGCTGGGAACCGTCTTGGGGATCATCGATGCCTTCCGTGAGATTGGTGCGCAAGGGACGGCGAGTATCGCGGCGGTCGCTCCCGGTGTCTCAGAGGCATTGATCGCCACGGCGGCTGGGTTGTTCACGGCGATTCCCGCCGTCATCGCGTACAACTACTTCCTCACCAGGATCCGACGAACTGCCGCGCGTATGGATACGGTCACCATCGAACTCCTGGCCTGGCTACCGACGTCCACCAGTAAAGCGAAACCAGCTCCGGTGGTGATGCAGGCATGACGGCGTTCGAATCCAGACAACGACGATTCTTGGCGGAGATCAACGTCATTCCGCTGGTCGATGTCGTGCTCGTGCTCCTCGTGATTTTCATGGTCACCGCGCCGATGTTGTACCGCGGCATGGATATCAATTTGCCGAAATCTGCGACCAATACGATCAAGCCCGAGATGCGGACGGTCCTCACGATCGAGAAGGATCAACGGCTGTATTTAGACAAGGACCCGGTGGGTGTGGCGCAACTTGAGCAGAAACTGAAACTGCTGAAGCTGCAGCATCGGGATGTCTTGCTGTACTTACGCGCCGATCGTGAGGTGCCCTACGGTATTGTCGTACAGGTTATGGATGGAGTGAAGAGGGCCGGCATCGAAAAGATCGGCATGGTGACCGAACCGGTTGGTGCCGAACGTGTCAGTGCTCCCCAGTTGACTCATACACCGTCTCGAAAGAGTTAGCGGGTCGAATCGAAGAGAGAACACGCGTCTTATGGCCTCTCAGGCATACGTCCAATCGGTGCTGTGGTTCGATCACGAAGAGCAGGCGCGGTTCTTTCACCGCCTCCGACGAGCGCTTCTTCTCTCGTTTGTCGCGCATCTCATCATCCTGCTGGTCGTCACCGTCCTTCGGTTGCCGCAGCGCGGCGAGCGGCCTCTCGCGGCGGTGGAAGTTTCGCTCGTCAGCATGTCGACTCCCGTTCCAGTGAAGCAGCCTGAACCGGTGAAACCCGTGGTTCAGCCCAAGCCGCCGGAATCGAAATCTCTTCCTGCCCCGGTGGTCAAAGACACGGCTCCGGCCCGCGCACCGGTACCTCCGGCGGGACATGTGGCGCGTGACGTGCTGCGGGACCTTCAACTGCCGCCGGATGCCCCCAAGTTCGGAGACCTGGCTCCTGCGAAATCAGTGGCACTCCCTCAGCGGGAAGCCAAGGTGAAAGTGCCGGACCTTCCCCGCATTCCGGATCCGATCCAAGAACCGGCTGCCACGGTTTCTCGAACATCAAAGCTCAGCGATGATGTGGATCGGGAGCTTGAGGAGGAGCTGAAAAAGGTAAAACAATTCACTCCGGCGGCCAAATTAGAGATTCCGAAAGAAGTCAGAACGCCCGATCAGCCGACGAAGCCGGCTCCGCAACAAGAAGTCAGGGTCCCGACGGCGCAGACACCGGAGACTACGCTCAAAATTTCCGGCTCATCCGGCTCCAATCCCTATTGGGCACGGGTACAGGCGGTGATCAGCAGCCATTGGGAGCCGCCTCCGATCGATGTCTCGGGGCAGACCTACACCGTGACCATCAAGTTTCGCTTGCAACGGGACGGAATGATCAAAGACGTGACGATTCAGAAGACTTCCGGCAATAATTATTACGACATGGCCGGCCAGCGGGCGGTCCTTCGGCCGCGTCAGCTTCCCCCGTTTCCATCCGACATGACCGACGGGTATAAGGACGTTGAAATGGTGTTCAGAGTAGGAGAGCCGGCCGGATGACGCAGACGACATTCATCGGGGCCATACTCGGCGGGTTGCTCGTGCTTGCGGGAGCCGTGGGGATTCTCGACTCCGGGGCCGCAGACGTCTTCCTCGAAGCCACGCGTCCTGATTTCCAAAAGATTTCATTGGGTGTGGTGGGAATTCAAAATACCGGTGGGCCGGATTGGCTGGGAGGACGGATTGAAGAGGTGCTCAAGAAAGATGTGAAGCGCTCCTTGGTGTTCGATCTGGTCGACTTGCCCAGTCTTGGGATCAAGGTTCGGGAAGTCAGCAACGGGGCGACGGCCATCTTTAAACAGGCGGCTGACAATGGAGTGTCTCTGCTCGTGTGGGGGAAGGCGAGTCTCAAGGAAACCGGAAAAGAAGCCGACGCGACAATGGAGGGATTTGTCTACGATAGCAGCAGCGACGAGGTCGTAGGCGGGAAACGCTATGCGGGCTCCCCGTCGGTGCTCCGCTTGATGGCGCATCGCTTTGCGGACGAATTGGTCTTTCGGTACACCGGCGAACCGGGAATTGCCCGCACGAAGATCACCTATGTCGCGGAACAGGGATCGGCGCGCGAGCTGTATGTGATGGATTACGACGGGTATGATCCGCGGCAGCTGACGGCCGATGGGTTTCTGAATTTGATGCCCCGGTGGTCTCCGGATCGCCGGTTCATCGTGTTTACCGCCTATCGGAATCGCAACTCTCAGGACATCGACGTGATCGAGCTGGCGACAGGGAAACGGTGGACCTATGTCTCCTATGCCGGCTTGAATATTACGCCGGCATTCTCGCCGGACGGCATCTTCCTCGCGTTCGCGTCGAGCTACGAGGGCAATTCAGAGCTCTATCGATTGGACACGAGAACCAAGTCGGTTCAGCGACTGACCGTAAATCCGTCCGGCGATCTGTCTCCTTCCTGGTCCCCAACGGGCAGAGAACTTGCTTTTACTTCGGACCGTGGAGGGGGACCGCAAATCTTCCTGATGAGCTCGGATGGCACCAACGTTCGTCGCCTGACCTTTGAAGGAGATTATAATGCGGCACCGGCCTGGTCCCCGCGAGGAAACTGGATTGCCTATGTTTGTCGGACACCGAGGAAAGAGTATAAGTTGTGCGTGATGAGCCCGGACGGACAGAAACGTATGCAATTGACGACAGGGCCGGGGGTGGACGATTCCCCGTCCTGGTCGCCGGACGGGCGGCATCTTGTTTTCAGTTCGACGGCGGACGGAAAAAGTCATATTTATATGATTAATGCGGACGGTAAAGACCTGGAACGGCTCACGTTTGAGGGGACGCATAACAGCGCGCCAGCGTGGTCTCCAGCCTCATAGGCGGGGCCCGGGCGCGCCCTCAATCATTATGAACAACCATGAATGAACCACTCGGCATGAGAGGAGACCTACCCATGGGGAAATTTATCTGTGTGGCAGCGATGATCTTGGTCGGAAGCGTGGCGGTATTGACTGCCAGTGGCTGCGGCAAGAAGTCTCTGCAATCCGGCGGTGAGGCGCAATCGGCGCAACAGGGCGCGATGGCGAAAGGTGGAGCTGGGGGCGGAGGTTCGAATGGTGCCCAATCCGGTGTCGGGTCGAACTTTCCGGACACCAGTCTCCAAGCCGGGGGAGGATCGGGAGAGGGGCTAAGGGGGCTCGATAAGAATCCGTCCGAGGAGCGTCTGGGGGGCGGGACGCTCATGGCGAAAGCCGACTCAGCCGGCAGTGCCAGTCGTCAATTGGACGATATGCGCGCGGAGCAAGCCGCTTCATCGGCTGCCGGGTTGCGCGACGTGTATTTCGGGTACGACAGCTGGACCATCAGTGAAGAGGGCCGACAAGCGTTGGTGCGCGATGCTGACTGGCTCAAGGCGAACCCGAGCGCGGCCATTAAAATCGAAGGGCATTGCGATGAGCGCGGGACGACGGCGTACAATCTCGTCCTCGGTGAAAAACGCGCGAAGTCCGTTCGCAATTACCTTGTCGAACTCGGAGTCAGCGCCAACCGGCTGTCGGTCGTGTCCTACGGCAAAGAACGACCCTTCTGCGCGGAACACGCGGAATCCTGCTACCAGCAGAATCGCCGGGGGCATCTCGCCGTCAAGGCGGGAAAATAAGCGACGCAAGCACTTGAGTCGTACGGGGCATCTCGCGCACAAGGAGAACACGGGAGGCGCACTATGAAGCCAGCGATGACGACTGATTCACAGAGCCGATCAATCTGGAT
>Ga0335070_10006507_pt1 | contig 13752 bp, 10 predicted proteins | sample Lox_Sample_13_FD_206722 | JGI IMG/M metagenome (GOLD analysis project Ga0335070, IMG submission 206722) | Soil microbial communities from Loxahatchee National Wildlife Refuge, Florida, United States - Lox_Sample_1.3 | ecosystem: Environmental > Terrestrial > Soil > Wetlands | place: USA...
TGGCGCGGTATTTCCAGCCGGAATCCTGCAAGGAAACCTGGACGGTGATGCCATTGGCGGTAATGGATTCGACATGGCGGCCATGGCTCAGGAATTCGTCGCAGCCCGCGGCACCGGCGCGCCACCGTACAACACCGTTGACGGGAGTGGCGGTTGCGGGAACAGAAGCGACTTCGGAGGCCGGCGCATCGGCGCGCGGCGCCAGATACATCACGGCGACGTAGCCTAGTTTGCCCTCGTTGGTGCGGACCTGCGCGGTGTAGCCTTCGGCGTCGGTGAGCACCGTGACGCTGGAGCCACAGGCGAGATTGCCGACGAGTTGAAGCGGAAGAGACTGCTCGGCGTCGGAAGTCATCGGCACGCTCTTGATGCCGGGGCATTTGACGGTGGCTTTGTTGACGACGGACGGCGCGACGCTGCCGCTGTTCTCCTCTGCGGCAACGGCTGGCAGCGTGGCCAGCAACAAGGCGGAAGCGGCGAGCAGCGGTTTGTAAGACACAAACATAGGTACCTCCCTCAGGGGCCCGGTTTGGAGATTACAGCTTGCTAACGAACGCGATTTTTGCGAATGCGGGTACCGGCGTCTATAGTTCGCGGGTACCAAAGGACAGGTAATTTGCAAGATACTGACCTTCGCGCGAAAAGCGGTGTGCGAGGTACAGGTGGGAGACCAAGCGGCGCAGGGCGAGAGTGTTCACAAGCGTATAACTTGACCGGTAACGGAGGGTGCGCTAGGTTGAAGGTAGTTTCTCCCGATTGACGCGCAAGAGCGGCAGATTTGCAGGAGGAATCCATCGGCCACCCATACCGGGCAGCATCAGAACCTTCCAACTGGATGAAACGAAGCGTACACATCACCGGGAAACTGGAACCCTTCTTCGGAACACTCGACGAAAACATACGAACGCTGGAAGACGCACTGCATGTGCGGACACATTTGCACGATACGCGTCTGACCATTGAGGGCGAGCAGGAAGGCGTGGACCAGGCGGTGCGGATCGTGGAGGAGTACAACCACCTGACGGCGCACGGGCGTGTGCTTTCCAGCAGTGAGGTGAAGTCGCTACTGCGCGTGGTGACCGAGGATCCCCATGAATCGCCGCGAGGAATGTTCGAGCACGGCCGCGCGCGGTCGTTTGGCAAGAAGTCCGTGACGCCAAAGAACGCGAGCCAGCGGCGGTACATGGAAGAGATTGAAACGCACGACATGACGTTTGGGATTGGGCCGGGCGGCACGGGGAAGACGTATCTCGCCGTGGCCATGGCGGTCAGCGCGTTGCTGACGAAACAGGTGAATCGCATCATCCTGGCGCGGCCGGCGGTAGAAGCGGGCGAGCGGCTGGGATTTCTGCCGGGAACCTTGCAGGAGAAGATCGACCCGTACATGCGGCCGCTGTACGACGCGCTGTACGACATGCTGGACGCGGACAAACTGGAACGGTTCCTGGAGAAGGGAATCATCGAGGTGGCGCCGCTGGCGTTCATGCGCGGACGGACGCTGAATGATTCGTTCGTGATTCTGGACGAAGCCCAGAATACGACCAGTGAGCAGATGAAGATGTTCCTGACACGACTGGGATTCAACTCCAAGGCGGTGATTACGGGAGACGTGACGCAGATCGACCTGCCGGCCGGGAAGAAGAGCGGGTTGGTGGAAGCAATGGAGATCTGCGGGCGGATTCCGGGGATCAGCGTTGTTCAATTCGGCGAGAAGGACGTGGTGCGGCACAACCTGGTGCAGCAGATCATTCGTGCGTATGAAGAGCACGACGCATCGCAACCGCGGGCAGGAAATGGCAAGATAGCAAGCAAAGAGCAGGGCAACGAGCCAAGCAGCGCGGAGCCAGCGCGCAATTAGCCGAAAATGGCCAAGAGACAAAGCAGGGGCCGGACGATCCGGACGGAACGCACTGCCTTGGCGGTCGAGAATCGCCAGAAGGCTGTGAGGCTGAAGATCGCGCCACTTGAGTCGTTTTTCAGGAAGACTTGCCGGGAAATTGGTTTGAGTGACACGCCGGCGGCGGTGTGCCTTCTGACTGACCGCGAAATGAAGCGACTGAACACGACGTACAGGAAGAAACGGAAGACCACGGACGTGTTGTCGTTCCCCTCCGAGGACCGGCCAAAACCGAAAGGCCTGAAGGGCGCGGCCCGTGCCCTGCGCGGCGAGTTCCTGGGTGACATTGCGATATCACCAGCGGTGGCCCGGCGGAACGCCAAGCGATTTCGCCGAAGCATGGCAGAAGAAATTCGCATCCTGTTGCTGCATGGGATTCTGCATTTAATGGGATATGATCACGAAAGCGATCGCGGCGAAATGGAACGTGAGGAAGCAAAGCTGCGGCGTCGACTGAGGCTCGGCGAATGAAGTTGTTGTGGGTATATGTCCTCAGCGTGGTGGTGCTGGCGCTGGGGCTTCCAATCTTCTCCTACCTGACGCTGATCTACCGCGAACTGGGACGCATGACGACCGGGCGCGTCCACGAGCACCTGGACATTTTCGAAACGGAAATCGAGCCAAAACTGAAGATCAACCGGAGGAGCGGGGGGCGGACGTTCCGCATCCTAGGCCATTTCTGGCTGGCGTTTGTGGTGCTGGAGACGACACGGGGCGTGGTGTACCTGGTGCCAGGAGCATGGGAGTCGGTGTTGCAGTTCCTGGTGTTTCTGACGCTGGAAGTGGTCATCTTGATGCACTTCCTGCCGGACATGCTGTTGTATCGCACCACAGGCCGCTGGCTGTTGCCGCTGATCCCGGTCATTCGGATGGCGATGCTGCTGGTGTGGCCGGTGAGAGTTTTTCTAGAGGCGGCGGAGTCACTGGCGCGAATTTCCGAGAAGGAAATGGAGCAGACCCAGGAGCAACGGACGGAAGAGGGCATTGAGGCGCTGGTGGAGGTGGCGGAAGAAGAGGGCATCATCGAGCCCGCCCAGGCGGATTTGATCGAGCAGGTGGTGGAGTTCAGCGACAAGCGGGTGCGGGAAGTGATGACGCCCAGGCCCGAAGTGGTGGCGCTGCAGGCCGATGCGACGCTCGAAGAAATGCACGCGAAATATGTGGAAACGCAGTTTGCGAGGATGGTGGTGTACGAGCAAACACTGGACGACATTGTCGGCATGGTGGAAGCGCAGGACTTGCTCAAAATTGCGGACACGGATTTGCCGAAGCGCAAGGTGCGAGAAATCCTGAAACCGATCCTGTTTGTGCCGGAGACGAAGGTGGGCTCGGAGTTGCTGCGGGAGATGCGGCAGAAGGGGCAGTCGATGGTGGTGGTGATTGACGAGCATGGATCGGTGGCGGGAATTGCTACGGTGGAAGATCTGCTGGAGGAGATTGTCGGGGAGAGCGGGGCGAGCGAAGAAGAGCCCAGCCCGGATGCGGTGCGCGAACCCGATGGTAGTTTGGTGCTGCGGGGAAGCATGTCGATTTCCGACGTGGAGCGGTTGCTGCATCTGCAGTTCGGGGAACACTCGGACGAAACAGTGACAACCATTGCAGGGCTGATGAGTCATGCGCTGGGGAAGGTGCCGAGCCCGGCGGATAAAATCGATTTGGAAGGGTACCGGTTTGAGGTGCTGGAAGCGAACCAGCGAAAAGTGCTCCGACTGCGGGCGCGGAAGTTAGGGGCGGCGCGGCCCGGCGCGGCAAACTGAACTCCCAAAGACTTCCCATCCTGAGTTAGGATTACGCTAAATATCTGCTGAGGAGAACTCATGTCTTCCTTCACGAAGCGATTGGTGTGGATGATTATGTTGCTAGGGGCCACCGGATGGACGAGTACGCGAGCACAGGAAACCGCCAGGCAGGATACGCCGCCGGAAGTGGACATGATGTGGGGCGTGAAGATCGCGGCGCGGGACGGGGTGAAGCTGAATGCAACGGTGTATCAGCCACACGGGCAAAAAGAGGCCCTGCCGCTGATTTTCACGTTCACACCGTACATCGGGGATTCCTACACCGATCGCGCCATGTATTTTGCGACGCACGGTTTTGTGTATGCGCTGGTGGACGTACGCGGGCGCGGGAACTCCGACGGAGAGTTTGAGCCGTTTGCCAACGAAGGTAAGGATGGCTTTGACGTGGTGGAGTGGTTCGCGAAGCAGCCGTATTGCAACGGAAAAGTGGCGATGTGGGGCGGGTCGTATGCGGGGTTCGACCAGTGGACGGTGGCAAAGGAGTTTCCGCCGCATTTGGCGACGATCGTGCCGGCCGCGGCGGCGCATCCGGGAGTGGACTTTCCGTTCCAGTACAACATTTTCTATCCGTATGACATGCAATGGCTGACGTTCACGAGCGGCCGCACCGGAAATGAGAAGACGTTTGGGAACGACCCGTTCTGGACGTCGAAGGCGAAGGGGATGTACGGGGCGCAAAGCGCGTTTGAAGAGTACGACAAAGCGGTGGGGAATCCATCGCCGGTCTTTCAAAAGTGGTTGCAGCACCCGACGCCGGACGCGTATTACGACGCGATGGTGCCGAACCCGGACCAGTACAAGAAGCTGAACCTGCCGATTTTGACGATCACCGGGCATTACGACGGCGATCAGCCAGGAGCGTTTACGTTTTATAAGCGGCATATGGAATTTGGGTCAGCGGAAGCGAAAGCCAATCACTATTTGATCATTGGGCCCTGGGATCACGCGGGGACACGCAGCCCGAAGCGAGAGATGGGCGGCCTGAAATTTGCGGAAGCCAGCGCGCTGGACCTGAACAAGTTGCACAGCGAGTGGTATAGCTGGACGATGAAGAGCGGAAGCAAGCCGGAGTTCCTGAAGAAGCGCGTGGCGTATTGGGTGATGGGCGCGGAGCAGTGGAAATATGCCGAAAGTCTTGAGAGTATTTCGAACCGCACGATGAAGTTGTATCTCGGGTCGAATGGAAGCGCCGCGGACGTATTTCATTCAGGAACGCTAGGAGAGACGGCAAGGTCCACGGGAAGCGATAACTGGACCTACGATCCGCTCGACAACCGGCCAGGAGACGCCGAGCCGACGGAGAATCCGGCGTATCTGACGAGCCAGGCGGGGATCATCAACCTGTTTGGCCAGGGCGTGGTGTATCACAGTGAAGCGTTTCCGGCGGCCACGGAAGTCAGCGGCTTCGCGAAATTGACGGTGTGGCTAACGATGGACGTGCCCGACACGGACTTGGGCGTGACGCTCTACGAGATTCTGGCGGATGGAGGCTCAATCCAGTTGACGAACGCCACGATGCGGGCGCGCTACCGGGAATCGTTGCGGCGCGACATTCCGGTACCGGCGGGAAAGCCGGAGAAGTATGTGTTCGACAATTTCATGTTTTTCTCGCGGCAGGTGGCAAAAGGGAGTCACTTGCGGCTGGTTGTTAGCAGCGTCAATACGCCGTCGGCGGAGAAGAACTACAACAGCGGTGGAGTGGTGGCAAAAGAAACCGGGAAGGACGCGAAGACGGCGCACATTCAGTTGCTGCATGATGTGGAACATCCGAGTGCGTTGGAATTGCCGGTGGTGAATTGAGGGAAACGTGACGAAGAAAAAGGCAGGGAGTGAAGGCCGGAAGCGGGCCGGGTTCGTAGCGATTATCGGGCGGCCCAATGCAGGGAAGTCGACACTGCTCAACCGCTACGTGGGGCAGAAAGTGGCGATCGTGACTTCGAAGCCGCAGACGACACGGAACCGGGTCCAGGGCATTGTGACGCGGCCAGAGGGGCAGATCGTTTTTATCGATACGCCGGGGCTGCACGACCCCGATACGGTGCTGAACAGGCAGATGATGCGGGAGGTGGCGGCGGCGCTGGAAGGAATCGACCTATTGCTGATGATGGTGGACGCCAGCCGCACCTTGCCGCACGCAGACTCGTTACTGCTGGAGAGGGGGCAGCGTTTCGCGGGGAAGACCATCCTGGTACTGAACAAGGTGGACCGGGTGCCAAAGCCGAAATTGTTGCCGCTCATCGACGTGTTTGCGAAAGCGTTTCCGTTTGCGGCGCTGGTGCCGATTTCGGCGCTGAAGGGAGATGGCTGCGAAGAGCTGCTGGAGCAGATTGTGGAGAAATTACCAGAGGGTGAACCGTTCTTTCCCGAGGATCAGATTACAGACCAGCCAGAACGGTTCCTGACGAGCGAGATCATTCGCGAGAAGGCCATTGATCTGACGTACCACGAAGTTCCGCACGCGCTGGCGGTGATCGTTGACCGGTTTGAGGAGACACCGAAGATCTTGCGAATTCATGCGATCTTGAATGTGGAGCGGGATTCGCAGAAGAAGATCCTAATCGGACATAAAGGCGAGATGCTGAAGAAGGTCGGAACCGCGGCGCGCAAGGAATTGGAGAAGCTTCTAGGGACGAAGATTTTCCTGGAGATGTTCGTGAAGGTGCTGCCGGGGTGGCGAGAGAATCCGGCGAAGGTGCGGGAGCTGGACTGGCACACGCAACTAGCGGAGTTGGCGGAGCATCAGGCACAAGAAAGCAAGGCGGCGGAAGCCGACGAGGATGAGTAGCGAGAATCGAAGAGTAACGAAGGCAGAGTCAGTGCGACGCTGGCTTCGACAGTCGAACTTCCAGGGAAACTGACGAGTCGCTGACTTCGCAAGTACTGAACCGGCTCTGACGGGCCATCTGCTGGAAGTCCGCCCTGGTGTAGGCGCGTTTCAGCAGCAGGTGGCGGAAGACCCTCCGAGTCACCCAAGCGTCAAACCACTCGCGTCCGCTCTGTTTGATATAGGAATTGATTTCGTCGAACGACGCATCCTTGCGGAGATCGTCAATGAGCGCTTGGCCGCCAGGGACCAGAACGCGGCACATCTCGTTCAGTGCCGCTACCGGTTCCGTGAAGTTCTTAAAGGCCGCTGAGCAATAAACAAAATCGAACGATGCGTCAGGAAATGAGATCGCTGAGGCGTTGCCGAGACGAAAATCGACGCTCACGCCTGCGTTTCGCGCGTTGTCTCTAGCGATGTCGACGAAGGTCCGGCTGATGTCGATACCGGCGATCTGGAAGTCTCCAAGCTTGGCCAGTTCGATGGCAAAGAAGCCTGGGCCAGGAGCAACTTCCAGGACACGGCTGCCTCTGCGCAAATGTCGAGATACGGCCTTGGCCTTCTGACGGAAGTCCTCCATGTCGTTCTGTCTTGTGCGCGCATACCATCGAGCTATCCACCCATTCATTCCAGTACCTTTGAAGGGCTTTCGTTGCGGCGCCGACGAGCCGGCAAGATGTCCGGACATGGTGCCACCCTCCTCGCTGGGTAATACGAAATGCAGTCTCCATTTATTTCACTTCGGAAGATAGAAACAGCGCGCCGACCGCGGGGTTCGCAGAGAGCGGGAATTGAGTGACTGTCCGTCCAGATGGGATTCAGGGCGAAGCAGCGAACGGATTACTCCGGGGCGGCGATGCCGAGGGACTTCATCTTGCGGTAGAGATGGGAGCGCTCAAGTCCCAGGGCAGAGGCGGTCTGCGTCATGTTCCAGCGGTGTTCCTGGAGCTTGCGGAGGATGAATTCGCGCTCATAGGCGCTGCGAGCCTCATGCAGGGTGGAATAGGGCTGCTGGGGACTTTCGCTGACGCCGCGGAAAAGTTCCGGCGGCAAGTGGTGGGGCTCGATGCGAGACTGCGGGCAGACGATCACGAGCCGCTCCACCAGATTCTTCAGTTCGCGGACATTGCCCGGCCACGGATAGCGGATTAAAATTTCCATCGCGCCGTCGCTGAGTTCGCGGGTCTTCTTCCCATACTCGGCACTGAATTCATTCAGAAAGAAGCGGGCAACAACCGGGATGTCTTCTTTGCGGTCGCGCAGCGGCGGAACGTAGAAGGGAATCACGTTGAGGCGATAGAAAAGGTCCTGGCGGAAAGCGCCGCGGGCGATTTCCTGCTCGAGGTTCTTGTTAGTGGCGGCAATGACGCGGACATCGACGCGGAGCGTCTGGTTCGAGCCGATGGGCTCAATGCGCTGCTCTTCGAGGACGCGAAGGACTTTAGACTGGGTTCGGTGACTCATGTCGCCGACTTCATCGAGGAAGAGCGTGCCGCCATCGGCTTTCTGGAACTTGCCGATCTTGTCATCGGTGGCACCGCCGAAACTGCCTTTCACATGGCCGAAAAGCTCAGACTCGATAAGTTCCTCGGGAATGGCGGCGCAACTGACTTCGACGAAGGGCCCTTTGTTACGGAGGCTGTTGGCGTGAAGAGCGCGGGCGACGAGTTCCTTACCGGTGCCGCTTTCACCGTAGATGAGAACGCGGCCGTTGGTGGGAGCAGTGACGGCGATTTGTTGGCGCAAGGCTTTCATGGGCACGCTGTCGCCGATAACCTGATAGCGCTGGTCGAGTTCGCTGCGGAGGGTCTGATTTTCGTCTTCGAGGCGGCGCTGCTGAATGGCGTTGCGGACCAGGACAATGACCTTCTCGAGAGATAAGGGCTTCTCGATGAAGTCGAAGGCACCGAGTTTGGTGGCGCGCACGGCAGTTTCGATGCTGCCGTGGCCCGAAATCATGATTACCGCAGGAGGCCGCGGTAGAGTCTGGATGCGGCTGAGAGCTTCCATCCCATCCATACCGGGCAGCCAGACATCGAGCAGGACCACTTGAAACGCGTAACGAGCGACGCGGTCGAGAGCCTCTTCGGCGGAGGGCACGGCCTCCACGGCATAGCGTTCGTCGGCCAGAATGGAGGCCAGGGAGTCGCGGATGCCTTCCTCGTCGTCGACGATCAGGATTTTGGGAAGGAGAGTCATCGTCCGGCATCCGCTTCGGAGTGTTCCGAGCCCGAGGGCGCGGGCTGTTCCGCGACCGGCAATTCAATCAGGAATCGTGAGCCGACGGGGCGATTGTCTTCCACGCGCAAGGAACCGCCATGTTCGGAAATGATGCGCGCGGCAATGGCCAGGCCGAGGCCGGTGCCGCGATCTTTGGTGGAAAAGTATGGCAGAAAGAGCTTGTCCTTATCTTCCCGGGAGATGCCATGCCCGGTATCCGCAACGGCTATCTCAATGGTATCGGATTCGGTGCGCAAGTGCGTGGCGACGGTGATTTCGCGGTGAGGCGCGTCTTCCAGGGCTTCGGCGGCGTTGTCGATGAGATTGATGATAACGCTGCGGAGCAGAGGGCCGTCGGCGCGAACGGCGGGGAGATTTAGTTCGAGAGCGGTTTTGAGCTGAATACCGTCGAGGCGGCCCGAGAAGACTTCTACCGCCTCATGAACCAGGGTGTTCGCATCGATGGGGAGGAGCTTGGAGGCGGGGAAGCGAACGAACTGAGAGAACTCGTTGACCAGAGAAGAGAGCGTGGCGACTTCGCGAACAATCAGCTTGGAGCATTCCGCGGAGAGGCGCGCCAATTCCGTGTCTTTCAGCGGTTCGGCCTCGCCGGAGCGGCGTTCGAGGTAATGAAGAATGCGTTGCGCGGAGAGCTGGATGGGCGTGAGGGGATTCTTGATTTCATGCGCGATGCGGCGGGCCACTTCCTGCCAGGCCGCGGATTTTTGTGCCCGGAGAACTTCGGTGAGGTCGTCAATGACGAGGACATAGCCGGCGTTGGCGCGGCGCGGCCCGAGAGAACTGACGGTGACCGCGAGGTGCATCAGGCGGTCGCTAACTTCGACTTCGATCTCGCGAGTGACGACACCCATGCGAAGAGCGCGGCGCATCAAGTGCTGCAGCGCGGCGTGTGCTTCGGGGCCGACGAGTATTTCCAGTGACGCGACGGTTTCGCCCGCGGGGATCTGGAACATACGCAGTAGCGCGGAGTTGGTTCTCTGCAAAGCGCCTGCGGCATCGATGTAGATGACACCCGCCGGAATGTTTTCGAGGACGGTTTCCATCAATTGGCGACGGCGCTCCAGTTCCTGGACGGCCTGCTGGAGATTGCGGGTGAACTCGTCGATCTGCACACGGCTGTCGCGGAGCTGCGTGGTCATGGTGTTGAAGGAGCGGACGAGAATGCCGAGTTCGTCCTGGGCCTGTTCCGGGACCTGGTAATCGAAATTACCGGCGGAGACTTCGCGGGTGCCCTCCGCGAGCGCCTGGATCGGAACCGTTACCTGCTTGGCAAGAAAGAGTGCAACCCAGGTAGCGGCAGAGAGAACCAGGATGGTGAAGAAGAAGAGAATCAGAAGCATCTGACGCTTGAGCGCGCGCAGGCTTTGCTTGACGTGTTCGTATTCCTGGGTCTGCGTTTGAATGGCGGACCAACGGGTCAAGAAATCGGGACTGGTGATGAACGCGGCGACCAGAGTGGCGTGAGTCTGGTCGGGGAGATCGATGGGAAGTGAAGCCCCGAAGTAGGTCTTGCCGGCAGCCTGCCAAATTTCCACGCCACTAGGCAGCGTGCGGAGCTTGGTGGCGGTGACGCCCGCGACGGTGCAAAGTTCGAGCGTGCGATCTTCGGACTGATTGGGGCAAACGACGCCCCCTTTGAGCAGGTGGCCTTGTTCGTCGAAGAGCCATGCGGCGTCGAGGCCGTGGCTGGCGGCGTTTTGCAGAAAGGTGTCGGGATCGGCCGTCAGCTTGGTTGCGGCCTGACGGGCGAGCATCTGCAGCCGGGGTTGCGTGGTGCGACCCAAGTCGTTGAGAAGGGCCTGAGTTTGCTCGGATGCCATTTCGAGAGGACGAGGGAACCAGCGGCCGAGGGTGCGGTTCAACAGGGAATAGCTGACGAAGAACATGAAGATGACTGGCAAGAGCGAGATAGCCGTGGCGCCGAGGACCATCTTCGTTTTGAAGCGCGCCCCCAGCTGGTTTTTGTTCTGCTCCATGCGCAAGCGCACGAAGCTGCGAATCATGATGAGGCTGAAGACCAGCAGAGCAGCGGTGATGAAGGTGGAGACGGCATAGAGAGGGATGATGACGCGCCAGGAGCCAGGTTCGAAGGGCACGTCGAGCGAGCCGAGAGTGAAGACAGCAGCGAGAAGAAGAGTCAGCAACATGCCGCCCAGCGCCAGGCGGATGCGTATTTTGTTTGAGACAGGGCTCATGGCGGCGTCACCGGAGGTACCGGCAGGAACGGCCGAAGAGGGCAATGAGTGCAATCGGGTTCGCGCTTGCGGCAGAAACGCTTGCCGGTCTGCACGATCAACGCGTGGTATTCGTTGAAGAGCGCCGGGTCTGCGGGTAAGTTGGATTCGAAGAGCTGGCGGATTTGGTCATAGGATTCTTTGCCGTGAGCCAGATTGTGGCGTTGAAGGATGCGGCGGGCGTAGGCATCGACCACGAACACGGGATGATTGCCGGCATAGAGGAGGATGCAGTCCGCGGTTTCGGGACCGATGCCGTGAACCGATAGAAGGTGTTCGCGCAATTGCGGAGTCGGGGTGGAGAAGAGCCGGTTCAGCGAACCTTGATAATGAGTACGAAGAAGAGCGACGAAGGCTTTCAGCTTGCGGGCTTTCTGGCGGAAGTATCCGGAGGAACGGATCAGCGCAGCCAGGCGCGCCAATGGGATTCGTTCGATGGCGGAGGGAGAGAGCAGGCGTTCGCGGCGAAGGTTGGCGATGGCGCGTTCCACGTTGGTCCAATTTGTGTTTTGCGTGAGGATCGCGCCGACGATGATCTCGAAACGAGTTCGGCCCGGCCACCAGAACTGGGAACCGTGGGCGGCGAGCATGGCATCGAAATAGGATAAGAGCTGCGAGCGTGTGGCAACGGACGGTGGAGCGTGCCATTTGCGGCGCACGGGGGCAGGCATATTGCGGAACGGCGCGGCAGTGGGCAAAATGCGGGAGGCAGACATCTCTTTCGCAAGATAGCGGTGAGGTTGCGGCAAGTCAAGAATGAGGCACCGTCCCAGCAGGCAAGGACCTGTTCCGGTGGACAGGTATTAGCGAATTCACAACGATGGTTCAAAATCGAACGACGTGCCCGCACTCGCTTTGTTATGTTGAGCGGTAGGTGCACTGCCGTTAGGGAGCGCTGCGGATGTCTGTCCGTTTGGGTGAAATCTTACTGAAGGAAAGCCTGATCACTCAGGACCAGCTGGAGAAGGCGCTGGAGTTTCAGCGCTCGAACGGCGGGAAGCTGGGCAGTTGCCTGACGAAGATGGGCTTTATTACCGACGACGACATCACGGGTGTGTTGTCTCGGCAGTACGGCGTTCCATCAATCAACCTGAAGTATTACGAAATCGATCCAAATGTCATCAAGCTGATTCCGCAGGACACGGCGCTGCGCTACCAGGTGATCCCGCTATCGCGTGTCGGTTCGGTGCTGACGATTGCGATGACCGACCCGACGAACGTGTTCGCGATGGACGACATCAAGTTCATGACCGGGTTCAACGTGGAACCGGTGGTGGCGTCGGAGTCGGCGATCGGCGAAGCGATCTCGAGATTTTACGGTGGGGGCTCTTCGACGCACGAGGAACTGAGCTCGTTGATGAAGGACTTGGTCGACGAGGACCAGGAGCTGGAGCTGGCGGCGGAAGAGCAGGAGATGGACGCGGCGTCGCTGGAGAAGGCGGCGGAAGAAGCGCCCATCATCAAACTGGTGAACCTGATCTTGACGGATTCGGTCAAGCGTGGCGCGAGCGATATTCACGTGGAGCCGTACGAAATGGAAATGCGCGTGAGGTTCCGCGTCGACGGCGTTCTGCAGACGGTGATGACGCCGCCTCTGAAGCTGCGGGATGCGATCACCTCGCGTATGAAGATCATGGCCAAGCTGGACATTGCGGAGAAACGATTGCCGCAAGACGGCCGCATCATGATCAAGTACAAGGCGGAAGGGAAGAAGAAGGAGTTGGACTTCCGCGTATCGACAGTGCCAACGCTGTACGGCGAAAAGATCGTGCTCCGGTTGCTGGACAAGGAAAACCTGCGGCTGGACATGACCAAGCTGGGTTTCGAGCCAGAGTCGCTGAAGAAATTCGAGCGGAACATCCTGAAGCCGTACGGCATGGTGCTGGTGACGGGGCCGACGGGCTCGGGCAAAACGAATACGCTGTATTCGTCGGTGGCGCGCCTGAACCAGGTGGACACGAACATCATGACCGCCGAAGACCCGGTGGAGTTCCAGTTGGCGGGTATCAACCAGGTCCAGATGAAGGACCAGATCGGGTTGAACTTCGCGGCGGCGCTGCGCGCATTCTTGCGGCAAGACCCGAACATCATCCTGGTCGGAGAAATCCGCGACTTTGAAACGGCGGAAATCGGCGTCAAAGCGGCGTTGACGGGGCACTTGGTGCTTTCCACGCTGCACACGAACGATGCGCCTTCGACGATCAGCCGTTTGATGAACATGGGCATTGAGCCGTTCCTTGTGGCCACTTCAGTCAATTTGATTTGCGCACAGCGCCTGGTTCGGCGCATCTGCGGGAATTGCAAGGAAGAGCTGGAGATTCCCGAGCAGGCACTGGTGGACGCCGGCTTTACACCGGAAGAGTCCAAGACCACGAAGATCTACCACGGGAAAGGCTGCTCGACTTGCGGCAAGCGCGGATATAAGGGGCGCACAGGCTTGTATGAGGTCATGGAAATTAACGACGAGTTGCGCGAACTGATTCTCGTGGGAGCGTCGGCACTGGAACTGAAGAAGAAAGCGATCGAGCAGGGAATGATTACGTTGCGGCGCAGCGGGCTGATCAAGGTGTCGCTGGGGATGACGACGCTGGAAGAAGTTTTGCGCGAAACGGTCTTATAGAGAGGACGGGTTTATGGCAGGCATCACGCTGAGCGAGTTACTGAAGAAGATGATCGAGATGGGAGGAAGCGACCTCCACATCACGACGAACAGTGCGCCGCGCGTGCGGGTGCATGGCCGTTTACGCCCGCTGGACA
>Ga0335070_10006508_pt1 | contig 13752 bp, 9 predicted proteins | sample Lox_Sample_13_FD_206722 | JGI IMG/M metagenome (GOLD analysis project Ga0335070, IMG submission 206722) | Soil microbial communities from Loxahatchee National Wildlife Refuge, Florida, United States - Lox_Sample_1.3 | ecosystem: Environmental > Terrestrial > Soil > Wetlands | place: USA: Florida...
CAGATCATTCACGGTTCTTTCGTGAATAATCCGGGCTTGGCCCTCAGTAGCCGTCGAGCCGGGTGAGCCCCTCCGCGCGGGCCATCCGGACCGCCTCCTGCACCTCTGCCCGGGTGGGCCGCCGGGACAGCAACGGATACTCGTGCGCACGGGAGCAGGGCCGGTACTGGTCCATGACGTTCAGGTAGGTGTTCCGGGATACCCCGGCCAGGAAGCGCACCACCTCGCCGGTTCCCGCCAGGCCGTTGGGCAGCACCAGGTGCCGGACCAGGAGCCCCCGGGTCGCGATGCCCCGGCTGTCCAGCGCGAGGTCCCCCACCTGCCGGTGCATCTCCGTGAGCGCCGCCCGGGCCACCGCGGGATAGCCCTCCACCCCGGAGTACTGCCGGGCGGTCGCCGGATCGGCGTACTTGAAGTCCGGCATGTAGATGTCCACCACGCCGTCGAGGAGGCGCAGCACCTCCAGGGACTCGTAGCCCCCGCAGTTGTAGACCAGGGGGAGCCGGAGGCCCCGGTCCGCCGCGATGACGAGGGCCCTGAGAATCTGGGGGACCTGATGGGTCGGGGTCACGAGGTTGATGTTGTGGCAGCCCGCGCGCTGCAGGCCGAACATCATCCCGGCCAGCTCCTGCCCCGAGACGATCCGCCCCTCGTCCCCCTGGCTGATCTCGGCGTTCTGGCAGAAGACGCAGCAGAGATTGCAGTGGGTGAGGAAGATCGTCCCCGAGCCGCCCACCCCGACCAGCGGCCGCTCCTCGCCGAAGTGCGGGCCGCAGCTCGACACCATGGCCTGGTCCCCCACCCCGCAGACGCCGTGCTCCCCTTGCAGCCGCTGCGCCAAGCACTCCCGGGGACAGATCCGGCACCGCGTCATCAGGCCCGCCGCCGCCTCGGCTCGTCGCGCCAGCTCGCCCGTCTCGTGCATCCCCAGATACGCCGGCCAGGACATGGTGCAGCTCCCGTCGCTATCTTAGCATCGGTCGGCAGCCCCCACAACGGACGGCATCCCGAACACGGCGCAAGCCGGTACTGCCTCATGCCGGGGGGCCAGGAACCGGGAGTCGGCTCGACCCACCCATCCGGACTCCCGGTTGACAACGGGGCCCGACTGCGCGATAAGGACGGTGCCCCGACCCGGGCGCGTCCGCGAGGCGGGCTCGAAGCCGCGCTCGGGTCCGACCGAGAGGAGCGTGCACCCATGACACTCGACCCGCAAGCAAAGGCGCTCCTGGCGCGGCAGGCCGCCTTGAACCTCCCCTCCTACGCAGAGATGGGTCCCCGGGAGGCCCGCCGCCTCAACGAGGAGGGGGCCGCGGCCCTGGCCGGACCTGGCGAGGACCTCCAGGTCCGAGACACTGGAATCGCCGGGGTCCCGGTGCGCCTCTACGAGCCGCCCGGCGCCGCCGAGGCGCCGGTTCTGGTCTACTTCCACGGGGGCGGCTGGGTGCTCGGCAGCGTCCGGACCCACGACCGTCCCTGCCGGGCGCTCTGCGCCCGGGTCGGCTGCCGCGTGGTCTCGGTCGAGTACCGGCTTGCGCCCGAGCATCGCTTCCCGGCGGCCGTCGAGGACTGCTGGGCGGTCACGGCGTCCCTGCTGGCGGGGCGGCAGCCGGTGGCGGTGGGTGGCGACAGCGCGGGGGGAAACCTCGCCGCGGTGATGGCGCTGCGGGCCAGGGACCGGCGCCTCCCTCTGCGGCTGCAGATGCTCATCTATCCGGTAACCGACTGCGATCTGGACCGGCCCTCTTACCTCGCGTGTGCCACCGGCTACGGCCTCAGCCGCGAGTCCATGCGCTGGTTCTGGGAGCAGTACCTGGGCGACGCCCGCTGGGAGCACCCCGAGGCCGCTCCCCTGCGCGCCCCGAGTCTCGACGGGGTGGCCCCGGCGCTGGTGATGATTTGCCAGTACGACCCCCTGCGGGACGAGGGCGCGGCCTACGCCGAGCGGCTCCGTCAGGCCGGCGTCCCCGTCGAGCTGATCGAGCAGCAGGGGATGATTCACGGCTTTTTCCGTCAGGCGGCGGTGATCGACCGGGCGACCCTGGCCTACGACCAGTGTGCGGCCGGCCTGCGGAGGGCCTTCGCCGCGCCGATACGCCCTTGACCCGCGGTATTCCCGAACCGGTTCGCAACCTCTGCGAGACCGGCCAGCTCCTGGCGGGGATTGCTCGATCGCCCGGACAATTCAGGCCGGCCGTTCCGGACCATCCGGGCGGATGATTTTGGCTTGACACCGCTTGTCTCTCTGCGCGAATCTCGCCTCGCAGTTGACGCGCCCCTCGGCGAGGCCGGCGGCTTGGACCACGCGGCGAGGCCGGGGGAGATCGTTGGTACTAATCTTCAGGGACGGTTGGGTATGGGAGCGGGGCCCGCGTTGGCCGGGCCGACACGAGTGCCGCTCCCCCGCCCAACCACATGAGCCAGACAACTACGCGGCAAGGAGGCGGTCATGCATGGGAAGCTGGTGAGGGGATTGTGCATCACCGTGGGGGCGCTCGCCATCCTGACCGTGGTGGCCGGTCTCGCCCACGCCCAGGGTGCCAAGAACACGCTCGTCGTGGCCCTCAACCAGGACCCGGACATCCTGGATCCCAGCCTGTCGAGGACCTACGTGGGGCGCATCATCTACGAGCACATGTGTGAAAAGCTCTACGAAATCGATGAGAGCCTGCGGATCTATCCGCAGCTGGCGGCCGAACTGCCGATCTACTCCGACGGCGGCAAGACCGTGACCATCAAGCTGCGCCAGGGGGTGAAGTTCAACGACGGTACCCCCATGGACGCCGAGGCGGTCCGCTTCTCTCTCGACCGCCACCTCACCATGAAGGGCTCAGCCCGACGGAGCGAGCTGGAGCTGGTCAGCGCGATCGAGGTCGTCGATCCCCTGACCGTGCGCCTGCGCCTGAAGGAACCCTTCTCCCCGCTGCTGGCCACCCTGGCCGATCGCGCCGGCATGCCCGTCTCGCCCACCCAGGTCAAGAAGCTCGAGGACAAGTTCGGCACCGCCCCCGTCTGCGTGGGTCCCTGGGCATTCGCCGAGCGCGTGCCCCAGGACCGGATCGTCCTGGAGAAGTCGAAGTTCTACTTCGACCCGGGCTCGGCCAAATTCGACCGGATCGTCTTCCGCATCATCCCCGACGACAACGTGCGGCTGGCCAACCTTCGCTCGGGCGACATCGACCTGATGCACCTGGTGGCGCCCACCGACGCCGCCAGCCTGCGCAAGGAGGGCCGCTTCGAGGTCACCAGCGTGACTGGCCTGGCCTATCAGAGCATCACCATCAACCTCCACAACAAGAACGGGAAGAACAAGCCGCCGGTCGATCTGGGGACACCGCTCGCCAATGATCCCCGGGTGCGCGAGGCGCTGGATCTCAGTATCGATCGCGAGGCGCTGAACCAGGTCGCCTGGGACGGCCAGTACACCCCCGGCTGCACCCCGATCTCTCCGGTGAGCCCCTTCTATGACAAGGGCCGCAAGTGCCCGACCCGCGACATCGCCAAGGCCAAGCAGCTCCTGGCCGCCGCCGGCCTCGCCGGGGGCTACAGCTTCGAGCTGACCATCGTCAACGACCCCCAGCAGCGCCGGGTCGGCGAGGTGATCCAGGGGATGGCCAAGGAGGCCGGGTTCGACATCAGCCTCCGGCCCTCGGAGTTCGCCTCGGCCCTGAAGGACGATGACGACGGCAATCTCCGGGCCTTCCTCATCGGCTGGAGTGGCCGCGTGGATCCCGACGGCAACATCCACCAGTTCCATACCTGCATGGGCAGCCTGAACACCACCACTGCGTGCGACAAGGACATCGACGCCCTCCTCAACAAGGCCCGCGAGGTGAGCGACATGGCCCAGCGGGCCGCGCTCTACAAGGAGGCCATCGACAAGATCGTCCTGGGCCGCCGGAACCTCATCTACCTGTACCACCAGAACTACATCGTGGCCTACCCGAAGAACGTGAAGAACTACAAGGCCGTGCCAGACGGCCTGATCCGTCTCAAGGGCGTCTCCTGGAACTAGCCGGATGACGCCCGACTCCCGCCCTGCGAGGGGCGCAGGGCTCGGGGAGTCGGGCGTCATAATGTCCGGAGAACCGTCGGGCGTCGACGGCGTGGCGAGGGGCGCGCTGGACCGAGTGGCCCGGAGCCGTCACTGCCCGCAAACCTTGCCTCGCCCAACGGCTGCCTTCGCTTTGAGGCGAGACGGAGGGTAGCCGGAGAACTGGGGGTTGAGGCGTGTTCGACTTCCTGGCTCAGCGGGTCGCGATCTCCGTCGTGACCCTGCTGCTCATCACCCTGATCGTCTTCACGGGCGTCCGCATGATCCCGGGCGATCCCGCCCGGGTGATGGCCGGGACGGACGCGGACGAGGCGGGCCTCCAGGAGATCCGAGCCAAGTACGGGCTGACCGACCCCGTCCCGGTACAATACGTCCGCTGGCTCAGGCTGGCGCTGCGGGGGGATCTGGGGGAGTCGATCCGGACGCGGGAGCCGGTGGTCAAGATCGTGGCCCTGAAGCTCCCCATCACGCTCCAGCTTGCGGGCTTCTCGCTGCTCATCGCCCTCGGAATCGCCATCCCCGCCGGGATCTTCTCCGCCGTGCGCCGCAACACGGTCTGGGACCTCCTGGCCAACGCCGTGTCCCTCTGCGGAGTCTCCATCCCCAGCTTCTGGCTGGGGATCATGCTCATCCTCCTGGTGTCGGTGCGGCTGCGCCTGCTGCCCGCCTCGGGTTTCGTCCCGTTCCTCCAGGATCCGCTGGGCAATCTCCAGCGCATGCTCATGCCCTCCCTCGTGCTGGGCGCCGCCCTGGCGGCGGTACTCATGCGGCAGACCCGCAACAGCATGATCGAGGTCATGACCGCGAACTACATCCGGACCGCCTACAGCAAGGGGCTGGCGGAGTGGGTGGTCGTGATCCGGCACGCGCTGCGCAACGGCCTCATCCCCATCGTCACCATCCTGGGGCTCCAGATGGGTGCCCTCATGGGCGGGGCCGTAGTGACCGAGCAGATCTTCGTGATCCCCGGCTTCGGCCGGCTCATTGTGGAAGCGGTGTTCACCCGCGATTACCCGCTGGTGCAGGGCGTCGTCCTGATCACGGCGAGCAGCTATGTCCTGATCAACCTCCTGGTGGACGTGTCCTACTCCCTGCTGAACCCGCGGATCCGGGTGAAGGGGGCGGCCGATGGGGGATGAGACCGTGAAGGCGGCGGCGCAGGGGGAAGGGCAGGGCCCGGCGAGCGTGCTCACGGCCCCCGCCCGCTCTCGCCGAACGTGGCGACGCGCCCTGCGCCGGCCCCCCGCGATCGCCGGAGCGGCCGTCGTGCTCCTGTTCGCGGTGATGGCGATCGGCGCCCCGTACTTCGCGACCGGCGACCCCATCCGCACCAACTGGAGCCAGATCCGGAAGCCCCCCACGCTGGCGCACCCCTTCGGAACGGACGACCTGGGGCGAGACGTCTACTCCCGCGTGGTCTGGGGGGCGCGAACCTCGATGCAGGCCGGCGTGCTCTCGATCCTCCTCGCCATCGCCGTTGGCGTACCAGCCGGTCTCGTGGCGGGGTTCTACCGCGGGCTGACCGATCAGGTGATTATGCGGCTCACCGACGCGTGGCTGTCCTTCCCGTTCCTGATCCTGGCCATCGGGCTGGTCACCATCCTGGGGCCGTCCCTGGTGAACGCCACCGTGGCCATCGGGATGGCCGCCACCCCCACCTACATCCGGCTGACTCGCGGGCTGGTGCTGTCCGCAGCCCAGGAAGATTACGTCCACAGCGCCCGGGCGCTCGGCGGCGGGGATACCCGGATGATGACCCGGCACATCCTTCCCAACATCTTCAGCGCCCTCCTGGTCCAAGCCACCGTCTCGATCCCGGGCGCGATCATCGCCGAGGCCATCCTCTCGTTCCTCGGGCTGGGGGTGCAGCCGCCCACCCCCAGCTGGGGCACGATGCTCAACACCGCCCAGCAATTCCTCGAGACGGCCCCCTGGATGGCCTGGTGGCCAGGGCTCGCCATCTGCTCCCTCGCCCTCTCCTTCAACCTGGCCGGCGACGGCCTGCGCGACTTCCTCGATCCGAAGGATTACTGAGAGGCCCGCCGGATGGGTGAAGTGAAGTAAGCAGAATTTTTGGGGAGAGATGGTTGAGGGGCATTATGGAGTGGCTGGCTGCCCACGTGCCATGGCGCGGGTTAGCCGCCCAACCTGAGGACGCACACGGAGGAGCCGACGAGGAACGATCGTATCCCCGCCATCGCGTGTGCGATGCGTCAAGATTCGATCACCACCGCGCGGCTTCGACCCGGAGCGAGCGGTCCGGAGATCAGGGGATCTGGTGTGGAACCGGGGCGAATCTCCCGGACCCAGTGCGCAATCTTTAGTAGGACACTCGAATGGAGAATCGGCCGTGAACACCCGTCGTCTCTGGATTGCCGTTCTGGCATGCGCGATCCCGATAGGATACCCACACGCCGTCCTCGCTGCGATGGGATCACAACCCGCCCAGGCGACGCCCAAACTCGCATCTTCCATCACAATCGGTTTGATAATGAAGACCCTCACCAACCCGTTTTTCGTGGACATGGAGAGAGGCGCCCGGCGCGCTGAAAGCGAGCTGGGAGTCCGCCTGATCGTGAGGACCGGTGCCCAGGAGACTTCCATCTCGCAACAAATTGCGATCGTCGAGGAGATGACCGCCCAGCGAATTGACGCGATTGTGATCGCCCCGGGTAGCTCCACGGAGCTGGTGCTCCCGCTCAAGAAGGCGCAGGACGCCGGCATCCCGATCGTGAACATCGACAACCGCCTGGATGCGGACTTTTCGAGGCGGGTGGGTCTCCGGGGCGTTCCCTTCGTGAGCGTCGATAACGAGAAGGGGGCGTACCTGTCGGCACGATATATCGCCCAGAGGGTGCGGGGCCCGGCGCGTGCGGCCATCCTGGAAGGGATTCGGACCGCCGATAATGCGCAACTGCGCCTGGCGGGTGCCTTGCGCGCCTTCAAGGAAGCGCCATCGGTGCAGGTGGTGGCCACGGAGACCGCCAACTGGAAGATCGACGAGGGGTTCGCGGTGACGGGAAAGATCCTGGACCGGTATCCCGACCTTCGGCTCCTGTTCTGCTCCAACGACATGATGGCGCTGGGAGCCATCCAGCAGCTGCAGCGCTCGCGGAAACAAGGCGTCCTGGTTGCCAGCTACGATGCCCTGGCGGAGGCCATCAAGGCGATCCGCATGGGGACCCTCCAGGCCACCATCGACCAGCAGGCTGGCCAGCAAGGCTATCTCGGAATCCGCTACGCGCTCGATCTGCTCCGAGGAGGAGCGCCGCCACCCGAAACGATCATCGACGTCAAACTGATCACCAAGGAGACGCTGCAGTGACGATGGCTTCCGCCGTCCCCGGGCGCGCGGCATGGTGAGTCGCCTCTGGCGGTGGTTCCGCTCCAAGGCTGTGCTGACCCTGACTCAAAAAGTCGGCATCCTGCTGCTGTTCATCAGCGTGGTGCCGCTGGTGGCGCTGGGGGTGCTATCCTATCGGCAGTCCCGGTCAACCGTTGAGGGGGGGCTCGCCAGGGATATGCGCGCCCTGATGGTCGAGAAGCAGGCGTACCTCGATCTCTTCATGCGCGACGTGGAGGCGCTCCTGACGAATCTGGCCAGCCTCCAAGACATCCAGCAGGTCCTGAGAGAGCATCCTTCCTTTCAGATCGGGGGAAGCGATTACGAACGGCTGGCCACGCAGGCGAAGATCGGCTATATCCTGAGCGGCCATGCAGGCCTGGTGGGCCTGGTGGCCATCGACCTGTTCTCCACGGGCGATGCACACTACCACGTGGGTGAGACCCTGGACATCCAGGAGATCCGTGCCGACTTGCGTTACCGGCTCTTCCGGCAGGCGGTTGACTCGGAGCGAGGCATCGTGTGGGCCGGCATCGAGGACAATGTCGTCGTCCGCTCACGCTTTCCCAAGGTGATCACGGTCCTCAAGGCCATCAAGGCGCTTGACACCAAGACCGCCACGGAGCGTCCGCTCGGCTTTCTGCTCCTGTCCTACGACCCCGCCACGTTCGCCCAGAGTTTCCAGAGACGCGGCCAGGAGGGCCAGTGGTTCCGCCTGGTGGATGCGGCATCCCGCATCGTCTACGACCCCGACCCCGCCAAGATCGGCAGTCTCCTTCCTGTCGATCTCGTCAGTCAGCTCGGCCGCGCGACCGATCCGTTCCCCGCGACCATCGACGGGACAGCCGTCACCCTGTTCCCCGATCGGTCCAATCCCCAGGGCTGGACGCTCCTCGGCGCCATCGAGGTCGCCCGCGTGACCGCCGAGGTCGCGGCGATTCGACAGAACACCCTCCTCGTCCTCGGAATCAGTCTCGTCCTCGCCGTGGCCTTCAGCGCGGCCGTATCGCGCCGCGTGGTGGCGCCGATCATTCGCATCACGGATCGATTCCGCGAGATTCAGCAGGGCAAGCCCACGCTGGCGATGCAGCTTCCCGTGTCCTCCCGGGACGAGATCGGAAAGCTGATTCTCTGGTTCAACGCCTTCGTGGAGAACCTGGTCGAGAAGAGGCGTACCGACGAGGCGCTGCTCGACAGCCAAGAGCAGCTGCGCCGATCGCACGAGGCGCTGGAGCGGCGGGTCGAGGAGAGGACGCGGGAGCTGAGCCTGGCAAACGAAGCGCTGCGCGCCGAGATCGCGGAGCGCCAGCGCGCCCAGGAGGAACGGGCGACGCTGCAGGATCATTTGCGACAATCGCAGAAGATGGAGGCCATCGGCAAGCTGGCCGGCGGGGTCGCCCACGACTTCAACAACCTCTTGATGGTCATCATCGGGGGCGCCGATCTCCTGCGCGAACGGCTGCGCGGGTCCCCGCCGGAGCGGGGGATGGCCGAGGAGATCCTGCGCGCCGCCGACCGCGCCTCGACGCTCACGCGGCAACTGCTCGCCTTCAGCCGGAAGCAGGTCCTCCTCCCGAAGATCCTGGATCTGAACGCCTTGGTGAAGCAACTGGAAAGCATGCTGCGACGGCTGATCGGCGAAGATATCCACCTGGTCATCGTCACGACCGCCGAACCGTCGGCGATCCGGGCGGACCCGGGCCAGATCGAGCAGGTCATCGTCAACTTGGCGATCAACGCCCGGGACGCCATGCCCACCGGGGGGTGCCTCACCATCGAGACCGCCATCGCCACCCCCCCGGACCGCTCCGTTCGCCTGACCGTGGCCGATACCGGCGTGGGTATGACGCCCGAGGTGGCGGACCACATCTTCGAGCCGTTCTTCACCACCAAAGAACGCGGCAAGGGGACGGGATTGGGCCTGTCTACTGTCTACGGGATCGTATCCCAAAGTGGCGGCCGCATCGAGGTCGCGACCAAACCCGGCCGGGGCACGGTGTTTCATCTTTTCTTTCCACTCGTGCCAGTCGCTGCGGCTCCAGAGGAGCCGCCGCCGGATCGGGAAGTGGCGGAGACCGGCACCGAAACCGTGCTCGTGGTGGAGGACGAGGACACGGTTCGAAGTCTCGTCGCGAAAATTCTCGGCATCGGAGGGTATCAGGTCCTCACCGCCGCATCCGGCGAGGATGCGCTACGCATCCTCGCCTTCGAGACGACCCGCCCCGTCCATGTCGTGCTGAGCGACGTCGTGATGCCCGGCATGAGCGGGTTGGCCCTGGCCCGCCAGATCGCGGCGCTCCGGCCGACGACGCGGATTATCCTGATGTCTGGACACACCGATCACACGCTGCTCGACGGAACGGCACTGGACCCCGCCTGGACCTTCCTGCAGAAACCCGTGGCGCCCGCGCAATTGCTGCAGACCGTCCGGCAGATCCTTTCGAAATAGGCCCGCACCGGGCATCGTACCCTCCCAGGCCTCCCGGCGGCGACACCAAGCCTGCTGGACCCGGGTTCGCCGCGTGGCGAGGCGGAGCTGCGGGTGGCGGCCTCCCTCCGCGACCCTGTGGCAGAGGATGCGCCGCCGGGCGTCCCGCGGATTGTGCTTCAGGAGCCGCTCTCTGGCGTTGGACACTCAGAGAATTCAATAGTTTGATGGGCATCCTGGAGGGGGCTTTCCGCTGGTGATGAGGAGGCGGAACGATCACCCGCCCACGGCTCCAATTGCAGAGGTGTGCGTGAGGAAGGGGGCGCCGACTCGACGGGGGAGTGAGTGATCGCATCGCCCGCGATCTCAAAACAGCCGGTGCGGCTTCCGCTGGGCGCTGCTTCCGCCAGAATGGCGGCCCCGGTCAGTACTTGACCCGTCCAAAGAGCCGCAGCCCCTCGGGGCCGTACTCCTTCTCGATCTGTCGGGAGTGCCCGACGACCAGGTCGTAGATCCGGCGGAGCTCCGCGACGGGATCGGCATGCTCGTCCACCCGCAGGTTGTGGTACATGCGGGGGTCCCCGCTCGCCACCAGGAGCGCCGCCGACTGTCGCCCGCGCTTGTCCCCGCCCGCCGCCTGCCCTGCCTCCAGGGCCAGCAGGAGCGACTCCGACAGCTCCCGACCGGATGAGCGCGCCCCCTGAAACGCCTCGCTCATCGCCTCCAGCACTCTGGAACCGGCCAGCATGTTCCCGGCCAGGGTGATGTCCCGCTCCAGCAGGTGCCCGCACCAGGGGACGCAGCGCTCGCCGGTGTGGCAGAACGCCCCCGTGCCATCCACCCCGTGAACCTGGCGGATGGCCCGGTCCGCGTCGGTGTCCAGCAGGCTCCGCAGCGCGGCCTCGATCGGGACCCCCTGCTCCAGGAGCGCGATGCCGCAGCGCCCGAGATCGCTGTTCACGCGCGCCTGCGTGGCGATGGCTCCCTTGCGCGAGACGAAGGGGACCAGGCTCCCGACGTTGGGGCGGGCCGTCGCGACGGCCACGCCGAAGTCCCCGCTGGCCGGATCGCGGGCCGTGATGGAGAACGTGTGCAGTTCGACCGACGGCGTCATGCCCCTCCCCTCCGGCGCCCCCTGGCGGCGCGACCCGGCGCCGGACCCGGCATCCCGGCCGGCCGCCTACCATCCGAAGGCATAGCCGATCCCCCGCCGGGGCGACACGGCGCCCTGGATCACGCCCCGGGCCCGATCCAGGCGGATGCCCATCACCTTCCCGTTGGCCCAGCGATCCAGCATGCCGATCTCGTGGCCCCGCCGCCTGAGGTCCGCCACGACCGTCTCGGGGAAGCCCGCCTCCATCTCGACCCGGGCGGGATACGCGCTGCGCGGGTAGAAGGAGGACGGGAAGTGGATGGAGTGGACCGTGGGGGCATCCACGGCCGCCTGCAAGTCCAGGCCGAACACCTCGGCGTTCAGGAAGAACTGGAGCGTCCACTGGTCCTGGGCATCCCCACCCGGCGTGCCGAAGACCAGGTAGGGCTGGCCGTCCTTGGTCGCCAGGGACGGGGTCAGGGTCGCGCGGGGGCGCTTGCCCGGCTTCAGGGCGTTCGGGCGGGCCGGGTTGAGGTAGAACATCTGGCCCCGGGTCCCCAGGGGGAACCCGAGGCCCTTGATGACCGGCGAGGAGCCGATCCAGCCCCCGCTGGGCGTGGCCGCGACCATGTTGCCCTCGTGGTCCACGGCGTCCAGGTGCGTGGTGTCTCCCACGTGGGCGTGCCCGAGTCCCAGGTCGCGGACCGCGCGCGCGCCCACCTGGAGGGCCCGGCGGTTGTCGGCGGCCACGTCGAAGGTGGCGTAGGACGGGACGCCCCGCCCCACGTCCCCCGGCCGGAACTCCCGCGACGCACCCTCGCCGATCTGCTCCCGGCGCTTGGCCGCATAGGCCGGCGACAGCAGTACGTCCAGCGGCACCGCATCGAAGGCCGGGTCGCCGTAGTAGGCCTCGCGGTCGGCGAAGGCGAGCTTGGCCGACTCGATCAGGACGTGCAGGTACGCCGCCGTGTTGTGCCCCAGGCGCGGCAGATCGTATCCCTGGAGCAGCGCCAGCTGCTGCAGGAAGACGGGGCCCTGGGTCCAGGTGGGGCACTTGTGCACCGTGAGGCCCGCGAAGGGGAGGCTCACGGTCTCCTCCACCGCCCCGTGCCACTCGGCCAGGTCCTCGAAGGCGAGCAGCCCGGTATGGGCGCTGCCGCTGGCGTCCTCGACCGGGTGGTCGCGGATGAAGGCCACGATCCGCTCCGCGATCTCCCCCTTGTAGAAGACATCCCGCGCGGCCTCGATCCCAGCCACCCGGCCCCGGTGCCCCGTCGCGGCCTCGGCCCGGCACATCGCCCTGAGGGCGCCGGCCCAGTCGGGGTTGCGAAGCAGCGTCCCCACCTCCGGTACGCGCCCGCCCGGGCAGTAGATCTCGCCCGTCGTCGGATAGACCTCGGTGTACTTCTGGCGGCTCGCCGCCAGGTGCTCGTGGAGCCCCGGGTAGACGGCGAAGCCCTGCTCGGCGAGCTCGATGGCCGGCTGCAACACCTGGGAGAAGGAGAGGGTCCCGAACCGCGCCAGGGCGACGGCCCAGGTGTCCACCACGGCGGGCACGCAAGCCGGGAGGTAGCCGTCCCCCGGGATCAGGTCGATGCCGTGCTCGCGGCACCACTCGATGGTGAAAGCCCTCGGCGACCAGCCCATCCCGCACACGGCGAAGGCCTTTCGCTCCCGCGCGGAGTAGATCAGGGTCGGCACCTCGCCGCCGATCCCGGCGCTCTGCGGCTCGAGCAGGTCCAGGCAGAAGCACATCGCCGCCGCGGCATCGACGGCGTTGCCCCCCTGCTCCATGATCCGGAAGCCGGCCGCCGTGGCCAGGTAGTGCCCGGAGGTGACAACCCCCCGCCTCCCCATGATGACGGGTCTGGTCGTGAAATCCGTCATGATCCCTGCTCCTTTCGCCCTGGTGGGTGGCCCTCGGCCTCGGCAACACGCTGATGGCGGACCGCAACACGGCGCGGCACCAGTCGGAACGCTCCCATTCCCGCCCGGCCTTCCGCCACGTGGCACCAGGAGGCCGCCACGGGCCTCCTCCCCCGCCGTGCCGGCCGATGCTAAGCCGTCCGGTGCGTGCCGTCAAGGCCCGCCCGCCGGCGGGGCGCCGACCCGTACCAGCCAGATCTCGACGCCGGGCACCACCGGTCCGGCCGAGGAGAGCGGTGCGCACCGCGCCTCAGTGCTGGCAGGCCGGGCAGTAGTGCGTCCCCCGCTGGCCGAGGAGGATGCGCCGGATGGTCGCGCCGCAGACGCGACACGGCATCCCGTGCCGGTGATAGACCCGATGCTGCGCCGCGAACCGGCCGGGCCTGCCGCAGGCGTCCCGGTAGTCCGAGATCGAGCTGCCCCGATGCCGGATCCCCGCCCGGAGCACCCGGCGGATCGCGTCATGCAGCCGGCGGATCTCCTCGGGCCGAAGCGAGTCGGCCCGGCGCGTGGGGCGGATCCCGGCGCGGAACAGCGCCTCATCCGCGTAGATGTTGCCGATGCCGGCGATCCGGGTCTGGTCCAGCAGCAGGGTCTTGATGGATCGCCTGCCCCGACACGCCTGCTGCAGCGCCCGCGGGGTGAAGGCCGAGTGGAGCGGCTCGATCCCGATCCGGAGGCTCTCTGCGGCGGTCGCGGTCGGCAGCAGGAACATCTCGCCGAACTTCCGGGTGTCCCGGTACAGTAGCCGCCCCCCGCCCTCGAATGACAGGACGGCGTGCGTGTGCCGATCCGCCTTGACCCCCCCCCCCCCCGCCGCCCCCCCGGGCGGGGCCCTGAACCCCCCATGGGCCCCAACACACACCAGCCCCCGGGGCCGGAAGAGGGACGTACCCCCGCCCCCCACG
>Ga0335070_10006510_pt1 | contig 13749 bp, 14 predicted proteins | sample Lox_Sample_13_FD_206722 | JGI IMG/M metagenome (GOLD analysis project Ga0335070, IMG submission 206722) | Soil microbial communities from Loxahatchee National Wildlife Refuge, Florida, United States - Lox_Sample_1.3 | ecosystem: Environmental > Terrestrial > Soil > Wetlands | place: USA...
CACTGCCGGCATGCCGAACTTGTGGTAGACGTCCACCGTCGCCATCGCGACCGTGGAACAATAGTGCGTAACGCCGGCTACGACGCTGTTGTCCGAGGCGACCTTCGTCGCCACCTCCACGCCGATATTGGGCTTGCATTCGTCGTCCAGGACGACGAGCTGGTACTCATACTTCGATTTCGGGTCAGCATTGCGCAAGCGCACCGCCAAATCCGCGGAATTGCGTCCGCCGATGCCATTGGCCGACACCCCCCCGGTAAGCGGGCCGATGAAGGCGAGCTTCGCCACCTCCTTCGCCTGCGCCGGACACGGTATTGCCAGAAATCCGAGCAGAGCTGCGAACAGGATACGCGCCAGCACTTGCTCCTCCCAGAGGTTCGATCAGAGCTGTCGAGGCTATTGAGTCGCGACCGGCTTGTCAATTCGGAGCGGCAGACGAAAAAAAAGCGGCTCGCGCCGCTTCGCCGAACCCCAGCGGGTGCCGGGGCGTTCTTGTTATTTGTCGTTGTTGTTGGCTATTTCCTGCGCAGACGGCGGATCGCGGCGAGCTGGGCCGCCAGCATTGCCATCTCGCCCTCTACCGTGGCGATCTCCTGCTTGTCCTTGGCGTTGCGACGGGCTTCTTCCGCACGCCGTTGCGCCTCGATCGCCTGCGCCTCGTCCAGGTCGTGCCCGCGGATCGCGGTGTCGGCAAGGACGGTAATCAGGTTCGGCTGAACCTCGAGGATCCCGCCGGCGACGAAGATCAACTCCTCTTCGGGTTGGCTGACCACCTTGATCCGCACCGCTCCGGGCTTGATGCGCGTGATCAACGGCGTGTGACGCGGGTAGACCCCCAGCTCACCGGCCTCTCCAGGGAGCACGACGAACTCCGCTTCGCCCGAGAAGATCTGTTGCTCAGCGCTGACGACGTCGACATGGATAGTGTTGGCCATGAGCTGGGGTAGTCCTCGGTCCGGTCTTTGGCGGGCGATTTCCTGGACGGTCTCGGCGCCTTACTGAAGCGTCTTGGCCTTGTCGAATGCCTCTTCGATCGTACCAACCATGTAGAACGCCTGCTCGGGCAGCGCGTCGCATTCGCCGTTGACGATCATCTTGAAGCCTTTGATCGTGTCCTTCAGCGAGACGTACTTGCCCGGGGTGCCGGTGAAGTTCTGCGCTACGGTGAAGGGCTGCGAGAGGAAGCGCTGGATCTTGCGCGCTCGCGACACGGCCAGCTTGTCCTCGGGCGCGAGTTCGTCCATGCCCAGGATCGCGATGATGTCACGCAGTTCCTTGTAACGCTGCAGGGTAGCCTGAACGGCGCGCGTGGTGTTGTAGTGCTCCTCTCCGATCACGTTCGGATCCACCTGGCGGGAAGTCGAGTCGAGGGGATCCACGGCCGGGTAGATCCCGAGCGAGGCGATATCCCGCGACAGCACGATGGTCGCATCCAGGTGGCCGAAGGTCGTAGCAGGCGACGGGTCGGTCAAGTCGTCGGCCGGGACATACACGGCCTGGATCGAGGTAACCGACCCGACCTTGGTCGAGGTGATGCGCTCCTGGAGGCGGCCCATTTCCTCCGCCAGCGTCGGCTGGTAGCCGACCGCGGAAGGCATGCGGCCGAGCAGGGCCGAGACCTCCGTCCCAGCAAGCGTGAAGCGGTAGATATTGTCGACAAAGAACAGGATGTCACGCCCCTCGTCGCGGAAGCTTTCGGCCATGGTCAGCCCGGTGAGCGCGACGCGCAGGCGGTTGCCGGGCGGTTCGTTCATCTGGCCGAACACCATCGCGACTTTCGACTGTTCCAGGTTGTCCAGCTTGACGACGCCGGCTTCGATCATCTCGTGATAGAAGTCGTTGCCTTCGCGGGTCCGCTCGCCTACACCGGCGAACACCGACAGGCCGCTATGCTGCGTAGCGATGTTGTTGATTAGCTCGAGCATGTTCACGGTCTTGCCGACGCCGGCGCCTCCGAACAGGCCGATCTTGCCACCTTTGGCGAACGGGCAGATCAGATCCATGACCTTGATGCCGGTCTCGAGCAGTTCCACTGAGGGCGAGAGCTCGTCGAACTTAGGGGCCGACTGGTGAATAGACCGACGCTGCTCGGACTTGATCGGGCCACCGTCGTCGATCGGGCGACCGAGCACGTCCATGATCCGCCCGAGCGTACCCGGACCGACCGGGACGGAAATCGGCGCGCCCGTGCCCTTCACCTTCATTCCTCGCCGCAGGCCGTCGGAAGAACCGAGCGCGATGCAGCGCACGATGCCGTCTCCGAGCTGCTGCTCGACCTCCAGCGTCAAGCCGTGCTCCGCGAGCGAGTTACCGGCATCCTCGAGCGTGAGCGCCTCGTAGATGTTGGGCATCGCGTCGCGCGGGAATTCGATGTCGATCACCGCGCCGATGCACTGGACGATGGTTCCTTGTGCTTGTGCCATGACTTGTCCTGAGGATTCAGATGGGGTTCGTTGGTCGTGCTACACGGCCGCGGCGCCGCCGACGATCTCGGACAGCTCCTTGGTAATCGCGGCCTGGCGGTTCTTGTTGTAGATGAGCGTCAGCTCATCTATCAGGTTGGCGGCGTTGTCGGATGCGGCCTTCATCGCCACCATCCGGGCCGATTGCTCGGAGGCCATATTCTCGGCGACGCACTGGTAGATGATCGACTCCACATAGCGGGTCAGCACCTGATCCAACACGACCTTGGCGTCCGGCTCATAGATATAGTCCCAGCTTCCCTCCGGCACACCGAGCCGCTCGCCGGACAGCGGAAGGAGTTGCTCCATCACTGGATCTTGCTTCATCGTGTTGACGAAGCGAGTGCTGAAGATGAGCAGGCGATCGAACCGGTCCTGCGTATAGCCGTCGAGCATGACCTTGACGGCGCCGATCAACTTTTCCAGCTGCGGCCGGTCGCCTAGCTGGACGGCAGATGAGACGATATTCGCACCGATGCGCTGCATGAAGCCCAAGCCCTTGACACCGATGCAGCAGACATCTATTTCCTCGCCCTCCTGCTGCCACTCCTTGTATTTCTGCAGCGCCAAGCGCAGGACGTTGGTGTTCATCGCCCCGCACAGCCCTTTGTCCGTGGTGATCACAATGATCCCCACACGCTTGACCGTATCGCGCTCGACCAGGAACGGGTGGCGGTACTCGGGGTTGGCATGCGAGATATGGGCCGCGACGTTGCGGATCTTATCGGTATAGGGTCGGGTGGCGCGCATCCGGTCCTGCACCTTGCGCATCTTGGATGCGGCGACCATCTCCATCGCCTTGGTGATCTTCCGGGTGTTCTGCACACTCCGGATCTTCATCCGTATTTCTTTGGTACCGGGCATAGACGACCCTTAGATCCCGTGCGGACTAGGTAACATCAATAAGTAGCGTTCTTCTTCCAGTCCTTGATCGCCTCGTTGAGCGCCTTCTCGTCCTCGGGTGAGAGTTCCTTCGTCGACTCCATGCGCCCGGCAAGATCGGCATACTTGGTCTTCAGATGATCGCGCATGGACCGCTCGGCCGCCAGCGCCTTCTTGACGTCGACATCGTCGAAGAAGCCGTTGTTCACGGCGAACAGCGTGAGCGCCATCTCCCAGACCTGCAGCGGGGAGTACTGTGGCTGTTTCATCAGCTCGGTAACCATACGGCCGCGCTCGAGCTGCTTGCGGGTAGCTTCGTCGAGATCGGAGGCGAACTGCGCGAACGCGGCCAGCTCGCGGTATTGCGCGAGTGCGAGACGCACTCCACCGCCGGTGTCGCGCCGCTTCATGATCTTGGTTTGGGCCGCGCCGCCGACACGCGACACCGAGATGCCGGCGTTGATCGCCGGCCGGATGCCGGCATTGAACAGGTCGGTCTCCAGGAAGATCTGACCGTCGGTAATCGAGATCACATTGGTCGGCACGAAGGCCGTCACGTCGCCAGCCTGGGTTTCAATGATCGGCAGGGCGGTCAGCGAGCCGGTTTTACCCTTCACCTCGCCCTTGGTGAACTTCTCGACGTACTCCGGATTGACTCGCGCGGCACGCTCAAGCAGGCGGGAGTGCAGATAGAACACATCGCCCGGATAGGCTTCGCGCCCTGGCGGGCGGCGCAGCAGCAATGAGATCTGGCGGTACGCCCATGCCTGCTTGGTCAGATCGTCGTAGATGATCAGCGCATCCTGGCCGCGATCGCGGAAGTACTCGCCCATCGTACAGCCGGCGTACGGCGCGATGTACTGCATCGCGGCGGACTCGGACGCGGACGCGGCGACGATCACGGTGTAGGCCATGGCGCCATACTCTTCCAGCTTGCGCACGACATTGGCAATGGTCGACGCCTTCTGGCCGATCGCGACGTAGACGCAGATCAGGTCCTTGCCTTTCTGGTTGATGATCGTATCCACCGCCACGGCGGTCTTGCCGGTCTGGCGGTCGCCGATGATCAGCTCGCGCTGCCCGCGTCCGATCGGCACCATGGCGTCGATGGCTTTCAGGCCGGTCTGAACCGGCTGCGACACAGACTGACGAGCGATAACGCCGGGAGCGACCTTCTCAATCACGTCAGTGGCGCGCGCGTTGATCGGCCCTTTGCCGTCGATTGGCTGGCCAAGGGAATTCACGACGCGGCCGAGCAGCTCGGGACCGACCGGTACTTCGAGAATCCGCCCAGTGGCTTTGACTGTATCGCCTTCGGTGATGTGCTCGTACTCGCCCAGAATCACCGCGCCGACCGAGTCGCGCTCGAGGTTGAGTGCGAGTCCGAAGGTGTTGCGCGGGAACTCGATCATCTCCCCCTGCATCACGTCGGCGAGCCCGTGAATCCGGCAGATGCCGTCGGTGACCGACACCACGGTACCCTGGGTCCGCATCTCGGCGCCTGCGGTGAGGTTCTCGATCTTGCTCTTGATCAGTTCGCTGATCTCAGAAGCATTCAGCTGCATGGCTGCTCCTAATGGGGCAATTGGTTGGCACGCGGCCGGGCCCAGTCGGGCCGTGGTCGCGGAGCGGACGCTTGGCGATCAATGGTGAACCGGTGCGCTGCAGGTGCGGCCATCACTTAGCGAGTCAGAGCCGCGGCCAGAGCGTCGAGTTGACCGCGCACTGAGCCGTCCCAGACATCGTCGCCGATCTGGACGCGCACCCCGCCAATCAACTCCGGCGTCACGCTCACCTGCGCCTTCACCTTCTTGTGCGTGCGCCCTTCCAGCCGCTGCACGACGGTGCGCAATTGGTCATCGCTGAGGGGGAAGGCCGATTCGACCCGGGCTTCCACCTCGTTCTCCTGGTCCGCCTTGAGCTGCTCGAACTGCTGTTGGATCTCTGGCAGCGCGTCCAGTCGGTCGTTGCGGGTCAGCAGCGTGAGGAAGTTGCGACCCGCCCCGTCGAGCTTTTCGCCGGCGATGCCAAGCAAGGTGCTCTCCACGCCGGCGCGCGTCAGGTCAGGATTCCGCAGCACGCTTTGAACGCGCGAATCCGCCAGGATGGCGACCAAGAATGTAATCATTTGGGACCACTGGTCAAGCTGACCGTGCTGCTTCGCAAAATCGAAGGCGGCAGTGGCGTATGGCCGCGCGATGGTGGCAAGTTCAGCCATAAGGACTATAGTTCGGCGCTCACCGTGTTCAGCAGGTCCGCATGAGCCTTGGCGTCAACCTCGCGGCGGAGGATCTTCTCTGCGCCCTTTACCGCGAGCACTGCGACCTGCGCTCGCAGCGCATCCTTGGCGCGCGAGACTTCCTGCTCGATCTCAGCTTTGGCGGCTGCGACCATTCGGTCGCCCTCTGTCTTGGCGTTGTTCTTAGCTTCCTCGACGAGCTGACCGGCACGCTTCTCGGCCAGAGCCAGGATTTCCTGCGCCTGCTCTTTCGCCTCGCGGATCACGTCGGCCGAGCGGCGGGAAGCCAACTCCAGATCCTGTCTTCCTCGCTCGGCTGCGGCCAGTCCGTCGGCGATAGTCTTCTGGCGCTGTTCGATCGCACGCAGCATCGGCGGCCAGACGAACTTGACGGTGAACCAGATGAACAGGGCGAACGTCGCTGCCTGGGCGATCAGGGTGAAATTGAGATTCATGGTGCCCCCCGAGCGGCAACAGATCGCTGTTACTGGATAACGGCCAGCAGGGGGTTACCGAAGGCAAACAGCATCGCCAGGCCTACGCCGATGATGAACGAGGCGTCGATCAGGCCGAGCAACAGGAACACCTTCGCCTGCAGGGCGGGAATCATCTCGGGCTGGCGCGCCGCGCCTTCCAGGAAGCGGCTGCACATGATGCCCACGCCGATACACGCGCCGGCCGCACCCAGACCGATGATCAGTCCGATACCGATGCCTGTGTACGCCTGAACCATGGCGAGAAGCTGCATCTTTTCCATCGTGGTTTCCCTTTCTTAGACCTACCTGGTGGAAGTTGAGAAGTGAATCAGTGGCTTTCGTGCGCCATCGCTATATAGACGATGGTCAGCATCATGAAGATAAACGCCTGGAGTACGACGATCAGGATATGGAAGATGGCCCAGCCCAGCCCGAGGACGATGCCGAATATTGTCCCCGTGACGCCGGTTGCGGCCCACAGCCATAGCAGCAGGAAGATGATCTCCCCCGCGTACATGTTCCCGAAAAGGCGAAGGGAATGCGAAAGGGGTTTGGAGATGTACTCGACCAGGTTGAACAGGAGGTTCGCCGGCCACAGCAGAATGTTCGACCCGAAGGGGGCGCAGAACAACTCGTGAATCCACCCGCCGAGGCCTTTCACCGCGATCGAGAAATATATCATCAGCAGCCAGACCGACAGCGCTAGTGCGAATGTGGTGTTGACGTCGGCGGTCGGAACGTTGCGCCAATTGTGCAGGTGCAGAACGTGCTCGTAGAACAGGCCGGTGATATCGACCGGCAGGAAGTCCGTCGCGTTCATGAGCAGTACCCACACGAATACGGTGAGCGCCGTCGGCGCCACGAACTTGTGCCCGTCGCCGTGAAAGATGCCCTTTACCTGCTCGTCCACAAACCCGACGGCCAGCTCGACAAACGCCTGACGCCGATTCGGCACGCCGGCGGTCGCGCCCCGCGCGACCCACCAGAAGAAACCGATGCCGAGAATGCCCGTCAACACGGCCATGACCAGCGAGTCGACGTGCAGGGTCCAGAACGATCCCTCCCCCAACGGCTTGGCCAGATAGGTCAGGTGATGACTGATGTACTCGGTGGGGGTCAGCCCTTCTCCCGCGGCGGCCATGGCTTGCTCAAGCGTCTCGAACGAAAAAGGCGAATCCGAATATCGAGGTCGACACGATGAACGACCCGATCAGACTGATAATGACAACATGCTTGTACGTCGCGAGCACCAGCGCAAGCAGCGTGATCAGCACCAGCAGCTTGACCGCCTCCGCTTTGAGCGCGGAGATGAGCACCTCGTCAGCCGAAACTGCCCGAGCACGAGACGCCAGCCAGGCGAATACCAGGCCGCCGACAATCCCGATCGCCCCGCCTAGGGCGGCAGACGCTGCCCCGTGCCATCCCGCGATCCAGGCGGCCAGCGCGGACGCGAACACCGTGGCTCCCGCCTGCCAGCCAAGCACCGTGCGAATTGGTCGACTTCGGACAGCCAGCATCGGGTCGGGCACCACGTCCCGAACAAAGCCCGAGAGTCTACCGGGACAGGCGGGTCCGCGTCAACGTTGTGCGACGCACGATTCCCGACAGGCTGGGCCGAATAGCTCAGTGACTGCGCAGCTTGCGAATCAGACCGTCGAGCTGATCGAGAGTGGAGTAGTCGATCGAGAGCCGGCCGGCGCCCTTCTTGCCTCGCGGCTCGATCGCGACTCGGGTACCCAGAAGATCCGACAACTCGCTCTCGAGATTCACGAGGTCGCGATCGCGAGGCCGCGGCGGCGGCTTGGGTGGGGCGAGTTCGCGACGTACCCAATGCTCGGCTTCCCGCACCGAGCACTGGCGCGCGGCCATTGCGTTCGCCAACTCTATCTGCTTGGCCGCAGCCAACGGGAGCAGTGCGCGCCCATGGCCCATGTCCAGCTCACCGCGCAAGATTAGCTCTTGAACCGGCTTCGCCAGAGCAAGTAGCCGGAGGAGATTAGTGACTCCGCTGCGCGACCGGCCCACGGCGCTCGCCGCGGATTCGTGAGTCATACCGAACTCGGCGATCAGGCGCTGAATACCCTGCGCCTCCTCGATCGGGTTGAGGTCCTCTCGTTGTATGTTCTCGATCAGCGCCATGGCAAGCGCCATGTCATCGCCGACTTGCCGAATCACTACGGGGATGGACGCGAGCCCCGCGAGTTTTGCCGCCCGCCACCGGCGCTCCCCTGCGATTATCTCGTAGCGACCCTCGCTGATTGGACGCACGAGAACAGGTTGGATCACGCCCTGCGACTTGATCGATTCAGCAAGGTCAGCAATCGCCTCCGGCGCCATTTGCGTGCGTGGCTGATACCGGCCCGGCGTAAGCGCTGTGAGCGGAAGCTCGCTCAAACGCTCACCAGAGGGAGCCTCGTCGTCGCCCCCCAGGAGCGCATCCAAGCCGCGGCCTAGTCCTTTCGGTCTTGCCATGGTCATCGACATGCTCGCTTTAGGCGGGTTTGGACAACATTTCGCCGGCCAGAGCCAAGTAGGCAAGTGCTCCCTTCGACTGTCGGTCCAGCGACATCACCGGCATCCCGTGGCTCGGCGCCTCTGCCAGCCTAATATTGCGCGGGATGATTGTGCGGTAGACCTTCTCGCCGAAGTGTTGCTGTAGCTGGTCAGAAACCTGCTGCGCCAGCGTGTTACGTGGATCGTACATGGTTCGAAGCAGGCCTTCGATCTCCAGGCCAGGGTTCAAGTGCTGCCGTACCCGCTTGATGGTCTGGACCAGATCCGAAAGGCCTTCGAGCGCGTAGTACTCGCATTGCATCGGAATCATCACCGCCTGCGCCGCGCACAATCCATTGACCGTCAGCAGATTCAAGGCCGGCGGGCAATCGATCAGCACGAAGTCGTACTCTGCCTGGACCTCCTTCAGCGCCTCGCGCAGCCGTGTTTCCCGCTCTGGCAAATCGACCAATTCGACTTCGGCGCCGGCCAGTTCGCGGTTTGCCGGAACCAGGTCGTACTTACCAGAGGAGCGCAGTCGCGCCTCGGCGATCGTGCTCGAGCCCAGCAGGACATCGTAGATCGATACCTTCGCGGACCGCTTGTCAACTCCGCTGCCCATTGTGGCGTTCCCCTGCGGATCGAGGTCAATGAGCAGGACGCGCCGACCGGCAAGCGTAAGGCTGGCGGCGAGGTTGATGCTGGTCGTGGTCTTTCCCACTCCCCCCTTCTGATTGGCGACCGCAAGGATCCGGGTCATCTCTCGATATTCGCTCTCAAGCGCACTAGATGACGCGTTGCACGCAGTCCGGGGACATTCAACGGGATGACCGAGCTGAGTGACGCGGTCGGGGGGACCTGGGTCAGTTCCTCGTGCGGGTAGAGGCCCTTCATCGCCAGAAGAAGGCCGCCAGGCTTAACCAAGCGCGCAGCCGCCTCGACAAATCCCGCTAGGTCGGAAAAGGCGCGCGAGATGGCCATGTCGGATTGCTTTGTCGGCCGCCATTCTTCCGCTCGTGAAATCACGACCTGCACGTTTTCCAGCCCAAGTTCCGCGACCGCCTGGTTCATGAACGCCCCTTTCTTGTGGTTGCTCTCTAGCAAGACCACTTGCGTAGAGGGCCGCGCGACCGCGACCGGGATCCCGGGAAGCCCCGCCCCGCTACCTACATCGACCATCGACCCGCCTTCTAGATACGGTACTACTGCAAGACAATCGAGTAAGTGATGGCTAACTAGTCTAGCCTTCTCGCGGATTGCGGTGAGGTTATAAACACGATTCCACTTCTCCAGCAATGCGCAGTAGCAAAGCAGCATGTCGACCGCGCTCTCAGGGATCCCCAGGTTCAGCGCAGAGAGGCCAGTCAGCAGCTGGTCGCGCGGCGAGGTCACTGACTTCACGCCGCATTCGCACCGGCCAATTGTTGGCGCTTGAGATGCACCAGCAGTAGTGAGATCGCAGCGGGAGTTACACCCGAGATGCGAGAGGCCTGCCCCAATGTCCTGGGCCGGTGAAGGTTCAGCTTCTGCTGAACCTCGATCGACAACCCCTTGACCGCTGCATAGTCCATGTCTTCGGGAAGAACCGTCGCCTCAGCCGCCATGTGCCGCGCTACCTCGGAAGCTTGGCGCTCCACGTAGCCCTGATACTTCGTTTGGATCTCGACTTGCTCGGCGACGCTGGCGAGCGTGACACCCGGCCCCGCTCCAGGCAGCTGCATTAACTCATGATAGTGCACGTCGGGGCGCCGGAGCAGTCCTTCCAGGGTCTGGTCATGCTCAAGCGGCTGGCCAAGCACCGTAACTTGCAGCTGGGCCGGAACAGAACGCGGTGAGATCCAAACGCTGCGCAGCCTATGCCGCTCGCGCTCAACGGCGTCGCGCTTACGGCAGAACGCATCGTGACGACCGGCGTCCACCGTTCCGAGCCTAAAGCCGATGTCTGTCAACCGGAGATCGGCATTATCCTCGCGCAGCGTCAGACGATACTCGGCGCGACTAGTGAACATGCGGTAGGGCTCCGAGACGCCTCGCGTGATCAGGTCGTCAACAAGCACTCCAATGTAGGCTTGGTCCCTTCGCGGCCACCACGGCTCCCGCCCCTGCGCCTTCAGCGCCGCATTGATACCCGCGAGCAAGCCTTGGGCAGCGGCCTCCTCGTAGCCGGTCGTGCCGTTGATCTGCCCCGCGAAGAACAGACCCTCGAATGCCCGGGTCTCCAGGGAAGGCTTCAGAGCCCTGGGATCGTAGTAGTCATACTCGATCGCATAGCCGGGTCGAATCACAGCGGCGTGCTCCAATCCTTTGATCGAGCGCACTAAGTTGAGCTGAACGTCGAAGGGTAGACTAGTCGAGATGCCGTTGGGATAGACCTCGTAGGTCGCCAGCCCTTCCGGCTCCAGAAAAATCTGGTGGCTTTCTTTGGCTGCGAAGCGCGTGATCTTGTCTTCGATCGATGGGCAGTATCGCGGTCCGACGCCTTCGATTACCCCTGTAAACATGGGGGAACGATCCAAACCGCTGCGAATAATGTCGTGGGTAAGGGGATTGGTCTGCGTGATCCAGCAATTCACCTGCGGTGGATGTCGGTTCGCCACTCCGAGAAAAGAGAATACCGGGACCGGCTGATCGCTCGGTTGTGCCGTCATCACTGCGTAATCGATCGTCCGGCCGTCCAGCCGAGGCGGAGTCCCGGTCTTCAAGCGACCGACCGGAAGCGCCAACTCTCGCAGTCGCCGCGCGAGCGAGACGGACGCTGGATCTCCGGCGCGGCCTGCAACGTAATGCTCAAGACCGACGTGGATCAGGCCGGATAGGAAAGTGCCAGTGGTCAGAACAACTGTGTGCGCCTTGAAGCGCAGACCCAGCTGGCTCACAACACCGACAACGCGGTCGCCTTCCACTATGAGGTCGTCGACCGCCTGTTGGAAGAGCTGCAGATTGGGCTGCCGCTCGAGCCGCCCTCGGATCGCCTGGCGGTAGAGTACGCGGTCGGCCTGAGCTCTGGTTGCGCGAACCGCTGAGCCTTTGCTTGCATTCAGGATACGGAACTGGATGCCGGCCTCATCCGCAGCAGAGGCCATCGCACCACCAAGAGCATCGATCTCCTTAACTAGGTGCCCCTTCCCTATGCCCCCGATGGACGGGTTGCAAGACATCTGGCCCAATGTGTCAATGCTATGGGTCAGCAGCAACGTCCGGCATCCCATCCGCGCTGCGGCAAGAGCCGCTTCCGTGCCGGCATGGCCCCCGCCGACTACAATTACATCAAAGGCTTGCGCGACGGACATGGCAAAGGGGAAATAGAGGAAGCAAGCAAAAGTGTCCTACCAGCAACATCACATGGTGTTCCACGTGGAACCATCCGCGCGTGTTTCACGTGGAACATTCTACTTCCCTATGCAAAAGCGGGCGAATATCTCTCCTAGCAATTCGTCCGGTGTTACCCGTCCAGTGATCTCGCCCAGAGCATCGTCGGCCAGCCTCAACTCTTCTGCAACGAGTTCAATCTGACCCAGGGTGCTCTCGGCCGCTGCAATGTGCCCCAGCGCCCTCTTAAGTGCTGAAACGTGACGCTCGCGCGCCAGGAACACTCCTTCCTCGCTACCGCCAAACCCGATGCACCGCAGTATCTCTGACTTCAGGAGCTCGATGCCAGCGCCGGTGAGAGCTGAAATCCACACGAGCGCGCCCCGCTCATCGGGCACTACTTTGGGGTAATCGGCTGTTAAATCAATCTTGTTCCAGACCACGAGCCGCTTCAGCCGATCAGGCAGGAGGAACAGATTATCCGGATCCGGCTCGTCGGCAAGCGAAGCGTCCTTGATGATTAATGCGAGATCCGCCTGTTCTATCGCTGCCCGCGCTCGGGCTATCCCTAGGCGTTCGATCGCATCCTCGGTCACCCTCAGCCCGGCCGTGTCCACAACATGGATCGGCACCCCCTCAATCACGAGCTCTTCGCGGAGGGCATCGCGCGTCGTTCCCGGCATCTCGGAGACTATGGCGACCTCCTCCCCTACCAAGCGATTAAGCAAGCTGGACTTGCCCGCGTTGGGCCGGCCGACTAGAACGATCTGCGCCCCGTCCCTCAGCAGCCGACCGGAGCTGGCGTTGTGAATCACGCCTTCCAGGCGCCCCCTCAGCGCGGAGATCTCTTCAACCAGGCGCAGCTGCTGCAAGGTCTCGACGTCGTCCTCCGGAAAGTCGATTGACGCCTCGCTCTGGAGCCGCAGGCTGAGGAGTCCCTGCCGGATCACGTCGATCCGAGCTGAGAACTCACCCCGCAGCGACCTCAAAGCCGATTTCGCCGCTGCAGCGGACCCAGCGTCGATCAGATCCGCGACGCTCTCCGCCTGTGCCAGATCGAGCTTGCCATTCAGGAATGCCCTTCGCGTGAACTCGCCTGGCTCGGCCAGTCTCAGTCCTAGCTCTAGGCATCGCCGAACCGCCGATTGCAATACGGCTCGCCCGCCATGGCCTTGAAATTCAATAACATCTTCGCCGGTGTATGACCGCGGAGCCGGAAAGTACAGGACCAAGCCTTGATCGATTGGCTCCGAAGTCGCGTCCAAGAGGTGGACGAGCGTTGCTTCGCGAGGCGAGACTGTCCGACCGAAAAGGGGCTTGAGGAAACGGTTCAGGCTTGGCCCAGACAGGCGAACGACCCCGATCGCCGCCCGTCCAGTCGGAGTAGCTAGCGCTACGATGGGTTCAGGCGTTTCCACGAGCGGTTTTCGACCGCTCGAGCGTGCGGGTGATTTGCCACTGCTGTGCGATCGAGAGCACGTTGTTCACCAGCCAATACAAGACCAGCCCGGCGGGGAAAAAGAAGAAGAACACGCTGAACGCAACCGGCATGATCTTCATCAGACGCGCTTGCACCGGATCTGGGGGTGCCGGATTCATCCAGGATTGCAGGAACATCGTGATGCCCATGAGCACGGGCAGGACGTAATACGGATCCGGGCGCGACAGATCTTGGACCCAGAGCGCGAATGGTGCGTGCCGCAATTCGACACTCAGCAGCAGCACCCAATAAAGCGCGATAAACACCGGAATCTGAACCAAGATGGGCAAGCATCCGCCAAGGGGATTGATCTTCTCCGTCTTGTACAGGCTCATCATGGCTTCGTGCAGCTTCTGGCGATCGTCGCCGTAGCGTTCTTTTAGCTTTTGCAGCTTCGGCGCCACGACC
>Ga0335070_10006512_pt1 | contig 13746 bp, 11 predicted proteins | sample Lox_Sample_13_FD_206722 | JGI IMG/M metagenome (GOLD analysis project Ga0335070, IMG submission 206722) | Soil microbial communities from Loxahatchee National Wildlife Refuge, Florida, United States - Lox_Sample_1.3 | ecosystem: Environmental > Terrestrial > Soil > Wetlands | place: USA...
GTTCCCCGCCATGCTGGAGGCCTTGGTAGGCCAAAGTGGAAAGTTCTCGAACATAGCTAAGTGATCCGCGTCCCCCGCAGCGGTCCCAGGCGAAACATCACCGTGATAAATGTTCCCAGGATCAGGATGGTGGCGCCTGCCGCCAGTTGCAGCACCCGGCTGATGATTGCCCCGTACTTCCCGGTGTCCGGGTTGTAGTGGTAGCAGTACAACAGCACCTGGTCGGCCAGCGTACCGATTTTGTTTTCCGAGGCCTGGATCAGTCCCAAGCGCAGGTCCCTGGGCGTGAATTCAACCCCGTAGTAGTACTGCGCGATCTTTCCGCCGGGTGTCAGCACCGCGATTGCGGTGGCATGGGCAAACTGGTTGGTTTTCCCGTCGTACTGGTACTGAAATCCCACGGCCTTGGTGAGCGCCGCAATCGATTCCTCCGGCCCGGTCAGGAAATGCCATCCGCCAGCCGCCCCCGGCCGTCCATAGCGCTGCAGATATTCCGCTTTCTTGGCCGCCGCCATCTCCGGGGTTTCCTGCGGGTTAAAACTCACCGTCAGGACTTCGTACTCCTTGCCCGCGTCGAACTTCATCATCTTCATGGCGTTGGTCAGCCCACTGAGGACCTCACCGCACAGCATCGGGCATTGGTAATAGACAAGGTTGAGAATCATCGGCCTGTGGCCGAAGTAATCGCCCAACCGAATCGCCTCGCCGGTTTCGTCACGGAACACGAGATCGGCGGGAATCTGCTCGTTCAGGTGTTGCTCGATTCCGACATTCGTCAACCCCGGTGGACGAACATTCGCCGGAGGCGACAAAATCCCTTTCGTCATTCCCTGCCCCCAGGCGCTCGACACTAAGCCGAGGACTACGGCCAGGGCCAAAACCAATCTCGAATTGGTTGATTCGCTCAGCACTGCTTACTCCTGGATTCCGCCACGCCACCCCAGCGCGGCCTTCCCCACCTACTTCTTGCTTTTTGCGGCCGCTGACGGAGCCGCGCTTTCCATCGACGGCTTCATCGGCAGTCCCCGCTGGACCACAAGTTCCATTGCACGCTCAACGGGAATGTGAGCGATGCCGGCTTTCTGGTCCACCCAACCATAGCTGTTCAACTCTTCCTCTTCGCCGAGCCGCAAGCCCCTGAGTTCGGTGCGTTCGTTTTCTTCCAGCCGCGGCTCGGGAAACATCTTCTTGATTTCATCGCGTGTTTCGCCTACCGGAAGGGTGCGGCGCGCTTCCGGGCTCGCGGTGGCAGCAACCAGCGGGCTCTGCGGCGCCTGATGCCCTTTCTCGTAGGAATCCATGTATAGGCTCAGGCCCCACAGCGCGAGCGCCATCACTCCCCCGACCAGCGCCAGCCCGACCAGAAACAGGTAAATCCCTTTCGGACTGAGGTCCTCGTGCTCGTACTCCATCTCGCCGGCAGCTTCGAGTCGGTTGAGTTCGTCAGTCATGCGCAGGCTCCAAAACCTCCTTGGCATACACGTCGTAGGCGGGCAGCAGCGGCATCGAATTCAAGTTCCTGCAGAAGAAGGCCAGCCATAGTCCGCCCATCGCCACCGGCACCACCATCTCCAGCCAGGTCACGCTGAAAGTCGCCGAGAAATTCGGCTCGATGATCCAGAACAGGTCTACCAGTCGCATCACCAGCAGCCATGCCGCCAGCCACACCAGCCGTGTGATATCGCGCTTGAACGGGCGCGAGAGCAGGAGAACAAAGGGAACGGCAAAGTGAAAGATCACCAGGATCAGTCCAATCGGCCCCCACCCGCCGTTGAGCCGCCTCATGTACCAGGTGATCTCTTCCGGCAGGTTTCCCGCCCAAATAATGAGCCACTGCGAGAAGGAGAAATATGCCCAGACCATGATGAAGGTCAGCATCCACTTGCCATGGTCGTGCACGAAGTCCGGCCGCAAAAGCTCCGACATCGGCTTGTAGCGGACCAGAATCCGTTCCACTACCACCGCGAAGCACATGGCCGAGAGAAGCTGGCCGATCAGGATCAACAGTCCGTAAATCGTCGAAATCCAGCTGGGATCAATCGACATCACCCAGTCGATTGCGGCGAAGGAAATGGTAAAGGCATACAGAATGATTCCCGGCCCGCTGAGCACTTTGAAGCGCGCGCTGTTGTCGCGCATGGGCGGAAGGTCCTGCTGTGCCGACCACCAGCTCAGCAAGAATGAGAGCAGGTTCCAGATGGCGAAGTAGACGACGGCGCGGATGATGAATCCGTGCACGTTAAGGTAGCTCAGGGTGATCTGTGCCAGATGTTCCCGCAGGCGCGTATCCGCAACCGAATCCAGAGGCCGTGCCCAGACATACAGCTTTGGCAGTCCAAACAGGATCGGGACGAAGAACACCGTCATTAGCGGGATGCAGCGCATGGCCGCGCCCAGAATGCGGCGGATCACCATGCCCCATCCGCCTCCGGTCAGGTGCCGGACCATGAGAATCGCCATGGAGCCCAAAGTCACGCCCAGCCACGCCATGAACGCCAGCAGATAAGCCTGAAAGAACTTGTCCGGCTGCTTCACCGCGCCCACAATCGCGGCCACGCCGAAAACCAGGCCAACGAAGAGGGAGCGCACCTGGATCGTCTTGATTACCGGCGGCGCCGTCAGGTCCAGGTTGTGTGCACCGATGGCGCTCATTTCGCCTCCCCTTCCTGACCTGCGGACTTCGGCTGCTCAACCGGCAGCGTTGCTCCCGATCCCGGCTCTTCGAACCGCGGTATTGCCGACGGCACTTTCTGTCCTGCCGGAATGTCGGCTGCCGCGGCGTTCTGGCTCAGCTGCAAGGCGCGAATGTAGGCCACGATGCACCAACGGTCGCGCGGGGGAATCTGTGAAGCGTAATCGGGCATGGCGCCAAAGCCGTTGGTCATGACGTCGAAGAAATATCCCAACGGCGCCTTGCGCAACCGGTCGATGTGGTAGGACGGAGGATGACGATATCCCCGCTGCACGATCATGCCGTTGCCATCGCCCAGGCGCGAGTGGCACGGAGCACAATAGATATTGAAGCGCTGCCGTCCACGCGCCAGGACCTCGGTGGTCACGGGAAACGGCAGGTAATCTCCGGGATTGTTTCCGATTTTTCCCGTGTAGAAGTAGGCATCTTCGTGCAACTGTCCGCGAGCAACGGTCCCTTCCACGGGAGCGCGGGCCGAGCGAAGATCAGCATAGAAATCGCTCTTTGCCAGAGGCTTGAAGCGCGGCTGGTCGTGCATATCCTGGCGGCAGCCGGCCAGCACCAAGACTGCCAGCAATCCGAGCGACGAAAGTTGGCGGAGGTTTCGCATGTCTAGCTGGGCACCTCCGAAATCGACTTCGGGTTTAGCCCTTCGAGGAAACGCCGCGTTTCCACGCTGTTGTACTTGGCGTCGGAGGAGAACACGATCAGGAAAAACCGGTCCTTTGTGGCGAAAGCAAACCGGGAAACATTGAACACCGGGTGATAGGGCATGGGCAGCCCATTCAGCGCTAACATGCCGAGCACCGCGGAAAGCCCGGCAAAAAGAATGGTCATTTCAAAGGTGACGATGATGAACGAGGGCCACGAGTGATATGGTTTGCCGCCAACATTTACGGGATAGGCGGAGGTCGCAATCCAGTACTGCATGGCGTAGCCAAGCAATCCGCCAATCAGCCCGCCAATTAACGTCACCAGCGCGACACTGTTCTTATGGAAGCCAATCGCTTCCGCCAACTCCTCGACGGGGAAGGGACTGTAGGCATCAATCTTCTTGTAGCCCGCCTCGTGCGTTCGCCGGGCCGCTGCCACCAGATCAGTAGGCGTGGCGAATTCGGCCATCAGACCGTAAATCGCGGTGCGGTTCATCTCTCCTTCACCTCCGCCTGCGGCAACAGGGTGCGCATTTCGAAGATGGAGATCATGGGCAGAATGCGCACGAACAGGAAGATGGCGGTCAGAAACATGCCGATGGTTCCGATGTAGGTCATCCAGTCCCAACGCGTTGGGTAATACATTCCCCAGGAGGAAGTCAGGAAATCACGATGCAGGCTGACCACGACGATAATGAAGCGCTCCAGCCACATGCCCACGAGGATCACGCCGGAGACCAGGAACAGAGCCAGTGGTTGAGTGCGCAACTTGCGAATCCACAGCACCTGCGGAATAAGGATGTTGCAGACGAGAAGCATCCAGTAATAGAAAGCGTAAGGTCCATGCAGGCGGTTCCAGATGGTGAATGCGTCATAGCGATTGCCGCTGTACCACCCCATAAAGGCTTCCATCACGTAGCCATAAGCCACGATCAGCCCGGTGGCCAGCATTACCTTCGCCGAGTTCTGCAGGTGCCGTTCGGTGATGAAATCTTCCAGGGCATACAGCTTGCGGATGGGAATGGCCAGCATCAGCACCATGGCGAAGCCGGAGTAGATGGCGCCCGCCACGAAATATGGCGGAAAGATGGTGGTGTGCCAGCCGGGCACGATGCCGATGGCGAAATCGAAGCTGACCACCGTGTGCACGGAGAGAACCAGCGGCGTTGCCAACCCGGCCAGCAGCAGGTAAGCCGTTTCGTACCGGTGCCAGTGCCGGGCCGATCCCCGCCAGCCCATCGCCAGCAGGCCATAAATCATCTTTGCCAGGCGGTTCTCCGAGCGGTCCCGCAGAGTCGCCAGATCAGGGATCAACCCGATGAACCAGAACACCAACGAAATCGTGAAGTAAGTCGAGACCGCAAACACGTCCCACACCAGCGGGCTGCGGAACTGCGGCCAGTACTGCATGGTGTTGGGATAGGGAAAGAGCCAATAGGCGAGCCATGGCCGTCCGACGTGAATCAGGGGGAAGATGCCCGCCGACGCCACCGCGAACAGCGTCATAGCTTCCGCGAAGCGATTGATCGAATTACGCCATGACTGACGCAGCAGAAGCAGGATGGCGGAGATCAGCGTGCCCGCATGCCCAATGCCGATCCACCAGACAAAGTTGACGATGGCAAAACCCCAGCCGATGGGAATGGTGATCCCCCAGATGCCAACGCCTCTGGCGAACAGATAGCCAATGGCGAACAGCATCATCATCATTACGAGGAAGGCTACGCCAAAGCCAACGAACCAGGCATTGGACGTCGGGCGAGTCAGCACGATCGAACTGATCTTGTCGGTGACGGAAGCGAACGTGTATCCCGGCTCGATCACTGGCGCGCGCAATTCGGTTTGTTGTGTCGGTTCGTTCATGCCTTGTCCATCGCTGAAGCGTTGGAGGCCGGGCGCCCCGCCCGGCGAACCACTACTCCTTCTTTTCTTCCAGTTCCTGATTCGGGTTGCGAATCTCTGCCAGATATGTCGTTCGTGGCCGCGTGTTCAGGTCGGCCAACAAGCCGTAGTTGCGCGAATTGGCCTTCAACTTCGATACCAGGCTGTTGGGATCGTTGACATTGCCGAACACGATCGCACCAGCGGGGCAGGACTGCTGGCAGGCAGTCTGCAGTTCGCCGTCGGTGATTTTGCGGTCTTCGCGCTCGGCATCAATACGGCGCTCGTTGATGCGCTGCACGCAGTAGGTGCACTTCTCCATGACGCCGCGGCTGCGCACGCTGACGTCGGGATTGCGCATCATTTTGTACTGGGGAGTGTCCCAGTCCTGGAACAACAGGAAGTTGAACCGCCGCACTTTGTAAGGACAGTTGTTGGAGCAATAGCGCGTGCCCACGCAGCGGTTGTAGACCATGTCGTTCAGGCCTTCGGTGCTATGAACGGTGGCGCCCACCGGGCAAACGACCTCGCAGGGCGCATTCTCACACTGCATGCACGGCACGGGCTGGAAGTAGGCTTTGGGATTGTCGCGGTCGCCCTGGTAATAGGCATCGACACGAATCCAGTGCATGTGGCGGCCGATGACGCACTGCTCCTTGCCGACCACGGCAATGTTGTTTTCCGACTGGCAGGCCACGATGCAGTTGTTGCATCCGACACATTTGTTCATGTCGATGGCCATGCCCCAGGCATAGGTCTCTTGCTCGTACGGATATGGCTTGTAGAGAGTCAGTTCCTTCGGCGGCTCTTCTTCTTTGGCGAAGCTGGGTTCCTTGCGGTATTCCTCGAGGGTCGCGCTGCGCACCAGCGGACGGAAGTCGCCGTTGGGCGTTTCCATCGATTGGTAGCCTTGCGTGGTCGCCAGCTTATAAGTCCCGCCCGCCTTGCTGATCTGCACACCAGAAGCAACCCACGGCGCGGCGCTGTAGCGCAGTGGATACATGTCAAAACCGGCGCCCGTTCCCGCTCGACCGGCGCGGCGGCGGCCATAACCGAGAAACACTGTGATCGAGTTGTCCGGATGTCCCGCCTGGATCCAAACCGGAGCCGTGACGGTTTTGCCGTTGAGTTGCAGGCTGACCAGGTCTTCCGACTTCAGCCCTATGCGCTCAGCCATCTTCGGAGCGATGAGCACGGGATTGTCCCAAGTCATCTTGGTCATGGGCTTGGGGAGTTCTTGCAGCCAGCCGTTGTTCGAAAAGCTGCCGTCGTAGACGGAGGGATCACAGCGGAAGTTGAGCTCGATGTCGTTGGGATTGACTGCTGCTGGGCTAGGCAAGCTCGGGATCTTCGCGCTTAGCTGCTTCGCTGCAAAGGCTGTGCCTTCTATCCAGCCATCGTGCAACGCCTTGCGCCAAAAAGCCTCGAAGTCCGCAATCGGATGTTGCTTCTTCCAGTAGGCTTGCACGAGATCGTGGCCGGCTGCGTCGGTCTGCCCATTCAACAGTGCCGCAATCTCGTAGACGCTTTTGCCACCATAGAGAGGTGCGATGAGTGGCTGGACGATGCTCACGGTCCCGTCGTAAGCACGGGCATCGCCCCACGCTTCGAGGTAATGCGCCTCGTTGATGTGCCAATGGCACAACTCGGCAGTTTCGTCTTGATAGAGCCCGAGATGCACGCGCAGCGGGACATTGGAATTCTTCAAAGCGTCGGCAAAACCGAGATCGGCGGGCGCGTCGTAGGCGGGATTGCCGCCCAGAATGACCAGCAGATCAACTTTGCCGCCGCGCACATCAGCGACGAGGTCCTTCAGCGACTCGGTCTGGTTGATGGGATTCGCATTGACGGGTTCGGTGTAGAAGACAGTCTTGCCGACGTTGCCGAGCGCCTGATTGATTACATGCGCTAGAGCGTAAACAACGGGAGGCTGATGATCGCCGACAACTACTACCCCTGATCCCATGTGCGTGTGCAGGTCGACCCGCATCACGTTGAGGGCACGGGCTAGGTCAGCTGGATAACTGATTAGCTGACCACGCTGACTCTCAGGAGCGCCAATGTCCGAAGGCCCGAGGCCGCCTGAAATTCTCGCCATGAGCGCCTGGGTGACACCTACAATGTCGCCTGCTTTGACCGGCAACCGGTGGTCCGCCTTTGCCCCCGTCGCACTCGGAGTGCTCTCGACCACATACAGCCGGTTCATCTTTCCAGAGTCAGGATCGCGCCGCGCGGCAAAGTCGCGGATGTAGCGCACGTTGCCGGGAAATCCCGCCGACAGAAAATCCGCGTCCAGCGAAACAATCACATCCGCCTTGGAAAAGTCGTACTGCGTCTCTACCGGCTGGCCGAACGCTAATCGCGCTCCCTCATACACGTTGTCACGATTGACCGGCTCATAGACATGCCACTTGGCCTGCGGATAGAGCTTGAGAAACGCATCCCGCTGGTCGGCAAGCGTGGGCGAAGAGAACGAGCGCGAGAGCACGCGAATCCCCGCGCCCTGCAGCGCTTTCTGACTGTTCAAAGCACCTCGGATGGCCTGCAGGAACGATCCCCAGGTACGCACGTCGCCCAGATTCACAATCGTCTGTGAGCGGTCGGGATCATAAAGCTCCAGGAGCGACGCCTGCGCGAATATGTCCGTTCCGCCCAAGCTCGCGGGATGCTTGTCGTTGCCTTCAATCTTGGTGGGCCGGTATAAGTGGCTTTCCACCAGAATCGGGTTGGCGTATCCGCCGAGGGTGAAGGCCGTGGCATAGAACATCGGCCGGCCGGGAATGGTCTCCTCCGGCTGCCTCACGTAGGGAACGATCGGTTCCAGCGGCTGTTTGGTGCAAGCCGTCATTCCAGCCAGCGCCATGGAAGCGCCCATCAGCTTGAGGAAGCCGCGCCGCGAGACTGAATCCACCCACTCCGATGCGCCTTTGGGAAACTCGCGGTGCATCATCTCCTGGAATTCAGGGCTTCCGGCCAGCTCCTCGAGACTGCGCCAGTACTCCGGACCTTTGGTCTCGGCAATGCGCGCCCGCACGGTCCCCAGGTCGAGCGTGCCTTTCTTGCTGGGGCAGACGTCCCCGCGATTTGTCTTATCTTCTTTCATTCCCAAACCTTGTCGCAGATGGTGCTCACCGATGGCACGTCGAACAACTGGTAATGTCGGCCACGGTGCGCAACCTGTACTTCTTCACCAAGTCCGTTCCCAGCGCCAACTGGTCGTCGTACTGCTTACCATCCACCACCAGCGGATTGTCGCTCGACGGCTGCTCGTACCGCATGTTGAATACCTGATCGCGCGGCCGCAGATATTTCTCCGGGGCGCGATGGCAATCCAGGCACCACTCCATCTGCAGCGACGCGTAGTTGTACATCAACGGCATGCGGTCCACCGGCCCGTGGCAGGTGTTGCAGCCCACACCCTTGTTGACGTGAATACTGTGATTGAAGTAGACAAAGTCCGGCAGATCATCGACCCGGTTCCAGACCAGCGACTTGCCGCTACGAAAACTCTCGCGTACGGGCTCCAGCATCGAGGCGCCCGTCCAGATCTGCGAATGGCAGTTCATGCAGGTTTTCGTGGGCGGAATGCCGGCAAAGCTTGAGGTCTCGACCGAGGTATGGCAATAGCGGCAGTCGATGCCCAGCGCCGCCACATGATGTTGGTGGCTGAACGGCGCGGGCTGCGGCCGCGCCACCCCGGCATAGGTAACGTAGGGTGAGCGCTGAAACTCCATGGCAGCCCAGAGCAGGATGGCGGCCATGAAAATGGCCCCGAAGATCGTTGCCCGCGAAATTGTATTTGTACTGCGGTGAAAGATCTGCATCGAGCCGGACTTTCCGTGCAGTGGAGATCCCCCGGTATCCCCTGCTTAGCGGCGGTTTCGTTGAGCAGTCACAGACGGCAGTGATGCCGGACACGAAAACCTGTGATTATAACAGCTCACCCCATGCGTCAAACAGCGCGGTCCCCGGGTTCAAAACAGTATCCTTGGTAACCGTTGAGAAATGCAACTGCCCTAGCGGTTCGATCTGACAACAACAGACACTAACGTAGATTCATTACAAGCAATTTGGGTTCGGTCATTTCTTCAATGGCGTACCGTAAACCTTCCCGTCCCAAGCCGGAGTCCTTGATCCCCCCGTAGGGCATGTGGTCGATGCGGAAGGTCGGCACGTCTCCCGCCACCACGGCGCCCACCTCCAGCTCCTCGTAGGCAGTGAACAGGAGCTTGGCGTCGCGGGTAAAAATCCCGGCCTGAAGGCCAAAACAGGAGTTATTGACCTGACGCAGAGCCTGGTCAAACTGGTCGTAGGCTTCCACGGTCACTACAGGGCCGAAGATTTCCCGGCAATTCACCTTCATCTCCGGCCGCGTCCCCGTGAGCACCGTCGGCTCAAGAACCGGCCCACGCCGCTTGCCCCCGCACAGCACGCGTGCCCCGCCGCGAACCGCTTCCTGAATCCAGTCGCTGGCCCGGACGGCGTCACTTTCGCGAATCATCGGTCCGACATCGGTTGTCTCGTCCAAGGGATCTCCCGTCTTCAGCTTTTCGACCCCGGCCACCAGCAACTCCAGAAACTTCGAAAACATCGCGCGTTCCACCAGAATGCGCTGCACGGAAATGCCGCTTTGGCCGGCGTAGGCGAAGCCGCCACCCACACAACGTTCCGCGGCGTAGGCGAGATCTGCGTCGTTGTGGACGATGACCGCGCAGTTTCCTCCCAATTCGAGGATAACCTTTTTCTTTCCTGCATCACTCTTGATCTGCCAGCCAACCGCCGCGCTACCGGTAAAGCTGATTAGCTTGATGCGTTCGTCGGTTACCAGCAGAGCGGAATCTTCATTGGAAAGTGGCAACACGTTCAAACCGCCGCCTGGCCAGCCTGCCTGCTGCACTAATTCAGCCAGCAGCAACGCCGCGAGTGGCGTCTGTGGCGCCGGTTTCAACACCATGGAACAGCCGGCCGCAATAGCGGGAGCAACTTTGTGCGCGACGAGATTCAAGGGGAAGTTGAACGGGGTGATGCCCGCCACGGGCCCCAGCGGGAAGCGGCGCACGATGCCCCAACGGCCCGCGGTGAACTCCTGCCAGTCAAGCGGTAAGTACTCGCCGTGCCCGCGTGTGCTTTCCTCGGCGGCTACGGTGAAGGTGAATACAGCGCGCTCGACTTCGATGCGCGCTGTCCGGATGGGCTTGCCGGCTTCCTGCGCGATGGTGTTGGCAAACTCAGCTTTGCGTTCCGCAATGCCTTGCGCCACTCGCCGCAGCACCCTTTGGCGCTCAAAGGCAGGCAGCCGGCGTGTGGTTCCAAAGGCTTTCACGGAGGCTGCGATGGCGGCTTCGGCATGCTGGCGTCTTCCCTGGAAGATACTGGCAATGACGCTACCGTCGTAAGGCGCCCGTATTTCTACCGGGTCCCCGTCTTCCATCCACTTGCCGTCCAAAAAAAACCCACGGGCAGTGACAGGAGTCACGGTCATCTGGGCCATACGCTGATTTCGACCTCCGGAAGAACCCTACTAGAATCTCTTAGACTTTCTTGACGGTGAGTTTTGACCATCCCCGTCGAGAATCATACTCTTTCGCTTTCGCCGTGAGGAGGGCCTCGAAGTGCAGGCTCCCATTTTGGAACTGGGCAGTCGTCTTCGCAGCAAGTCGATCTCCCCGGTCGAACTGGCGCGGGAGTGCCTTTCCAGAATCGAGAAGCTCAATCCAGTTCTGAACGCCTTCATCACCGTCACGGCGGACGAGGCTTTGGCCCAGGCCCGGCACGCGGAGGAAGAAATCGGGCGGGGTAATTGGCGCGGCCCGTTGCACGGCATTCCTCTCGCCCTCAAGGATGCGATCGATGTTGCCGGGGTGCGCTGTACGGCCGCCAGCGCGTTGTTCAAAGATCGTGTTCCCGCCGAAGACGCAGAAATAGTAAGACGCCTGAAGGCGGCTGGCGCGGTCCTGATTGGCAAACAGAACCTGCATGAATTCGCCTACGGTGGCAGCTCGTTCATCAGCTACTTTGGCGCGGTACACAACGCCTGGAACCCGGAGCACATTGCCGGCGGGTCCTCGGGAGGTTCCGCAACCTCTGTCGCCGCAGGCCTGTGTTACGGCGCGATCGGTACCGATACGGCTGGCTCCATCCGCGAACCGGCGGCCTTGTGCGGCGTTGTCGGCCTGAAACCTACATACGGGCGCGTCAGCGCTCACGGCGTGATCCCCCTCTCACATTCTCTAGACCACGTTGGGCCGATCGCCCGGACCGTCGCAGACGCGGCTGCCATCCTGCAAGCTGTCGCCGGTTATGACGCAAAGGATGGAAACAGCGCCGACATTCCGGTGGAGGATTGGGTTTCCGCGCTCGGCCAAAACACCAATTCCGTAATAGTGGGGATTCCGCGGAAGTTCTTCTACGAGGATCTCGACCCTGACGTTGCCTCCGCTGTGGAGATGGCAATCCAGATTCTCTCCGGCATGGTCCGTGAAGTCCGCGAACTAATGCTCGACGTGCCGACTGACCGTACCTTGCAGAGCGCCGAGTCGTACGCGTATCACGCTGAGTTCGTTGCGCGCTCGCCCGAGCTTTACTGTCCGGAGACTCTGCGCCGCATTCGCAGGGGAGAAAACATCAGCGGCGCGGATCGGGCAAGGGCACGGCGGGAATTGGAGCAATGCCGCCGCGAAATCGGCGAAGTGTTCGACGAGGTGGACGTTCTGGTGACGCCGGCGACGCCAGCACCTGCCCCCAGCCTTGCGGGGCTCGAAAAGCATCCCGAGCAATTGAGACCGCGTGAGCTTCTGTTATTGCGGAACACGCGGCCATTCAATGTGTGGGGCCTGCCCGCGATTTCTGTTCCCTGTGGGTTCACGTGGTCCGGCCTACCCATCGGCCTGCAAATTTCTGGCCGACCCTGGGGGGAATCTGCTGTGCTGAAGCTCGCTCATGCCTACGAACAAGCCACCGGCTGGCACAAGCGGCGGCCCTCGCTATAATCAATCAACATGCCAAACTTCGCTCCGGTTGAAGAACAACTGACATACATCAAAAAGGGCAGTTCGGAAATCATCCGTGAGTCCGAGCTGCGCGCCAAGCTGGAGAGATCCCGGGCTTCCGGCAAACCCCTGCGCGTCAAGGCGGGCTTCGATCCCACCGCGCCTGATCTGCATCTCGGCCATACCGTTCTGATGCGCAAGCTGAAACATTTTCAGGACCTCGGCCACACCGTGATCTTTCTGATCGGTGATTTCACCGGCATGATCGGCGATCCCACCGGCCGCTCCGCCACTCGTCCTCCGCTGAGTCCGGACGAGATCATGCGCAATGCCAAGACCTACATGACGCAGGTGTACAAGATCCTCGATAAGACAAAGACAGAGACTCGCTTTAACAGCGAGTGGTTCGACAAGGTGAAGTCGGCAGACTGGATTCGCCTGACCGCGAAATTTACCGTTTCCCAGATGCTCGAGCGCGAGGACTTCCACAAACGCTTCCAGGACGAAAAGCCCATCGCTATGCACGAACTGCTGTATCCGCTGGCGCAGGGCTACGACTCGGTCATGCTGAACGCAGACGTCGAACTGGGCGGCACGGACCAGAAGTTCAATCTCTTGATCGGCCGCGAGATGCAGCGCGCCTACGGCCAAGAGTCGCAGGTAGTGCTGACGACTCCGATTCTCGAAGGGCTTGACGGAGTGCAGAAGATGTCCAAGTCACTGGGTAACGCCATCGGGATTCAGGAGCCGCCGCTCGAAATGTACGGCAAGCTGATGTCGATCTCCGACGAGATGATGTGGCGTTACTACGAGTTGCTGACCGACGTGGGGATGATCGAAATTCGGGCGCGAATGGGCGATGTGGTAAATGGGAAAGTGAATCCGATGTTGTTCAAGAAGGATTTGGCGCGGATGATCGTGGCAGATTTTCATTCGGCGGAAGCCGCGGCCAACGCCGGCGAGGACTGGGCGAAGCAGTTCCAGAGGAATCAGGTGCCAGAGGATGTGGAAGTCGTAAGCGTCAACCTCAATGAAGTGATAGCGCCAGGCGAGCTTAGTCCTCGCGAACAGATGAACGAGGTTTTAACTCAAGGTATTCGGGTCAAGGTGGATAAACTTCTGGCAAAGATGGGTCTTGCTGCGTCAGTCAGCGATGGGGCAAGAAAACTGCGGCAAAACGCAGTGAAAATTGATGGTGGAGTGAAGAGTGAACCCGTTGTGTTCTTGAACGGCCTTCAACAAGAACACGTTGTTCAGGTTGGGAGACAAATCAAGAAGGTTCGGTTCGTCATCTAGATAAGTAGTCTGACTGACTCCACTGTCATCCTGAGCGCAGCGGGGACTTCGCGAATGCGAGGTTCCTGCGAAGTCGAAGGGTCGCTATCCGCTTTACATCGTCACGAACGCCGCCAGGCATTTTCCCCACAGAAGAGATGTGAGAATTCCCCGCTGCCGCTGGAAGAATTCTCGCCGTGCAGGGATCTTTCGACTCCGCCCGGCTTTCGCTACGCGAAAGCCACAGCACCACTCA